>FWPV01015054.1_pt1 | contig 11203 bp, 13 predicted proteins | sample 2228371 | NCBI WGS metagenome assembly FWPV01 (sample SAMEA103939776, study PRJEB20133) | metagenome | reverse complement strand
GCGCGGGTAGGCAAGGTCGGCAGTCCAGGAGGAGAAAAGGGAAAGACAAGGATGCTCATCAACCGCTACGAGCTGGAGATGTTCTCGCCCACCTGCGACCCGGGATCGCCGGTCTGGGTGGCGTCGATGAGATGGCCTGAGGCTCATCAGAGATGGCAAGAGCGGAGCAAAAAGGAAGGGCTACATGGCTGACGACGCGAACGGCGGCGGGGGCGGCGGCACGGCGCGGAAGCTGGGCTTCTTCGAGAAGTACCTGACCGTCTGGGTGCTCGCCTGCATCGGCGCCGGCATCCTTTTGGGCAAGGCGATCCCCTCCATGGGAAGGGCGCTGGACCGGATCTCGGTGGCCCAGGTCTCCATCCCCATCGCCGTGTGCCTCTTCTTCATGATGTACCCCATCATGGTGAAGATCGATTTCGCCGAGGTGATCAAGGCGGGCAAGACCCCAAAGCCGGTGCTCCTGACCCTCTTCGTCAACTGGTGCATCAAGCCCTTCACCATGGTGGCCATCGCCACCTTCTTCCTCGGCTTCGTCTTCAAGCAGTGGATCCCCGGGGCGGACCTGGGCACCCATTATGTCCCACGGGCGGGCGGCGTCATGGTGGACGGGTTGATGCGCCCCGAGCTCTACCGCTCCTACATCTCGGGCTGCATCCTCCTGGGCATCGCGCCCTGCACGGCCATGGTGCTGGTGTGGTCCTACCTGGCCAGGGGGAACGACGGGCACACCCTGGTCATGGTGGCCATCAATTCCCTCACCATGCTGGTGCTCTACGCCCCCCTGGGCGGCTGGCTGCTGGGGGTCAACAGCATGCCCGTGCCCTGGCTGACCATCGTGCTCTCGGTGGGCATCTACGTCGCCCTGCCCCTGGTGGCCGGGTACTATTCCAGAAAATGGATCCTGAAGAAGAAGGGCATGGAGTGGTTCCAGGAGAGGTTCATCCACTACCTCACCCCTATCACCATCATCGCCCTCCTGGTCACCCTGGTCATCCTCTTCAGCCTCAAGGGGGAGCTCATCATCGAGCAGCCCATGTCCATCGTCTATATAGCCGTGCCCCTCTTCATCCAGACCATGCTCATCTTCTGGATCGGCTACGGGCTGGCCAGGCTGCTCAAGTTGGACTACCGCGACGCGGCCCCTTCCGCCATGATCGGGGCCTCCAACCATTTCGAGGTGGCCATCGCCACCGCCGCCGTGCTCTACGGCATCGCCTCCGGCGCGGCCCTGGCCACGGTGGTGGGGGTGCTCATCGAGGTGCCGGTGATGCTCCTGCTGGTGAGGATATGCCTGAGGACCCAGCGCTGGTTTCCTGGAGGGGAGGAGGAGAGGGCCGAACATGTGGAGGAGGCGGTGTCCATTGGGTAGGAGCAGCCCCGCGGTGGCCGCGGACGAGGCATGAAATCGGTTATGATATTCACCAATGAATATTTGTAATCAGGAGTCGGTATGAGGATAACGGCGGGGACGGAGATAAGGGAGCGGATATGTGAGGGAAGGAGAAGCCGGGACTGATCGTGTGCGTGTGCGCCGGAAATTGCGCGGGCTTCGACAACATGGACATCTGGGACTTCATCAACCAGGTGCGCATAGAGCTGCCGGTGGAATACGGCTTCATCCACCCGCAGCTCTGTGAGGAGGGCGGGGGCCGCTTCCTGGCCGATCATCTCAAGAGCAAGCGCGAAAAGAGTCATTTCTCATTTCGTAGCATTGAGTTACCGGCATCGAAGATCGAAGATGCGACCCCGACGGGCTCATTCCCTGGAGTCGCAGGAGGGGCACGCCCAACCCCGGCCCTTCCGGCCGTGCCGGGAGGGGAACTCGTCGCCGCAGCGGCCGCAGCGGTACCGGCCGGGGCCTTCCTTGAGGATGTAGCTCCCGCCCTCGATGCGCAGGGCCTTGCCGGACACCAGGGCCTCGATGACCTTCGCCCTGGCCTCGGTGATCATGCGCTGGATGGTCTGGCGGGATACCCCCATCTCCCTTGCGGCTTCCTCCTGGTACATTCCCTCCAGGTCCACCAGGCGCAGGGCCTCCAGCTCCTCTACGGTGAGGTTCACCTCCTCGAGCTGGGCCATGGGGATGCCGCGGGGCTTGTAGTAGTCCGCCCGGGGGGCTTCTCCCACCAGCTTGGGCTTCACTGGTCTGGCCAAACCATCACTTCCTTGCCTTTGCCGCCGCCGCGTTACCTAATATATATGCCAACACGGCCGCTTTGTCATCTCGCCCTTCACTCCTGCCGCCCCGCCGTTCCGGACGCCGCCACCCCCAGGCGCCCGGCCACCGCCCCGGCGAGCGCCCGCAGTGGCTCCTCCACCTCGGGGGGCACGTTGCCCACCGGGGGCAGGCCGCGGCGCAGCGACTCCACCACCGCCTCGCTGAAGGGGACCTCGGCGGCCACCGCTATGCCCAGGGAGCCGCATCTCTCCCTTATCCCGCGTGCCAGCTCGGGCACGAGGTCGCTCTTGTTCAAGCACACCAGGGCCGGCACGCCGAAGTGCCGCGCCACCCCCAGGATGCGCTCCAGGTCGTGCAGCCCCGAGAGCGAGGGCTCGGTGACGATGAGGGTGAGGTCCGCTCCGCTCATGGAGGCGATCACCGGGCAACCGGTGCCCGGGGAGCCGTCCACCACCACCAGGGGCAGGGCGGCGTCCAGGGCCAGCAGCTGCGCCTCCATGCGCACCCTGCTCACCACCTTGCCCGAGGCCTCCTCGCCCACCGCCAGCTCCGCCCCCACCATGGGGCCGTAGGGGGTGGAGCCGACGTATACCTCCGCTCCCTCGGGCTCGAGGAAGAAGACGGCTTCCCGGGGGCAGACCCGCGCGCAGACGCCGCAGCCCTCGCAGCGGAAGGCATCCACGGAACGGGTCTCGGAGCCGGCTACGGCCCCGTAGCGGCAGCTCTCCGCGCAGGCGCCGCAGCCGTCGCAGGCCCGGGGGTCGATGCTCGCCTTGCGCGAGACGCTCAGCTTGAACGACCTCTCCACCCGCGGCGAGAGCAGGAGGTGGAGATTGGGAGCCTCGACGTCGCAGTCCGCGAGCACCACCGGCTGGAGGAGCTGCGCCAGGGAGGCGGTGACCGTGGTCTTGCCCGTCCCTCCTTTGCCGCTCAGTACGACGAGCTGTTTCATCCCGGTTACCTCCGCTCCGCGCCGTTTGGAAAAGGTCCGCCGACGGTCGAGATGCCGTTTGGGCGGTATCCCACCCCTGACACTCCTCGTTCCGCTCCGAGGTGGCGGGAATCGGCGGCGTTCTCTCTGCGCGTGTAGAGGGGACTCATCTCAGTCACCCCCGCTGCGCGCCAGGGGCGCCATACGCTCGTAGAGGGATAGGAAGAGGCGGCGCCATTCCTCCCCCGAGTCCGCGAGGTTGACGCCGCTCGAGGTCAGGCGCGCGATCTCCAGGGAGAAGGGGATGGAGAGCGCGATCTCCAGGCCGCGCTCGGCGCAGAAGCGCCTCACCTCCGTCTCCCCGGGGATGTCCTTGTTCACCACCACCAGCGACGGGACCCCCAGGGCCGCGGCCATCCTCACCGCCATGTCCAGGTCGTGCAGCCCGAAGGGGGTGGGCTCGGTGACCATGACGCAGACATCGGACTCGTGCACGGTGCCCATGACCGCGCAGCCCGTGCCGGGCCCGCAGTCCACCACGTTGACCCTGTGGGGGTCGAGGCCTTCCTTCATGGAGGAGATGATGGGGGTGGCCTTGGGCTCGCCGATCTCCAGCAGGCCCTGCATGAAGCCCATGCCCTCGCCGGTGCGGCCTTCCTCCACCGTCCCGATGACCCGCTCCACCTCGCCTATCGCCCCCACCGGGCAGACGATGGCGCACCCCCCGCAGCCGTGGCAGAGGTCGTCGAAGACGATCACGCGGTCCGGGGTGGTGGCCAGGGCCCCGTAGGCGCAGAAGGACGAGCATTCGCCGCAGCGGTCGCAGAGGTTCTCGTCGACGCGGGGTGTGGCCACGGTGACCTCCCTGCGGCTGGATATGGCCGGCTTGACGAAGAGGTGGTCGTTGGGCTCCTCGACGTCCGCGTCCACGAGGGTGGTCTCGATGCCGGACCGCTGCAGAGAAAGGGCCAGGTTCACCGCCACCAGCGTCTTGCCGGTGCCGCCCTTGCCGGCGGCGACGGTGATCACCAACGGCCCGCTCCCCCGCCGCCGCCCCTGCCGCAGCCGCCGCGGCCGCTCCCCCCGCGCCAGGTGCCTCCGGGGCCGCCGCCCATGCCGGGCATCCCGCCCATGCCCATGCCGCCGCCCATGCCCATGCCGCCCGGAGCCACGGGTCCCGGGCCGGTCGCGGGACCGCCGCCCGCCGCGGGGACGCCGGCCATGCCGGCATGGTCCCTCACGGTGGCGGAGGCGGTCTCGGACAGCCTGCCTTCCTTCAAGGCCTGCACCGCCTCGCCGACGGTGCCCTGGAAACCGGTATGCACCCTGACCTGGCCGGAGAGGACCTGCATGGCGTTGGGGCCGATGTTGCCGGTGACCACCGCGCCGACCCCCCGGTCGATCACGAGCTGGGCGGTGCGGATGCCGGCCCCTCCGCCCGCGTCCCGGTTGGCGTTGGGCACGGCCTCCCATTCCCCGCTCTCCAGGTCGTAGAGGATGAGGTAGGCGCAGCGCCCGAAGCGGGGATCCACCCCGCTCTCGAGGCCGGGACCGGCGCTGGATATGGCGGCCTTCATCTCAGGCCCCTTCCTTCTCCAGCTTGTCGATGCGCTCGCGGATCTGCGCCAGGGTCTGCTCCATCCTCTCCGCCTGGGCCTTGAGCAGCTCCAGCTCGCCCGCGAACCCGGCCTGGGCCGTCGGGGGCGCGAAGGGCGCCGCCTGGGCCGGCCACCTGCCGGTGAGGATGTACTCCGCGCAGGGCCCCAGGCCGCTGCGGCTCCTCCCCGCCCAGCCGGGGCTGTAGCCGAGCCTCATCCAGCCCGGCTGCCCGGTGAGGTAATACATGTTGCGGTGTCCGTATCCCATGTCCGTTCCCTCCTTTTCTCTTTTCGCGCCCCGGGGGCGCCGTATGAACCGTCTCTCAGCAATTGGCTCCCGCCATGCGGGTGCCGCACTTGGGGCAGCTCCTGGTGAAGCAGGGTATGCCCCGCGTGTGCGGCTCGGTGTAGCCGCATCTCGGGCAGCGGCAGACCGTGGTGCCTCCGAGGCCGCGCCCGCCCGCGGGCCTGCCGCCTCCGCGTCCTCTTCCGAATCCGGCCAATATCCTCACCTCCATGTCTCCGCGCTTACCGCCCGCGGACCTAATAAGGCATATGCCCATAACCGATCATAATATGATTACGGGCATATGTAAAGAACTATTTGACGGGGGAAGCGGGAGTCAGGCCGCCCGGCGCGAAATGATACTGGACATATGCCAATAATGCTATATAATCTAACCGTGAGCGAGAAGGCACGGGTCCGCCCGCGGGCAAGACCCCGATGCGCGGTCGAGGCGCCGGGGAGGAAGAGGCCGGGAAGGCCGCATTTCCATCCCGCGCCGCTTGAAGCGGACCTCGGCGCCGGCCGGGGCGGGACCCGGGACGGCGCGGGCGGAGAAGGAGAGGAAGCGTCGGGCGATGATCGTCGATCGCGAGCACAAGGTGGCCGTGGCCACCACGGACGGAAAGAGGATAGCCGGTCATTTCGGCTCCGCTCCCCTTTTCGCCGTGTACACGGTGGCAAAGGGGAGGGTGCTCGACTGGGAGATGAGGGCGAACCGCGAAGGGTGCTCACGGGAGGAAGATGATACCCAGGCGGGATGCTGGGAGCTCATGGAGCGCCTGCTTCCGGACGTGCGCGTGGTCATCTGCCGGGCAATGGGCGAGAACGCGTACGTGGGGCTGCTGAGGCGGGACGTGCTGCCCGTGACCACGCCCGAGGAGGAGGTGGAAGCGGCGGTGGAGGCATACCTGAAGGGCCGCCTCGTGGACGACCCCGGCAGGGTGCATCCGCCGCGCCGCGAGGGTCCCGCCGCGGAGAAGACGGGGGCGGGGGCGGAGCGTTGAACGACGGCCGGAAAGGCATGCGAGGTCCTGCGCCTGCCTGATCCGGCCGGAGAGTCCGGAAAGGAGCAGTGAAGGACAGTGGCGGCATGTAAAGGCGATTGCGGAGAGAAGGCGAAGCCCGGGCAGCACCCCAACTTCGCCGGCGTGAAGAGAAAGATCATGGTGCTCAGCGGCAAGGGCGGGGTGGGCAAGAGCTCCATCGCCGCCGCCCTGGCCCTGGGTCTGGCGGAGCGGGGCTTCCGGGTGGGGGTCATGGACGTGGATTTCCACGGCCCCAGCATACCGGTGATCTTCGGCATCGAGGGCCAGCGGGTCATGGGCGACGAGACGGGCATCTTCCCCGCCGAGATCGCCGGCGACCTCAAGGTCATCTCCATCGGCCTCTTTCTGGAAGACCGGGACGGTGCCGTGATCTGGAGGGGGCCCCTGAAGATGACCGCCATCCGCCAGTTCATGGAGGACATCCACTGGGGAGACCTCGATTACCTGGTCATAGACTCGCCCCCCGGGACGGGCGACGAGCCCCTGAGCGTGGCCCAGCTCATACCCGATGCCTTCGGGCTCGTCGTCACCACCCCGCAGGAGCTGGCCATGGCCGACGTGCGCAAGTCCATCGCCTTCTGCCGGCGCATCGGCATGCGCATGCTCGGCGTGGTGGAGAACATGAGCGGCCTGGCCTGCCCCCACTGCGGCGGGCGCATCGACGTCTTCGGGCGGGACGGGGCGAAGGGCATGGCCGAGAGGATGGGCGTGGAGCTGCTGGCCTCGCTCCCCCTGGACGGCGGGTTCGCGGCCTGGGCGGACCGCGGGGGCGCGAAGAAGGGGCACTACCGCGACCTGGAGGGAGTGGCGGGCGCGCTCGACGATATGGTGGACAGGGTGGTCGCCCTGACCTCCGCCGCGGAGGCGGAGGGCGGCGGGGCCGAGTCCGCGGTGACCGGGCGGGCGGATGCGCGCGGCGAGGATGAGGCGGAAGACAAGGAGGAAGAGATGGAGATATTTGCCATACCGACGGAGAACGGGCTGCTCTGCGCTCACTTCGGGCATTGCGAGCGGTTCACGCTGGTGGAAGTGGGGGAAAACGGCGAGCCCGCGGTGAGGGAGGTCTGCGAGGCGCCGCCCCACGAGCCCGGCCTGCTGCCGCGCTGGCTGGCGGAGAAGGGCGTGAAGACGGTCATCGCCGGGGGCATGGGCGCCAGGGCGCAGCAGATCTTCGCCGAGAGCGGGGTCAGGGTGCTCTGCGGGGCGCCGCAGGCCGAGCCGCTGCGGCTGGTCGGGGACTACCTGGCGGGTACCCTGGAGCTGGGCGACAACGTCTGCGACCACTGAGCGCAGGCGGCAGGAGAGAGTGCGGCCGTGATGTACGCGGTGGACGAGGACGCCTGCACGGGCTGCGGCCTCTGCATCGAGTGCTGTCCCGCCGGGGCCATATCCATCCGGGGCCGGGCGGCGGAGATAGACGAAGGCTCATGCACCTCCTGCGGCGCCTGCCGCGACGAGTGTCCCCAGGGCGCCGTCTACGAGTACGAGGTCCTGCCCGCGCCCCGGGAGCGCGGAGGAGAGCCGGCCGCGTCCGCTCCGCGAGGATCGCGGTTGGCCGTGAGGCCGAAGGCCCTCTCCCTCACCCCGAGGGAAAAGGCGGCGGCCGCGATGGCGCTCCTGCCCGTGCTCTCGCGGGCCCTTTTGAGGCTGGCGGGCCGGGTCTCCGCGGGCGCCGCGAAAACACCGCGTTCCCGGGGCGGGGGCGCCGAGGCGCGCGGCCCGGCGGGGCGGGAGGTCGCGGGAAGGCACCGCTGGCACGGAGGTCGCGGCTGAGCCGGGAGGAGTCGGCTAGAGAAGGGCCCCTCCTATTTCTTGAGGAAGGATGCGGGATCGATCCAGGATTCGGTGCGCTCCGGCTCCCTGTCGGGGTCGTGTTCGGGAGGCGGTCCGTGGAAATGTGAGGGGTCGTACTTGTAGCCCTTGTAATCGTCGGGGTTTACCCGCTTGCCCTCCACGCGGATGACGCGCGCCGGGTTGCCCACCACCACCGAGTAGGGCGGCACGTCCATGTCCCAGACCACGGCGTTGAGGCCTATCTGGGCGTACTCCCCGATGGTGGCGCTCCCTCCCACCATGGCCCCGTGGTATATCTGCACGTAATCCCTTATGTCCATGAAGGGCTTGTTCTCCGGCAGTCCAACCGCCCCCACCGCCACGTGGGAATAGATGCGCACCCCCCTGCCGATACGGGTCTGCCTCCCGATGAGGGTGGCCACGGGGTGGTCGAGGTGGAAGTCGGGCCCGATGTCGGCGTCGGGATGGATCTCCACCCCGCAGAGGAAGTAATTAAGGCGGTACCCGAGAAAGGCCAGGTTGATATGGCCCTTGAGGTAGAGCATGCGGTAGATGCGGTAGAGGGCGATGGCCTGGTTGCCGGGATGCAGGAAGATGTCCCGGAACAGCCCTCCGATCCCCTTGCGCTTGACCGCCAGCCGGAGGTCCTCGAGTAGATGCATCGCGGCGCCTTCACTCAATCCCTACACCTCCTCGTCCGCTCTTTCCCTGACCTTCCGCCCGCCCCGTGCGGGCCTGCCGTGCCTTTCTCATGTCATGGCATTATCTGGCATTCCTTCCACCGCGCCTGGAGGCCAGCCAATTGCGCACCGTGTCCCAGGACCCGTAGAGGATCATGGAGGTCTCGTAGGGCTTGCTCTCCAGCTTACGCACCGTCTCGCGCGACACCACCTTCCTCCCGCGCAGCACCTGCGGCAGTCCCAGCAGGGTGTCGAAGATGCCGCGGAAGAAATCCCGCCACGTGCGGTGCTTGATGGAGTATAGCACGAAGAACACCAGGTAATAGAGGGATTTTTCCAGGGCTTTCCCCACGGGGTAGAAGCGCGCCAGGTACCACCATCCTCCGGTCATGGTGATGTAGAGGCGGTGTCCAGGGTTGCGCACCTCGCGCGATATCTTGTGGCGGATCACGGATCCGGGGTGGTAGACGATGCGGTAGCCGCGGTCTATGGCCTTGGCGGAGATGTTGCGCTCGAACTGGTAGAGTTGGATCTCCGGCTCGATGTAACCGATCTCCTCCAGCACGTCGCGGCGTATCATGGCCCCGTTGCCGTGGAAGCTGGGCACGTCGAACACCCCCTCCGAGGCGTGCTCCTCGGGGGTGAACCAGCGCATGGGGTCGAAGACCTCGCCGGTGTCGTAGTAGAGGTTCTTGGAGTGCACCACCGCGATGGCGGGGTCGGACGCGAAGACCCTGAGCATGCGCTCCACGGCGTCGGGGGCGAGCACGCCGTCGTTGTCCTGGTGGAGGATGATGTCCCCGGATGCGGTCTTGGCCCCGATGTTCAAGGCCTGGATGACGATGTTGTGCGGGGACTGGATGAACATCACCTCCGGGAACTCCTCCTCGATCATCTCCCGCGTGCCGTCCTGGGAATTGTTGTCAACCACGATGATCTCCTCCACGGGATAGGTCTGCGCCTTGATGGCCAGCAGCGCCTCCCGCAGGTCGTTCTTGCGGTGCCAGTTGGGGATCACCGCGCTCACCCGAGGCCTGTAAGCCGCGTTTCCGTCTCCTCCCGTCATGCGCATCGCCTTTCTTTTCCCATGACCGCCGTCCCGCGCCGGGTCGTCCCGTCCACACCAGCATTATCGTCAACGGAGGGGTGACGGATAAACGGGATATCCCCGTCGCCGCGCAGAAGCCGGGAAAGCGAGGCCGGCCTTTCCTCCCCCGCCTCATGCTCCCACGCCGCACGCGCCCCTTGCCGCGGGACCGTGGCGGGCTCTGGTCGCGGGCTCTCCGCGAGGCGGACGGCCGCGCCCGGCTCTTCCGTCATCCCAGCACCTCCGCGAACACCCTTCGCGTCTCCTCCGCCGCCCGCCGCCACGAGAAGGAGGCCGCCCGCCTCATCCCCGCCCGGGACAGGTCCTCGCGCAGGGCGGCGTCGCCCGCCAGGCGGGAGACGGCCCGGGCCATATCCTCCACGTTCTCGGGATCGAAATAGAGGGCCGCCTCGCCCGCCACCTCCGGCAGGGAGGTGACCTTCGAGCAGGCCACGGGCGCGCCGCAGGCCATGGCCTCGATCACCGGAAGCCCGAAGCCCTCGTAGAGGGAAGGGTAGACGAAAGCCCCGCATGCGTTGTAGAGCAGGAGCAGGTCCTCGTCGGAGACGTATTCCAGGTGCTTGAGCCTGCCCTCCATGCCGCAACGGCGCGCGGTGCCCCGGATGTCCACGGGCGGGGTGAAGGGCGCGGGCATGCCCAGGATGAGCAGCTCCAGATCCCGCCCCAACTCCCGCGAGGCCAGCGAGACCGCCTCGATGAGCCGCTCCAGGTTCCTCCTGGTGTGGATGGCGCCGGCGGTGAAGAGGAACTCCCGCCCCAGCCCGTACCTGGAGCGGACCCCCTCCAGGAGCGCATCGTCGCGCACGGGTCGGAAGAAGGGGTCGGCGGCCTCGGGGATGACCGTCACCCGCGAGGGCTCCACCTCCAGAAGGCGCACGATGTCGCCCCTGGAATGCTCGCTCACGGTGACGATGCGCTCCGCCCGCCTCACCTCGCGCCAGAAGAGGTCGTCGAAGCGGAAGCGCCTGTCGGCCGCGAACCACTCGGGGTGCACCTTGAAGGTTATGTCGTGCACCACCACCACCGAGGGGCACACCTTGAGGAGGGGAAGGAAATAGGAGGGAGAGAAGTGCAGGTCCACCCCGTCCCCGCGCATGGCCAGGGGCAGGCGCAGGTGCCGCCAGGTAAGCCCGGGGGCGCGCCCCAGCACCTTCATCTTCAGGCGGGCGGACTCGAATCCCAGCGGCCGCGTGGGGCGGGAAAGATAGACCAGGTACTCGTCGTCCTCTTCCAGCTCCACCAGGTGGCGCAACAGGTTCACGAGGTAGCGGGCCACCCCGTACCTCTCGCCCTGCAGCGTACGCCCCTCGACTCCAACCCTCATCTCCGCTCAACTCTCCTTCCCCGCTCCCGCAGCACCGACAGCAGCTCTTCCTCGAGAAGGCGGCACTGGCGCTCGATCTCGAAAAGGCGCAGGGCGCGCTCGCGGCCCCGCTCTCCCATGGTCCTTGCCTTCCCGGAGTCGGAGAGCAAGGCGATCATGGCCTGTGTCATGTCCTCCACCTCGCCCGGAGGCACCAGCCTGCCGGTAACCCCGTCCTCCACTATCTCTCGCACCCCCCCGGCATCGGCCGCCACCAC
>FWPV01015053.1_pt1 | contig 11203 bp, 9 predicted proteins | sample 2228371 | NCBI WGS metagenome assembly FWPV01 (sample SAMEA103939776, study PRJEB20133) | metagenome | reverse complement strand
AAAATTTCGTGTAGATTTTCTCGTGAGGCAATGAATCCATTTCATGTAGATTTTAAGTGAAGCAATTCGAGGTCTTGACAAAAAAAATTTTTAAAATATAATTAGCGAGAAAATGGACAGAAAGAAAGTTTTAACTAAATATCTAGTTAGATATCCTCAGCTATCTTTCTTTTCTTCCTTCCTTTCGTCTCTTCCTCTTTGGGTCTGGTGGTGGGCGGAGCTCTCCGCCCGGTAAAGACTATCCCGTACCCGTCATTTAACTAAATTTAAAAGATTACCCTTAAATTAACTTTAAAAAGGAGGTTTTTGATGAAACGTTATGCTTCTCGCCAATTAGATTACTTACCAACTCATTTTTATAACCTCAAAGCGGACTTAAAGGAGCTTCCTCCGCCGCCGCTTAATCCGATGACTAAGATGCCCCTTCAGCCCGACGAATTGCTTCCAGTTTTTCCGCCGAGCTTTATTAACCAGGAGATCAGCTTAGAACGTTTTCTGCCCATTCCCCAAGAGGTAAGAAACATCTATTCAATTTACCGTCCCACGCCGCTAATCTATGCTCAAAAGCTCAGGCAAGAGTTAAACACACCTGCCAGAATTTTTTACAAATATGAAGGGGTTGGTCCAACCGGCAGTCACAAGAGCAATACCGCGTTGATGCAAGCCTATCTTGCGGCTCAAGACGGAGTGCAGACCTTAACCACGGAAACAGGGGCAGGGCAGTGGGGGTCAGCTTTAGCTCATGCAGGCTCTTTGTTCCAGGTGAAAGTAAAGGTCTTTATGGTGCGGGCTAGTTATCGCCAAAAACCAGGCCGCCGCATCATGATGGAATTATTCGGCGCCGAAGTCGATGAGAGCCCCAGCCCTCAGACCGAATCTGGCCGGCGTTTTTACGACCAAGACCCTAACCATCCGGGAAGCTTGGGCATTGCGATAAGCGAGGCGGTGGAGCTGGCGGTAAAAAATGGCCAGACTAAATATTCGCTCGGTTCTGTCTTAGACAGCGTGCTCATGCATCAAACAGTAATCGGTTTAGAAGCGGAAGAGCAGCTCAAAGAGATGGGCGCCTTTCCCGATTTAGTGGTGGGCTGTGTTGGCGGCGGTTCCAACTTTGCCGGTCTTGCTTTTCCCTTCGTCCGGCATCATTTACAAGGAAAGCCCATCCGTTTTTTAGCCGTCGAGCCAGAAGCATGTCCCAGTCTTACTCGAGGAGACCTGCGTTATGATCACGGCGATACCGCTGGCCTCACGCCGCTGCTTTACATGTACACTCTGGGAATGAATTTTGTTCCGCCACCTATTCATGCTGGTGGGTTAAGATATCATGGCATGGCTCCGCTGGTTAGTCATCTGGTGGCTAAAGGCGTAATCGAGGCTCGCGCTTATTCTCAGGAGAAAGTATTTGAAGCCGCCCGCTTTTTCCTCAAAACAGAAGGCATCTTGCCGGCACCAGAGTCGTCCCACGCCGTAGCGGCGGTTATTGATGAAGCCATAAAGGCTAAAGAAGAGGGAAGGGAAACGGTTATCTTGTTCAATCTTTCTGGTCACGGATTTTTGGATATAAATGCTTTTGAGGTTAAAAATTCAAAGTAAAATTAATTTACGGATTCGGCGGAGGAAAAAAATAGCGCGTTAAGATAGTGGCCAAAGAATAAGGAGGTTTAAGGAGGTCAACGGCTGGTCTTTAAGGCTGGTTAGATTTCTATAAGACGGCCCAGGCCGGTTGCTTCTGCCCTGGCCAGGACAAGGCCGGCCGCAGCCGCATCCTGGACGCCAAGTCCCGTTAAATCCGCGACAGATATTTGCTTTTCTTCTGTCCGGCCTGGTTTTTGGCCGATAATTATTTCGCCTATTTCGCCGGTAATTTTAGCTTCATCAATTAGGCCCGACTCTAAGCCATGGTGAATTTCACCTAATTTTTTTGCTTGAGCCAGGGAGTCGGCGTAGACAAGGTCAGCCCGTCTTAAGACTTCCGGGAAGAGTTCCTGTTTTTCTGGCCCGTCAGAGCCCATGGCAGTTATATGGACTCCAGGAGACAACCATTCAGCTCGAACGATGGGTGAACGACTGGGAGTGGCCGTAATAATTAATTCTGACTCCTGGACAACTTCTTCGGCTGAGGCAGCCTTCCGGAAAACGACGTCAGTAAAAAACGCGGACATTTCTTCTATGTATTTTTCAACATTCTCGGCTCTGCGACTCCAAACAGCGACTTCTTGGAAGTGTCGCACTTTAGCTAAGGCTTTAAGTTGATAGCGGGCTTGGGTTCCCGAGCCAATCATCCCAACCCGTCTTATGCGCGGCCGAGCAAGATATTTAGCCGCGATCGCGCCCGCCGCCGCGGTGCGTATTTCGGTAAGGAAACCCCGGTCAAAAAGAAGAGCTTTAAGCGAGCCTGTTTGAGAGGAAAAGACGAGCATGAGTCCATCGCCCACAGGCAGGCCGAGCGATGGGTTAAGGTAAAAACCAGAAGCAATTTTAATGACGTAATAAGGTTCACCTTGGATATGAGCCCCTTTGACATGGACTTCTCCTTGGGCTGCAGGGAGGTCGAGGTTAATTACCCCGGGCAAAATAGCCTGGCCTGAGTTGAAGGCGGCGAAGCTTCTCTCTACGGCGAGAATAGCTTCTTCCCACGTAATAAGTTCTTTAATCTCGGGCTCGAAGAGCAACCTAACATTCATCGGGAGCTTACCTCAGGCTTTTTAGGCTGGCTATGAGAGAGCCAATTTTCTCCAACCCTTGCCGCAAGTATTCTTCCTCAGCGCCGTAACCAAAGCGAAGGTAATGGTCCATCTCGAAGTGGTCTCCAGGAACAATAAGCACGCTTTTTTCTTTAATCAATTTTTCCACGAGAGTGGTGGAATTGATGTCCAAACTATAACGGGCAAAAAGAATAGCTCCCGCTTCTGGCGGTCGAAAAGAAAACAACCCATCCTGGCTTTGTAACCAATCGGTCAAGATAGGCAAGTTGTGATTAAGAATATTTCTTGTCCGCCGCAGGATTTTTTCTCTGTTTTCAGGTCGGAGGGCTATTCGGGCGATCCAATCGCTCAGGGTGCTGGGCGAAATAGTTGTGTAATCATGGTAAGGCCAGGTAGCCGTGACTCTTTCTTCTGGCCCAACAATCCAGCCAATCCTCGTTCCAGGCAAGCCGTAGGCTTTAGAGAGGCCGTTGACCACAAAAAGGCGGTCATATTTTCCCCAGAAGCTGGGGGTGAGCTGGCCGTCTCTTTCAGCTCCTTGGTAAACCTCGTCGGCAATGATCCAGGCACCAGCTTCCGCCGCCAGTTCGATGATTTTTTCTCGGCTCTCGTTGTTTAGCCTGGCTCCTGTGGGATTATTAGGGTTGGTTATGATTATGTAACGTGTCCGAGAAGTGACCAGTTTTTTTAATTCATCCAGGTCAGGTTGCCAGCCGAGTTCTTCTCTTAGATACAAAGGCTTAACCTGGGCGCCGAAAGCACGGAGCAGACCCCACATCTGCATGTAATTGGGCATGAGAAAAATAACTTCATCTCCCGGCTCAATAAGACTCCACATCAAGAGAAAATTTGCTTCTGAGGAACCGGTGGTCACCAGAATCGAATCCAGCGAGGCCCCGGGGTAAAGCCGGCTTATTTCCTGGCGAAGCTCAGGCGTGCCATTGGTCTGGCTGTAGCCAAGAGGAAGATGAAGCATCTCTTCCTTTTCTTCTTCCGTCAAAAGCTCATCCAGGCTGAGAGGATGAACTCCACTTTCGGAGAGATTATGTTCCACCACGTTTTCCCAGGTAGATTGCATTCTTTCCATCTTGAAAATTTCAATTTTCATTCCTTCTTCTCCTTCCTTGTTTTTGTATTTCTATATTTCTATTTTTAACGGTTTTTTCAGGATTAAACCAGCGATGATGGAAAGAAGAAAATAGGCGATAAGCCAGTGAATTCTTAACCCCAAAAAATTCAGGCGGCGAGGAGGATAGACAATAGAAACAGAGGAGACTGGCGAGGAAGAGGGCAATGGCTTCTCTCCGGGATGAAGAAGCTGACCGGAAAAGCTCGCCGAAGGCCGGTGAAGCGAGAGGCGGGTGAGCGAGGACGAACCAACTACCGCCTCCTTTTCTACGGTATGGTCGTTAAGACGAAGAAGTAGTGAAAAATGGCCGGGCCGGAAAAACCTAAGGCGCCAGCTAATTTCTCTTTCTTCTTCGATTCTTAAAGCTGGTGTTTCCACTAAAAAGCCGTCTCCTGGCTCAATCCTGGCCTCAAACATCAAAGGATTATAACCTTCTTTCAACTTAACCTTTAGCAGCGTGGCTTCATTGGGTTGAAGAGGGGAGTACGAAAACCAAAGGTTAAGATGGCTGAGGATGAAAACAAGAGGCACGACCATGACCGCCAGAGGCCTTAAAGCATGCAGGAAGTATTTTAGGTTCCAGAAAAGCAAATTGCCCTGCGTGTGCAGCGTGGTTAGAAAATCATCGGAAAAAAGGCGAAGCTCTAAAAGATAGCCTTTGATTCTATCTTTTGTCCTCTTAATGCCTGCTTGGTCCGAAACCAGCCGGTAGATGGCCAGAAGAAACAGGCCGGTTAAGAGCGATATCCAAATCATACTGACCCAGGGAGAAAGTCGGCGGAAGGGGAAGAAAAGAAGAGTGAATAGTTGGTTAAGCAGACGGTTAAGAAAAAACATCAGGAAATGTAGCCCAGGCCCTTCAATTTTTTCTTGATTTCTTCCTCTGATTCCGCTTCCTCCAATTTGGCCGCTTCTCTTTCGAGACAGTGAGTGATAAATTCTTCGGTTGAGGAATATCCGGCCAGGGAAGCAATTTTTTTCAGCCGGTCAAACAGAGATTTATCAATCTTGATTTTAGCCTTGCCCATTCTTGCCTCCTTTCCTTAACTCAGCCATTTTTTTAAGACAAATCAAGCACGGCTCGGCCCGACATTTCGGGAAGCGGGTTGATGTTGAAGATACGGAGAATAGTCGCGGTCACGTCCGTCAGAGACGGCGAAGGGTGGATAAGCGGCCGATTGGCCACCAGACTTCCCGGCATCAGTTCAGCAGCTCCCATGTGGTCGCCACTCCATTTCTGGGTATTATTTTCGAACACGGCGGGAGGGAATTTGCCCAGCGGCGAGCCCCACGAGATCCGAAAACCGCGATTAAACCCGAGAATAATATCCGGAGCCAGCGCCGCATAGGGGCCATGATAAACCTCTCGACCGAGGTAAGCTCGGTAAATAGGCTTTTTTCCGGTAAGCGGGTCAGTGATTTCTTCCAGACGACTGGCTATTTCTCTTAATAAAGCCTCATATTCTGGTCCAGGGTTGACAAGGCCCATCTTTTCTCTTCCTTTTAGATTGATATAAAGGCTATTTAGCCCAACACCATAGGCTTTTGTCCTGGACCAGTCCGTATTTTCAAAAAGCATACCTTTATCCTGCGCCCAGGGATTACGCAGTTTGTGATATCCGTTTTCGAAGAGCCAGGTGTTGAGGTTAAAACCGCGAGCAAAGGGATTGAACCCATGGTCGGAGATGACCAGCAGAATGGTTCTGGCATCAATGTATTTTTCTACCCTTGCCAAGAGCTTATCCATTTCTACATAAATATTCTCTATCTCATGGCCGAATTCCTTGGCTAATTTTTCATCATAAGCTGGATGATGGGGGTCAAGCAGGCGCCAGAACATATGCTGCCGCTGGTCAGTGCTGGAAATATAGAAGAAGAGAAGGCCAGAAGCAAAGCGTTGGAGCTCATAGTCTAACATAGCCAGACTTTCCTGGAGAAAAAGGTTATCCAGGTATAAAAATTCCTCTTCATTCAAAACGCCGTTGTCCAGAGCACTGGTATCAGCCGGCAAGCCCTTAGTATGGAAGAGTCCGAGATGCGCCACGAGTTCAGGCGCATAGCTTTCGGGGGTAGAAATGGGGAGAGCAGGACGAGAAGGGTCAATATGAATAGCGCTGACATAAAGCTTAAAATGAGGCCGAATTTCTCGGAGGTAGAATTGGGCTATACCGCTTACGCTCTGGCCAGGCATCAAGTCAAACCGAAGCCGGCGCCAGCCGCTCCATTCCTTCTCGCGAAGGAGGAACTCCTCCGCACCAACGATTATTTTGGCCACGGGGTTTACCGGGTCAAGATAGACTTTAAAGTTTATCGAAGCTTCAGGCCTGTCTCGACGAAAGATGTTAATTGGTCCCGGCAGAGCAGCCTCGACCTGGTTGCCGATCACATAAACTTGATGAATTCTCCCACCGCCGATATCAGGGTTAATTTCTGCAGCTTCCGTAGTGTAATAGTTAAAAATGCCATAACTCCCCATGAGGTCAGGTGTACCCATACCGGAAAGGGTCAGCTGCCTTGTGGCGGCCGGAGGATAATTAGATGGCATCCGGGAAATGACGGCTGGAACATCGTGCTCTTCTAAGACCTGCCAGAAAGCCTTGCCGCGACGAAGGAGTTGGATGCGGCCGCGCGAGAGAGGAAGAACCCACTGGCCAAGGGAAATGGTTTTCTTGGGGTTTTCGGAAGCGGTACCGGAAAAAATAGGCATATAGGATTCCGGGTCGCGATGCATAAAATCAAAGATGCCATGTCCGCCCGGGTCAGTGCCCGTGATGAAATTGGACCAAGCCACGGGACTTTGAGGCGGAATGCTTGTCCCCAAGCGAGAAAACCCACCTTGGGCCATAATCCGCTGAAAATGAGGGAGTCGGCCTTCTTTTACCCAAAAGGATAAAAGATCCGGGTCAAGTCCATCCATGCCCAGGATGAGCACTTTATATTTAGTCTCTCGCTCGCCACGAAAATGGCTAAATAGAGAAGAAAATGACCCCAGGCTGATGGCCGTGGCGCTTAACGAAAGTTCCAGAAATTTTCGCCTTTTCATCGTTTGTTTTTTCTCCTCGAAGAGCGAAAAGAATTCTTCGGCTGGTTGGTTTCAGCTTCCTCCTTGGGCAGTAAAGAATGACCATCCATATGTGGCGGCGGCTCAACCCCGAAGATTTCCAGCACGGTGGGAGCAATGTCTTGAATCGACGGCCGGGACGAATTAAGCGCAAAGCTGGTGAAAAGAATTCCAGGAACCTGGCTTGGGTCGAGGCAATGGTCCCCGCTCCATGCTTTGGTGTTGTTTTCAAAAACTTCACGGTTCACTTTTCCGGTCACTGAAGCCCAGGAAGCTCTGTATCCTTTATTATATCCGATAATTAAATCAGGAGCGTTTTCGCGGTATGGCCCGGCGTATATTTCTTCCCGGTCGTATACCTGGAGGACAGCTTTTTCGCCGGTTAGTTCGTCTTGTAAAGCCATCAATTTGGCTTTGATTTGAGCTTTTATTTGGCGCGCTTCTTCACCCGGGGAAACAATTCCCTGCGCCTCCCGGCCGCGAAGGTTGAGGTAAAGACCACCCAAACCGAGGCCGTAAGCTTTGGTTTTAGACCAGTCTACGTTTTTGAACCATTCCTCGCTCTCCTCGTATCCTTCTTTAAGAGAAAGATATCCTTCAAGATAAAGCCAGGAATTAAGGTTTACGCCTCGCTGAAAACTTTTAAACCCGTGGTCGGACATGACTATAAGCCCGTCTTTAGGAGATAAACACTTCATTACTCGGCCAACCAGCTCATCCATACGGCCATAGAGATCCTCGATCACCGAAGCATCCATTTCGGCCGGACTGGCTTTAAGAGCCGGATGTTCCTTTTCTAAATAGCGCCAGAACATATGCTGGATGGAGTCAGTGGTCTCGAAGACGCAAGTAATTAAGCCGGAGCGCCTTTTTTGCAAAGCATGGAAAAGCATTTTTTCCCATTCCATGTGGTTAGCATAGGTTAGATCGAGGAAAGCCTTTTCGCTGAGGGCGCCTTCATTAAGCGCCCAGGTGTCGTTGGCTTCACCCAAGGTAATAAAGGGCCCAAATAATTTGCTCAAATAAACAGAGTAGTAAAACGGATGAGAAATAGGTAAGGCAGGTTTTTCCGGGTCAATGTTTAGGGGAGTAAGATAGAGGTTAAAGTAAGGTTCGATGCTGCTCAGATAGAACCGAGCTATGCCTTTGACCTTTATTCCCCAGCCGAGAGGAAAAGTGAGCCGGACCCAGGGCGAGAAGATACCTGGTCGAAGGGGAAAACGCTCGCCTGAGACTTCAATAATAACTTCATTATTTCTTTGGTTTAACTTTATCTTCATAGGTAGACGAATTTCTTTCGGATCGTCAGTCAGGTTATTTTCTGGTCCCGGGATGTAGGTTTTAATTTCCTGCTGGTTTACTTCTACGGGTATAGTCACGCCACTTTCCTTATGGCTTATTTTGGCCGGGTCAGAAGTATAGAAGGTAAACGTCCCCTGACTTCCTTTTAGGTCTGGCGTACACATGCCGGAGAGAAGATGACCCCGGAATTTTTCGGGAGGAAAAGTAATCGGCACGCGGAGGATTGTTCCGGGGATTCCTTTATCTCCCAGTATTTTCCAAAAAGGTAGGCTGCGCCGGAATCCCTGAATAATTGGTTTGCCCAGAGGAAGAACCTTTTTGCCGATACGCCACCGCCGGGAGGGAGGAAGGATTCTAGCAGAAGAAAGAGTAGGCAAATAGGTACGCGGGTCACGGCTCAGGAAATCAAAAATATTATGCTTGGATGGCTCGCAGCCAGTCATGAAAGAAGACCAGGCTACAGGAGAGATAGCCGGGGTCGTCGTTTTCAGACGATGATAAGCCCCTTTTTTCTTGAGTTGAGCTAAATGGGGTAATTTTCCTTCTTTCATAAATTTTTCGGTTAGTTCCGGGTCAAACCCATCCAGACCAAGAATAATCACCCGACGGAAGCGACCCTTTTTAAAAGCCTGCTGGCCTTTGATCATGCGCCACCCGAGCCGGAATGGCCAGGCCAGAAGCGAGAAAATGGCGGCTAAGAAAGTGAGAAAAAGAATAAGGAAAGAAGAGAGAAAAGCAAACCCGGCTCCTGGCCCGATATAAGCGAAAGCAGGGGAGAAGATGAGGAGAAGAAAATTCAGGCCGACTAGCCCGAAGAAAAAAACCTTTCTTAGGTTCATTTTAAGCAAAACTTTTCAGGATTATACTTCGGCAGTCAGAGATTTTTAAGTCCGCCGGAGGTTCAGCTGCGGTCCAGAAAAAGGCGTTATCATGGGTATGCATTCCTTCGAGGTCAGAATCAAGGAAAACATCCTTCTTTTTAATGGATCCTTTGAGGTCAAAACCATGATGCGACAAAGCAATTAAATCAGGACCATGCTCTACCCAAGGACCAGTGTAAACCTCTTCTGCCCTTAATACTTCGCGGATAACTTTTTGCCCGGAATAGGTAAGCTCGAGAAGCCCCTGGCGTATTTCTTCTCGCCAGCGTTCTCTTTCTTTTAAATCCAGTTTGCCCTGGGGAAATTTGCCTTTTAAATGGAGATAAATCCGGTTCGGGTCAAGGGCAAAGGCAAGGCTGGAGGAAGAGATATCATTCAGGCTCTTTGGTTCCGGCGTAGAAAAACTAAGCCACCCTTGTTCCCTGAGCCAGGCATTGAGATAAACCTCTTTTTTTAGTTCGCAGAAGCCGTGGTCTGAAAGGAGGAAGAGATGGTCAAGGCTACCGGTCAAGGTGGAGAAGGCGGAAGCTATTTGGCCAATAAATTCATCAAGGCGACGATAATAATCGAGAAAGGCTTCATGGCGGGGATGCTGGGGGTCAAAACCCGCTTTCCACATGTAATGATGGAGCCTGTCCGTCCCGGTGATAACCAGCTCAAAATAATCCCAATCTTCTGCCCAATAGAGCTCCCACGCCTTCTGGCGTGAGTGGAGGGTCTTTTTCAAGTCAATCCAGAGAACTTCGTGGTTAGCTCGAGCTGAAGCAGTATCCACGTCGATAACATAACCTATTTTTTCCAGCCGCCTAATTTCGGCGGGAGGATAGACCGCCTTAGCCAGTTCCAGAGCGACAAACCCGGAGATCATGAAGCCTCGCAACGGACGCGCCGGGTAAGTGGCTGGTTGATTGATGATAACAGATTTTTTACCACGTTGTCCCAGCTCGTCCCATAGGGTGGGGACGCGAACATCATTAAAGCTGGGGAAACGCATTTCGTATGTGGCTGGTTTGAGGTCAGTAAAACCAAAAATTCCGTGCTGGCCGGAATTGGTTCCGGTCATGAAATCAGTCCAGCTTACGGCTGATATTTCGGGCAGCGACGCTTTCATCGAGCACAGATGGCCCTTTTTCAGAAGCTCGGCTGTTTGCGGCATTATTCCTTGGAGACAAAAATCGCGGAGGAGAGAACAAGGTACACCGTCTAACCCAATGACGACTACTCTCTTCTTTGACCGTCGAAAAAGCATTTTCTTGCCCAATTATAACACAGGACAAAGAAAATGCACGGCCCCGCACCGATAATTATCGCGAGGATAAAAAACTAATTAGGATAGATGACTTTAGGTTTCTGGGCAAGTATCCGGTCAGGTCTGGGCGGGAGCTGCGGCTTTTATGACGTTTTCTAGCAAGACTTCTTCCGGAACGGCACCCTCGACCGTGATGCTTTCGTTGATTATGGTTTTGGGCACACCGAAAACCTGGTATTTCTGGGCTAAGTCGGGAAATTCCTCTGCCTCGAGTATATCAGCCGTAATAAAAGGGGATTCGATAGCCATACCCTGAGCTAATTCAACGGCTAACGGGCAGTAGGGACAGGTAGGGGTGACAAAAACCTGGAGATGAACGGGTTGGCTAATTTTTTTTAGCCCTTCCCTGGTCTTGTCCTGAAGTTTCGATTTGCTTTTCGAAACTTGGATTATGGCGTCAAGAAGAGAGCCGTATTCGTATCCTGCGGGCAGGCCGAAGAAACGAAGACCATACTCCTTTTCTCCATGAATCAAAATAGCTGGAACCTTGTCTACCTTGTAAGTCGCGGCCAGTTCTTTTTCTGCTTTCAAGTCATGCACTTCGAGTTTAATTAAGGGATTAAGCGCGGCTATCTCTTCCAGGAGCTGCTGGGTGGCGGCGCAGAAACGGCATTCTTCCTGCTTGCTGGAGTCGGGAAGAAACAGGACGCTTTCTTTTTGCGTGAAGAAAAGTAACCGCACGGGCTGCTCCAGCCCTTCGGCGAGATAGCGACGCGTCGCTTCTTTAATCTCTGAGTTCAATATTTCCACTTATCCTCCTTTGGGCGATTTGCCTCAATATATTATAAAAAAAATATTATACTTAATTAGCAACCA
>FWPV01015052.1_pt1 | contig 11203 bp, 8 predicted proteins | sample 2228371 | NCBI WGS metagenome assembly FWPV01 (sample SAMEA103939776, study PRJEB20133) | metagenome | reverse complement strand
GGGGCTAGCATGTCGATGATGAAGCCAAGCCCGATCCAGATCGCGATCTGAAGGCCAAAGGTCAGCACTGCCGAGATCAGCCCGGCGAGCAGCCCGCTGACCAGGCTGAACCGCATCAGCAGGAAGAGCTGCCCGAGGAAGCCGGCGATGGCCGAGGCGCCGGCGAGCACCGCCATCTTCGGGACAAGCTGAGACTTGATGTCCCCCGGCTCGGACAGCGCCTCGCTCCAGTACTCTTTCGGGTTAGTGAAAAGCTTGACGAGGGTCTGGAACATCGGGCGACTCCTTGAATGGTGTGCTCGCCGTCCCGCCTGGTCGCGCGCTGGCTGTCGGCCCGGCGAGCTCGGGGCGCGCGCAGGTGAAGCCCTGGGAGAACATGCAAGTAGACCTTATACCACAGTGGCTGCCGGAGCTCATCTCGAAATGCTGCCCAGAGACGGAGCTCCTCCCGCCATGCACCCTGTCTCAGGATCGCGAGATGACCTCTGCTGATGAGCGACGCGGAGGCGCAGGAAAGGGACAGGTCAGGACTGGAGCTGGCGCTCGATCTCGCGCTCCATCTTGGCCTCGGCAGTGCGCCGGGCCACGGAGAGCTCCTTGACGATCAGGTTCTTGGCCGTGTCGAGCATGCGCCGCTCGCCAAAGGAGAGGGTCTTGGTGGACTTGAGCCGGTAGAGGTCGCGATAGACCTCGGCGACCTCGAACAGGGAGCCGGTCTTGATCTTCTCCATGAACCCGCGGTAGCGCCGGTTCCAGGTTTGTTTGTCGACGTGGATCTCCTTCTCCCTGAGGATGGTGAAGACCTCCTTGATCTCGGCTTCGCTGATGATCTGCCGCAGACCCACTTCGCGCGCCTTGGCGACCGGCACCATGATCCGCATATCGGTGTCGACGATCCTCAGCACGAAGAAACGCTGTTTCTTTCCGGAGATCTCCTTCTCTTCGATGCCCAGCACCTCAGCCACACCCTGTGCTGGATAGACGGCCATCTCGCCGGGGCCAAACGTGATTTCCATGGGTTCTTCCTCCGCGGTAGGGCCGGGTGTGGGTTTCCGGGCCCGCAGGTCGGGTTTGCGGCAAGCAACCAGGGTGCCAGCCCCTGCCGGGAGAGATGTTTCAATTCTTTCAGCAAATTCCAACCACAGCACATGCCGCCCGCGCGGCAGAGCTGTGACAAGATGGCGCGCGCTCCCCTCCTGGTCAGCCCTTCTTTGACCACTTTTGCAGCAAGCTGCCGGCGGTTAGCTCGGGTGCACGCTTTTGGCGCAACTTCTTCCTCAGGTGCCCGCCTTGGTCACGCCAGGGTGGCCACCGGATCCAGCAACTGCCCGAAAATCGTCGGGGGATGCAGTCAATCAAGATCCAGGATCCGCCACTCTCCCTCCTCCTGGATCAGCTCGATTTTAAAGCGCGGCTCGTACTGGAGGCGCGCCCTGCCACCGGTCACCTCGATCTCCTGGCTCAGCGCTTGCCTGAGCTTGCCCAGGCGCTCCGCGATGTCGCGCTCGATGCCCTCGCGCACCGAGCGGGCGAGACAGCGCATGACCGCCTCGTAACTCCGGCTCTCCACCGCACGCATGAACGACTTCAGGGCATCGACCGGGGTCGCCGCGCCGCCGCTCACGGCGATCCCCTCGTCGATCTGCCAGCGGTTCCCGAGGTAGGTGAGGCTGGCTCGCGAGCCCGAGGGGTAGCTCACCTTGGCCTGGGCCTTGATGGGTCTTTCCAGAGCCACCTTGAGCTGCGCAGCCTGTGCTCGCAGCTCGGCGCGCAGAGTTTTCCAGCGTGCCGTGAACTCGGCCGGGGTCATTTGCCGTCGCACGCTCTCGTCCAAGAGCGCGTAGGCCTCGGCCGGTCGGTCAGACTCGACCGCGCTGATGTAGCGACTCAGCGTCTGCTGGGGTCCGGCCTTCGAGCGGCTCGCGCCGCGCGCCGCTCAGTCCACCGCGTCGAGGGCGAACACCCGCGCGCCGAAGTCGCCGAGAGCCGGCGCCTCGTGGCGCGTCGCCTCGAAGAACAGGCCCACGCCCATGAGGTCGTCGCCGCCCCGGACGAGCTCGTTGATCTGCTCCCACCGGTCACCCGTCGCCGGCCACGCCGTGACGCGGTAGCGGCGAGCCGGGTCGAGGCCGCGGAGGCGGAGTCGCTCCGGCCCGGGGTCGGCCCGGTTGAGGATCCGGTACCAGCCGACCACCGCCCGCGAGCGGTCCGGCGCGACGCTCATCCACGCCGCCCCGTTGCGGTCGCCCTCGAACGGGCTCCGCAACCGGTGGAACCGGCCGAACTGCAGCACCTCGCGGTGGTCGCGGTAGAAGGCGACCTGGTCACGGATCGCTGCCCGCTCCTCCCCGCTCAGCCGCCGCGGATCGAGCTCGTAGCCGAAGACGCCGAAGAAGGCCACCGCAGCCCGCGTCGCGAGCGGCGTGACCCGCCCCACCTGGTGGTTCGGCACGGCCGAGACGTGGGCGCCCATCGAGCTGAGCGGATACGCCAGCGACGTCCCCCACTGGATCGCCAGCCGCTCCACCGCGTCGGTGTCGTCGCTCGTCCAGGCCTGCGGCGCGAACGCGAGCAGGCCGGCATCGAAGCGCGCCCCGCCGCTCGCGCAGGACTCGAAGAGCACGTCGGGGAACGCCTCGGTGAGGCGGCGCCACAGCTCGTAGACGCCGAGGATGTGGCGGTGGAACAGCTCGCCCTGGCGGTCCGGCGGCAGCGCCGCCGAGTACGGCTCAGTCAGGCTCCGATTCATGTCCCACTTCACGTAGGAGATCGGGGCCGATGCGAGCACCTCCTGCAGCATCCCGAAGACGTGGTCGACGACCTCCGGGCGTGACAGGTCGAGCACCAGCTGCTGGCGGCTCTCGGTTCGCGGCCGACCGGGCACCCCGAGCGCCCACTCCGGGTGGGCCTCGAAGAGCCGGCTGCGCGGGCTCACCATCTCCGGCTCGATCCAGAGCCCGAAGTCGAGGCCGAGCTCGCGCACCCGTCGGGCGAGCGGCTCCAGGCCGCCGGGCAGCTTCCGTCGGTCGACCACCCAGTCGCCGAGCGAGGAGGTGTCGTCGTCGCGCTCGCCGAACCAGCCGTCGTCGAGGACGAACAGCTCCACGCCGAGGTCGCGGGCGGCCGCCGCCATCTCGACGAGCGTCTCCTCGTCGAAGTCGAAGTAGACGCCTTCCCAGCTGTTGAGGAGGATGGGGCGGGGTCGGTCGCGCCAGGTGCCGCGGGCCAGGCGCTCGCGGAGGAGCCGGTGGAGCGCGTCGGAGAGGGCATCGAGGCCGTCGGGCACCCAGGCGAGGATCGCCTCGGGTGTCGTGAGCTCCTCGCCGGGGGCCAGCGTCCAGGCGAACCCGTCGGGCTCGATTCCCAGGCGGATCCTCGCGGTCGCGAACGGGTCCACCTCTGCCTCGGCCCGGAAGTTGCCCGAGTAGACGAGCGCGAGCCCGATCGCCTCGCCGTGCTCCTCCGTGGTCGAGGGCCGGCGCAGCACGACGAACGGGTTGTGCTCCGCGCTCGACGTCCCGCGCTGGCTGCCGACCGACTGGCGGCCGGGCGCGAGGGGCCGGGCGGTCACGTGGCGCTCGCGCGACCAGGTCCCGTCGAGCGTGACCAGGTCCCACCCCGCGTCCGGGAGGTCGAGGGTGGCGCTCATCGCGCAGCGCACCCGGATTGGAGCCGGCCCGCCGTTGCGCAGCGTCGCGCTGCGCACGACGACCGGCAGCGCCTCGAAGATCGTGTAGCGGAGCGTGACCTCGAGGCCCGACGGCTCGTCGACCAGCGTGATCTCGGCGGTGACGGCCTCGTCGGCGCGCTCGACGTACGTGGCGGGCAGCCCGGGGAGTGGCGGCTTGCCCGGCAGCAACCGGTGCTCGCGGTAGGCGAGGTGGAGCACCGGCGAGCCGTCGGCCGGCTCGACGACGAGCGCCGGAACGCGGAAGTCGCCGCTCCCGCCTGTCGGGTACTCGCGGGCCACCGGCTCGCCGAGCCGGTTGGCGAAGCCGTGGAACGGTCGTCGCTGAAGGTGCGCGTACGAGCGACCCGCGGCGAGGGGTGCCCCGAAGTGGAGATGGCCGAGCGAGCCGTCCTCCATGATCCGGGCGATGTAGCTCAGGCGCCCGTTGTGGAGGTGGAGCTCGTGCGTGGCGGGATCCCAGGTCGCGGGCATCGTCTCCTCCGGGTGGCCGGCGGTCGCCGGCGTCGCCCTCGTGCGCGCCGGGTTCCGCCCCGATCGTCAGGCGGGTACGTCGGCGGGCCGTTCGGCACGGACGACCGCGCGCAGCGCGTCCGCCGCGTCCTCCGCCGTGAGGTCGCGCTGCGTCTCGGCGAGGAGCTCGTAGCCGACCATGAACTTCCGGACGCCCGCCCGCAGGAGCGGTGGGAAGAAGTGGGCGTGGACCTGCCAGCCGGCCACCGGGTCCTGCGCCCCGGTGCCGTCGAGCGGGCCCTGGGCGCTTCCGCCGGTGGCGAACGGTGCCTGGTGCCAGCCCATCGAGTAGGGGAACGGCTGGGCGAAGAGCCCGTCGTAGCCGCGGAGCAGGGCGCCGAGCACGCGGGAGAGGTCGTCGCGGGCGGCCGCGTCGAGATCGGTCAGCCGGGCGGCGGGCCGCAGCGGCACCAGCAGCGTCTCGAACGGCCAGGCGGCCCAGAACGGCACCACGGCGAGCCATTCGGCACTCTCGATCACCGCCCGCGGGCCGCCCGCCTCCTGGGCCGCGTAGTCGAGCAGCAGCGGGCGGCCCGTCGCCGCGAGATGGGCGGCCTGGGTCTTCAGCTCCCGGCCCGCTGCGTTGGGCAGCGCCGTCCCGGCCCAGATCTGGCCGTGCGGGTGCGGGTTCGACGCACCCATCGCGGCTCCCCGGTTCTCGAAGACCTGGACCCAGCGGTACCGCTCGCCGAGCTCGCGCGTCTGGTCCGCCCAGACATCGACGACACGGCCGATGTCGGCCGTCGACATCCCCCCGAGCGTCAGGTCGTGGCGCGGGGAGAAGCAGACGACGCGACAGGTGCCGCGCTCGCCCTCGGCCCGCAGCAGTCCGACCTCCACGACGGCCTCCGACGTGGCGGCGCGCAGGGCGGCGAAGTCGTTCTCGAAGACGAAGGTCGTGGTGTAGGCCGGGTTTCGGTTGCCGTTCGCCCGGACGTTGCCCGGGCAGAGGTAACAGTCGGCGACGTAGCGCGGGCGCTCGTGGGCCGCGTCGGGCTCGCGGGCTCCCTGCCAGGGCCGCGCGACCCGCCCGGCGGACACGAGGACCCACTCGTCGAGGAGCGGGTTGTACCGCCGGTGCGGGTCACGGGCCAGGTCGGGCGGGAGGAGGAGACCGCCCGGGCGATGGTCAGCCTGCAGGGTCACCGGGAACCTCCGCGGGGGCCGGGTCGACGACGACGAGCTCGCGGACGGCGCCCTCGAGCGCCTGGCGGGCGGCGTCGTCGATGCCCCGGTCGGTGACGAGGATGTCGGCCTGGTCGAGGCGGGCGATCGAGCTGATCCCGATGACGCCCCACTTGGTGTGGTCCGCGACGACGACGAGGCGGCGCCCGGCCTCGATGAGGGCGCGGTCCGTGTCGGCCTCCTGCAGGTTCGGGCAGGTGAAGCCGGAGCGGGTCTCCATCCCGTGGACGCCCATGAACACGAGATCGACGTGGACGGTCCGCAGCGCCGCGACGGCGAAGGGGCCCACGAGCGCCTCGGACGGCGTCCGCACGCCCCCGGTGAGGATGATCGTCTGGTCGGGCCGGCCACCGTGGTGGAGCACGTCGGCGACCGGGATCGAGTTCGTCACCACCGTCAGGCGCGGGGTGTCGACGAGGCGCCGGGCCAGGGCGTGCGTGGTCGTTCCGGCGGAGATCGCGATCGCCATCTCGGGCTCGACGAGGCGAGCGGCCGCGTCGGCGATGGCCTCCTTCTCGGCCTGCTGGCGGCTCGACTTGGCGACGAAGGTGGGCTCGAAGACGGAGCGGTCGGCGGGCGCGGTGGCGCCACCGTGGACCTTGTCGAGGAGCCCCCGATCGCTCAGGACGTCCAGGTCGCGCCGGATCGTCATGTCCGAGACGCCGAGGGCCCGCGCGAGATCGCCGACCCGGACCGCCCCGTCCTCCCGGACGCGCTCGAGGATCAGCGCCTGGCGCTGGCGAGCGAGCAGCGCTCGCCCGCCATCGGCCGATCCCGCGACCTCGGAGCTGCCTGCCACGTGGCGCCACCTCCAGACGGCTGTTCGCGCCAAGGATGCGCCATCAACCGCCGGAAGTCAACGGACTCGCACAAACTTCGACAGGAAATCTCACGAATCACCTTGACAGGCGATAGCGGGACGCGCAGACTGCGAGCGAACCTGTTCGATTCTGTCGCAGGTCTCTCTGTGTGGAGGAGCAGCTATGGCAGGAGCTTCCGCCATGCGCGGCCGCGTGCTGATCGCGCTGGCGACCATCGCCCTCGTGGCCACCGCCTGCGGCGGCGGTGCGACGACCGCGCCGGCGACACCCGCCCCCGGCGACACCCCGGCGCCCGCGACGGAGGCCCCGCCGGAGGGCCTCGGCGAGACGACCCTCGGCTCCAACGAGAGCGACGAGAACCCGAAGAACGCCGTCCAGGCCATCGTCGACTACTGCGAGGAGCAGGCCGGCATCACCGTCAAGGTCAACGTCAACGACCACAACACGTTCCAGAACCAGATCAGCTCGTACCTGCAGGGCACGCCGGACGACGTCGTGAAGTGGTTCGCCGGCAACCGGGTGCGCTTCTTCGCGGCCCAGGGCCTGCTCTCGCCGATCGACGACGTCTGGGCCGAGATCGAGCAGTACATGACGCCCGGCCTCAAGGCCGCGTCGCTCGGCACCGACGGCAAGGCGTACTTCGTCCCGGTCTACAACTACCCGTGGGTCGTCCTCTACCGGAAGAGCCTCTTCGAGGAGAAGGGCTACGCGATCCCGAAGACGATCGACGAGTTCAAGGCCCTCGGCGACAAGATGAAGGCCGACGGCCTCGTCCCGCTCGCGTTCGGCGACCTCGACGGCTGGCCGGCGATGGGTACGTTCGACATCATCAACATGCGGGTGAACGGCTACACGTTCCACATCGACCTCATGGAGGGTCGGGCGAAGTGGAACGACCCGCGGGTCAAGAACGTCTTCGAGATCTGGCGTGACCTCCTCCCGTACTTCCAGGAGGGCGCCCCGGGCCGGACGTGGCAGGACGCCGCGAAGGCCGCGCTCGTCGACAAGATCGCCGGGATGTACTTCCTCGGCACGTTCGCCATCGAGCAGGCCGGCGACGCCGCGTCCGACGTCGGGTTCTTCCCGTTCCCGCTCTTCGGCACCGAGTTCGACGACGAGAACTCGATCGACGCCCCGATCGACGGGTTCATGCTCAGCGCCAATCCCAAGAACCCGGACGCCGCCAAGGCGTTCCTCAAGTGCGTCGCCACCCCCGAGGCCCAGGTCGCCTACGTGACCAGCCCCGGCATCGGCAGCGTCGCCGTCTCGCCGCTGGCCGACACCAGCGGGTACACCGAGGTCCAGAAGATGTCGGCCGAGGTGCTCAAGAACGCCGGCAACATCGCCCAGTTCCTCGACCGCGACGCGCGGGCCGACTTCGCCGGGCCGTCGGGCATGCAGGGCTTCCTGCTCAACTTCCTGACGAACCCGAACCTCGACCTCGACGCCTTCCTCAACGAGATCCAGACCTACTACGACTCGCTGCCGCCGCAGGAGTAGGAGTAGACGAGCCTCGTAGGCTACGGTCGTGACCACGCCGAGCGTCCACTCGGCCACCCCCGCCCCGCCGGCGCTCGCCGCCCGTCTCATTTCCAAGACTTACCCTTCCGGGAAGCGAGGCCGGCGACCGCCGGCGGGGCGGGCGGCATTGCCCGCCGGCGGCGCCGCTACAGCCTGCTCACCCGCGGTGACAAGCTGACGCTGGCCGTCATGGTCGGCATCCCGACGTTCCTCGTCGCCTTCTTCATCCTCCTGCCGACCTTCGCCTCGATCATCCTCTCGTTCACGAGCTGGAGCGGCGTCGGCGGCCTGGACAAGATCGAGTTCATCGGCCTCAAGAACTACACCGACCTCTTCACGATCTACCCGCCGTTCTGGCGGGCGGTCTCCCACAACATCACCTGGCTCCTCTTCTTCCTGCTGATCGCCACGCCGCTGGGGATGTTCTTCGCGGTCCTCCTCGACAAGAACATCCGGGGGACGCGCTTCTACCAGAGCGCCCTGTACATGCCGGTCGTCCTCTCGCTGGCGATCGTCGGCTTCATCTGGATCGTGATCTACGCGCCCGAGCAGGGCCTGCTGAACACGATCCTCGGCAGGACGGCGCAGGGCAACCAGATCTCGTGGCTCGGCGACCCCAACATCAACCTGTGGGCCGTCCTCGTCGCCGCAAGCTGGCGCCAGGTCGGCTACGTGATGGTCCTCTACCTCGCCGGCCTCAAGGCCGTGGACCCGTCGCTCCGCGAGGCCGCGGCGATCGATGGGGCGAGCGAGACGCAGGCGTTCTTCCGGGTCATCTTCCCGGTCATGCGGCCGATCAACATCGTGATCCTCGTCATCACGGTCATCGAGTCGCTCCGCGCCTTCGACATCGTCTTCATCATCAACAAGGGGCTCAACGGGCTGGAGCTGCTGTCCACGCTCGTCACGAACAACATCATCGGCGAGACGAGCCGGGTCGGGTTCGGGTCCGCAATCGCGGTCGTGCTCCTCGTCGTCTCCGTCGGCCCGATCATCGTCTACCTCGTTCGGGCCCTCCGGGAGGACCACGCATGAGCGAGACCGCCGCCCAGCGGGCCGAGATCGTGACCTCCGAGGCGGCGCGCCGCCACAAGCGAGTGCGCCGGTACTCGCTCCACGCGTTCCTCCTCGCGGCGAGCGTGCTCTGGCTGGTCCCGATCGCCTGGATCTTCTACACGTCGCTCCGGCCCTACGCCGACACCGGGGGGCATCCGCGCGGCTACGTGTCGATCGGCGGGGCCTACAACCTCGACAACTTCGTGACGGCCTGGGAGCGGGGCAACATCCCGCACTACTTCCTGAACACGCTCTTCGTGCTCGTGCCCGCGGTCGTCCTCGTCCTCCTGTTCGCCTCGATGATGGCGTTCGCCGTGTCGCGGTACAGCTGGCGCCTCAACCTGACCCTGCTCCTGGTGTTCACCGGCGCCAACCTGCTCCCGCCGCAGGTCATCATCACGCCGCTCTTCCGGATGTACCTGGCGCTCCCGCTGCCGCCGCTGCTGAGCGACAACGGGGTCTTCTACAACCAGTTCTTCGGGCTCATCGTCATCCACCTCGCCTTCCAGCTCGGCTTCTGCACGTTCGTGCTGAGCAACTACATGAAGACGCTGCCGAAGGAGCTGAACGAAGCCGCGATCGTGGACGGGGCCGGCGTCTGGCGGACCTATTGGAGCGTGATCCTGCCCCTCACCCGGCCGGCGCTGGCCGCGCTCGCCACGCTCCAGGTGACCTGGATCTACAACGACTTCTTCTGGGCGATCGTGCTCATGAAGGACGGCGCCCGGATGCCGATCACGTCGGCGCTCAACAACCTCCGGGGCCAGTACTTCACCGACAACAACATGATGGCCGCCGGCGCGATCATGGTGGCCATCCCGACGCTGATCGTCTTCTTCGCGCTCCAGAAGCAGTTCGTGAGCGGCCTCACCCTCGGCTCCACGAAGGGGTGACGGCCGTGCGCGGCGGGCCGCCGCCCTGGGCATCCCCCGAGCTGACGGGCATCGGCCGCGTGCCGATGCACAGCGTGCCGCACCCGGACCGCGTGCTCCTCGACGGGACGTGGCGCTTCCAGCTCCTTCCTGCGCCGGACGCCGAGCCGGCGGCCGAGTGGGCCGAGACGCGGGTGCCGGGCTGCTGGACGATGCAGGGCTTCGGCGACCTTCCCCAGTACACGAACGTCGTCATGCCGTTCCCGGGGCTTCCGCCGATGCCCCCGCCGGCCAACCCGACCGGGCTCTACGAGCGCGACGTGGAGGTCCCGCCGGCATGGTCGGGCCGGCGGGTCGTCCTCCACGTCGGCGCGGCGGAGAGCGTGCTGATCGCGCGTGTCAACGGCGTGGAGGTGGGGATCGGCAAGGATGCCCACCTCGCCTCGGAGTTCGACGTGACCGACGTCGTGCGGCCGGGAGCCAACACGATCGCGCTCACGGTCGTGAAGTGGTCCGACGCGAGCTACGTCGAGGACCAGGACCAGTGGTGGCATGGCGGGATCACGCGCTCCGTCTACCTCTACGCCACGGGGCCCGTCCACCTCGCCGACGTCCGGGCGATCCCGACGCTCGCCGAGGACCTCGCGAGCGGCTCCCTCGAGGTCCGCGTCGAGGTGGCCTTCGCGCGCGTCGCGCCCGAGCCCGGCTGGACGGTGGAGGCCGAAGCGCCGGGCCTGACCGGGCTGCTCACCGCCGTCGTCCCCCACACTGGCCGCCACGAGGGCCCGCGCCCGAGCCGCCACCGCCGCGAGCTGGCCGACCGGGCGATCGCCGGGATGCCGCTCACCGCGGAGGAGCGCGACGAGCAGTGGCCGCGGCTGCATGCCGAGCTGGCCCCGGCGAACGTCGGCGAGGTGACGCTGCGGGCCGCCGTCAGCGGCGTTCGTCCGTGGTCCGCCGAGGTGCCCACGCTCTACCCGCTCCGGGTCGTCCTGCGCTCGCCGGACGGCGCGGTCGCCGAGGAGGTCACGCTGCGGATCGGCTTCCGCCGCGTCGAGATCCGGGGCCTGGACCTGCTGATCAACGGCCGCCGGGTCTTCATCCGCGGCGTCAACCGCCACGACTTCGACCCGGCGACCGGCCGCGTGATCGCGCCCGAGGCGATGCGCGCCGACCTCGTCCAGATGAAGCGCTTCGGGTTCAACGCCGTGCGCACGTCGCACTACCCGAACGACCCGGCCTTCCTCGACCTGTGCGACGAGCTGGGGCTCTACGTCATCGACGAGGCCGACATCGAGGCGCATGCCTTCATCGACCGGCTCTGCCACGACCCGCGCTACCTGCCGGCCTGGGTGGACCGCGTCGCCCGGATGGCCCGCCGCGACAAGAACCACCCCTCGATCATCGCCTGGTCGCTCGGCAACGAGTCCGGCTACGGGGCGAACCACGACGCGGCGGCCGGCTGGCTCCGCCGCTACGACCCGACCCGCCCGCTTCACTACGAGGGCGCGATCAAGTGGGACTGGACGAGTGACCAGGCCGCGTCC
>FWPV01015051.1_pt1 | contig 11204 bp, 9 predicted proteins | sample 2228371 | NCBI WGS metagenome assembly FWPV01 (sample SAMEA103939776, study PRJEB20133) | metagenome | reverse complement strand
AGACGTAGAACTTGCTTTTGACCAACCAACTCCAGAAATTGTAACATTCGCTCCCAAAAGTATGCGAGAAATTATGGCATCGCCAATGAATCGGATGGTAAGTGAGGTCCGACGGTCATTTGACTTCTTTGAGCATCAATTATACGAAAAACCTGTAGAAAGGATTATCCTTTGTGGAGGGGCTTCTTCTTATCCCCTAATAGGAGAAACATTAGTCAATGAACTTAATGTGGAAACAGTGGAAGTAGCAGATTTAATAACTTCTGAAGTTCTACTTTCCCATTCCAAGTCCTTAGAAATATTTAAAGAAAATACAGCAAAATTTACTACTGCTTTTGGATTATCTGTACGAGGATTAGCAGAAATATGATTAAAATTAATTTGCTTCCAGAACAATATAGACCCGTTAAAAAATCAATATTACCCTATTTCTTAGCAGGGGTAATATTCATATTAGGATTATTACTTATTGTATACATCTTTATATATTATCAAAGAAAGACAACCCAATTAGCGAATCAAAGGATAGCACTTCAAAAAGAATATGAATCCCCCACAGAATTAAGAAATGATGAGGGAGAATTTATTACCTTATCAGGAATTGTCAACGAGTATCGAAAATTAGATAAGAAAAAACAAGAATTAGAAAAGAGAGTAGCTGTTATTCAAGAAATTCTTAGTGACCGTATAATATGGTCTGAAAATCTTTTTCTACTTGCTAATCTTACACCTCCGAATATCTGGTATGAAAGAATTCGTGTTGTCTGGCAAAACTTTAGAGAGAAAGTTATTAAAAAAGATGCCAAAACAGGCAAACCAGTAATTGACCCCAAGACCAAAGAACCCCAGTATGAACAAAAAAGCGTTAAAAAACCAATACTTGAGATTACAGGATATGTAATTAGTGGTGAACAGGGAGAACGACAAATTTCCCCATTAATAGAAAACACAACGGACCCAGAGAAGGGCTCTTATTTCGTAAAACAATTTACTCTTTTACGACCCAAAATCGAAGATACAGAATTTAATGGTTTTTCAGTAAGAAAATTCACATTAGAATATTTAATTGAACCCAAGCCGGGAGTTAAAAATGATTGACCTATTTCGCGGAAAAATAACTATTAAAGACTGGGCAGTATTGGGAATTGTGGTGATAGTTGTTATTGCATTATTTATAACTGCCTATCTTTTGCTTTTCATTCCTCAACAAAACAAAATAGCACAAATTCAAAGTGATATAAACGATTTACAGAAAAAAATAGCCGACGCAAAAAAGACTGTTCAAAATTATGACAAATTACAAAACCAGGCAAAAAAAATGGATAACCTGGTAAAAATGTTTAATGAACGATTACCCGACAAACGAGAAGTTCCTAAATTAATGAAGCAATTTGAAAGTATGGGAGATAGCCTCGGATTGAAAACACAGTTAACACCCCTTCCTACTACAGTGGATGCATCTAAAGAAGTAATTCCATATCAGGTTGTTGCAAGAGGTTCTTTTCATCAGATTGTTGCTTTCATAAACTTGTTAGAAAAAGACCAACGCTATCTGAAAATTTCCGACCTGGATATAGGTCCAGAAAAAGCAGGAATCTGTGAAGCAAAATTTGTTCTTAGCACATTCCGATTTGTTGAAGAAGAAACTCCAAACACTCAAAGTCAAGAGAAGTCATAACTATGAATAACAGAAGACAAATCATTATTGCTGGAGCGTTATTCGTAATTTTGATAGGTGTCCTTTTTTATCAATTTGTTTTAGCAAAACCGAGGCCACCTGCACCACCCGCCACAGCAAAGACCCAGTCTACTACTACCACACAGTCCTCTTCACTACAAACTACTTCATCAACAGGTAATTTATCTATTGCTCCTTCTATTGAAACCTTAGAACAGAATGTAGATGAAATTATCGAAAATCTTCTAACTGCTATCCAGATAGTCCAATTTAACTATCAGGAAATTGTTCCACCAAGGAATCCTATGACACCATTAGTTGGCGTCATACAAACAACTATGTTTGAAGCAGAAACCCCTGTTCCAAATACAGAAGTAACACCGGGACAGGTATTGAGTAAAAAAATCTCGGCAATCATCTGGGATGAATATCAACCTCTGGCTATTATTGATAATAAAATTGTCGCGGAAGGATATACATTCCCGGATAGGATTCAAGTTTTTAAGATAGAACCTACAAGGATAGTTTTTAAACTTGATGATACAATTTTCCCGATAAGATTAAAGGAGCAATAAAATGCAAAAAAGGAACCATCATTATTTAGTTCTACAATTCTCCCCATTAGCAACGATAAACAGAAAATATTTAGCACAAGGAATCCTGCTGATATTTACAATATTATCTATAATCCATTTATCTCATTCAGAAGATAATAATATTCAGTATCCTGTATGGAATCAAAAGGGGGAAAAATGGATACTGCAGATTCCTACTGAACCAAATCTATCATACTTTATATCCGAAAACAAAGAAAAGAATGAGATAAAACTTACATTAGACCATGCAAATAATGCCTTTCTCCAACAAATCACTCAAAATAAACCTGATTTTTTAAATATCTCTGCAATTACTTCAGATTCTTCTGTTTCAGAATACATTTTCTCTATACCTACAAATATCCGTTACCAGATACAAAAAGATAACCAGAAATTGTTAATTGCTTTCCAAAATATACAGTCTTCTCAATCTGAAATAGACAAAATTGCTTTGGATATACAATCCCTTATAAAAGATGAAAATAAAACAAATACACCTACTAATAATGAAAAGATAGATTCACTAGATAACACCATTTCAAAACTTCGCGTTGAAAATGAATTAAAATTAGCCAAACAAATAACCCCAGAAATTGTAATTCAGGAACCCAAACAATTATTTGCACAGGATATAACTGGCACTCACTCTATTTCAGTAGGTAACATAGGTGCGCCGGAAAGAAAAATAGAAATTCGTGAAGCAGAGCCCGTAGATACAACTCCTACTCAACCTCAAACTACTCCCGAATCTACCGAAAAAGAAGAAGAGCAGGCAACTACCCCCTCTACATCTACAGAACAACCTGAGAAAAAAACAGTGGACGAAACTCCTGAGGAAGTCACCCCTCCTATGCCTCGTGAAACTACACCTGAACAAGCAATAGATGCTACTGCGGAAATAACAAGAGAATTAAGAGAACTTCAGAGTTCTGAGGAAGAAGAGAAAAAGCAAATTGTCCCATTAACTCCATTAGAGACAAAGCCAACGGATGCACAAACTGAAAAAGCAAAACAAGATACCCTATCGGAAGTTAAAATCAAACCTTCGCCTAAAGGTCTGGATACTGTAATTGATTTTGAATGTGAGCAAATGCCATTAGCGAAAGTTGTTCCTCTACTCGCATATAAAGCGGGCATTAATGTTATCGCTGGTGCAGACCTTAAAGGCAATGTGACTATGAGTCTAAAACAGGTAACATTAAGAAGAGCAATAGAAGCTGCGTTACGAATGAATGGTCTTGGAATGATTCAAGAAGAAAACATATATCGCATAGTACCCTATGAAGAAGCCTTAGCATCTGACAGAAGTACAACTATTGTACGTTTAGAAAATGCAAAAGCATCAGAAATCAAAAAAGTCTTAGATGAGATTACAAAAGGAGCCAGGGGTCGTGAATACATAACCGTTAGTGCAAATGATTCAACAAATGTAGTTATACTTTCAGGTCCAGAAGAACATATTCAAGGTCTAGCACAAATGGCGAGGGAATTAGATATAGCAAAACCAGTCATCCCTACCGTAACCGCTACAATCAAATTAAATTATGCTGACCCTGAAGAATTGGCTAAATCTATTCAAAAAATATTAACACCCAAAACTGGAAATGTTTCAGCAGATATCCGTGCAAGAAATATAATCGTTACAGATATGCCTGTTGTCGTTGAACAGGTAAAAGAAATCGTAAAAAGTCTTGATACACCGGTTAAACAAGTTCTCATTGACACTATGGTAGTGGATGCTACTTTATCGGATGAAGCACAAACTGGAATTGACTGGTTGTTAAAATCCGTTAGAAATCAAAGTTGGCGAGACTTCGTTATGTATGGACCTGAAGGGAGAAAAGTAGGAAATGTTCAACAACTTGATTTAAGAGGAACAACAAATATTGGTGATTCAATAGGTAACCTAACTTTTAGTATTCTTACCCGTGAAATTGATTGGAAAGGTGTAATTCAAGCACAAATCCGTAACCGTAATGGACATTTAATTTCCAATCCTGTGGTAGCAACTATAGAGAATAAACCGGCTACGATTACTATATCACAAGAAATACCTTATATAGACCTTTCCCAAACAAGTCAGGGTGGAGCTTTGACAAACACAAGGTTTAAACAAATTGGTACAGTCCTTGAAGTAACTCCAAAAGTTACTCATGATAACCATATCATTACGGACATTAAAGGTAAAGAAAGCACTATCGTTGGAGAATTCAACGGCGTTCCTATTGAAGATTTAAGACAGGTTACAAGCACACTACATATTAACAGTGGGCAAACTATATTTGTTGGTGGACTTAGAAAACGGAATGATAGTGTAACCGCTCAAAAAATGCCTATACTCGGAGATATTCCTGTATTAAATGTTGTATTCAGGTCTAATCAGCGGAAAGCACAAATTAATGAATTGCTAATATTCCTGACCTGTTCCGTTATTGAACAAGAATTGCCAGAATTAAATGATGAACAAAGAAAAACTTACGAAGACGCAAAACAAGCACCTATGGATGCCAACATAGAAAAATATATGGGACATGATATAGTTCACCCCGATGAGGTATCCATTCCACCTTATAAGTGGAAAAGGATTAAGAAATAATAATTGTATCCATCAAAATAACACCTTCTTTCAAATAGTGTCCTTTCAAAATCTAAACCTCTCTTCTTAGACCCAATATTGAATAGATTCATCATAATATTATATAATTTATTGAATTTATTGTATTAGAAACAAATATATATGGAGATTATATTCATTGGAAACAATTAATATGCATAAATTTAATTCGACGTTAAAAATGCTACTTTTAATGAGAAAGAAATCAGACCTAAAAAAACTCTTAACTCCTCCTGAGGTTCAGGTATTTAATCCAAATATGGAAATAAATGAAAAGAGATTAAGCAAATATCAAAAGTTATTTGCACTTCCCCCTTCTGATTTTTTACCAATCTTATATCCCTTTGTCCTAACTATGCCGATGCAAATACTACTTTTTGACCACCCATCTATCCAGTTGAATCCATTGGGTTTCCTGCATGTAAGCAATTACATCATACAATATAGACCTATTCATAAACAAGATAAGTTAGAAGGCTATTGTTATATAGAATCAACACAATTAGCGAAAAAAGGAGTAGAAATTACAGTAAATATAGTACTTAAAACGAATTCTGAACCAATATGGGAATGTAAAAGCACTTATCTAAAATTTTTAAAAAAATACAGAAATGAGGAAGGAAATGGGAAAAAGACATTTTCTTTCAACTCTTATGATAAATACGATGAGGAACACAATTGGTTCGTATCCAGAAAGGATGCATTTTCCTATGCCAATGTTTCTGGTGATTATAATCTAATACATTTATCTAAAATTTTTGCTCGTTTTACCGGTTTACCAAAGCCCATCATTCACGGTATGTGGTCTATCGGCAAGTGTCTTCATTACATAAATATAGAAAGTAAAAACACATTGTATTTTTATCATGTTTTCAAAGGTCCTATCCCGCTAAATACTAACTGTAAATTATGTATAAAAAATATTGAGAAAGGCAAACATTTTGATCTATTCGCCGAAAATAATCCCAAACCCTGCGTTCAAGGAGTTATCTCTGAAACAGTCTTATTATAACTCCATAAAATCCTGATTAACATTTTTAAGACCATTAAATAGTTTATATTTCAATTTGTTTTTCTACTTCCTAATAAGACCATTGCATAACTTAGGCGAAATAAATGGACTTATCCATAAGTCTATTTGGGTAATCCATATCAAATATTTATAGTTTTCTGATAAGAAAGTAATGAAATGATGTAATATAACTTCATCCTAAAATAAAATAGGCACAGGATATTATTCCTGTGCCTTAATTAAATTTATCTTATTTCTATTTTATACAAATAAAGGTGCTAATACAAGTGCAATTACACACATTAACTTGATTAATATGTTAATGGAAGGACCTGCTGTATCTTTTAATGGGTCACCTACGGTGTCACCAACAACAGCCGCCTTATGAGCCTCGGAGCCTTTTCCACCAAAATGTCCTTCCTCAATATATTTCTTCGCATTATCCATAGCACCGCCACTATTTGCCATCTGAATACCTAACATAACGCCTGTGGTAATAGCGCCTACAAGAAAACCTGCCAGAGCAGGTGCACCAAGTACAAATCCAATGACGACCGGTAATACAATAGCTAAGATTCCCGGGACCATCATCCCTTTAATAGCAGACTGTGTAGCTATATCCACACAAGTTCTACTATCAGGCATCACATCTTCTTTTCCTTCTTTTAGACCTGGTATCTCTTTAAATTGCCGTCTTACTTCCGCAATAATAGCGTATGCATTCTTACCTACCGCATTGAACAATAGAGCACAAAAAACAAAAGGAATCATACCGCCAATCAAACAACCAGCCAGGATTTTCGGGTCAATTAATGTTACTTTTGATGGGTCTAACTTTGCGGACATCATAAAGGCACTTAATAATCCAATCGCTGCAAAAGCAGCACTACCAATAGCGAAGCCTTTTCCAATCGCCGCTGTAGTATTTCCAACTGCATCTAAATTATCTGTAATTTTACGAACACTTGGGTCAAGTCCTGACATTTCTGCAATACCACCTGCATTATCTGCTATAGGTCCATAACCATCTACTGATAAAACCATTCCTGTTGTAGCAAGCATACCTAAAGAAGCAAGGGCAATACCATACATTCCACCCACCTTATAGGCAAGAACAACAGCAATTGCGAGAATAACAACAGGAACAGATGTACTTAGCATACCCACAGAGGTCCCACCTACAACTGCTACTGCTGGACCCGATTGAGCCTCTTCCGCCAATTTCTGAACAGGTTTATACTTTGCAGAAGTAAAATATTCACTGGTAAATCCAACCACCATACCTGAAACAATACCAATAATACATGCAATTGGAGGTCCCCACCAACTATAAGATGTGCCTTCCAGAGTAAAGCTGGAGCCTATAAGTTTCCCTAATATAAGAACACCAACAATTGTAAGCCCTGCAGATACATAGGTTCCCCACATTAATGCACTCTGGGGGTCATTTTTAGCAAATAATTTTACATAAAATACACCAACTATCGAAGCAACAATCCCTATAGCTACGGTTAAAAATGGGAAGGCTGTGACATACTGTGAACCACTCGCACTTGTTGCGGTAATGATACCCGCTATCGCGAGACTTGCAATAATGGACTCTACATAAGACTCTAACAAGTCAGCACCTAAACCAGCGATATCACCTACATTATCCCCAACATTATCTGCAATAACTGCTGGATTTCTCGGGTCATCTTCAGGAATTCCTGCTTCCACTTTTCCGACCAAGTCTGCACCCATATCTGCACCTTTAGTGTAGATACCCCCACCAGACCTTGCAAATAATGCTACCAATGAAGCACCCATTGCATATCCATTTACAATTTGCGCCTCTCCATTAAACAATTTATAAACAATTACCAGAAGTAAAGAGGCAATTCCAACAACACCCAGTCCCATCACCGAACCGCCACTTACTGCGACATCTACGGCTGCTTTCACTCCACCTGAACGAGCCGCTTCAGTAGTTCTTGCGTTAGAACGAGTTGCTATATACATTCCCAAAAAACCTGCCATCGCACTTGCAACTGCACCTATAACGAAAGCGATAGAGGTTTTCCAACCTAAAGGTAAATCAGGGCGCATTTGTCCTACGATTGCTATTAGCACGGCAATAATTAACACAGTTGCCATTACATAGCGATACTCACGCAGTAAGAAGGCTAAAGCCCCTTCCTGGACGGCTTTTGAAATTCTTGCCATCTTCTCGGTACCCTGAGATTTGGAGAGCACATACTGAACCATGTATGCCACAGTCAGTATGGCAAGAATGGATGCAGCACCTGCAATTTTTAGATAACCAATACCCATCATAACACTTACTCCTTATCATTAATTAATTGTTCATTTGTTACTTTGTATCTAAATTGATACTTTTCCTTATTAATTTATTATTTAGAACAAAATTAAGTTTTCTCTTTAAGGAGGGATAATGCTTTCTCAGCGGCTTTCTGAGAAGCATTTTTTTTGCTCATACCCTCCCCCACGGAGATTAGTTTATTATTCATAAAAATTCCCATCCGAAATATTTTTTGATGTTCAGGACCTTTTTCTTCCATCAAGCGATATTCCGGCAAAGGAAGTTGATTTTTCTGACACCATTCTTGTAATTCTGATTTAGAATCTTTCTGCAGAGGTATTTTAGAAAGTGAATCCAAATATTTATTAAAAATTCTATAAATAAACTTCTTCGTTATATTCCAGCCTTTATCTATATAAAATGCACCTATAAAAGACTCCATAGCATCTTCCAGAATAGAATCCTTATCCCTCCCACCTGAGTTTTCCTCAGCCTTACTCATCAATATTAGATTCTGGATTTTTATTTCCCTGGCAACTTTACTCAGAGATTGAGTCCTTACTATTGAGGAGCGCATCAAAGTGAATTCACCAGGAGATAATTCTGGATTTTGTGAATAAATATATTCCGCAATTGCTAATCCCAGCACAGCATCTCCCAAAAACTCTAAAGATTCAAACATACTTTGGGTTGAATTTTTATTGGTATACAATGAAGTATGTGTCATTGCTTTTTTATATAAACCTATATTTTTGGGCTTGAACTTTAATTTTTTTGCCCATTGTAAAAATAAAGTTTCCCACTCGCCCTTTACATTTCTATCCATTGAGTTAATTTACTTTATTAGGGAACAAAAAAATTGTATCAAAACAACCTTTATCTTTTCAAATCTCACTTATAAAAACTCCCTGCAAATTTATTTAACTTGCAGGGAGTTTTAACGATTTATATGTTATTTTTACTTCACTCGGGATAAAACATAGTTAATAGCATCACCGACAGTAATAATCTGATTGGCATCATCATCTAACTGGATATTGAATTCTTCTTCCAGGGTCATCAGAAGTTCCGTTAAGTCCAGAGAATCTGCGCCCAAATCTTCTATAAAACGCGCCTCATCCGTAACCTCGTCAATAGAACGACTCAGCCGGTTGGCGATTACTTCCTTAATTTTTACAACCAGAGCATCCGTATCAGCCATCTTTTCACCTCCTTTCAAAATTAAAAAGGTATCTCCCACCTTTTTCTTTATTTTACCAAGCTATGATGTTTAATGTCAAACATTTTATCTTCTAACAATTTTTTTCTCTATATTTGGATATTCCTTTATACAAAAAAGTTTCAAAAACATTACTTTTTGCAAATAAGATTCTTTTTTTGTATCATTATGAAAGCCGTTTTAAAAATAATCTTAAAATAGAAAGGAGTATTATTATGAGCAATTTTAGATTAGGTTTTATCGGTGCAGGATTTATTGCACGATTCCAGACAAAAGCATTGCAAAGCGTTCGCGGTGTGGAACTTGCCGGTGTCTATGCTTTGAAAGGTGCGGGAGAACTCTCTGCTCTTGCAAAAAGGTTGGGTGTGGGCGAATGTAAAGTTTATAAAAACATAAAAGACCTCTGTGATAATGTTGACGCTGTTGCTATATTTGCTCCTAACTTTGCACGTATTGAAATTATGCAGAAGATAGCTGACGCCGTAAAAGCCGGCGCAAATATTAAAGGTATTATTTGCGAAAAACCATTAGGAAGAACAGTTAAAGAGGCTATGGAATTAGTTTCCATCGCGAAATCTACTAAATTACCCACCGCTTATTTTGAAAACCAACTTCACATGAAAGCAATACGTGCTCAAAAAGCACAATTATCAAGTGTAGAAGAAGTTATGGGACCCATAGCTCTGGCTCGTTCCTCTGAGGAACACTCCGGACCTCATGAAGGCTGGTTCTGGGACCCCACGAGACAGGGAGGTGGCGTTCTTTGTGATATGGGCTGTCATAGTATTGCCTGTTGCTGGTACATACTTACCCCGCAAGGGAAACCTGTGAACTATCTAAAGCCTATTAGCGTCTCCGCAGAGGTGGGGCTTTTAAAATGGGGACTTCCTTATTGGCGGAAAGAATTGCTAAAGAAGATGGGCGTAGATTACGGTAAAACTCCAGCTGAGGATTTTGCCACAGGTATAGTAACCTTCCAGAATCCCAAAACAGGACAAATTGTAAAAGGACAATTTACCAATTCCTGGATGTATGATAAACAAGGACTGCGATTAATGATGGACGGGCTGGGTCCTGGATATGCATTTGAATTCAACTCTCAGATGTCCTCCTTACAGGTCTTCATCGGAGATTCTGCGGCGGAGGCTGTAGCAGATGCGGAGTCCGCATTAGAAAAATCTACAGCAAGTCGCGGTTTACTGATAGTAGAACCAAATGAACCTGATTTATATGGATATGTAGATGAACTTTGCGACGCGGTTAACTCTTTCAAAAAAGGTAAGGATGGTTTCCTGAATCTGGAATATGGACTGGAAATTACAAAATTATGTCAGGCGGCATATATGTCCGCAGAACAAAAACGAGTAATTGACCTAACAGACAAAAATACCCAGAAAGAACTTGAAAATTATGTCTCCCTCATCGCCCAGGGCAAGGGCAGAGAAGTCCTGCATGTATTAGAGTAAAAGAAAATTAAAATTTATCATTTCAATAAATCGGAGTTTTCAACTCCGATTTATTGTTTTTTATCCCCAATTTACAAATATATTATTATTTGTGTTAAAATATTTTAAGAACTTTTAAAAATTTAATAATAGGATACTGATAATGTATTACTCCTCATTAAAAAAATATCCCTATATATCTATTTTTTCTTCTGTAATTTTACTTATACTTTTATTTAATTATGAATCATATACAGAAAATATCAAAAACCAAAAAATAGAAAAAGAAGAACTTTTACAAATAACACAAATAGTTACAGAAAATCCTGGTTGTTCAA
>FWPV01015045.1_pt1 | contig 11208 bp, 9 predicted proteins | sample 2228371 | NCBI WGS metagenome assembly FWPV01 (sample SAMEA103939776, study PRJEB20133) | metagenome | reverse complement strand
CTTTGTTACTCATAACAGCTCCAGACTGTGTTGATATTATTAAATGTCAGAGCTTTTGGCTCGTCACGCTTAGTTTACAGAAAGCGCTTATGGGTGCCAAACGTAAGCCCTTCTTTTGTTGATATGGACACTCTTTTTTCACAAAAAGTTCAAATCCAACGCCAGAGAGTGATTCCCGTTGACATCACCCGCCTAACAAGGGGTTAACTCAAGCCATTGAGACAAGCGGGGACGCCGAATAAACTCCTCCTGAAACTCGGTCAGCTTCGCGGTGGACTGGGGTAATCGAGCGGCCCATTCGGAGGTCAGTGAGGGATCGTACCAAAGCGCTTTTGCCACCACTTCGGCGCTGATATTGGCGGGGTCGCAAATCAGGGCAAAGCGATCATCACCCCGTACAATGGCCAGAAGACCGATCACTCCATGGTCAATCAACAAGCTCAGGATCTCGTCCAGTTGATCGGGCGGCACCTTGGCAAACACCCTCAACTCTTCCATGGTCAGGCCCGGCTTTTCCTGCTGCCGCGACTTTTCCAGTTCAACCAAAACACTCAAACCTTGCAACCACCTTTCGCCGGGGCGGTTACTGGGGTTCCAATAACCAGTGCGAGCCACAGGCAAAGCCGCAACGGTGCTGGCCCCCAGCAACACAATAATCCAACTCACGTAAATCCAGAGCAAAAAGATTGGAAATGCCGCCAAAGCGCCATACAAAGCCGTGTAACTTGGAAAATGCGTGATGTAAGCCGCAAAAGCCCGCTTGGAGATTTCAAACAAAACCGCAGCCAGAACCCCGCCCACCAAGGCGTCTTTCCAATGCACAGCCCTGTTCGGAACAATGCGATAAATAAAGGCAAAAGCCAGCACCGTCAAAGTCAGCGGTATCAGATTAAGGGCGGGAAACATGCCGCCCAACACAGGGTTCACACCCGCCATGGTTTCACCGATCAGTGCAGTGGATACGCTGATGCTCAGCCCGATCAGCACTGGCGCCAGCGACAACACAGCCCAATACAGCACCACCTTGTTCATGGTCGAGCGTTGACGCTTCACGTTCCAGATTTGATTGAACACCCTATCCACCGTGAACATGGTGGTTAATGCAGTAATCACCAGAAACACGATACCAATTGCGGTCAGTCCCTTTGCTTTGTCAGAAAACTGGGTGACATAAGTCAAAATGGTTTCAGACAAGGTTTCGGGAAAAAAGCTGTCGATCAAATAGCCCTGAAGCGACAACTGCAAACGATCAAACATCGGAAATGCCGTGAATATAGCCAACACCACTGTGGCCAATGGCACCAAGGAAAGCACGGTGGTAAAGGTAAGGCTGGCAGCCACCTGCGGCAAACGCTGCTCGCTGATGCGCTGGCTCACCAAGCGGGTGAATGCGATCCACCAGCGTAAATTCAGTGGCGACAGCTCAACATCGGCCACACTGAAGGCACGTTTGGCCCCACGCATAAATCGCGCGGCGCGGGTTTGACTTTCTTCGACAGGCTTGCCAACGGGTTTGAAACTCTTGGTCTCAGTTGTTCCGGAAGGTGCGGCTGAACTCATGCGCTTCGATACAATAGGGTTTTCAACAGTCCCCATGATAACCCCTAAGCATGATTGAAGTATTGGTCTTGTATTACAGCCGCCATGGCGCAACTGCGCAGCTGGCCCGCGAAATTGCACAGGGCATAGACTCAGTGAAAGGTGTTTCGGCAAGAATTCGAACAGTACCCGCGGTATCTGCGAACACAGAAGCCACAGAATCCGACATTCCCGAACAGGGCCCACCCTATGCAGAGCCAGCTGACTTGAAAGAATGCGCTGGTCTTGCCATGGGATCCCCGACGCGGTTTGGCAACATGGCCGCACCCATGAAGTATTTTCTGGATGGTACGGTTGGAACCTGGCTGGCTGGCGATTTGATCAACAAACCCTTTTGTGTATTTACAAGCACTGGCAGTTTGCATGGTGGGCAGGAAACCACGCTGACCAGCATGGCTTTGCCCTTGATACACCATGGCATGCTTTGGCTGGGTATTCCCTATTCCGAGCAAGCTTTGAATGACACCCGCACTGGCGGCACGCCCTATGGCGTGACCCATTGGGCGGGCGGACAAGGCCTGCACCCAATTTCTGAGCATGAGAAAACGCTTGCCCGAGCTCAAGGTGCACGCCTTGCCAAAGCAGCACTGGCCCTACAACACATGGATAAATCTTGATGAGCAGCACCCCTGAAGTTGATTTAACCCGCAAGAAAGCCTACTGGGCAACCGTCAGCAGCCTGTTGGCATTAATTGCCCTGTGCGTGGCTTGGGAGCTTTTCGTTGCGCCCATTCGCCCCGGCGGCAGCTGGCTTGTGCTGAAGGTTTTGCCTTTGCTGCTGGTGGTGCCCGGCATATTCAAACAACGCGTGCGAACCTACCAAGCCACATCACTGCTGCTGTGGCTATACTTTGCAGAAGGGGCCACACGCGCAACGTCTGACCCGGCGCTGGCCTCGCAGTTGATGGCCGGGCTGGAAGTGCTTTTGACCATTGTGCTGTTTGCCAGCGTCAGCGTGTTCGCCCGTACCTACAAAGTACCCAAAACCAAGGTTGCTTGAACGCATGAATGAATTTCTTGAACAATTGCGCAAACAGGTTCCAGGGCTGCTGATTAATACTGAGGCAGCCCACATTGCCCAGGCGTGCACCGACTGGCGCAAACGCTACAGCACTACTGCGCTGGCTGTTCTGGAACCCATGAATACCCGACAGGTACAGGCGATTGTAAAGACATGCGACGCATTCAATGTGGCCATTTCAACCCAGGGTGGGAACACTGGCTTGGTGGGTGGTGCGGTGCCCGTGGCAGATAACTACGCGGAAAAACGACCACATGTGGTTCTTAAAACAGGGCGCATTCGCGAGGTACTGAAGCTGGATGAAAGCAACCTGACCCTGACCGCGAGTGCAGGTTATACACTGCACGAAATTCAGGAGTACGCGGAGGCACATGGCTTTCTGTTTCCCCTCAGTCTGGCCTCAGAGGGCACCTGCACCCTGGGCGGCAACCTCGCCAGCAATGCAGGGGGCGTGGCCGTACTGCGTTATGGCAACACACGTGAATTGTGCCTTGGGCTGGAGTATGTGAATGCACAGGGCGAGCTGTGTGGTGATTTGCGGGGACTTCGCAAAAACAACACTGGCTATGACTTGCGCCATTTGTTGATTGGCTCGGAAGGCACTTTGGGAGTGGTAACCACTGCCTGCATGAAGGTGTACCCTGCCCCCAAAAGCCGCTGCGTTGCGTGGCTGAATGTTGACAACATTCAAACTGCAGTGGATGCCTTGGGCTTTGTACAAAGCCGCTTATTTGGTGAACTCAGCAGCTACGAATGGATGAACGCCAATGCAATTGATGTGGTTCAAACCCATTTTGCTGCCCGCGCACCCACGAGTGCTGATGCGGTAGACCATGTGCTGGCGGAATTTACTTCCTTGGGCCATGAAACTGGTTTGCGCGAGCAGGTTACACAAACACTGGAAGCCCTGCTTGAAGAACTGCCGGGGGTACGAAACATTTCCATCGCTCAAAGCGGGCGAGACATTGAAACCTTTTGGGCCTTGCGAGAAAACATATCGGAAGCACAAGCCAAAGAAGGTTTGAACGTGAAACACGACGTAGCCTGCGCTGTCTCGCAGCTGCCGACATTTCACGACATGGCCCTGAATGATATTGCAGAACACGGCGTGGACGTGCGGCCGGTGTTGTTTGGCCATTTGGGCGACGGCAACCTGCACTTCAATTTGTCAGCGCCAAAAAGCAGCGACTCTGCAGAATTTCTGAAACAACACCAAACTTTGCTCAACAATTTGGTGCACGACACGATTCTGCGATGTGGCGGCACCGTGTCGGCTGAACACGGCATTGGGCAGTTGAAAGCCGAACTACTGCGAGATATTACGAGTGCCAGTAACTATGCTGCATTCAAGGCCATCAAACAGGCCATGGATCCTAAAAATCTGCTGAACCCCGGCAAGCTGGTTTTGCTGTAATGCCGGCTCAGGCTGCGTGCTTGAGCATCATCGCCAGTGCATCTTCAACCACCTGCCAGTTGTTGGCCTTCAGCCGGGTTGAATCTGACAGCACCTGTCGATAAAGCCTTCCACCTGCTTGGCCGTGAAACAGACCCAACCAGGATTTCGTAATGCTTCGAATGCTTTCACCCTTGCACAATTCCTGCTCAGCATAGCTGCGCAATTCGTCAATGACTTCCAAACGGGTTTTTGGGGCAGAGGATGCCTGACCAATTACTTCGTCAAATCCGGCCAATAGCCACGGGTTGGAATAGGCCTCTCGACCAATCATGCAACCGTCGGCCCATTCCAGATGATTTTGAATTGCGTCAAGAGTGGTAATACCCCCATTCAAAATGATTTGAAGGTGCGGAAAATGTTGTTTCAGGCGTTTTACCACCTCGTAACGCAACGGAGGAATGTCGCGGTTTTCCTTGGGTGACAGGCCTTTCAGCACCGCATTGCGCGCATGCACAATGAAGGTGTTACAACCCGCTTCACTGACCTTGCCCACAAAATCATAAAGCATGGTTTCACTTTCATCGTAATCAAGCCCAATCCTGTGCTTCACGGTCACGTCAATGCTGCATGCGTCTCGCATGGCTTTCACGCAGTCGGCCACCAAATCGGGTTCAGCCATCAAGCAAGCACCAAACGCGCCTTTTTGAACACGTTCAGAAGGACAACCCACATTCATGTTCAATTCGTCGTAACCGGCCTCTTCAATCCATTTCGCGCATTGCGCCATATGAACAGGATCGCTTCCGCCGATCTGAAACGCAACCGGATGCTCTTCTTCGTTGAAAGCCAGAAAACGTTTTCTGTCGCCAAATACAAGGGCACCAGTGGTGATCATCTCGGTGTACAGCCAAGTGTGTTGGCTAATAGCCCGATGGAACCTGCGGCAGTGCCTGTCGGTCCAGTCGATCATTGGTGCCACTGAAAGGATTCGGGGTTTGAATGTCATGATCTAGATTCTACAAACAAAAAGGGCGAGGCCAAAGCCACGCCCCTTTTGAGTCTGGCCTTTCAGCCAAACAAAACTTACGCTGCGTCGCGACTTGCGCGCTTGCGTTCGTGTTCCTTCAGGAAGCGCTTGCGAATACGAATATTCTTGGGCGTGATTTCCACCAGTTCATCTTCAGCAATAAACTCCACCGCGTATTCCAGGTTCATCTGGATTGGTGGCACCAAGCGAACGGCTTCATCAGTACCCGATGAACGAACGTTGGTCAGCTGCTTGCCCTTGATCGGGTTGACCACCAAGTCGTTGTCACGGCTGTGAATACCAATCACCATGCCTTCATACAGGGCTTCACCTGGGGACACAAACATACGACCACGGTCTTGCAATTTCCACAAAGCATAGGCCACTGCATCGCCATCGTCTTGAGAAATCAGCACGCCGTTGTGACGCTCGGCAGAACCGCCTTCGCGCACTGGTGCATACTCGTCGAACACGTGGCTAATCAAGCCGGTGCCGCGTGTCAGTGTCATGAAGTCGCCCTGAAAACCAATCAGGCCACGTGCCGGAATTTTGTATTCCAGGCGAACACGGCCTTTGCCATCTGGAGACATGTCGAGCAGATCACCCTTGCGGCGACCCAATTCTTCCATCACGCCGCCCTGGTGTGAATCTTCAACATCCACGGTCAACATTTCATAAGGCTCGCACTTCACGCCGTCGATTTCCTTGAACACCACACGTGGGCGGGAAACTGCCAGCTCGTAACCTTCACGGCGCATGTTTTCCAGCAAAATGGTCAGGTGCAATTCACCACGACCTGACACTTCAAAAATTGTATCGTCGTCGGTGTCTTTCACGCGCAAGGCCACGTTGGCTTTCAATTCACGCTGCAAACGGTCACGCAATTGGCGGCTGGTCACAAACTTGCCTTCGCGGCCGGCCAATGGCGAGGTGTTCACCATGAAGTTCATGGTCAATGTGGGCTCGTCAATCGCCGGAATTTCCAGGCCTTCCACTGCATCGGTGGCGCAAATGGTGGTACCAATACCAATTTCTTCAATGCCGTTGATCAGGCAAATATCGCCAGCTTGCGCTTGTTCTTCCTGAACACGCTCCAGACCGCGGAACTTCAGAACCTGGTTGATTCGGCCATTGAATGGCGTACCATCAGGACCATTAACACAAGTAACCTGTTGACCCACACGCACGGTGCCGCGCTTGATACGGCCAATACCGATCTTGCCCACGTAGCTGTTGTAATCCAGAGAAGTAATCTGGAATTGCAATGGACCGTTGGGGTCATCATCACGCACCGGCACATACTTCAGAATCGCTTCAAACAAAGGACGCATATTGCCTTCGCGTACATCGGGCGTGTCGCCTGCATAGCCGTTCAGGCCACTGGCATACACAATCGGGAAATCCAGCTGTTCATCGGTGGCGCCCAACTTGTCGAACAAGTCGAAAGTTTGATCAATCACCCAATCCACGCGCGCACCTGGACGGTCTACCTTGTTCACCACCACGATTGGCTTCAAACCCAAAGCCAAGGCCTTGCGGGTTACGAAACGGGTTTGTGGCATTGGGCCTTCAACGGCGTCCACCAACAGCAAAACCGAGTCAACCATCGACAACACACGCTCCACTTCACCGCCGAAGTCGGCGTGTCCTGGGGTGTCAACGATATTGATGTGGGTGCCTTCGTATTCAACCGCGCAATTTTTGGCCAGAATCGTGATGCCACGTTCTTTTTCAATGTCGTTGCTGTCCATCACGCGTTCTTCGAGCTTTTCGTTCTCGCGGAAGGTGCCGGACTGGCGAAGGAGTTGGTCTACCAGCGTGGTTTTGCCGTGGTCCACGTGGGCGATAATTGCAACGTTACGTAATGCGCGTGTCATAGATTTACCTGAATCAATCTGTCGGGTCGAAGCAAGGCGCCCTTCCCATCCGTTTCTAAAATGCCTGTGCCCATAAACTGGGGCTCGCCTTTGAAGGCAATATTGTTCACATCCTGCGCGGGGGCTTCTCCGTACACCCGCACCCGCCCTGGTTTGGCATTCGCCAAACTCAGTGGCAATCGTTGCCCGTGCGAAAACCGCCGCGCAAACTCATTGTTCAATTCGACTTTGCCCAGGCTGCCCAACAGGGCGTCTACCGGGAAAAGCACCGCATCCAAAGCGTCAAAGGGGGTTTCCGATTCACCGAGCACATTAAGTGCATCCAGGGTGTACGCGCGTTCCACTTTCAAGTCACCGATTGCGGTTCTGCGCAATTCCGTGAGATAGCCCGCTGTGCCCAAGGCCTTGGCAATATCCTCGCCCAAGGTGCGCACATAGGTGCCTTTGCTGCAATTCACTTCCAGTTCAATGGTGCAACTGCTTTCACCATGACATGTATTGTGCTCAACTTTGATGACATCCAATTGATGGATCAAAAGGGTTCGAGCGGGTCTGTCCAATTCAATGCCTTCGCGAGCATACTCGTACAAAGGCTTGCCGTCTTTCTTTAATGCAGAAAACATCGGTGGTACCTGTTGAATTTCTCCAACAAACTTCGCACACACCTGTTTTACTTCACTCTCGGTGATGCTATCCAGCTCACGGGTGCTCACTTTGGTCAACTCACCCTCAGCATCGCCCGTGTTACTTAAAAAACCTAGCCGCACTTTGGTGCGATAGGTTTTGCTGGCATCGATTAAATCTGCTGCAAACTTGGTAGCCTCGCCGAACATCAATGGCAACAAACCACTTGCCAGCGGGTCAAGCGTACCTGTGTGGCCTGTTTTCTCGGCCTTGTACAAGCGCTTTACGATTTGCAGGGCTTGATTGGACGAAAAACCAGTCGATTTATCGAACAAAAGCACACCCGACAAGGCACGTTTTTGTTTGTTAGTCGCCACCACCGTCACCACCGCCATCCGAATCTGTGGCACCACCACCCTCGCCTTTCAGCGCCCGGTCGATCATTTGGGACATTTCAGCCCCACGTTCCACCGATTGGTCGTGTTTGAAACGCAAGGTAGGCACGGTGTGAATGTGCAGCTTCTTGAAAATCAAATTGCGCAAATAACCCGAAGAATCGTTCAATGCCTCTTCAGTAGTTTCCGCTGAACCAGTCAATACCGAGAAATACACGGTTGCATAGGCGTAATCGGGTGTCAGTTCCACATCGGTGATTGTGACAAACCCAAGCCGTGGGTCTCTCAACTCACGGGGAATCAGCTCAGCCAGGTCTTTCTGGATTTGCTCGGCAACCCGAATACCTCTGGCTGGTGCTTTTTTCTTGTGACGCATACTTTCCTTTTCAAACCCGCTTAAGCCTTAGAGCTGCGTGCGGGCCACTTCTTTCACTTCAAATGCTTCCAGAATGTCGCCAACCTGGATGTCGTCGTAGTTGTGCAGCTGCAAGCCGCACTCAAAGTTCTGGCGCACTTCTTTGGCATCGTCTTTGAATCGCTTCAGCGAAGCCAACTGGCCTGTCCACACCACCACGTTGTCACGCAGCAAGCGAACACCGGCACCACGACGAATGACGCCGTCGGTCACCATACAACCTGCGACAGAGCCCACTTTGGAGATCTTGTACACTTCGCGGATTTCAACGTTACCGATGATTTCCTCTTTCTTGTCAGGCGTCAGCATGCCAGTCATGGCTGCCTTGATCTCGTCTACCGCGTCATAAATGATGTTGTAGTAGCGAATGTCCACACCGTTGTTCTCGGCGGTTTTGCGGGCGCCTTGGTCGGCACGCACGTTAAAACCAAGAATAACTGCCTTGGATGCCACGGCCAAATTCACATCCGATTCACTAATGCCACCCACTGCTGCGTGCACCACCTGAACCTTGACTTCGTCGGTCGACAGTTTTTGTAAGGCATGCGACAAGGCTTCTTGTGAACCTTGTACATCGGCCTTCAAAATAACGGCCAGGCTCTTGACCTCGCCTTCTGCCATTTGCTCGAACATGTTTTCCAGCTTCGCAGCTTGCTGCTTGGCCAGCTTCACGTCGCGGAACTTGCCTTGACGGAACAAGGCTATTTCACGGGCTTTGCGTTCATCTGGCAACACAATCACTTCTTCACCGGCTGCCGGCACATCGCTCAACCCCTGAATTTCTACGGGGATAGAAGGACCAGCGGAGTCAATGGAACGACCGTTTTCATCCACCATGGCGCGAACGCGCCCAAATGCCGAACCAGCCAGCACCACGTCGCCTTTCTTCAAGGTACCGCTTTGAACCAACACGGTGGCCACTGGGCCACGGCCTTTGTCGAGGCGTGATTCAACCACGAGGCCTTTGGCTGGCGCTTCAATCTGCGCTTTCAATTCCATCACTTCGGCTTGCAGCAACACTTGTTCCAGCAAGTCGTCGATACCCTTGCCGGTTTTCGCCGACACTGGAACCATGGGTGAATCACCGCCGTATTCCTCTGGAACCACGGAATGCGTAATCAGTTCTTGCTTCACGCGCTCTGGATTGGCATCAGGCTTGTCGATTTTGTTGATCGCCACCACCAAAGGCACGTTGGCTGCTTTGGCATGGTGAATCGCTTCAATGGTTTGAGGCATCACGCCGTCATCGGCAGACACGACCAGAATAACGATGTCGGTGGCCTTGGCACCACGAGCACGCATGGCGGTAAACGCCTCGTGACCGGGAGTGTCCAGGAAGGTGATCATGCCGCGTTCGGTTTCAACGTGGTACGCACCAATGTGCTGTGTGATACCACCCGCTTCGCCAGATGCAACCTTCGCGCTACGGATGTAATCGAGCAACGATGTTTTGCCATGGTCAACGTGGCCCATGACGGTAACCACTGGTGCTCGGGGCACCGATGGTGCCTCGGAGTGCGCAACGCCTGCCTCTTCGATCATGGCTTCAGGATCGTCCAGCTTGGCCGCAATCGCTTTGTGACCCAATTCTTCAGTCACGATCATGGCGGTGTCTTGGTCGAGTACCTGGTTGATGGTCACCATTTGGCCCATCTTCATCAAACACTTGATTACCTCAGCGGCCTTCACTGACATTTTGTGCGCCAAGTCGGCCACAGTAATGGTTTCTGGAACGTGAACATCACGAACCACGGGCTCAGTGGGCTGGTTAAAGTTGCTTTGTTCCTGGCTGTGGCGGTTGTTTTTGCCCTTGGGGCCTTTCCAGCCACCGGCGCCTGTGCGGCCAACACCGGTTTCACCGCGTGTTTTCAAACCACCACGACGACGGCCCGGTTCTTCTTTCGCACCAGGAGCACGAACACCTTTGCGACCGCGCTCTGCAGTATCGTCATCGCCGGCCACCGCAATTTTCTCAGGCTTTTTGATGGTTGCCGCAGGCTTGGGCGGCTCAACAGGTTCCTCAGCCTTCATCACTTTGGCTGGCTGAGACATCATGCGGTTAATAGCCGCAACTTCAGCTTCGGCTGCCTTGCGTGCACGCTCTTGATTGGCACTGGCTTTGGCCGCATCTTCAGCCGCTTTTTTGGCCTTTTGCTCGGCTTTCAGGGCATCGGCTGCGCGCTGTTCGCGGGCCTTGGCTTCTTCAGCACGTGCTGCTTGCGCTGCTTCGTCCTTGGCATCGGTTTCTTCGTCGGCCTTGGCTGGCTTGGCACTCTCGGCTTTGGCCTGTTCCACGGCTTCGTGAGCAAGACGCTCTTCTTCGGCGCGCTGACGGGCTTCTTCCTGAAGCTTCAGCTCACGCTCGCGTTCTTGCTCGAGCTTGGCTTGTTTTTCTTTCAGCTCCGCTTCCTGACGTGCCTTCAACTCGGCTTGGCGCTGGGCTTCGGCATCGCGACGGGCTTGTTCGGCGGGGTCAAGCTGAGCTTCCATCACTGGCTCGCTTTCACCGGCCTTCTCGGCACGCTGAACAAACACGCGCTTCTTGCGCACCTCAACCTGCACTGTGCGTGCACGGCCGCCTGGGCCAGCCTGTTTGATTTCACTGGTCTGCTTGCGGGTGAGGGTAATTTTCTTCTGACCGCTTTCAGATCCGTGCGCCTTTCTCAGGCTTTCCAAAAGCTTTCCCTTGTCCGCTTCAGTAACTGCATCTGCCTCAGAAGTTTTGCTCACACCAGCAGACTTCAACTGCTCCAAAAGAACATCGGCGGGCATTTTCAACTCTGCTGCAAACTGTGCGACTGTGGTACTGGTCATCTACTATTCCTTCAAATTCCCTTGCTGACCGGGCCGAGTG
>FWPV01015044.1_pt1 | contig 11209 bp, 9 predicted proteins | sample 2228371 | NCBI WGS metagenome assembly FWPV01 (sample SAMEA103939776, study PRJEB20133) | metagenome | reverse complement strand
ATCTAAAAATGTATAAACTCCCTTTTGAGTGAAATTATAGTTTAAAAAAATTTTAACTTTTATGAACATTTGAAGGATAATATTTTAGAAATCAAGAAAGAAATAATCCCAAATTTGTTTTCTTGTTTAAAAAGGAAAAAAAATTTTTTTATATTGCTATAAAGTTAAATAAAAAATGTTAAGAATCACACTTTCACTTATACTTTTTGTTCAAAGTGCCATAATAATATCCCAAAAAATAACTATAAGTGGTGTTGTTGAGGATGGGAGTACGGGAGAACGCTTGTTGGGGGCATTTGTCCTTGATTCATTAAATATGAAAGGGACAAGCACAAATTATTACGGCTTTTATAGTATAAGTTTGCCTGCCGGTCAGGTTAAATTAGTTTTTTCATTCGTGGGATACAATATTACCCTAATAAACACATATCTTACCAGAGATACATCCATCGACATCAAATTGTTTCCAAAAATGATGGATGAGGTGATAGTAACCACAGCTCGAAGAAATGTGATTGGTAGTCCACAGATGGGTCTAATTCAACTTTCCTCTCAACAGATTAAGAATCTACCCACCCTTATGGGAGAGGCCGATATTATAAAAACAATTCAATTACTTCCTGGAGTAAAAGGGGGAACAGAGGGGACCAGTGGTTTATATGTTAGGGGGGGAGCTCCCGATCAAAATCTTATTTTGCTGGATGGAGTTCCTGTATACAATCCCAATCACCTCTTTGGATTTTTTTCTGTATTTAATTCCAATGCCATACAAAGTTTTACACTTTTAAAGGGAGGATTTCCTGCAAGATACGGAGGTCGTCTTTCTTCAGTAGTGGATATTAAAATGAAAGAGGGGAATAGTAAAAATTATAGTGGCATCTTTTCTATTGGTTTGCTTTCCTCTACGGCATTAATAGAAGGGCCAATTAAAACCGATACTACCTCATTTATAGTTTCAGCGCGTCGTACCTATCTCGATGTAATACCCTTCATAATTCTTAAAATAAAAGGAGAGGATGAGATGGGAGGATATTATTTTTACGACATAAATGCTAAAATTAACCATAAATTTTCTAACCAAAGCCGATTATACTATAGTATTTATACTGGAGAGGATAAATTTTATTATAACATTAAAAATAGCTTATCAAAAATTAATAATTCATCTGGTTGGGGCAATAGTATACATGCGCTTCGTTGGAATTATGTATTTACAGACCAACTTTTTGCAAATTTTACAGGCACTTTTAGTAATTATAAGTTTTTTATTCGCTCCAGTTATGTAAATAAAGAAAAAGACAATGATAGATATTTCATGGAATATAGCTCGGGGATAAGAGATTGGGGGACAAAGGCTGACTTCGATTATATTCCATCAACTTCCCATTATATACGTTTTGGAGGTAGTTATATTTACCATCATTTCAATCCTGGCATTACAGCCATTGAGTTGAAGGATGAAGAAAGTTTAAACATAGATACAGCCATTGGAAATTATGCCATATATGCACATGAGTATTCGGCTTACATAGAAGATGAGTTCGATATAAACAATTATATAAAGATCAATGCAGGTGGACATTTTTCATTTTTTAAGGTAAAAGGAAGTCGGTATTTTTCTATACAACCCCGTGTGGGGGGAAGATGGTTAATTAACCCTAATCTTTCTTTTAAAGGATCAATTGTACAGATGAAACAATATATTCAATTACTTACTTCAGCTAATATTGGATTGCCAACCGATCTTTGGGTTCCCTGCACTAATAAAATTTCACCTCTCGAAGCGTGGCAATATTCCGTTGGTCTAACTTATTCTCCTAGTGATGAATATGAAATAACGCTGGAAACATATTATAAAGAGATGAACAATATCATTGAATACAAGGAAGGAGCTTCCCTGTTTTCATATAGCAATAATTGGGAAGATAAGGTAGAAAAAGGAAAGGGATGGAGTCGAGGGATAGAAATTCTCATCCTTCGAAAAATGGGAGAAATAAATGGCTGGATAGGATATACACTAAGTAAAACCGATCGACAATTTGAAAACATAAGTTTTGGCAAACGTTTTCCCTATAAATACGATATACGTCATGCAGTAAGCGTAGCTTTGATATTAAAAACTACTTCAAAAACCGACGTGGGTGTGACCTGGCAGTTTTCATCGGGAACCGCAGCAACACTTGGAGAACAGCAAATAGCTCATCCCCAAATTTATCAAAGGTATTACTATTTTTCTCCAATTGAATATATAGGACAAAGAAATAATTATCGTATGCCTGCCTATCACCGACTCGATATTAATCTTAATTTTAATAAAAATTTAAAACGTGGTAGCAGAACATTTACTTTTGGAATTTACAATGTATATAATAGAAAAAATCCTTTCTTTATTCTAATAGAGAAAGATTTAAATAACCCATCAAAAAATGTGATAAAGCAATATTCTCTTTTTCCTATTTTACCTTATTTAAGTTTTACGTATAAATTTTAATCAATTATGAAAAAAAATATATTAACATATGTAGTTATTTCTCTTTACTGGTTGACAGGTTGTGAGAAGATCATTGAACTTAAGGATTTTGGCAATTCCAATCCTAAATTGGTTATCTATGCTTTTCTTCATCCCGATAGCACCTTAAAAGTAAGTGTAACTAAGAGCATTCCTATATTAGAAAGTTATAGGATTGAATATATTACCAATGCTACAGTTAGTGTATATGAGGACAATCAAAAAATAGGTAACCTTATTTATTCTTCTTTAAATAATTTTTATTATTCAACTGAAATAAAACCTAAAAAGGGGAGAATGTATAAAATTGAAGTGGAAGCAGAGAACTTTCCTACAGCCTATGGTGAGACATATATACCTATCCCTGTTTCCATAATTAGTGTAGATAGTTTATCAAAAAAAACTTCGGATAATTGATACTTCAAATATTTTAAAATAAACTGGAATGATCCGCTGGGAGAAAAAAATTATTATTCATTTTCTTTATACTCAATAGGATATCAATCAGTTCTTATTATGGAAAATGATAAATTTAGGATGGTGGTTGATACCATATTAGTCAAAGAATTTTATGATTACAATAAAAAAATACTTACTTCGGAATTTAATGATAACGATCCCTTTGATGTAGAAAAGGATTATGAAAATGACATAGAAGTATTGTTTTCTGACGATGCTTATAATGGTCAAAAGATAACACTTGAAATAAGAATTTCCAATTATTTACGACCCTCAAATCCCGAGGATATGGAAGAAATCCCCTATATATTGGTTCTCAATAGTGTTTCAAAAGAGTATTATTTATTTCATCGGTCTTTAAAAGCTTATAATAGTGTTGAGGATAATTTTTTTGCCGAGAAAGTACAAATTTACAACAACATTATAGGAGGTTATGGATTGGTAGCAGGTTACTCCTCAAGTAATTATTGTATAAATTCCTTGAAATAAGAAAATGGAAAAAGAGCATTATTCTCTTTTAACAACTACAGAACGTATTTGTGGAACTTCCTGCTTGATGGTTTGCTCTACCCCCATTTTTAAGGTAAACATGCTAAATGGACAACATTCGCAAGCACCAATAAGGTTTACAATAACATCGTAATCGTTTGTAACCTCAATGAGTTTGATATCTCCTCCATCGGCCAATAAGTAAGGCCTTATTTGTGCAAGAGCCTCTTCAACTTTTAAAAAAAGTTCCTCTTTATTGTTCAAAGCAAAAAATTTTATACTAAAATAACAAAAAGTTCGATAAAAAAGTTTAGTTTTTAATTATTTTTGAATAAGTGGATAGGGTAGTTTTTTTGTCTATGTCCAGAACAGAATATACCGAATTATGACTTTTGAATTCGGGAACAATATCTTTCATCATTGCAACAATTTCCATTTTATCGCCTGTTTCCGAAAGATTAATTAAACGATTTATTTTTTGCTGAATTTGATCGTAAGGTTCAGGGATAACTTTGGCAATTAAAATTTTAGGATGATAAGTAGGAAGAGTATTTTCTTCTTTGGCAAGCAATTCTTCATATAATTTTTCACCAGGACGTAGTCCGGTAAATTTAATTTCAATGTCTTTACCAGGAATTAAACCTGCCAGACGTATCATATTTTTGGCTAAATCGACAATTTTTACCGATTTTCCCATGTCGAAAATAAATATTTCACCTCCCTTACCCATAGCACTGGCCTCAAGAACTAACTGGCAGGCTTCAGGTATGGTCATAAAATAACGTGTAACTTCGGGATCGGTAACTGTAACAGGACCTCCGTTTTCAATTTGTTTTTTGAAAAGAGGAATAACCGAACCATTAGATCCTAATACATTGCCAAATCGCGTGGTAATGAAATTTGTAATACCAAATTCGTTGAGTGATTGGCAATAAATTTCGGCAATACGTTTTGAAGCTCCCATAACATTGGTGGGATTAACTGCTTTATCGGTCGAAATCATCACAAATTTTGAAACTTTATATTTTATTGCCAGATCTGACAATATTTTTGTGCCAAAAATGTTATTTCTAACAGCTTCAGAAGGATGACGTTCCATCATGGGAACATGCTTATAAGCCGCAGCATGATATATGATATCTATTCTATGATTTTCAAAAATTTGTTTCAGTTTAACAGTATTGGTGATATCACATAGTGCATATTCCACATTAAAATCAGGAGACAATTCGTTTATTTCCAGCTCAAGGGAATGAAGAGGAGTTTCTCCCTGATCAAGTAGTATAAGTTTGTAAGGATTAAAATTGCAGATTTGCCTTACAATTTCACTACCTATAGACCCTGCAGCACCAGTGATTAATATAGTTTTATTATTTAATTGTTTACGTATTTCCGAAATATCAAGAGTAATAGGATCACGTTCTAGTAAATCTTCAATCTTTATATTACGAATTTTCTTTAAATCTATACCTCCACTTAACCAATTATTAATATCTGATACCGACATTACTTTTACCCCCAGCTTTAAACTTTTTTCAATAATTAAATTTTTTAAAGCCGACGAAATTTTGGGTTGTGCAATTATTAAAGCTTTTGCAGAATATTTTTTTATAGCATATTCAAGCTTTTTATAATGATATATCTCAACCCCTTCAAGTTTTTTATTATGAGTATGTTCCCCATTATCAACGAAAGCAACAAATTTATACGCTGACTTATTATCAAGGTCCAAAGCTCTTTTTACCGAAACTGCTAAGTCTTCTGTTCCAAAGATGATGGTATTTAATTTTTCGTTCGTATTCGTTCTCCATTCTGTATATAAAAGTTTTACCAACATTCTGGTAAATACCATAATATAGGCAGTAATAAAAAAGTCAATGACTAAAACAGTAAGTTTTGTGTAAAAAAATCTTTCTGTTGAAAGTACATAATATATTAAATCTATTGAAAATAGAACCAAGGTAGATAAAAAAGTAACCGCAACTATTCGAAACAAATCTCTTATTGAAGTATATCTAATAATATTAACATGCAAACGAAATAAATAAAAAATAAGAGACTTGATTATAATAACAAGTAATGAAACAACAAAAACTTTCTCAAAATGTATTTCAGAAAAATTAAAATTATACCTTAAAAAAAAGGAAAGAATAATAGAAAAAGTTATAATTCCAACATCCATGCAGAATACCATCCAGGAAGGAGCAACTCTGCTGGAAAATTTTTCTCTTAACCTAAGCAAGTTATCAATAAAAAAATATTGATTCATAAAATTACAGTGTTTATAGTAAAGTTATCAAAAAAAAATTTTTCTTGCACGAACTTTTTTATTTATGTTATTTAGAATAAAAAAGTTTCAATCCACTTAAAAAATAAACAAGTATAAAAAACAAAAGTTCTTTAAACTTATTTACTGAGGAGAAGGCAAATATTGTTCCAATAATCTTACAACATACTTGCCAATGATATCAAACTCGAGGTTTACGATGGTACCCTTTGTTATCTGGTGAAAATTTGTATGGTAATAGGTATAGGGGATTATAGCTACTTGAAAGGAGTTCTTTTGAGAATTTACAACTGTTAAACTTACTCCATTGACAGTAATGCTGCCCTTTTCAACGGTAAAATAATTTTTATTTTGGGGATCATAATGAAAAGTATAGTACCAGCTGCCACCTGCTTCAATAACATCAATACATTCGGCCGTTTGATCTACGTGTCCCTGTACAATATGTCCATCAATTCGACCATTCATTAACATGCTTCTCTCAATATTTACTTTATCTCCTATTTTCAGTAAGCTGAGATTAGATTTTAGAAGAGTTTCTTTAACAGCTGTAACCGTATAGGTTTTATCCTCCTTTTTTACAACAGTAAGACAAACACCATTATGCGCAATACTCTGATCTATATGTAATTCGTCGACAAAAGAACAAGAGAGAGTAATGTGAAGATTTTCATTTTCTTTCTGAAGATACACTACCTGAGCGGCTTCCTCTATAATTCCTGAAAACATAAAACATTAAATTAGTAAAAACTTAATTTTGCAAAAGTAATTATTCTTATCTTTGTCTGTTCATAAAATAACAAAAATTATGCAAACTATTGATCAATACAATTTTAAAGGGAAAAGAGCAATCATCAGAGTGGATTTCAATGTTCCACTGGATAAGCAAACCTTTGCAGTTACAGATGATACAAGAATTAGAGGCGCTATTCCTACCATTAAAAAAATTCTTAATGATGGAGGTTCAGTCATTTTAATGTCGCATTTAGGACGTCCCGATGGTAAGCCACAGGAAAAGTATTCCTTAAAACACATTGTTTCTACTGTGGAAAAAAATCTGGGTGTACCTGTAAAATTTGTAAATGACTGTATGGGTGAAGAGGCAAAAAAAGTTTGCGCTTCATTGAAACCCGGAGAAGTGGTATTGCTCGAAAATCTTCGTTTTTATGAAGAAGAGGAAGGTAAACCCTACCATTTAGGTGAAAATGCCACTGAAGAAGAAAAAAAAGCAGCCAAAGCCCAGGTAAAAGAAAAACAAAAAGAGTTTGTAAAGCAACTGGCTAGTTATGCCGATTGTTATGTGAATGATGCTTTTGGAACTGCACATAGGGCACATGCTTCAACAGCTCTTATTGCCGAGTATTTTCCCAATGACAAAATGTTCGGGTACCTTATTGAAAACGAACTTAAAGCAATGGATAAAGTATTACACTCGCCCGAACGTCCCTTTACTGCCATCATGGGGGGGGCAAAAGTATCAGATAAAATTCTTATAATTGAAAATTTGCTTAGCCGTGTAGATAACCTCATTATTGGTGGGGGTATGACCTATACCTTTATAAAGGCACAAGGTGGAAAAATTGGAAAATCGTTATGTGAAGATGATAAACTTGAACTGGCATTAGAACTTTTGAAAAAAGCTAAGGAAAAAGGGGTAAAAGTTTACCTTCCAGTCGACGCAGTTAATGCCGATGCCTTTGATGCCAATGCTAATACCTTGGTAAGCAAAATTGATGAAACTCCCGATGGCTGGATGGGTCTTGACATTGCTGAAGAAAGTATTAAAATTTTTAATGACGTTATCGGACAATCTAAAACCATTCTCTGGAATGGCCCCATGGGTGTATTTGAGATGGAAAAGTTCTCAAAAGGCACCTCAGCTATTGCTCAGGCTATTGCCAGCGCAACTGCAAAAGGCGCCTTTAGTTTAGTGGGAGGGGGCGATTCTGTAGCAGCAATTAATAAAAATAAACTGGCCGATAAAGTAAGCTATGTATCCACAGGCGGTGGTGCTATGCTAGAATACCTCGAAGGAAAAGAATTACCAGGTATTAAAGCTATTAAAGGTTAATAATTATTCATTCATAAATCAAAAAAGCCCCTAATTGGGGCTTTTTTGTTGTCCTGCTAGGACTCGAACCCAGACTAGCAGAGCCAGAATCTGATGTGCTACCATTACACCACAGGACAATTTTGGAACTTCAAAATTATAAAATTTTACCATTCTAGTAAAAACAATTTTTACATTTGTTATCTCAAATTTTTTATTAAAAAAATTACATAATGAAAATACTTGTCACTGGTGCTGCAGGTTTTATTGGTTTTCATCTAGCAAAACGTTTACTCGAGGAGGGATATATAGTTACAGGGCTCGATAATATTAACGATTACTACAATGTTGACCTAAAATGGGAAAGGTTAACTCAATTGGGGATAAAAAAAGACAATGTGAAATATGGTAAATTCTGTACCAGTGAAAATTATGAGGGATTTAAATTTTTAATGCTCCATTTAGAGGATAAAACTCTTTCAGAATACTTTGAGAAGGAAAATTACGATTATGTTGTGAACTTAGCCGCCCAAGCAGGTGTACGATATAGTTTGAAAAATCCAATGGTTTATGTAAAAAGCAATGTGGAAGGATTCCTAAATTTGCTCGAATGTTGTAGACACTTTCCTGTAAAGCATTTTATATATGCAAGTAGTTCAAGCGTGTATGGTCTCAATCAAAAGTATCCCTTTTCCACTCATAGCAATACCGATCATCCTATTAGTTTATACGCAGCTTCTAAAAAATCCAATGAGTTGATGGCTCATACCTACAGCCATCTTTATAACATTCCCACAACAGGACTTCGTTTTTTTACAGTGTATGGTCCATGGGGTCGTCCTGATATGGCACTTTTTCTTTTTACAAAAAATATTCTTGAAAACAAACCAATAGAAGTATACAACAATGGTGAAATGGAGCGAGATTTTACATATATCGACGATATCATTGAAGGAGTATTTCGACTTATTTTTCATGTTCCTAATCCCAACAAACAATGGAATGCTTTATATCCCGATCCGTCAAGTAGTATTGCCCCTTACCGAATATATAATATTGGTAATAGCCAACCCGTTCGTTTAATGGACTTTATTGAAGCTATTGAAACAGAGCTCAATATTAAAGCACATTTAATATATAAGCCTTTACAAGCAGGAGATGTATTACGTACCTATGCCGATACTAGCGATCTTTTCAGAGAAATAGGTTATAAACCAAATACATCTATTCAATCTGGAATTAGAAATTTTATTAAGTGGTACAGAAATTATTATAAAGTATAGTACTTTTGTAGATAGTATTTATAAAAGAAATGAAAAAATTTGCACTTATAGGAGCTGCAGGATATATAGCCCCAAAACATTTGAAAGCCATTAAGGAAACAGGAAATGTTCTAATAGCCGCTCTCGACAAAAACGATAGTGTGGGAATACTGGACAGTTTTTTTCCACATGCCGACTTCTTTGTTGAATTTGAACGTTTTGATCGACACTTAGATAAGCTGAGACGTGAGGGCCAAGGAGTAGATTATATAAGTATTTGTACACCCAACTATTTACATGATGCTCATGTGCGATTTGCCCTGCGTCAGCAGGCCGATGCTATTTGCGAAAAACCTCTGGTGCTCAATCCCTGGAATGCAGAAGCTTTACAGATCATCGAAAAAGAAACCCAACATAGGGTAAATACCATTTTGCAACTGAGATTGCATCCTGTAATACAGCAGCTTAAGAAAGAAATAGAGGAAAGTACATCTCCAACATTGCACAACATAGATCTTACCTATATCACCTCAAGAGGTAACTGGTATTTTACAAGCTGGAAGGCTCATGAAGAAAAATCGGGTGGAATAGCTACAAACATTGGTATTCATTTTTTCGATATGCTTTTATGGATTTTTGGAAGGGTGGAAAAGTCTACAGTTCATATATTGGAACCTAAAAGAGCAGCCGGTTTCCTTCAACTTAAAAAAGCTAATATCCGATGGTTTTTGAGTATTGATGAAAAAACTCTTCCAGAAGACATCCTATATACGGGTAAAAGAACTTTTCGCTCTATTGTCATTGATGGAAAAGAACTCGAATTTAGTGAGGGTTTCACAGACCTTCATACCCTCTCTTATGAAAAAATCCTGAAAGGAGAAGGTTTTAGTATCGACGATGCTCTTGCAAGTATTGAATTAGCACACCAAATAAGAAATGCCCAAACAGTAGGATTATCAGGTGACTATCATCCTTTCGTTCTTAAAGAAATTGATTATCATCCCTTCTATAAAAAGTAAAAAATTTTACTCAAGAATGCTAGATTTAAAGGAATACATAGAGAAAAAGAAAATCATTGCAGTAATAGGACTTGGTTATGTTGGATTACCACTCGCACTTAGTTTCGCTCGATATTATAGGATTATTGGGTACGATATTAATGAAGATAAAATTAAGAGCTTACAATTATTTAAAGATCCTAATGAAGAAATAGATAAGGAAGAGTTTAAAGACAGAGACATTCTATTTACAAGCAAAGTAGAATTACTAAAAAAAGCGAATATTTACATCATTACAGTTCCTACACCCATCGATGTATTTAAAAGGCCCGATTTAGAGGCTCTTAAAACGGCTACTCAAACTGTTGCTAAAGTTATAAAAAAAGGCGATGTTATTATATACGAATCTACTGTATATCCTGGGTGTACAGAGGAGGAATGCTTACCAATTATTGAAAAAATTACTGGCTGGAAAGTGGGGGATGACTTTAAAATAGGGTATTCTCCAGAAAGAATAAATCCAGGAGATAAAGAACATACCTTTGAGAAGATAAAAAAAGTAGTGTCGGCATGTGATAGTATTACCCTAGAATTTCTTTCCAATTTATATGGAAATGTTGTTAAAGCTGGAATACATAAAGCTCCCTCAATAAGAGTTGCAGAGGCCGCAAAAATTATTGAAAACACTCAGCGCGATGTAAATATTGGATTAATGAATGAATTGTCCATCATTTTTCATCGAATGGGTATTTCTACCAGAGAAGTTTTGGAGGCTGCTCAAACCAAATGGAACTTTTTATACTTTTACCCAGGGTTAGTAGGAGGCCATTGTATTGGAGTTGATCCTTATTATCTTTCCTATAAAGCCAATCAACTTGGTTATCATCCTCAAATTATTAATGCAGGAAGAAATATAAACGACTCAATGGCTGCTTTTGTGGCTAAGAATATTATTATTACTTTAACTCACTGGGACAAAGAATTAAAATATTCCAAAATACTTATTTTAGGATTCACCTTTAAAGAAAATATAAGTGATACTCGTAATTCCAAGGTTGCTGATCTGGTTTTTGAACTTCAGTCATACGGAATACAAAATATTCGTATATTTGATCCACATGCCAATGTAAAATTGGTTAAAGAAATTTATTCATT
>FWPV01015043.1_pt1 | contig 11210 bp, 12 predicted proteins | sample 2228371 | NCBI WGS metagenome assembly FWPV01 (sample SAMEA103939776, study PRJEB20133) | metagenome | reverse complement strand
GTGCACGCGCCGCAAGCCGCGCTGCAGCGAATGCCCGGCGAGTGCGCTTTGCGTGGCGCTGGCCACGGATCGGGTGTCCGCCTTGCCGGCCTCGAAGCCGCGCAAGGCTTTGCCGCAGCGGCGCACGATGATGCTGGTGCTGCAGCGTGCCGGCGAAATCCTGCTCGAGAAGCGCCCGCCGGCGGGAATCTGGGGCGGGTTGTGGTGTTTTCCGGAGGAGGATGCCGATGCCGATCCGGTGGCGGCCTGCGCACGGCGCTATGGCGCGAAAGTGACGCCCGGCACCATGCTGCCCGTCGTTGCGCACGGCTTCACCCATTTCAGGCTCGACATCCTGCCGCAGCCGGCCATCGTGAAAAGCTGGCCGCAACGCGCGGAGGAGCCGGGCTGCCTGTGGATTTCTCCCGAGGATGCGCTGCAGGCCGCCCTGCCGGCGCCGGTGCGCGGCATCGTCGAGCGCCTGATCGCGTGCGGCAAGACCGCATGAGGCGCAGGGTTGCCCGGCACGGGAATCCCGTGTTATCCCATTGCCATAACAAGACAGTATTGCGGGAATGGACATGAGTGAACCGGCTTCGAGCGAGTGGAAGGACATCAGCGCCTGGCGCAAGGCGCAGCGCGCGCAGTGGATCGACTGGCGTTGCGGAGTTTCCGCCGAACAGCGCGGGCAATGGGGGCAGCGGATGACCGAGCTGCTGGCCGCGGGCATACCGGTGCCCTCCGGCGCCGTGGTCGGTTTCTGCTGGCCTTTCAAGGCGGAGTTTGACGCGCGTTTCGCCGTTCGCCGCTGGCGCGAGGCAGGTGCGATCGCCGCACTGCCCGAGGTGGTTGCCAAGGCGCAGCCCTTGCGCTTCCGGCAATGGTGGCCGGGTGCACCGATGACCCGCGGGGTGTACGACATTCCGCTGCCGGACGGCACGCCCGAAGTGCTGCCCGATTTTGCGATCGTACCGATGAACGCCTGCGACAGCCGCGGCTATCGACTGGGTTACGGCGGCGGTTACTTCGATCGCACGCTGGCGGCACTGGAGCGGCGCGTGATCGCGATCGGCGTTACCTTCGAGGCCTGTCGCGTGCCGAGCATTTTTCCGCAGGCGCATGATCTGCCGATGGATCTGGTGGTCACCGAGGCGGGTATTCATGCGGCCGGCGGTGAAACACTGAAACGGCTTGATGCGGCAGCATCTGTGGCGCAGGTGCATGCCCTGCTGAAAACACGCCGCCTGCCGCGGGTAGCGCCAGTGTAACTGTATAACTATTTGTTTTTATTGATATTTTCTATGATGCCGTGGCTCAGCAGCAGCGCATGCAGCCGGGCAAGCCGCTCAGTGGTGTCATCGATTTCGAGCAGTGCCTGTTTTTCGGATGGCGCGATCGGCAGGATTTCGGAGAGCCGGTAACTGACCCACAGCGCATCGTCGAGCTGTATCGGCCCCGGCACGCTGTCGGCACCGGCGCGCTCGATCGCCAGGCGCAGCACTTCCTGACAGGCGCGGTCGACGCTTTCCGGTCGCGTGGCTTCCGGCAGCAATTCGATGCGGCCGGTGATCAGGCCGTTTGTTCCCACCGAGGCGCCGAGGATGCGGAAGCGTTCGCCGCCGCGGGCAAGCACGGCGAAAAGATTGGGGTGCGGCACGTCCCACTGTTCGATGCGCGCGAGGCAGCCCACGGCATGCGGCGCCGCGGGTTCGCCGACTTCGCGGCCTTCCTTGATCAGGCATACACCGAAGGGTGTCGAGTCGCGCAGGCAGGCCTTGGTCATGTCGACGTAACGCTGCTCGAAAACTTTCAGCGGCAGCAGGCCGCCGGGAAACAGCACGGTGCCCAGCGGGAACAGCGGCAGTTCTCGGATGTCGCCGCTCATGTGCCGAGTTCGCGATGGCGTGCGAGCGTGCGCCTGCGCTCGCGGAAACGGCCGGCCAGGGTTTCGGCAAAGAACACCGAGCGGTGGCGGCCGCCGGTGCAGCCGATGGCTACGGTCAGGTAACTGCGGTTGTCACGATCGAATGCCGGCAGCCAGTCGCCGACGAAGCGGTGGATGTCCTCGAGCATGCGCATCGCTTCCGGCGTGGCGCGGAGGAATCCGGCGACCGCTGCGTCGCATCCGGTCAGCGGCCGCAGCACGGGATCGTAGTGGGGGTTGGGCAGGCAGCGCACGTCGAACACGAAGTCGGCGTCCAGCGGTATGCCGTGCTTGAAGCCGAAGGATTCGAACAGCAGCGTCAGCCCCGAGGGCGGCAGCGCCGCGAATTCCCTGACCCAGTTGCGCAGGGTGTTGGCGGCGAGGTCGCTGGTGTCGATGCGGTGGGCGATTTCCGGTATGCCCTCGACCATGTCGCGCTCTCGCGCAATGCATTCCGGCAACGTCAGGCCGCCGGAGGACAGCGGGTGGCGGCGGCGGGTTTCCGAGAAGCGCTTGATCAGCGTGTCGGCCTTGGCCTCGAGAAACAGCACGCGCACGTCGATGCCTGCGGATTTCAGGTTTTCGACTTCCCGCGGCAGACCGGCGACGGCATCCCCCGTGCGTGCGTCAACCGTCAGCGCGACGCGGCTGTGCCCGCCGCCGCGCAGCGTGGCCACCAGCGCGCCGATCATCGCGACGGGCAGGTTGTCGACGCAGTAAAAGCCCGCATCCTCGAGCACGGCCAGCGCCACGCTCTTGCCCGATCCGGAAAGACCGGTGATCAGGATCAGCTGCATCGCCGGGTCGGCAGTACGGGACTCAGCCATCGGGGCGGTTCATCGCGCGTTCCTGGCGCTCGATGAATTCGCGCGTGCTGTCGATGCCGCGCATCTGCAGCACGTGGCTGCGCACGGCGGCCTCGGTCAGCACCGCCAGGTTGCGGCCTGCGGCGACCGGGATGGTGACCTTGCGGATCTCGACGCCCATCAGCGATTCCGTTCCGGGCTTCAGCGGCAGGCGTTCGAGGTAAGTCAGATCCGTGCCCTTGGGGCGTTCGAGATGGACGATCAGCTTGACGTTCTTGCGCGGGCGCAGCGCGGCTTCGCCGAAGATCGTGCGGATGTTGAGCACGCCGAGTCCGCGCACCTCGAGGAAGTCGCGCAGCATCGGCGGGCAGCGCCCTTCGATGCTCTCCGGGCCCAGCCGGTAGAGCTCGACGACATCGTCTGCGACCAGACCGCTGCCACGGCTGATCAATTCCAGTCCGAGCTCGCTTTTGCCGACGCCGGAATCGCCGGTGAGCAGCACGCCCACGCCCAGCACGTCGAGGAACACGCCGTGAGTGGTCGCCGATTCCGCGAGCTCGCGGGCGAGCTGCGGCCGCATGATCCACATCAGCTCCACGCTGGGAATCGGCGACGAGAACAGCGGTGTCTGCGTTGATTCCGCGACCTCCATCAGCGCCGGCGGTACCGCGTTGCCGCCGGCGACGATGAAGCAGGCGAGTTCGCGGATGGCGGCCTTCGCGAGCATCGCCTTGCATTCCGCGGCACCCAGCCCGTTGAGGTAGTTGACCTCGGAGTCGCCGAGCACCTGGATCAGGTTGGGGTGGATGAAGTTGAGGTGTCCGACCAGGCCCTTGGAGGAATCCTTGGTCAGTTCGCTGTCGATGCCCTTGCCGGCACCGGCCTGGCCGGCGACCCAGGTCAGCTGGAGTTTTTCCCGGGTGTTTTCAAACAGCCGGGCTATGCTGACCTGCGGCATTGGGTTCCCATGCAGTGATCAGTTGCAGCATTTCCGCCGGCGTCGCGGCGCCGAGCAGCTTTTCGCGGAAGGGCTTGTCGCAAAACATCTGCGCGAGCTCGGACAGGATCTGCAGGTGCTCGTCGGTGGCGCGCTCGGGCACCAGCAGCACGAAAATCAGGTTGACGTTCTGTCCGTCCGGCGCGTCGAAGGGTATGGCATTGCTCACCCGGATCATCGCGCCGGCCGCGGCCTTCAGGCCCTTGATGCGGCCGTGCGGGATGGCGACGCCCTGGCCGAGGCCGGTGGATCCCAGTTTTTCCCGCGCGAATAGGCTGTCGAACACCGCATTGCGGCCGACGCTGCCCGTGTTTTCGAACATCAGGCCGGCCTGTTCGAAGACCCGCTTTTTGCTGGTCAGGTCGGCATCCAGCAGGATGTGGTTCTCGGGCAGCAGCTTGGCGATCAGGTTCATGGCGATTGGCGGCCGAAGCCGGCGATGTCGGGTTTACTCGGTTGCCTGGTGTTTCAGGGCGTCGCCGTCGTGGCGGTGCGAGAGGTGCTTTTCCTTGTGCTTGATGATCGCCCGGTCCAGCTTGTTGACCAGGTGGTCGATCGCCACGTACATGTCCTCCTCGCGCGCCTCGCAGAAAATGTCCTTGCCGCTGAGGTGGACCGTTGCCTCGACCTTGTGCTGGAGTTTCTCGACGGTCATGATCACGTTGATGTCGATGACATGATCGAAATGCGCGGTGATTTTTTCGAGCTTGTTCGCGACATGGTCGCGGATTGCAGGGGTGATTTGCAGGTGGTGGCCGGTGAGGTGAAGGTTCATGGCATGTCTCTTTCTGTCAAAGTGTCTTTCTGAGGTTTACGGGCAGGATCTGCATGGATTCCCGGTATTTCGCTATGGTGCGCCTCGCCACGACTATACCCTGCTGGCCGAGCAATTCCGATATCTGGCCGTCGCTGAGCGGGGATCGGGTGTCTTCGGCGCCGACCAGCTGCCTGATCAGGGCGCGGATCGCGGTGCTTGATGCCGAGCCGCCGGCTTCCGTGGCGACATGGCTGCCGAAAAAATACTTGAGTTCGAAGATGCCCCGCGGCGTGTGCATGAACTTCTGCGTGGTCACCCGGGACACCGTCGATTCGTGCAGGCCGAGGGTGTCGGCGATCTCGCGCAGTACCAGCGGCCGCATTGCGACCTCGCCGTGCTCGAGGAAATTGCGCTGCCGGTCGACGATGGCCTGCGAGACGCGGAGTATGGTGTCGAAGCGCTGCTGCACGTTCTTGATCAGCCACTTCGCCTCCTGCAGCTGGGCGGTGATCTGCTGCGAATTGCTGCCGCGATTGCGCTGCAGGATGTCCGCATACAGGCGGTTCACCTTGAGCTTGGGCATGGCGCCGGGATTCAGCGAGGCGACCCAGACGCCCTTGACCTTGCGCACGATGACGTCGGGGATCACGAAGCGTGTTTCCTCGACGGCAAAGTCGCGGCCGGGACGCGGGTTGAGGCTGAGAATCAGCTTCTGCACGCCGCGCAGGCAGCTGTCGTCGCACTTGAGCGTGCGTTTCAGCCGCGTGAAGTCGCGGGCCGCAAGCGCGTCGAGGTGATCGCCGACAATCTCCCTCGCCTGCACCCGGTACGGCGTGTCCGACGGCAGCGCGTCGAGCTGCAGCGTGAGGCATTCGGCGAGGCTGCGTGCACCGACGCCGGTGGGCTCCAGGTGCTGCAGGTGTTGCAGCGCGATCGACAGCTCCTCGGGCTCGACCTCGAGTTCTTCGGGCAGCATCGCGGCGATTTCCTCGAGCGATTGCGTCATGTAGCCGCCCTCGTCGAGGGAGTCGATCAGCAGTCCGACCAGCTGGCGGTCGCGTTCGGAGAGGTGGAGCAGAGCCAGCTGTCCGTTGAGGTGGGCGCGGAGGTTTGCGGGTTGCTCGGCAACCGGCGAGTAGTCCTCGTCTTCGCCGCTGCCGCCGCTGCCGAAGGAGGTACCGTCCTGCATGTCGAAGACGCTGCTGTCCTCCGCCGACGGTGCCGGCTCGGCTTCCTGCGCCGCCGTTTCTCCCGGCGTCATCTGCAGCGGAGCATCGTTCGGCGGAGGCGGGGTGTCCGGCGCGCCGTCTTCGCGCTCGAGCAGCGGATTGTCCTGCAGCAGCCGCTCGATCTCCTGGTTGAGCTCGAGCGTCGACAGCTGCAGCAGCCGGATCGACTGCTGCAGTTGCGGTGTCAAGGTAAGGTGCTGCGAGAGCCTGAGCTGTAAGGAATGTTTCATCGGGGTCCGGACAGGGGGAGCGCCTCCCGGGATCGCACGCGGCCGGTTGCGTGCGGCTGGCCATCTCAGAGGCGGAAATGCTCGCCGAGGTAGACTTTTCTTACACTCTCATTATAGACGATCTCGTCGGGCTTGCCGCAGGCAAGCACGGTGCCGTCGTTGATGATGTACGCCCTGTCGCAGATGCCGAGGGTTTCCCGGACATTGTGGTCGGTGATCAGCACGCCGATGCCACGCGCCTTCAGGAAGCCGATGATTTTCTGGATTTCGATGACGGCGATCGGATCCACGCCGGCAAAGGGCTCGTCGAGCAGGATGAAGCGCGGCTCGGTTGCCAGCGCGCGGGCGATTTCGACGCGGCGGCGTTCGCCGCCGGAAAGGCTGATGGCGGGATTGTTGCGCAGGTGGCCTACATGCAGGTCCTGGAGCAATGCGTCGAGGCGGGATTCGATGGCCTCGGCCGAGTCGTGGTACAGCTCGAGGATCGCGCGCACGTTGTCGGCCACCGACAGCCTGCGGAATATCGAGGCCTCCTGCGGCAGGTAGCTCAGTCCGAGGCGGGCGCGGCGGTGCATCGGCATGTGGGTGAGCCGCACCTCGTCCAGGTAAAGCTCGCCGCCATCCATCGCGACCAGCCCCACCATCATGTAGAAGCAGGTGGTCTTGCCGGCGCCGTTGGGCCCGAGCAGTCCGACCACCTCGCCGCTGCGCACTTCCAGTGACACGTCCTTGACGACAGTCCGGGTGCGGTAACGCTTTTTGAGGCCCTCGGCCTTGAGCAGAAAGCCGTTCCCGGCGGACGCATCCCGGCTTGCAGCGGCGGGGGGCTGTTCCATGGAATCCACGGCGCGGTCAGCGGGGCGCGTTCAGCTCGCCGCGGGGCGAGGAGATCGTTGCTTCGGGTTTCAGCGGCACCGGCGGCTGGGGCACCGGCTTGGCTTTTGGCTTGGGCTGCAGCACCGCGCGCACGCGGCCGTCGGATGATTCCGATGCCGCCTTTGCGCCGCCGCCGATGACCTGGAAGAACTCGGTGTTGGCGTCATACGAAATGTAGTTCCCGTGAACCTCGTCGCCGCCGGTTTTTTTCATCGATGCGCGGTTGAACATCTGCAGCTTGTCGGCGCGTCCGTCGTATTCTATGCGCTCCGCCCAGCCCTCGATGTATTCGTCGTAGCCTTCGCGCTTCTGCCGGAAGTAGGCGAGGTTGCCCCAGGTGATGCCGTTCTTGAATCCCTGGTTGTCCTGGTGGACTTCCATGCGGTCGCCGCGGATCACCAGCGTGCCCTGGGTCAGGACCACGCGCCCCTCGAAAGTCGAAATCTGCTTCGCGTCGTCGACTGTCACGCGATCCGCCTCGAGGTTGATAGGTTTTTCGCGATCAGCCTTTTCGGCGAAGGCGGGGCCGGCCAGCAGCAGGACCCCGAGAATCGCGCCCAGCGCAGCACGCGAAAAGTCAGCGGCGGTTCTGCGCACGGTCGGGATCATGATAGGTGCCGCGGAAGTTCGACAGGAATTTGATGATGCGGGTTTCACTGTTCAATTCTAAGCCAATCGCGTGCGCAACGGTATTGGCGTCGGTGATGGTGACCGGGCGATCCGTGCGTGCGGTGTTTGCATCCGGCGTCACGTGCAGAAAGCTGGTTTCCATGACCATTTCGCTGTTTTCGCCATAGGCGGCGCGCACCGCGCGCACGTCGGTTTCGAAGTAGACGTGTTCGCCGCCGCTGGAGACGCGCGCGGTGCGCGAGGTGATGGACATCGGCGCGCGCGCCGATGCATTGCTGGTGAAGTGCGGTTCGACAAGGTGTGTGCTGTCGTCATGGGGGTAATGGGTCAGGCGCCGGGCGCGCAGGGTGTGCTTGATGTTGCCGCTGGCATCCATGCGGTGCGCCGTGACGTTGTCGACGATGTAGTCGGGATCCTGGCGCTGGTTTTCCGCCGGCGTGATGTCCGGCTGCATGGCCTGGTTTAGCCAGAAGGTCAGGGCAGCGAGCACCGCCAGCAGCAGCAGCGGGAACAACCCGGAAAGTCGCGGCATGGCCCGCAGCATTTTCAGTCAGCCCCGCGTTCGAGAAAGCGCCGCGTCTGCGCCGCCAGCGTGCCCTGCCGGTGCAGGAGCAGTTCGCAGAATTCCCGGACCGCACCACGGCCGCCGCGCGTGCGGGTAACGTGGTGGGCGTGGCGTTTCAGCAGTGCCGGCGCGCCGGCGACAGTGACCGCGAAGCCGCACAGCCGGAAAGCGGGGAGGTCGACCAGGTCATCGCCCATGAAAGCGCTGGCTTCGGACGGCAGGGCGAGCGCGGCAAGCAGGCCGGTGAATGCGGCCGCCTTGTCCTGCACGCCCTGCTGCAGGAGGCGGATGCCGAGGTCGGCCGCGCGTGCCGCCACCATCGGCGCCTTGCGGCTGGTGATGATGGCGACCTCGATGCCCGCATCCTGCAGCATGCGGATGCCCATGCCGTCGCGCACATCGAAGGTTTTCATCGCATCGCCGGTGTCGGCATAGTGCAGGCCGCCGTCGGTCAGCACGCCGTCGACGTCGAAGGCCGCGAGCCTGATGGGCGGCGGTGTGCGGGTGCCGGTCACGGGGGCAGGCGCAGGCGGCCGGTCAGACCACTTTGCCGCGGAACAGGTCATGGATGTTCAGCGCGCCCAGCAGCTTGCGGCTGTCATCGACGACCAGCAGCTGGTTGACCTTGCTGCGCTCCATGATCTCGACGGCCTCGGCGGCGAGCCGGTCGGGGCCGATGGTGCGCGGGTTGGCCGACATGATGTCTCGGATCGCCGTCTTGCGCAGGTCCTGGCCTTTTTCGATCGCGCGCCGCAGGTCGCCGTCGGTGAACACGCCCTGCACGACCTGCGCCCCGTCGACCACCGCGGTCATGCCCATCCGGCCGCGGGACATTTCGAGCAAAGCGTCGGTCAGTGTCGCGGTCGCATCGACGCGCGGGGCGTCGGGTCCGGAGCGCATCACGTCGCGGACCAGGGTCAGCAGCCTGCGGCCCAGTGATCCGCCGGGGTGCGAGCGGGCGAATTCGTCCTGGGTGAAGCCGCGCGCCCGCATCAGCGCGACGGCGATGGCGTCGCCCAGCGCCAGCGCCGCCGTGGTGCTGGCGGTCGGCGCCAGGTTCAGCGGACAGGCTTCCAGCGCGGCACCGGCATAAAGGTGCACATCGGCTTCCCGGCCCAGCGTCGAGGCGGCATTGCCGGTCAGCGCGATGAGTTTCGCGCCCTGTCGCTTGAGCACCGGAATGATCGTCAGCAACTCGGCGCTTTCGCCGGAGTTGGACAGCGCGAGGAATGCGTCGTCGCGGGTGACCATGCCGAGGTCACCGTGGCTTGCCTCGGCGGGGTGCACGAAAAAGGCCGGCGTGCCGGTGCTTGCCAGCGTGGACGCGATCTTGCGGGCGATGTGGCCCGATTTGCCGATGCCGCTGACGACCACGCGGCCGCGGCACTGCAGGATGATGCGGATGGCCCGTTCAAAGGATTCGTCGACCTGCGGAATCAGGTCGGTGATGGCCCGGGCCTCGATGGCGAGCACCTCGCGGGCCGCCGCGATCGCGGTGCCGGCGCCAGTGCCGTCTTGCGGATTGCTCATGGCGAAATTATAGCAAGGACCCTGCCGTGCCCCGGCCCGACGCGGCTTGCAATTCGCGGGGGAAAAGGCAATATTCAGACGCTCCCCGTCCCCGGAAATCATGCACGCCTCCCTCCAACCGGTTCTTGTGCTGCTCGCCGCCGCCGTACTGGTGGTGGTCGTTTTTCGCACGCTGAAGCTGCCGCCCCTGCTCGGCTACCTGATCGTCGGGGTCATGATCGGTCCCAATGCGCTCGGCTGGATCACCACCACCGACGAAGTGACCTACCTCGCGGAAATCGGCGTGGTGTTCCTGATGTTCAGCATCGGACTGGAATTCAGCCTGTCGCGCCTGATGACCATGCGCCGCATCGTGTTCGGCCTCGGGGCATCCCAGGTGCTGGTGACTCTGTTGCTGGTACTGGGTGTGGCGCTGGCGGTGGGTGTCAGCTGGCAGGGCGGCATCGTCCTCGGCGGGGCGCTGGCCATGTCCTCGACCGCCATCCTTGCCAAGCTGCTGGCCGAGCGCTTTGAACTGAACTCCCCGCATGGCCGGCAGATCATCGGCATCCTGCTGTTCCAGGATCTCGCCGTGGTGCCGCTGCTGATCCTGATTCCGGCGCTGGGTGCGCCGGCCGAGGACCTCGCCGCGACCCTGGGACTGGCGGTGGCGAAAGCCGTCGTCGTGCTCTCGGTGCTGCTGGTGGTCGGCCAGCGCGTGATGCGTGCCTGGTTCCATGTGGTTGCACGCCAGAAATCACCGGAGCTGTTTGTCCTCAACGTGCTGCTGGTGACCCTCGGCGTCGCCTACCTCACCGAACTGGCGGGGCTGTCGCTGGCGCTCGGCGCATTCGTCGCTGGCGTGCTGATTTCCGAGACCGAGTACCGCTACCAGGTCGAGGAGGACATCAAGCCTTTCCGGGACGTGCTGCTCGGCTTGTTCTTCGTGACCATCGGCATGCTGCTCGATGTGCGCGTCGTTGTCGAGAACGCCTGGGTCGCAGTGCTGCTGGTGACATTGGTGCTGGTGAAGACTGCGCTGATCTTCGGACTGAGCCGGCTCTTCGGTGCGCCCGGCGGGGTCGCCCTGCGCGCCGGGCTTGCGCTGGGCGCCTGCGGCGAGTTCGGTTTCGTGCTCCTTGCCCATGCCGCGGGCAGCGGCCTGCTGGAGCAGGACGTGCTGCAGCCGGTGCTGGCGGCGATGGTGCTGTCGATGCTGATCGCGCCTTTCGTGATCGAGCGCAGCGAGATCATCGTGCGGCGCTGGAGTTCCAGCGAGTGGATGAACCGCGCGATGCAGCTGCACAACATCGCGGTTCAGTCAATGGCCACCGAGGGCCATGTGCTGATCTGCGGCTACGGGCGCAGCGGGCAGAACCTCGCTCGCTTCCTCGACCGCGAAGGCGTGCCCTTCATTGCGCTCGACAATGATCCGCAGCGCATCCGCGAGGCCACCGCGGCCGGCGAGCGCGTGGTGTTCGGCGATGCTGCCCGCCGCGAAGTGCTGCTCGCTGCCGGCCTGGCACGGGCGCGCGTGCTCATCGTCACTTACGCGGACACCGCATCTGCGCTGCACATCATTGCCCATGTGCAGGAGGCACGCCCCGGCCTGCCGGTGGTCGTGCGCACGATAGACGACAGCGACGTCCAGAAGCTGCGTGATGCCGGCGCCACCGAGGTGGTCGCCGACCTGATGGAGGCGAGCCTG
>FWPV01015042.1_pt1 | contig 11210 bp, 7 predicted proteins | sample 2228371 | NCBI WGS metagenome assembly FWPV01 (sample SAMEA103939776, study PRJEB20133) | metagenome | reverse complement strand
GTCGGCATCGACATCAACCCGGAGCGCATCGCCGAAGCCCGCGAGAACGCGAAGAAGGCCGGCGTCGAGCACCTGGTCAAGTTCATCGAGCAGGACCTTTTCGAGGCCGACATCCGCGAGGCGTCCGTCGTCACCCTGTTCCTGCTGTCGAGCGTCAATCTCAAGCTCCGCCCCAAACTGCTGGCCGAGCTCAAGCCGGGCACGCGGGTCGTCTCCAATACGTTCGACATGGGCGACTGGAAGCCGGACAGGGAGTTCACGCTGGATGACGACGGGCAGGACTCCTACCTGAGCCACAGGTTCTATCTGTGGATCATTCCGCAGAAAGCGGCTGCGAAGTGAGCGCGCCCGCAGGCGCTCACTCCGGCACGGTGAAGCTGCCCATCTTCCTGCCTGCGCCGCAGGTCACGCGGTAGCGGTAGGTTCCCGGCGAGAGCGGCGCCAGCACGATCCGGCGCGTCCTCGGGCCGCCGCGGTCCACCTCGTCGCCGCCATCGTCGGGACTGGCAAACTGTGTCGCCGTCACCGCGTACCGGCATGCGGCCAGGGTTGGCGCCTCGTAATGGATCTCCGCCTTGCCCGGCGCCACGAACACCTTCAGGTTGTAAGGCTCGACTCGCGGAACTATCGCATAACGCTGGTCATTGGCCCGCAGATTCAGGCCCGATCCCATCCCGATGGCCCGCTGGTAGGCCTCCAGCCCGGAGCCCAGGGTCGCCCGCACGTCGTAAAACGTCGCCAGCGCGTTCACCCAGAGGTTTGGGTAGGTGTGTCCGGACAGCACGTCACCCAGGGTCCGCCACTCGGCGTTGACCACGGAAGCCGTCGTATGCGGCGCCGGTTGCGTGCCCCAGTATCCCCTTCCCCCCTCGCATACCGTCATCGTCGTCGTCTTGTTGCTGAAGTTGGCGCTCTTCGCGCAGGTGCGGATGAACTCGTCGTCGATTTTCCATACGGCCCCGCCCGAACCCGGAACGTTCGGACACCCTGCCGAAGGCATGGCGCAGTTGATCGTGAAGCTCATCGCGCTGGCGCTGATATCGGCTGTCAACTGCACCGGCGGATTCCTAACGGCGATCAGCCTCTCCCAGCTCGTGATCAGCCCTTGCGCATCCTGCACCGGCATCCGGTAGTCCCCGGCGTAGAGCACCGGCTTGCGTGGGTGAAGCATCCCGTCGATGAAGAAATGCCCGAGCCTGGCTCCGGAATGCTCGAACAGCCGTTTTCCGTTGACACGCAGCGTGCCGGTCTGCCGCGCCCATCCCAGGTGCATCGCCAGATAACTCAGCATCCACGGCGATGTCTGCGCCACTCCGTTGTATTCCATGCCGTAATTGGCTCCCACCCCGATCATGGGCAGCGGATTCTCGTCCCACCGCAGCAGGTTGAAGCCCATGCACCACGGCGTGGCTGCCCTGCCGATCTGGCCGCTCAATGTCAGAGTGTCGCTTGCGGACAACGGAGCTGCCGCAGAGTCCTGGATCAGCACCCGCGTTCCCGGAATCCAGTACCAGTCCTTCCCGGTGTCCTGCCCATAGATCCCGAACGTCTTGTCCGCCCCGTTCACGCGCACATAGCTTACGGTGTACAGCCCATGCGAGGCGTTTGTAAGCAAGTAGAACTTCTTCCGGATTCCGTTCGGCCCGCCAACGGTGGAGCTGTTCCAGGTCATGGTGACGCTTTCCGTCACCTGCGTGCCGCGGCAGTCTGCCAGTGCCTGATCGGCATATGTCCCATTCCTGAAGTTGAAAACCCCTTCATAGGCCGCATCGTTGTTCTTCAGTTTCGCGGCGAAATACTCGCGCTCGGGGGAGGCCGGGCTGAGTATGTAGGCCCATATCATTTCCTTCAATATTCTGGCGGGGATGCGCGGATTCGAACTGTCATATTGAATGCCCCAGTCATAGTGCCGGGCATAAAGTGGATTGTCGAAGCCCAGCCAGTGGCTGGCGGCAGCCTGCAGCGAAAACAGGTAGGTCGCCCGGCCTGTCAGAATGTAGGGAATGGAAAAGAGGGATGGCCAGTGGGCATAATCCGGCAGCCAGTTGTGCGTCCTGGCCGGGCATGACGGGCAGACATACTGGGCTGGATACGGACCGGTTGTATCGTATTGCCCGGTCCTCCCGTCCGGATGGGCGGAAATGGACTTGATCCTGCCGAAGGACGGCGTGGACTGGTCGTCCGGCCAGTTGAAATAGTTCCTGTAGGCCGGACTCATGTTGGAGTTGCTTTCCCTGTAGTGAATGGGAATTGTCACCGCAGCATCCCCGGAGCCAAGGATCATCCGCTCAAAAGCCTGGACTTTCTGGGCAAGCGTAAAGTTCGGGCTTCCCATCGCATACAGGAACGAGATGTGAAAGCCGGGAATGATGCCGAAGTTGTCGGAGTCCCCGGTTCCTGGCATGTCCGTCTTGATGTAGGCGCATGGATTCTGGTTCGTGCAGCTCCGCGGATCCGGCCTGTCAAAGTCGTCCCGGCCTACATTGTTCGGCCAGGCATTCAAATAGTTGGTAATCTTGGCCGTGGCAATCGGAATGCTGGTGTCGTAAGGCGGCAGGATCCGGGTCGCTACGAGGTAAGGCAGATTCCGGTCGACAAAAACTGCCCCGGGCCCGGTTCCGTTCCAGGCGTAGTAGCTGGATGCAGCCTTCGCCTCCAGGTCATAGTTGGTCTTCGAATAGACTGCAGCGGCCGGACTCCCCGCCAGGAACTCCAGCTTCAGCTTGAGATTCTGCAGCTTCTGCCACCATGCGTTCTCCACCCGGAAGCCCGTCTCCACGCCATTCCAGCCCGGATAGAACGAGAGCTCGAACAGGGGATGGATGCTCCTGTAAGTGTCGCTCGAAGGCGCCTGCCAGTTCGACCCGTCCCATTGCCACCCGAAGTCGTAAGTGAAGCCGATTTCCTCCACAATCACCCGGGTCACCACCGGACCGCGCAGCCAGTAGCGCCATGCTCCTGCGCCGATCATGGTCTTGGCGTCCACAGTGTAAGAGATCGAATTGGCTGTCCCACGGATCTGCGCGTTCCAGCCCCCGCCCAGGAAGTTCAGCATCCCGTTCTGATCCAGCGCCGCCGCTTCGCACGCGGCTTCGCCGCCCAGATGGCAGGCATTGGCATCCGGCACGAAATCCACTTTCACATTGCCGTTGGCTGGCAGGCTGACCGGAAACGAAACGAACGCGGAAAGGATGCTCCCGTCCGGCCAGCGGCTCTTCACGTCCGCCTGCCATTGCGCAGCGGGAGCGCCCTGGATCCTCGGCCTGGGGTACGTGCCGGGCGGGAACTCCCCTTCCGCGAACAGCATCAGGACGGTGTACGGGCGGTTGGATTGCGCCGATCCGCTCGCTTCATAAATGCGGATGGAGTTGTCCAGTGCCAGCACCGGACCCAGCACCAGAAACAGCGCTGCCAGAAGCTTCATCGTTCAGCTCCCCGATCCAGCCAGAAAGAAACGTAGTCCACTTGCATGATCTTCTGCGCGGCGTCCGCCGTCTTGAGCCAGAACTGCGCTGTGAGCGGCTGCGAGCCCGCACCACCCCAGGAAGAAGCCAGTGCGGCTGCGCATCCGCTGGGGCAAATGTCCACCTCGGCGCCCCCGTCAAGGCTCATCCACATCCTGTACTGCGTGTTTCCGTCACTGCGAATCTTCAGAGTATGCCAGTTCGTGTCTGCAGGCACGCCAGTATCCAGTACAGTGCCCCATACGCCAAGCGTACCGCTCACCCAGAACTTCAGTGTTGTGTCTGACCCGTCGAGATACCGGACTCCAACGCCTGCGCCCGGAGGATCGCTCACAAGGTCTGGTGTAAGCCCGGCCATGAACGCCGTGTTCGTCAGTGTGGAAGAGGGAGGGATGCGGAAACGAAGCTTCAGCTCCCAGGGGTAGTTCGTCCGCCCGTAGATGGACGCATTGTTCGACGAAGGGGATTGGTAAGCGAGGAGGGAATAGAGACGGATCATGCTGTTGGCCGTGGACGTCGTGCTGAACCCCAGATATCCGCCATCCAGAAAATCGCCATTCGCCCCGCTTGGATTGTTGAAGTTGTTTGTGCCAGTTTTAATGAACCGGAACCCCCCTTCGTACCAGGTAGTTTCATTGTATGGAACGCCGGCAAATTCAGCCTTGAGCGATACATACCGGCTGTCCGGCTTAGGATCCATTGTTCCGTTGCCGCTTCCGGCGTGCACCTGCGTCCAGGTGTTCGCCGCCGTGCAGAGATGGATGTTCTGCCCGGCTTCGGCATCTGTCTTGAAATAGGCCTGTCCCACGCTACAAGTCCCGGGCAGCGAGGTCCCCGCCTTCATCGGAGCCGTGGAGGCGGCCCCCGTAAAGTCCACGATGGCGGCGCTCAGCGTGCCGAGCACTTGCAGGCTGCCGTTCACCGTGACGGCCATTGCGATCACTGCGGCCGCCGCCAGCGCGGCCGTCATCGTCACCCATCTTCTCACAGTCCCTCCTTTTCAATACCCTTGGATCACGCGCACGCTGTAGGTGAGCCCGTCCGGAATGTCCACCGCCGCCCCAGTGACATTGCAGAGCCTCACCACCACCGTGTCCGCTCCGCTGTACATCATTCCCACGATTCCCGCTGGCAGGGCGTATGGCAGCCCCGCCGCCACCGTTTCCCCGGGAGCCACGCCGGCGGCCCCGATGCTCTGATCCGCGCACGTGCCCGCTGCCAGGGTGCCGAACGTCAGGCTCGCCGAGTAGAATGCCTGGCTCGCAACGCTTCCGCCCGACGCCAGCCGCACCGGGTCCGCAGCTGTCCCGGTTCCTTCCAGCCCCGCCCCGAAGTGCACCGTCCCGCCGCACGGCCCGCTCGTGCCGTCCGCTCGCACGCAGTCCTCGCTGCCTCCCCCCACCAGCTGCAACACCCCGCTTGCCAGCCGCACGACGCCGCTCCCCGCCGCACGCTTGAGAACCTTCCCCGTCGTCCCCGAAAACAGCGCCACCTCTCCATCGGCCGCGCCGGCCGGCCCGGTGACGTCGCCGCTGCCCGTCCCGCACGGCGCCCCAGCCGACACCAGGTTCCCGTTCGCGTCGAACTTCGCGCAGTCGTTGGCCGCAGCCACCCCGCTGAACAGTTGCAGCTTCGTCCCCGTCCCCTGCAGCGCCGACGGCGCAATCTGGTTCAGCGCCAGCTGCCCCGCAATCTGGCTGAAGCTGTAGTCGCCCGCCTGCGCTGCCACGGCCCCGGTCCGTCCGAAGACGGAACTCACTGTCCCGCCGCCGCCTCCGCCGCCAGTCGCGTTCACCACGCATCGGCCGGACTGCGGCACGGCAAAGATCACCTGCACCCGGTTCGCGTCCACGACACGCACCGAATCGGCGATCACTGCCTGCCCGGCTGAATCCACGCATCCCACCAGCACGCTCTGCCGTCCCAGATTGTGATCCAGGCTCACCGTCGTCGCGTTGGTGAAATCCAGGGCGAAATTCTCCGTCCCTGCCGCGCACGGCGCATTCGCAGACACCAGGTTCCCGTTCTCGTCGAACTGCGCGCAGTCTCCGGCCTGCACGGTTCCGCCGCCGAACGCCTGCAGCATCGTCCCCGTTCCCTGCTTCCCCGTGATGCCGCTCAGATCCGCCAGTCCGTGGCCATGCGGCGCTGCCGCCACCCAGACCCCGGATCCGCTGCAAAAATACAGCCCCGCCGCAGGACCGGAGGCCAGAGCCACCACCTCTCCCGCCGAGCATGTCCCCGGCAGCGCCGCCACCGCCCTCGCCGGCTTCGTCTGGGGGAATCCGCTGAAGTCCGCCTGCCGGCTCTGCGAGGGCAGGTGCACTGTGCTCTGGCCCCACGCCGCCGACACCCACCACAGGGCCAGGCCTGTCTTCCACATCGCTCGCTTCCGCACTGTTGTCCCTCCTGCGTTGCCGCCCGGTGCATCCGTCCGCAACCGGCCCGCAGCCTAAGCCGCGGCGCCAGCGCTATCCCGGCCTCGCGACAGAATCTGCTCAAAATGAAGCGGAAACATTTCCCCCTTCTCTTGTCACGGCCTTCCTTCCGTCCGCTCCGCCCGGACGGCTGTGCTATCCTTATTAGCTCGATCCGGCCACCCCTTCATGGCCGCTGCCATGGCTCGATCAGGAGGAGATGCTGCAACCCGGCAACGATCTGCCCGATTGCGCCGCCAGGCCTGATCGGCCTGCCGCGGAGGGCGCCGCCCCCATCCGCCTGCTCCTGGTGGCCTACGCGTTCCCCCCTTCCGGCGGCATCACGGTCATGCGCGCCCTCAGCCTCGCCAAGTATCTCCCCCCCGAAGGCTTCCATGTCCACGTCCTTTCGCCGCGCAACGCCGCCACTCCAGTACGCGACCCCGGTCTCCTCGCTCACATCCCTCCTTCCGTCACGGTTCATCGCACCCTCACGCCGGAATTGCCCTTCTACCTGCGCAAGCGCCTCTGGGATCTGGTCGCCCGTCCCGGCAAAGCGCCGGAACCTTCCGCCCCGCCGGCTCCCCGGCCGCGCTGGAAATCCTTCCTTTCCGATGCCGCCCGCCGCATCTTCTGCCCCGATCCCCAGGTGGTCTGGGTCCCGGCCGCCATCCTGGCTGCACGCCGCATCATCCGCCGCCACCGCATCCAGGCCGTCCTCGTCACCGCCCCTCCCTTCTCCGTCTTCCTGATCGGCAACGCCCTCAAGCGCTCCTTCCCTGCCCTCCGCCTCATCTCCGACTTCCGGGACGAGTGGCTCCGCTTCTACCTCACCGACTTCGAGTTCCTCCACAGCGAGGCCATCCGCCGCCGCGCCGAGCAGATCGAGCGCCAGACCGTGTCCCTCTCCGACCTTGTCGTCGCCGTCACCCGGTCCTCCCTCCGCGAAATCCGCTGCCGTTACCCTGAACAGCCAGACTCGAAATTCGCCGTTGTTCACAACGGTTACGATCCCGACGTCCTCCGGCCCCTGTTCGAGATCGCCGCTGCACCTGCCAGGCCGCGCGACAAGGTCGTCGTCACCCACATCGGCACCGCATATCGCACTGCCTCCCCTTCCTGGTACTTCAAGGCCCTGGACACTCTGCCCGAGGATCTCCGCTCCCGCATCGAAACGCGTTTCATCGGCAGAATCTCGGAAACGGAACAGCACCTGCTCGCTTCCCGCGGCAGCGGAGTCAGGATCCTGGGCTTCCTGCCCCAGCAGGAGGCGCTGCGCTGGATCGCCGAGACGGACTACCTGCTCCTCACCATGACCAACGACTTCAGCCTTCCCGGCAAGCTGTTCGAATACCTCGCCTCGGGCAAGCCCATCATCGCCCTTTCGCCGTCCGGCGGCGAAGTCGACCGCCTCATCGCCGAGACCGGCGCCGGCTGGTGCGTCCCCCACGACGACACCCCTGCTGTCCGCGACGTGCTTGCCCAGGCCGTGCGCCTCGCTCTCGCCGGACAGATTCCGTTCCGCACCAACCGCGATGCCGTAGCCCGTTTCGAGCGCCCCAGGCTCACCGCCGCTTATGCCCGCCTCATCCGCGAACGGCTTTTCGCCGATGGAATAAACTGAAGGTTTGCCGCGATTGTCGGCTCTCCAGCCATGCCTGAATTGACTCCAATGCCGCCTTCTGCTTCCGCTCTCGTCGAAAAAATCCGCTCCCGCTCAGCCCGTGTCGGCGTCGTCGGCCTTGGCTACGTCGGCCTGCCCCTTGCCGTCGAGTTCGCCAGGGCAGGCTTCCACGTCACCGGCATCGATGTCTCGGAAAAGAAGGTCTCCGATATCAACGCCGGCATGAGCTACGTCCAGGATGTAGCTTCCGCCGACGTCCGCGCCCTCGTTGAAAAGGGCCTCCTGCGCGCCACAACCGACTTCGCCTCGGTCGGCTCCCTCGACACCATCAACATCGCCGTGCCCACCCCCTTGCGCAAGACCAAGGATCCGGACATGAGCTTCGTCGTCACCGCCGCTCAGTCCATCGCCCCCCACCTGCACCCCGTCCTCCTCGTCATCCTCGAGTCCACCACGTACCCCGGCACGACGGAAGAACTCCTCCTGCCCATGTTCGAAGCCTCCGGACTCAAGGCCGGCCGCGACTTCTTCCTCTGCTTCTCCCCGGAGCGTGTCGACCCCGGCAATCCGAAATACCAAACGAAGAACATCCCCAAAGTCGTGGGCGGCATAACGCCTGCCTGCACGCAGGTCGGAGCGGCTTTCTACTCCATGGCTCTCGATACGGTCGTGCCGGTCAGCAACACCGTGGTCGCCGAAATGGTCAAGCTGCTGGAAAACACCTTCCGCATGATCAACATCGGCCTGGTCAACGAACTCGCCGTCATGTGCCACCGCATGAACATCAACGTCTGGGAGGTCATCGACGCCGCCGCCACCAAGCCGTTCGGCTTCATGCCCTTCTACCCGGGCCCCGGCCTGGGAGGGCACTGCATCCCCATCGACCCCTTCTACCTCTCCTGGAAGTCCAAGCAGGCGGGCATCGAGGCGCGCTTCATCGAGCTTGCCGGCCATATCAACGGCGACATGCCCCGCTACGTCGTCTCCCGCATCCAGGATGCCCTCAACGACCAGGCCAAGCCCCTCCGCAACTCCCGCATCCACATCCTCGGCGTCGCCTACAAACGCGACATCGACGACGTCCGCGAATCGCCCGCCCTCGACATCATCCACCTCCTCCTCCAGCGCGGCGCCCTCGTCTCCTTCTCCGACCCCTACGTCCCCGAACTCCATCTCGACTCCACCGTCCTTTCTTCCCTCCCCCTGGACGCCGCCGCCTCCTCTGACTGCGCCGTCATCGTCACCGACCACCGCGCGTTCGATTACGACGCCCTCGTCCGCTCCGCACCCCTGATCTTCGACACCCGCAACGCCCTCAAGGGCCGCACCGAGCCGCATATCTTCCGCCTCTGACTCATGACCAACATCCTCACCGTCGACGTCGAGGACTACTTCCACCCCACCGAAGTCCAGCGCTCCGTCAGCCCCTCGCGCTGGAACCAGCTCCCGCCGCGCGTCGTTGACGCCACCTGCCTCGTCCTCGACGTGCTCGCCGAGACCCGTGTTTCCGCCACCTTCTTCGTCCTCGGCTGGGTCGCCGCACGCCACCCATCCCTGGTGCGCCGCATTGCGGAAGCCGGCCACGAAATCGGCTGCCACAGCTTTTCCCACACCCTGGTCTTCTCCCTGTCCCCGGAGGCATTCCGCCAGGACACCCGCGACGCAGCCGACGCCATCGCCCAGGCTGCGGGCCTGCGGCCCGCCGCCTACCGCGCCCCCAGCTTCTCCATTGCCGCCCGTTCCCTCTGGGCCCTCGAGATCCTCATCGAGTGCGGCTTCCACACCGACTCCAGCATCTACCCCGTCCGCCACGACCGTTACGGCATCCCCGGACACCCGCACTTCCCGCATCGCATCGACACCCCCTCCGGCCCGATCCTGGAAGTGCCCCCCGCCGCCGTCCCGCTCTCCCGGCGCCGCTCCGCCCCCGCCGGCGGCGGCGCCTATCTCCGCCTCCTCCCCTTCGCCTACACCGCCGCCGCCATCCGCCTCCTCAACGAACTCCACCAGGCTCCGGCCTGCATCTACGTCCACCCCTGGGAATTCGATCCCTCCCAGCCCCGCCTCGCCTCCAGCGCTCTCGCCCGCCTCCGCACCTACTTCGGCTTGCGTTCCATGCCCTCGAGGTTTCGCCGCCTGCTCCGCTCTTTCTCCTTCAACACGATGTCCGCCGTCTGCCCGCCTGCCGGCCTGTACCCCGTGCTCAACCTCCGCCGCCAGGCGCCCCGTTAAAACCGGAATGCTGCCCCGCTCGGCGACCATGTCAGATGCGCCGAGACGTATCGCTGCCAGCGCCATTCCGTTGCAGGCGACTTGAAGGCAGACTGTCCCGCGTTCAGTCCCAGGAATACATCCCCGGCCAGCCGGAGCCCCGTACTGGCTCCGAACGCCCCGCTGTCCAGCCTCGATTCCTGAATCAGCCCCCGCCACCGGAAGTATCCCCCGAACGCCCCGACGCTCACCCGCCCGAAACTCCTTGCGACCGATCCAAATACCGAGTCCCTTTTCGACGCCAGCATCACCCCGTTGCCGGGGTTCACGCCGCGCAAATACGCTGCAGACATCCCCCATTCCCGCCACCGGCGCGACACCATTGCCGACCCCTGCCAGCCATAGAACGTCCGCCGCTGCACCTCCAGCTGCGTTCGGACGCCCAGCAGAGCCGCAATCTCCGGATCCACGTCGACCGCCCCCAGGAACTTCGTATCCATCCGGAACCCCCCGATCCCGACACCCACCGTCGTCTGCGGACTCACCTGATGCTGCAGGAATACGCTTACCGATTGCCCCTGATTGTCTCCAAACAGATTCGGGTAGGAGAACTGGCTCCACCCATAGTTGCCCCCGATCGCCGTCCGCTGGCTCACCCGGTAGGAAGTCCCACCGAACAGCCCCGCCGTGTTCAGGTCCTGCAGCCCGCGCCCCTTCCGCCTGACAAAAGCCGCCTGCGCGCCCCCGCTCATCGACCAGCGCATCGTCGGCCGGTAGCTCACGCCCCCCGAAGTCCCGTAGAAATTCACTCTCGTGCTGAACACTTCGTTGTCCACCAGCTCGTTGCCGGCAAGGTCCGCCACGGACATCCCCAGCAGGCCTGCCTCCGGAATCAGTGCCGCCCCCGCAATCCCCCATCCTCCGAACAGTCCCGCTGGCGCGCCGTATCCGAAGCCCCCGAGGCTCGATCCCACAAACTGCGTCGCAAACAGCCCCACTCTCTCGGTCGCCTGATGGCTCACCGACAGCCCCCCTACTTGGCTGGCGCCCTGCACAATCCTGGCTCCCATCGATCTCTGATAGTTCGCCGTGTAGAACCCGGCCAAAGCCGTCCTCTCCCACTGCCTTGCGCCACTCAAGCCGCCCGCTGCGCCATAGCCGCGGAAGTCCCTGCGGATCCCTTCAGCCGCCGGCTGCCCCAGGGCTTGCGAATAGAATCCGTTGGCCGACAGCCACGGGCGGAACGCGATTCTCATTGGCGGGCTCCCGCCCATGGCGTCCCTGTCCATTCCGATCCCCGCCCCGCCCAGCCCGCCTGCGCCTCCCATGCCTCCTGGCCCCCACTGCGCCCACGCCATGCTTCCGCATGCTGCCAGCCAGGCCGCGACCGCTGCCCATCGCTTCATGCTCCCCGGATTCGTCATCTTCTCCTCCCTCCTTCCCGCGCCGCACTTCCTCGAACTTTTCCCGAATCTTTTGCCAGCATTCCCCAAT
>FWPV01015041.1_pt1 | contig 11213 bp, 12 predicted proteins | sample 2228371 | NCBI WGS metagenome assembly FWPV01 (sample SAMEA103939776, study PRJEB20133) | metagenome | reverse complement strand
CAAGCATTGTACCAGAAAGTCACCGGATTGCATTTTCATTCTAGCATAATCCAGCCGGGCGTAAGTCAGGTAAAATGAAAGTATGCGAACCTGGAATTTGGGAGTGAACGACCCGCTCATGCTCACTTTGTGTGCCGATGCGCGCACATCTCCGGTGGATTACCTCAACGATCACATCTGGCAGATTTCGTTCAGCGGCAATGAGCCCGACGCGCTGAGCCTCTTCACCACCTTTGGGCTGCGGGTTCGTGCCATGCGCCTTTTTCCCCGTTTTCTGCACAAGGATCGAGCTCTCAGCGCTCCAGCAGATTTCTTCCAGCCGCCGCGTGTGACCCGCCTGTACGCCAACGATATCGAAATACGCTTTTCGCCCTTCAGCGGGCTGGATGTCACCGCTGAGTATCGTGTGTTCAATTCACAGGCCATCGGCGGACGGTTCACTTTCCACAACTCCTCCATTCTGAGTGAAAAATTCGCCTTTGAATGGTGCGGCTTGCTCACCCCGCTGAAAGAGGGAGAGGGCCTGCGGGTTATGCAATTTGGAATTCATCCGGTTTTGCAGGGTCAAATAGATGGTCTGGCGCCGGTCTGCTTCATCACTGGCGGGCTGAGGGCAGGCAGCGGCCCTTACCCCGCTCTCACCGAGCAGATCAGTCTTTCCCCCGGCGGCATGCGCCAGATTGTCTGGGCGCTGGCCAGTCTGCCGGACACCTCCCAAAGTTATGAACTCGCCCGCCAACTTTGCGCCCGACCGTGGGAAGCCGACTTGGCCCGCATCCAATTGACCAACCGTAGCGAGAGTCTGGAAATCACCACCGGTATACCCGAATGGGATGCCGTCTTGATGCTCTCACAGCGCTTGGCGGCTTCCCTCTTTTTCCCGGCCAGCGCTCACCTGCCCCGTCCTTCGTTTGTCCTCGCTCGCCAGCCGGATCACGGCTTTTCACTGCGCGGGGATGGAAGCGACTACAACACGCTGTGGAACGGGGTTACCGCGCTGGATTGCTGGTACCTCAGCCGTCTGGGACTGCCGGGTATGGCCGAACGGCTTGCCGGTCTGGTGGAGAACTTTCTCTCTACGGCGGATGCCAAAGGGCAGGTGGATTGGAAACCCGGCCTTGCCGGTCAGCGCAGCCGGCGCATGGCCCAGCCGCTGCTGGCTCAACTGGCATGGGATACGCATCAGGTACTGGCCAATGCGGATTGGTTGAAAAAAGTCTATCCCGGTTTGCTGGCCTTCTTTCGCGCCTGGTTTTCAACCAAACATGACCGCGATCAGGACGGATTTCCGGAATGGGAGCATCCTTACCAATCCGGTTTGGAGGTTTCCCCGCTTTTCGATGTGACTTCTCCCGCCAGTCAGGGAGTAGAACCATCCTTCGTCGAAACGCCCGCCCTGGCAGCCATGTTATTCAACGAAGCCGCCAGTCTTTTGAAAATCGCCTCCGAACTGGGCGAGGAGGACGACAAAGAGTGGCTGCAAGCCAAACAAAAGCACCTTGGGGATTTGGTCGAAGGATTGTGGAATGAAGAAGAGGGCATCTACACTCCTCGCGATGCGTACACTCACGCCGTCCACCGAGCGGAGGTGCTGCTGACGTTTGACGCACCCGGCGAATATCCGTTGCAGCGCCATCTGAATCCACCCGCTCGGCTGCGACTGCAACTGAAAACCCGCACCGAACTCACCCGCCGTATTCACGTCCGCCTGAAAGGACTGGATTCTTTTGGTAACCCGCTGGAAGAGGAAATTACTCCCCAGCAGGTCAGTTGGCTGCATAGCAGTGGCAGATTTACCGGTCAATCCGTATTCTCCTTTGTGAATACCGTTGAGGTACTCACTCTCCACCCGGGTGACAGAGCCACCCTCTCCACCATAGATTTTTTCGACGAGGACATCTCGCTTCTCTTACCGCTGTGGGCGGGCATCCCAACCCCGCAACGCGCCAGCCGGCTGGTGAAGGAAACTCTGCGCAGCCGCTATCTGCATCCCTACGGCTTGACCAACTTCCCCATTCAGGCAGCCAAACACGCCAGCGGTCAAAATCCACCGGTAAGCCTGCCCTGGAACGGGTTGATCGGCGAAGGGTTGATCCGCTATGGCTACATCAAAGAAGCCGTCAACCTGTTTGAAGGCTGGATGAAAGCGATAACCCAGTCGTTGAAAAAAGAGCATGCCTTCCGGGCAGCCTATCATCCCATGAGCGGACAGGGGATGGGTGAAAAAAACGTGTTGAGCGGCGCTGCCCCACTGGTCTTCTTCATCCGACTTCTGGGAGTACGCCTGCTCAGCGATCGTCGAATCATCCTCACCCATTTGAATCCCTTTTCTTTCCCAGTTACAGTACAATATCGGAGAATAACACTCACCTTTCTGCCCGATTCCACTCGCATTGCCCTCCCAAACGGTCAGATGATGGTTTATGATGGAAATTCTCCCCAAAACATTTGGTTTACTCCTCCCAATCCCTAGCGCAAAGGACGAAAGGAGCAGAATGCTATGGCAAATAAAGAGAAAACTTCTCCACCCCCTGACCTGTGCATGTGGGTTGTCGTTCAAGCGCAGGACGCCGAGAACGCCGAACTGGCTTTGATGGAACTGGGATTGCCGGTCACTCGCCTGCCCAGTTACGGCGGCTTTCTCGGCCGGCGCAACGCCACCCTGCTGGTTGCCTTGCCCAGCAGCCGCCGCCAGCAGGCATTGGATGCTCTGCACGAAACCTGCCGCCAGCGGGTGGAGTACATCGCCGTCCCGCTGGAAAGCGCGCCGTTGCCCCTCCCCACCCCCACCCCCATCACCATCGGCGGGGCTACCATCTTTGAAATGGAAATTGAACATTACGAGGAGTTATAGCCATGAAACTCATTCTTGCCATTGTCCCCGACACTTCCAGCGATGCGGTCTCACAGGCGCTCACCTCCCACAATTTTCGGGTAACCGGCATTGCCTCAACCGGCGGGTTTCTGCGGCGAGGCAGGACAACCCTGCTGATTGGGGTGGAAGATGAGCAACTGGAACAGGCTCTGGAGCAAATTCGCGCCGCATTACCCCCCGCCCCTCCTGACAGCAAAGAGAGCCGCGCCGTCATATTCGTCCTGAAAGTGGATCACTTCGATCATTTCTGATTCCGCTGACCTGCCATCCGGCAGGATGAATTGCGCAACTTTTTGCCCCGCCTGACGTAAATGAATTGTGATTGACCTCAGAAGGGCCAATCCAATTCAATCGGAAAGGATCAGAGTGTACAAATGATCGAGCAAAATCCTCAACCAACTTACATGCCCGAGGTGACTAAACCGGGCATGGTCACCGCTTTGGGAGTGATGACCCTTGTCAGCGGCATTGTCAACATCCTGACGGGGCTGGGCATTACCGTAGCCACTGTACTGGGAACGCTGGGGATTGGTCTGCTCTGCGCGCCAATCACCTTTTTGCCGGCAATTTTGGGCATCTTCGAAGTGCTTTATGCCCTCAAAATTCTGGCAAACCCGCCTGTGCCGGTACAATTTTCGCAAACCATCGCCATTCTCGAAATCCTTTGCATTGTCTTTGGGAATGCCATTGCGCTGATTGTCGGTATTCTGGCGCTGGTCTTTTACAACGATGTGACCGTCAAAAACTACTTTGACCGCATCAACGCCCAGCCCTCCGCCTGAGGGTAATAACCGTGAATTTTACCCATGGCACAGGGATTGCGCCTGTAAAAAAAGAAGGTATAGTAAACCACAGAAAGGCTTTTTTCAGCGCTTATTTCAATAAACAAGGAGAACATGATGGATTTTGGTCTGGCTTTTTCTTATGTGTTTCAGGACAAGGACTGGCTTCGCAAAGTAGGCATCGTTGCGCTCATCTCGCTGATTCCCGTCCTCGGTCAACTGGTGTTGCTTGGCTGGTCTTTGAACATTACCAAACGGGTGATTGACCGCCATCCCGAAACCCTGCCTGAAGTGGATTTCGGTGGGGATCTGGCGCGCGGCTTTTCGGCTTTTGTAATCGGCTTCGTTTATTCCCTGCCGATCACCCTCTTTGGGGTGGTTTTCGGCGTTCTGGACTCGGTAGTTGCCGCTCAATCCGGCTCAGATGCTGTCAGGACGTTCATTGCCATCCTTTCCCTCTGCTTCAGCCTGTTTGTCTTGATTTACGGGGTTGCCATCGCCATCATTTTGCCGGCCGCCTACGGTAACTACATCGCCAAGGGCAACCTGAGCGCTGGTTTTGCGCTGAGCGAGGTTTTCGGGCTGGTGCGCGCCAACATCGGCGCTTATCTGATCGTGCTGCTGGGTTCCTTCGTCGGCGGGTTGATTGCGCCGCTTGGCACAATCTTATGCGTGATCGGCGTAATTCTGACCTACACCTACACCGTCGCTGTGATGGGGCATCTGTACGGGCAGGCTTACAATGCCGCCAGCCAGAGTCGAGCGCTCAGCGCGGCGGGATAACCCTCTCCCACCTTTTCCAACAACCCGACCATGCCGAGCCGGAAAGCTCGGCATGGCTTTTTCATTCGTGAAATTCTTCTACCTGATAGGTCAGCACGGTCAGTTTCTTCAGCCGCCACAACTTGCGCGGCGCGCCCATCTTCAGGCACAACTGATCCAGAAAGTTCTCGGCATCCGGCAGGGAATGCCATACTTGCGGCAGGAAAGTAGCCCGCCGTCCATCGTCTATCAGCACCACTCCATCCATGCCGGGACGCAGTTTTTGAATTAGATCAAGCGGTGTGTCATACTCCAACGGTTGGGGTTGGGTCAGGCGGGAAATTTCGATCTTAAGGTGATCCACTTCCTCCCGCCTCACCGGCGGAAAACGATAATCTGCCAGTGCGGCAGCAACGGCATGTTCGCGCACATCCTCGATCAACGGCTGGTGCGCCTCCAGCGTGCCGATGCAACCGCGCAGTTTGCCGTTTATGGTCAGGGTTACGAAGGTCGCTCCCTCTTCCTTCAATCGGGGAGGGATGTTCTCCCAATTCAGCGGACGCAGTGGACGACCGTTGACGGCATCCTCAATTGCCTCTCGCGCGGCTTTCAACAACAGTTTACGTTCGTTTTCGGTTAATTTATCCTCTGCCATCGCACAACCTGTGGTACACCCGATTGTGGTAGACCAGCGGCTGTGCCTGTCGGTTATGATGAATGGCGAGAACCTCACCGACATACAGGGTGGAGTTCTTCATGGGGTAGCGCTGAATCACCTTACAATCCAGACAGACCAGCCCGCTGGACAAGAGGGGCGCACCGCTGACCAGAGTGAAGGTTTCAACGCCCGTCATTCGATCTTCGTCTTCCGGTATCCGCCCCGCAAAACGGTCGGCCATCTCAGCCTGATCCTCTGCTAGTATTGTAACTCCAAACACCCCGCTTTGTTCGACCAAATCGCGGGTACGGGTGCTGTTTGCCAGAGTCACACCTACCAGCGGCGGGTCAAGCGAGAGGGAAGTAAACGAGTTGACCGTCATTCCGTGACGTATTTCCCCGGCATAGCCGGTTAGAACCGCTACCCCGGTTGTCCAATTCCGCATTGCTTGACGCAGAGCATCTGCTGTAACAATTTCCATCCTTAATTACCTCCAGCATCATTTCAATCGGCTGGCAGTGAACTTGCACCCCACACCGGCACTACGGTTATACTTTCCAGCATCGGCTAAGTCAAGCCCTTGTCGAAGGCAGGATTATGACGGTTGATGTAAAATGATAAAGGATGAGCCAAGCGTCTCTTTTTTTCCGCTTGTTCCGAAATTTGATATTTGCCAAAACTACTCCGATTAAGGTATGATGAATTTCGAACCATGATGAGCAGCGAACCGACCCCCTCTTCCGAAGACAGCACAAAAAACCCGCCGGCATTCGGCGCGCTTTGGACGATCCTCAGCGTGGCGCTGGTGGTAGCCACTCTATTCACCCTATGGACACCCGCCAACCTGTTCTCCAATCAAATGCTTGATCGCATGTTTCAGGCCATCCAGAGCGACCCAACCCTGACCTACCCCACCCCCACCGCTGTAGCCCGCCCGCGCATCGGCATTGTCGCCGGCCACTGGGGTAACGATTCCGGCGCAGTTTGCCCGGATGGGCTGACCGAGATGCAGGTCAATCTGGAAATTGCCAACCGCGTGCAGCAGCAGTTACGCGATGAAGGGTTCAATGTGGATTTGCTGCAGGAATTTGATGAGCGGCTGGAAGGCTATCAGGCTCTCGCGCTGGTATCCATTCACAACGATTCGTGCGACTACATCAACGACAGCGCCACCGGCTATAAAGTTGCCGCAGCCGCCTCCAGCGCGTTCCCCGAAAAGGCTCAGCGCCTGAGCGGCTGTCTGATTGACCGCTACGGTAAGATCACCAACCTCAAATTTCATGCCAACTCCACCACCCCCGATATGGTGTACTACCACACCTTCCGCGAAATTCACGCCGACACCACCGCCGCCATCATCGAGACCGGTTTCTTGAACCTTGACCGGCGCATCCTGACCGAACAACCCGATCTGATCGCACGCGGCATCACCAACGGCATCCTCTGCTACGTGCGTAACGAACCAATTCCTGTGCTGGATACCGGCCAATGAGTTTTCCTCAGCAGCCAGACCCGCGGCAAATCCTGGCCGAAGCCCGCCGCGCGCTCCGGCAGGGCGAACGCGATACTGCCCGCCGACTGGCTGCAGAAGCTGCCCATTTACAGCCGACTCTGGAAGAAGCCTGGTTGATTTTAGCGGCGCTCGCCGAACCCCGCGCCAGCATCCAGTACCTCAATCGCGCCTTGCAGATCAATCCCGCCAGTCAGCGGGCACGCCGCGCAATGCACTGGGCTGTCCAACGCTTGCGGCATCAGAAAGGGACAGCGCATCCGCCAACTGCCCCCGCCGCCAATGATATTACCAGTGGCAAAACCCTGCCGGTGCGCATCCGTCCCATCCCAGCCATCTCTGCCGAAGATACCCAACCGCTGAGGCTGCCGGCTTCAGCCCACCCGCCGCCGCTCTCCTCTGCCGCCGGCAAGGCCGTCACCCCCCTCCTGCGCGGCATTCCCCCTCTGGTTTGGGTCAGCCTGCTGTCGGTGGTGATGGTCGTCTGCCTGGCGGCTTTGCTCTGGCTGGTGCTGCCCGACCTGCAAACCGCCTTTGCCGAAAGTCCCTCTGCCGCCCGTCCGGTGGGCGCCTTGATCAAACCATCGCTTACCCCCACCTTCACCGCCACTTTCACCGCCACCTCGACCTCCACCGCCACCCCCACCGACTCGAACGCCAGCGAGGAAGACCAGCCCGCTGCGTACAGGAACGCCATCACGGCCGCGACACCCAGCACGGCGATCGCCAGCCACAGGCTGATGACCGGGTTCTGAAGATACCCGCCTGGTCCCCGGCCTGAAGCGTAGTTCGAGAGCTGCATGCCTGCGATCGCCGCGAACAGAACGAGGACCGGAATCAGCGTCCCATGTCCGATCCAGGACCAGCCGCTCACAAGGCCCTCAGCCAGGTCGGCGAGCGCCCGCCCGGCCAGCACCGCGAGCGGCAGTACGACCCACGCCGCGCTCGCCGGTGCGCGCATCGGGTAGGCCAGAGCGGCGAACAGCGCCCCCACGGCCCAAGCGCCGCACGCAGTCATCAACGCATCCGCCGATCCGCGCCTGTGTGCAAGACCCCCCACGCCAAACAAGATCGCCAGGGGCTCGAACAGGAGCAGGAGGAACAACACGGTCAGCGCGTGCGTGTCCCCGGTGACAGTCCAGCCCTGCAGCCACTCGCCCAGCGCGTTGGGCACGCCGGCCGAATCGCCGACCGAAGTCCCGAGAGAGGTGCTGACGAGCAGCGCCGCCGCAAGAGCGGTCGCAAGCCAAGGCCCCCAGCGCCCAAGCCCTATCTCCAGCAGCCCCGGCCTGGGACCGCGCCGGAAGAGACGCAGCCCGAGGTACGCGGCCAGCACCCCCAAGCAGCCGGTGAAGAGAGCGGGCCCCGACGCCAGCGCCAGGCCCGCCGCCACAGCCGCACCAAACATCCGGCCCTGGCTCACCCGATCCGAGCCGAACAGCAGGCCCAGGCATGCTCCGATCCCCAGCACGGCCAGGCTTTCTCCTCCGGCCGTCCTGCTCACACTCACCAGCGTCGGCGACACAGCCAGCACCGACGACGTCATCAGCGCCGCCGCCCGCCCCAGGCGAGGCCGCATCCAAAGCGGGACGAGGACGAGGCCCACGCCGGCCAACGCCGGGATCAGGCGCGCCAGCGAGTCGCTGGCCCCCCCAACTTGAAACACCCACCTCGTGAGGGCGTTGTACGCGGGCGATTCAGGCGCCCAGTCTCTCGGCGGAATCCAGTGGGCGGATGCGCCCGGCGTCCTCCAGGCTGCGCCCAACGCCTGCCTCGCCTCCCCACCTGTCAGCGGAGGCCAGTCCAGACGGCTCAGCCGCAGCCCCGCCGCCAGACAGACCACGACGAGATACAGGACCACTTCGGCTCGGACCGAGACGCTTCTGCTCGTCACGGCGCATCCTCCACGCCCGGCACGACGTAGATCTTCACCTCGCCGCTCTCGAACACCGTCTGCAGACGCGCGTCGAACTTGCGCCACACCAGTTCGGGATAGGCTGCGCGTTCGCTCCGCCCGAGGATCACGTAGTCGATTCCGTACCGATCGATGATCGCCTGCGCCACCCCCCAGTCGGGGGTCTCGTACAGGTGCCGGATGTCGGCCTCACGCGAGCCCAGCAGCTCCCCACCGCCCCTCCACTGCACCTCGTGCCAAGGCCAACCCAGCACAGTCGGCAGGCCGGTGTGGGCCGAGATGCGCCCGAACTCACCGCGGTAGCTCCCGCCCACGGCCTCCGCGATCACACCCCAGTGAACGTTCGCCTGCAGCCACTGGATGGCCGCGTAGTCGTCGGGGTTCTCACGCGCCAGATGCAGCGTCCCATCCAGCGTGCGGCCAACCGAGGGTCGGAAGCCCGCTGTCTTGTTCCACAGCGCCGTCTCCGTGTACACCAGTCCCATCACCAGAGGCAGGATGGCCAACGCCCGCAGCCCGTTCCGGCCCTTCCCCTCTCGCTCCCACAACTCCACGGCTGCGTAGGCCGCCACCACGCCCCACAGCAGCCACGCCGCGAAGAAGAACTTGAAGATCGTGTTCATGCGCGTCTCGAACAAGTCCCTCAGGTAGAGGAACTCCGGCGCCAGAACCAACAGACCTCCGATCGCGCTCAGGACCATCAGATACGGCACAGGCCGCTGGGTTTCGCTCCTCCCCGCCCCGCGATCCGCCCAGCCTCGCCGCAGCACGACCACGCTCAGCGCGACGATCCCTCCCAGCATCAGCGCGGTCCACGACGTCGTGAGCCGTCGGACCAGGACGCCGCGCACAGCCTCCCCGAGGCTCGCCGCCCCCAGTTTCTCAACAGCCTGCGCGACGATCTCGGGCTTCGCCAGGCCGACCACCAGCGCCAGCAGCCACGAAGTCAGGAGCAAGCTCAGCGGCAGGCCGAGGCCGATCCGCAGGGCCCATCCTCGATCGTCCTCGCGCCAGCCTGACCCTGCCCTCCAGATCAGCCATGCCCCCAGCGGCACGAGCATCGTGCCGAACATGATCATGAGATGCACCCAGCGCGTGGGGAAGGCCAGGTTGGGAAGGACTCCCCCGGCCTGCGAAGCGAACGTCGGGTACCAGGGCAGATACAGCAGCACGCCGGCGGCGACCAGGGCCGCCGCCGTTGCAACGGTCCTCTTCATCGCCTGCGCGAAGCCAGCCTCGCGGCTGTTCCACAGACCGATGATGAGAAGCAGGGAAAGGTAGATGGGGAAATCCCACGTGTTCAGGAAGGCCAGTCCACCGAAGATCCAGGCGGTCGTCCAGAACTCGCCCACGTCGAGGAAAGACGGCACCTCGCCAAGCAGGAGGAGCGCCAGCGCGCCCAGCAAGGCCAGCCCCAGCCCGCCCGCGACCAGCGTCTTCAACGCGGCCAGCAGCATCTCCACTGGCGCCTCATGGCCGAGCCACGCTCTAACGGATGCAGTCCCTGCAGCGAACACCACGGCCGCGGCCGCGATCCACAGGATCCGCCACACGGCACGGTGCGGCAGACGCCGCTCGGCCAGCCGATGCTCCCCCCGAGGTCCGCTCAGGTAGAGCTGAAGGGTGAAGGCGATCGCCAGAAACACAAAGGGCAGCGCCAGCACGTGCGGATGGTTGTCGGCCAGCAGGAACGAGAAGAAGGGAAACTCATCGATGACCTCGACGTGCGCGCCCGACAGGGTGTAGTCGTTGACGACGCGCGACGCCCTCCACCACATCCAGAACCGCGTCGGCTGCCACGACGGCGGATCGACGGGCGGCCGATTGAGATCGGGCAGGGCCAGCCAAGTCCAGAAACGCGAGGTCATCGTCCCGTCGGGCTGGGCCGCCCAGAACCAGTGACGGGCATGCATGACCTCGAGCACGCCTTCCAGGTTGCCGCTGATCAGGATGAAGAGCGGGCCGAGCGCTGCCGCCCAGGGCCGCGGCCGAGCGAAGCGAACGGCAAGGAGGTTGAAGAGCAGTGAGTAGGCGCCGAGCGCGGTCAGGCCAAACCAGAGAGCGTTCCCCAGGTTGAAGGCCATCCCCGCCGCAGTCCCCGTCAGCCGAGCCAAGAACGCCAGCAGGACGTAGCCGAAGTAGTAGTACGAGATGGCATAGCCCGAGAGCCACGGGTCGGGCGGCGGGAATCGCGTCGAGCGCAGGATCGAGTTGAGGAACGCCAACTCCATGGGCTTCTCGGTGGCCACGATGTCGGGATTGCACGCCCGCACGAACGCCCATGCTCCAAACGCCGCGGCGAAGACGACCTCCATCGACAAGACTACCCGCCACTGCCCCCTCAGCCACCCCATCACCTCGCCCCACCGCCCCGCACCGACCCACACACCGACGCCTGCCACGACCACGACCGCCGTCAGCGCCCCAGCCAGGTTGTTGTGCAGCACCCCGAGAGAGGCACCCATCCACAGCACGTAGCCCGCTGCCAGCAGGCCCAGCGCGCGGCTGACCCCGTAGCCGCGATCGGGCAGCCGCCCGAGCAGCCGAGCGGCGAGCGGGAGCGCAGCCGCGCCCAGCACCGCGCTCACCAGCCACCAGGCAAGCACTGCCGCGATCATTGCGCCACCTCGTAGATCACCGTTGCGCCGTCACGATAGACCTCTCGCAGCACGCCCTGCTGCGCCATCACGTCGAACTTCTCGAGGGCATGC
>FWPV01015040.1_pt1 | contig 11214 bp, 13 predicted proteins | sample 2228371 | NCBI WGS metagenome assembly FWPV01 (sample SAMEA103939776, study PRJEB20133) | metagenome | reverse complement strand
AGAGGCGGCAGCCGCGGAGCTCCTCGGGCAGGTACTCCTGCGGCGTGTAGGCATCGGGCGAATCATGCGCGTAGCGGTAGCCCGCGCCGTCGGCTTCTCTACCCAACCCAGAGCACACCCAGCTCAAACGTCGTAGTAGAGGAAGAATTCGTAGGGGTGCGGCCGCAGGCGGATGGCGTCGATCTCGTTGGCACGCTTCCAGCTCACCCACGTCTCGATGAGATCGTCGGTGAACACCCCACCCTTGGTGAGGAATGCGTGGTTGGCCTCGAGCGCCCGCAGCGACTCCTCGAGCGAGCCGGGCACCTGGGGCACCTTGGCGAGTTCCTCGGGCGGCAGGTCGTAGAGGTCCTTGTCGACCGGTGCCGGCGGCTCGATCCGGTTCTGGATGCCGTCGATCCCGGCCATCAGCATGGCAGCGAAGGCGAGGTACGGGTTGCACGACGGGTCGGGGCAGCGGAACTCGACCCGCTTGGCCTTCGGCGAGCGCTGGGCCAGCGGGATGCGGCACGACGCCGACCGGTTCCGCTGCGAGTAGACGAGGTTGACCGGCGCTTCGTACCCGGGCACCAGACGCTTGTAGCTGTTGGTGGTGGGCGCAGCGAAGGCCAGGATGCTCGGGGCGTGGTGGAGCAGGCCGCCGATGTACCACCGGGCGATGTCGGACAGGCCCGCGTAGCCGGACTCGTCGAAGAACAGCGGCTCGCCGCCCTTCCACAGCGACTGGTGCGTGTGCATGCCCGACCCGTTGTCCTGGAAGATCGGCTTGGGCATGAAGGTCAGCGACTTGCCGTGGGCCCGGGCGACCGACTTCAGCACGTACTTGAACGTCATCAGCTGGTCACCCTGGGCGAGCAGCGTGTTGAAGCGGGTGCCGATCTCACCCTGACCGCCGGTGGCCACCTCATGGTGGTGCAACTCGACCTCGATGCCGATGCTCATCAGCTGGGCAGCCATCTCCGAGCGGAGGTCCTGGAAGTGGTCCATCGGCGGCACCGGGAAGTAGCCCTGCTTGGTGCGGGGCTTGTACCCCAGGTTGCCGCCCGGCTCGGCCCGGCCGGTGTTCCAGGTCCCCTCGACGGAGTCCACGACGTGGAACGACGAGTTGCTCGAGTAGTCGAAGCGCACGTCGTCGAAGATGAAGAACTCGGGCTCGGGGCCGAAGTAGGCGGTGTCGGCCACGCCCGTCGACTTCAGGTACTCCTCGGCCTTCTTGGCGATGTAGCGCGGGTCGCGGGAGTAGCTCTCCAGCGTCAGCGGATCGGCCACGAAGCAGTGGATCACCAGGGTCTTGCGCTGGCGGAACGGGTCGATGTACGCGGTGTTCGAGTCGGGCATCAGCAGCATGTCCGACTCCTGGATCTGCTGGAAGCCGCGGATCGACGACCCGTCGAAGCCGTGGCCCTCCTCGAAGGTGCTCTCGGTGAACTTCGAGGCGGGGATCGTGACGTGCTGCATGATGCCGGGCAGGTCGCAGAAGCGCAGGTCCACGAACTCCACGCCCTGGTCCTTCACCAACGCCAGCACTTCGGCTGGGGTGCGTTCGAACACCGGGTCCTCCTGACGAGACGGAAGCTTTGGGCCCACCGGGCCGACGGGCACTCTTGCACGGACGGTGTGCCCCGGTCGCCCTGCGCCCGTGAACGGTTTGTGAACTCGCACGGGCCGTGGGCAGACCGGTGCCGCCTGCGGCAGGATGGATCCATGGAGCGCCAGCAGGACTACGTCCTCCGATCGGTCGAAGAGCGCGGGGTGCGCCTCGTGCAGCTGTGGTTCACCGACGTGCTCGGCAACCTGAAGTCGTTCGCGATCAGCCCGGCCGAGCTCGAGAACGCCTTCGAGGAGGGGATGACCTTCGACGGGTCGTCGATCGACGGGTTCTCCCGGCTGCAGGAAGCCGACGTGCTGGCCATCCCCGACCCGAACACCTTCGAGCTGCTCCCCTGGGCCGAGCCCGACGCCCCGGCGGCCCGGATGTTCTGCGACATCGCCAACCTCGACGGGACGGCGTTCGAGGGCGACCCCCGCCAGGTGCTCAAGCGCAACCTCGACCGGGCCCGGGAGCGGGGGTTCACCTTCTACGTGGCCCCGGAGATGGAGTTCTTCTACTTCGGCTCGTCCGAGCCCGGGGGCCGGCCGGTGCCGCTCGACTCCGGCAGCTACTTCGACCTCACCACTGCGGACGCGGCCAGCAGCCTGCGCAAGCGGACCATCCAGACCCTCGAGACGATGGGCATCCCGGTGGAGTACTCGTTCCACGAGGACGCGCCGTCCCAGCACGAGATCGACCTGCGCCACACCGACGCGCTGACCATGGCCGACAGCGTGATGACCTTCCGGTTGGTGGTCCGGGAGGCCGCTGCGCACGAAGGCCTGTACGCCACCTTCATGCCCAAGCCGCTCGAGGGCGTCCAGGGCTCGGGCATGCACACCCACATGAGCCTGTTCGAGGGCGAGACGAACGCCTTCTTCGATCCGGCCGACCCGTACTCGCTGTCCAAGGTGGCCAAGGGGTTCATCGCCGGCCTGCTGCACCATGCGCCGGAGATCAGCGCCATCACCAACCAGACGGTGAACAGCTACAAGCGGCTGATCCCCGGCTTTGAGGCCCCCGTCTACATGACCTGGGCCCGGAACAACCGGAGCGGGATCGTCCGGGTGCCGATCCCCAAGAAGCACGCCTCGACCCGGATCGAGTACCGGGCACCCGACCCGGCGTGCAACCCGTACCTGGCGTTCTCGTTGATGCTGGCCGCCGGCCTCAAGGGCATCGAGGAGGGCTACGAGCTGCCGCCCGAGGCGGCGGCCAACGTGTTCGAGATGACCGACGAGGAGCGCGCCGCCGAGGGCATCCGCCACCTGCCGCAGTCGCTGGCCGAGGCGCTCGACGCCATGGCCCGCAGCGAGCTGGTGGCCGAGGCGCTCGGCGAGCACATCTTCGAGTGGTTCCTGCGCAACAAGCGCCGGGAGTGGCAGGCCTACAAGACCCAGGTCACCCCGTTCGAGCTGGATCGCTACTTCCGTACGCTGTAAGCCCACCATGGAGCCGCTGCTCGTCCACCCCGATCCACCGCCACCGGTGCTGGCGCAGGCCCTCGACCTGGCCGGCTACCCGTGGAAGTCGGCCGCCTCGGCCGAGCACGCCGCGACCATCGAGCCGGAGGACGGCTGGTCCGGGGCGATCATCGTTGCGTCCGAGGCACCGGAGTCCGCCTTCGCCCTGTGCCGGGAACTGCGCAAGCGCGACTTCCCGCTCCACCCGCTGCTGCTGCTCGTCCCACTGGACCGGCTCGCCGACGTGGAGCTGCGGGACGACCTGTTCGACGACTTCTGCCTGTGGCCCTTCGAGGCCCGCGAGCTCGATGCCCGGCTCAAGCACCTGTTCTGGCGCACCGGTGGGGGCACCAGGCCCGAGCTGGTGGAGTACGGCCCCCTGGTGCTGAACCTCGAGACCTACCAGGCGGCCATCGCCGGCCGGCCTCTCGACCTCACCTACATGGAGTACGAGCTGCTCAAGTTCCTTGCCCAGCACCCGGGCAAGGTGTTCACCCGCGAGACGCTGCTCAGCCGGGTGTGGGGCTACGAGTACTACGGCGGTGCCCGCACGGTCGACGTCCACATCCGGCGGCTGCGGGCCAAGCTCGGCGAGGAGCACGCCGGACTCATCCAGACCGTGCGCTCCGTCGGCTACCGGTTCGGGCAGAGCCGCTGGGGGATCTGACCGGCACCCATCGCGGTGCCGGTCGGGGGGCCGCCGTTGCGGTCAGGCCGGGCGCTGGAAGGCCTGGGCGAGCCGTCGGTGGGTAGCGAGCATCTCGTCGAGCCGCCCGCTCACCAGCTGCCCGTCCTCCACCACCGCGCGCCCGGCGACGACGGTGTGCCGGGCGGCCACCGGGCCGCACCGCAGCCAGGCCTCCACCGGGTCGGCGACGGCCCCGGCGAAGGCCGGCCCCTCCAGCGGCCAGCACACCCGATCCCCCACCGCACCCACCGAGAGCTCACCGAGCTCTCCCGTGCGGCCCAGGCACGCCGCGCCGCCCCGGGTGGCGAGCTCGAGCGCGTCCCGGGCAGAGAACGACGACGGGCCGGCTCGCAGCTTGGCCAGCAGCATCGCCTGACGGGCTTCCAGCCACAGCGACGCAGCGTCGGCCGACGACGAGCCGTCCACCCCCAGGCCGACCGGCACGCCGGCGGCACGCAGGTCGACCACCGGGGCGATGCCCGAACCGAGGATCAGGTTCGAGCTCGGGCAGTGGGCCACGCCCACCCTGGCAGCACCGAGGCGGTGGATCTCGGCGGCGTCGGGCATCACGCAGTGGGCCACCCAGGTCCGGTCGGTGCACCAGCCGGTGCGCTCGAAGTAGGCGACCGGGCGGCAGCCGAACCGGGCCAGTGAGAACGCGTCGTCCTCGGCGTTCTCGGCCAGATGGGTGTGGAGGCGCACGTCGAGCCGTTCGGCCAGCGCCGCCGACTCCACCAGGAGTCGTTCGGTGACGCTGAACGGCGAGCACGGCGCGAGCGCGATCCGCACCATGGCGCCGTGGCCGGGGTCGTGGAACCGGGCCACCTGACGCTCGCAGTCGGCGAGGATCTCGTCTTCGTCCTGGACGACGTCGTCGGGTGGGAGCCCGCCATCCTTCACCGACAGCGACATCGAGCCCCGCGTCGGATGGAAGCGGATCCCCAGATCCTGCGCAGCGGCGATCTCCGCACCGAGCAGGTCACCGGCCCCACGCGGGTAGAGGTAGAGGTGGTCGGTGGACGTGGTGCACCCCGACAGCGCCAGCTCGGCCAGCCCCACCCAGGCCGAGACGTGCACCGCCTCCTCGTCGAGCCGCCGCCACAACGGGTAGAGGGTCTGCAGCCACCCGAACAGCGGCGCGCCGGTCATGGGCGGATAGGCGCGGGTGAGGTTCTGGTACAGGTGGTGGTGGGTGTTCACCAGCCCCGGGGTGACCAGGCAGCCCTCGGCCCGCATCACGCGGGCCGCCGGCGGAGCCGGGTCGGCGGCTGCGCCCACCGCCACCACGAGGCCGTCGGTGATCGCCACCCACCCGCCAGGCAGCTCGCGGCGGTCGGCGTCCATGGTGGCCACCAGCTCGGCGCCGGCCACCAGCAGGTCGACCGGCCGGTCACCCTCCCGTCCGGGCGGGGTCATCGCTGCGGCCCGGGCCGCCGGTCAGCGGCTGAGCTCGATCAGCTCGGAGCCTTCGTGGCGGGCATCGGCGTCACGGGTGAGCACCGTGCCGAGCAGGGCTGCGGCCACCACGCCGCCGATGATGGCCAGGACCGGGAAGATCAGCAGGATCACCGTGATCGCGATGGCGCCACCCACGGCCGGGACGCTACCAGAGCTCAGATCTCCGGCGAGTAGGCCCAGGCCTCGATCTCCACCAGGGCCCCCACCAGCGGCAGGGCGGCCACCTCCACGGTGGACCGGGCCGGACGGTGGTCGCCGAAGGCGGCCACGTAGGCGTCGTTGAACTCGGCGAACTGGCGGATGTCGGCCAGGAAGCACAGGGTCTTGACCACCTGGCCGAGGGTGGCGCCGTGCTGCCCGAGCAGGGCGGCGATGTTCTCGATCGCCTTGGTGGTCTGGGCGGCGATGCCGCCGTCCACCAGGACGCCACCGCTCTGACCGAGTTGGCCGGAGCACACCAGCCAGTCACCGGCGCGCACGATCGGGGTGTAGGGGCCCACGGGTGTCGTCATGGGTCGGACCCTAACCCGGGTGGCCGGGTCCGGGACCCGGCCCGGCACGGTCGTAGGCTCGTGCGGTGCCCACCGTGCGTGCCCTCGGCGTCCTGGTCCTCACCGTGGTGCTCGCCGCCTGCGTCCCCCCGTACCCGGTCCCCCGGGAGTACCGGGCCTCCATCGAGGCCGTCCCCGCCGATCTGCAGGCCAGGATGACCGGGGTGACCTGGCGCCCCGGCTGCCCGGTCGGGTTCGCCGATCTCCGCCTGGTCACCGTGTCGTACATCGACGACAACCGTCAGGTCCAGGACGGCCAGCTGGTGGTCCACGCCGACGCCGCGGACGCGATGGTGCAGGTCTTCCGGCGACTGTTCGAGCTGCGCTTCCCCGTCCACCGGATCGCCCTGGCCGACGAGGTGGGCGGCGACGACGACGAGCTCACCCGCCGGAACATCACCTCGGCCTTCAACTGCCGCACCGTGGAGGGCAGCAGCACCATCTCGCAGCACGCCTACGGCCGGGCCATCGACGTGAACCCGTGTGTGAACCCGTGGGTGCGCCGCGACGGCACGGTCAAGCTGCCCGAGTGCCGGCCCTACGCCGACCGCAGCCGGAGCGACGTGCCCGGGATGATCCGAGCGGGCGACGGCGTGGTCCAGGCCTTCGCTGCGGTCGGCTGGGCGTGGGGCGGCACCTGGCGGACCTCCAAGGACTACCAGCACTTCAGCGCCAACGGTCGCTGAACCGGCGTCGCCGCAGGCCGGGCGGTACGGTCAGCGTGCATGAGACGGATCTCCCGGCGTTCGTTCCTCGCGGTCTCGGCCGGTGTGGTGGTGCTGGCCGCCTGCGGCAGCGACGACAACGCCGACGGCGGCGGTCCCGACGCCACCGACGCAGGGGCGATCGCCACGATGCTGCGTTTCGGGCCCGATGCGCTCGGGGTGGCCGGCGAGCCGTACCGGCTGGTGGCCGGCCTCGCCGACCGGGACAAGGTGCTGCTCACCGACGTGCCGGCGGAGTTGGTGTTCCGGATCACCACCCTCGAGGGCACCGACCTGCAGGGGCCGTTCACGGTCGCCCGCCACGGCCGGGGGGTCCCCCGTCCCTACTACCCGTTCACCGTCACCCTGCCCGAGCCGGGCACCTACGTGTTCGCCACCGAGGTCGACGGCCAGACGCTGCGCGTGCCGTTCACGGTAGTCGACACCCGCAGCGTGGCGCCCATCCCCCGCCCCGGCCAGCCGCTGCCCCCGCTGGACACCCCGACCACGACCGACCCGCGGGGGGTCGACCCGATCTGCACCCGCGACCCGGCGTGCCCGTTCCATGAGGTGACCCTGGCCGAGGCGCTCTCCGAGGAGCGGCCCGTCGCCTACCTGCTGGGCACGCCCGCCCACTGCCAGACCGGGGTGTGCGGGCCGATCCTCGACCTGCTCATCGACGCCGCCGAGCGGTTCGACGGCGTCCGCTTCGTGCACGCCGAGCCGTACACCGACAACACGCTGAGCACCACCACGCCGGCGGTCGCCGCGTACGACCTGTTCTTCGAGCCGGTGCTGTTCCTGGCTGCGGCCGACGGCACGATCACCGACCGCTTCGACTACATCGTCGACGCCGACGAGATCGACGGGGCCTTGGCCCGCCTCGGCTGAGCCCGCAGATCAGCGCCGGTCGGCTGCAGGTCAGCTGAACGACTGGCCGCAGCCGCACGAGCGGCTGGCGTTGGGGTTGTTGATCGAGAAGCCGGCCTGGGTGAGGCCGTCCTTGTAGTCGAGGGTGGCGCCCCGCAGCAGCTGGGCGCTCGACGGATCGACGACGACCCGGACGTCGCCGTAGGTGAGCTGCTCGTCGTCGTCGGCCACGTCGGTGTCGAAGAACATCTCGTAGGCGAAGCCCGAGCACCCGCCAGGCCGCACCGCCACCCGCAGGGCGAGGTCGGGCGTGCCCTCGGCGTCGATGAGCTCCTTGACCTTCGCAGCGGCGCTGTCGGTGAGGACGATGGCAGCTTCGGTGCTCATGGTCACGGTTCGGTCCTCCTGTGGACGTGGTGGTGGACGAGGCTATCGGGAGGCCAGGGTCATCTGGCACGGCTCGCGGTGGACGAGGGTGTGGAACTGCTCGACGTCGCCTTCGGGGAAGCACTCCACCAGACCCTCCACGAGGCCCCGGTGGATGGCGCAGACCAGTTCGGGATGGGTCTCGGCCAGCTCGCGGAACGGGCAGTGGGTGAACGCGATCACCGCGGTCTCCCCGTCGCTCGAACCGTCGACCGACGGGTCGAACCCCATCGTGTCGAGCTGGTCCACCAGCGCCTCGAGGCAGCTGGGGGCGTCGGCCCGGGCCTCACCGTCGGCCCGGCCCTGTTCACGACCGGCCTCGGCGGCGTCCTCCGGGCCGAGGCCGGCATGCGCGGCCATGGCCAGCAGCATGCGGGCGAGCACCGGGTAGGTGGGCGGTTCGAGGCCGAGTGACGGCGCGTCGGGCGCCAGCGAGTAGAGGTGCTGCGGGCGGCCGACCCCGTGGCGCACCTCGTAGGAGATCTCGAGCAGGCCGACCTCGCGCATGCGTTCCAGGTGGGGCCGCACCGTGTTGGGGTGCAGCCCGAGCGAGTCGGCGATGTCGGCGGTGCCCAGGGGCTTGGGAGAGCGCGCCAGCTCGAGGTAGATGGCGTAGCGGGTGTTGTCCCCGAGCGCCTTGAGCAGCTCCAGCCCCTGGAAACCGACCCGAGTTTACACGGGGTGCGCCGGTAGAATCCCACCGTGGCCTCCGAACCGCGCACCTTCGCCCCGCCCACCGTCGACGAGGTGATGGGCCTCCTCCAGGGGGTCATCGACCCCGAACTCGGCGGCAACATCGTCGAGCTCGGCATGGCCACCGGCGCCACGGTCTCACCCGACGGGCTGGTGACGATCGGCATCAAGCTCACGATCGGCGGCTGCCCGCTGCGGGCCCAGATCAAGAAAGACGTCGAGACCCGCATCGCCACCCATCCCGGGGTGACCGGGGTGAAGATCGACTGGGGTGAGATGACCGCCGAGGAGCGCAGCGAGGTCATGCGCAAGGCCCGGTGGAACGCCCGCGAGCAGGCCCCCGACACCGAGGTGCCCGCCACCACCCGGGTGCTGGCCATCGCCTCGGGCAAGGGCGGGGTGGGCAAGAGTTCGGTCACGGTCAACCTGGCCGCCGCCATTGCGTCGATGGGCTACACGGTCGGGGTGCTCGACGCCGACATCTGGGGTTTCAGCGTCCCCCGCATGCTCGGGGTCACCGACAAGCTGACCGCCGAGAAGGTCACCACCGCCGAGGGCCCCCGGGCCCGCATCAAGCCCAACGAGCGCCGCGTGGGCAATGGGCTGCTCAAGGTGGTCAGCACCGGGATGATCGTCGAGGACGAGGGCACCGCGCTCATGTGGCGGGGCCTGATGCTGACCAAGGCGGTCGAGCAGTTCCTGCGCGACGTGGCCTGGGGCCCGATGGACTACCTGCTGATCGACATGCCCCCGGGCACCGGCGACGTCCAGATGGGCCTGGCCCGCATGCTCCCCCGCACCGACCTGATCATCGTCACCACGCCGGCCATCGCCGCCCAGAAGGTCGCCATCCGGGCCGCCGACATGGCGAGGCGGTCGTTCCTGCGGGTCGCCGGGGTCATCGAGAACATGAGCTCGTTCACCTGCGAGCACGGCCACTCGTACGCCCTGTTCGGCGAGGGTGGCGGCCGGGCGCTGGCCGACGAGGTCGGCACCGAGCTGCTCGGTCAGGTGCCCCTCGAGCCCACGGTCGCCCAGGGCGGCGACGCCGGGGAGCCGGTGGCCATCGCCGGTGGTGGTGCCGCCGCCGAGGCGTTCCGGGCCATCGCCACCAGGATCGTCACCGAGACCGTGCCGCCGGTGGAGATGGCCGGGTGCTCGGCCCGGGTGCTCGAGAGCGTCGAGCGGCTGCTCGGCGCCAAGCCGGTGGCGGAATCGGCCCGCTGACCCGGGCCGTCGGCCCGGCGATCAGCCCGGGACGGCGATCAGCCGGGTAACTGGTCGAACCCGGGCTCACCCGGGAGCTTCACCCCGACCACCTTGCCGTCCTGGACCACCAGCCGGGGCTGGATGGCCGGTGGGGCGGTGATCGTCGCCGCGTCGGCCAGCAGCTCGGCGGTCGTGGCGAACTGGCTGAGGTACCGGACGTTGGCCACGGTCGGCGGGATCATCATCAGCTCGCGCCGCTCGGCCATGGCCAGCGCCTCCGCCGGGTTCACCCACAGCGAGTCGACCGTCTCGTTGTCGTCGTGGAGGGGCTCCTGGGCCTCGGGCGCCTTGACGACAAAGAACCGGGTGTCGAACCGGCGGGCCTCGCCCACCGGGGTGATCCAGTGGCTCACGTAGTGCATGTCCGAGGTGATCAGCCGCAGTCCCTCGGCCCGCACGATGTCGAGCAGCTTGGCCTGCCGGTTGTTGATGGCGTGGCGGTACCCGGCGAAGCGCTCGAGCGAACCGTCGTGGTCCTCGAACCGCACGACGGTGCCGTCGGGATGCGCGGCGAGCAGCACCCCGGCCTCCTCGAAGCACTCCCGTACGCTCGCCACCCAGTAGGCGAGCCCCCCGTGGGGGATCCCGAGCAGGCGGCTGGCCTCGGCGTCGGTGCGGCCGATGCACAGCTCCTCGACCTCGGGTGCACCGTCTTCGGGGTCGACCGCCCCACCGGGGAACACGTAGGCGCCGGCGGCGAACACCGCGTTGAGGGTGCGCTTGAGCATGAACACCTCGACCCCGGATGCGCCGTCGCGCACCAGCATCACGGTGGCCGCGTTGCGGATGGGCACCGCGTACGGATCGAAGTCGCTCATGTCGCTCCCCGCCCCAGTTCGCCAGGTGGTTGTTCGGTCGCCGTGGTGTCACGGACGTCGGGACGGTAGACGGTGCGGGACCGGATGATCGTGACCCGCCGCACCAGCCGGCTGCGCCGCAACCGACGGGCGGCGAGGGTGCGCACCGCGGCCCGCGACGGCGGCAGCACGAGCAGCAGCCCGAGGGCCCCGCTGACGAAGCCGGGAACGGCCACGAGGATCCCGGCCAGGAGCAGCAGCACGCCGTCGACGGCCTCCCGGGTGAGGTCACCGCCGGCGGCGAGCTGGTCCTGGGCCCGGCGGAGCACGCCGAGGCCCGCCTGCTTCACCAGCCACACGCCCGTGACGCTCACCCCGACCAGGGCCAGCAGCGCCCAGAAGAACCCCACGGCCCCCGCCAGCTGCACGAACACCCACAGCTCGAGGACCGCCCCGAGCGCGAGGGCGAGCAGCCACATGGGTCGAAGCGTACCGGGGAGGTGCTCCCTACACTTCCGGGCGATGCGCCCCCCGTCGGTCGACTCGCTGGCCCGCGCGCTGGCCGAGCGGTCCGACCTGCCCCACCCGCTCCTGGTCGACGCCGCCCGCCGGGCGGTGTCCGGCGGCGACCCGGCCACCGCGCTCGAGCGGGCCGCCGCCGACGTGGCCGCGCTGGAGCGCACGCTGCTGCAGCGGGTGGTCAA
>FWPV01015039.1_pt1 | contig 11214 bp, 5 predicted proteins | sample 2228371 | NCBI WGS metagenome assembly FWPV01 (sample SAMEA103939776, study PRJEB20133) | metagenome | reverse complement strand
AAACTGCACGTACTATGACGCGCTGGACAGGAATGATGATGCTTACCTGACTGCCCGGGCAATTCAGTTCTTCGCCCCAGGGGTGCCGCAGGTTTATTACGTTGGCCTGCTGGCCGGCGAAAATGACCTGGCTGCCGTCGCGCAGACCGGCGAAGGACGAGCGATCAACCGGCATAATTTTTCGGTCGAAGAGGTGGAAGAAGCCCTTCAAAAACCGGTTGTCCAGCGCCTTTTGCAGCTAATTCGTTTCAGAAATACATACCCGGCTTTCAACGGCCGCTTCACCGTGCGCGATTCGGCTGATGATCGGTTAGTCCTGGCCTGGGAGACGGACAGCCAGCGCTGCACCCTCTCAGTGGACCTGAGCAGCGGACGGTCGACAATTGAATACGTTGACGAAGAAGGCCGGGTACACAGCTACTTGCCTTAGCATGGATAATCGAGAAGCCCTCTATCTGATCGCCGATGAGCTTCGGGCCCTGGCTTCAATGGGCCTGCATTTTAACGAGCATGGTTACGATCACGAGCGCTATGAACACATTCTACGGGCCAGCGCGCGAATGGTCGCCGTGCTGGACGGGACCTCATTCGAAGAGGTCTACGCGCAGTATACAGGCAACCCGGCCCATTTCAGCCCGCTGATGGCAGTGGAAGCGCTCGTTTTCCGCGCCGGCAATGTGCTGCTGATCCAACGGCGAGATGACCAACTGTGGGCAGTGCCAGGCGGTCTGGTCGAGGTGGGAGAATCGCCGGCCCAGGCGGCCGAGCGCGAGCTGTGGGAAGAAGCCGGGCTGCGCGGAAAGGCAGTCCGCCTGCTGGGGATCTACGATTCGCGCAATTGGCCAGGCAGATCCAGGTTTCAGATTTTCACCACCCAGTTTCTGGTAGAAAGCGAAGACCAACCAGCCTTGCATACTCTAGAAGGAAATACCCCTTCTCCGCTGTCCGAGGCGCTGGCGGTGGATTTCTACTCCGAAAATGAGCTTCCCCCGCTTTCGCCAGGTCACGATAAGCGCCTGGCCATGGCCTTCCGGCTGATGCGTGGGGATGTGTTGGCCCCCCATTTCGATCCATGATAATTTTTAGGGTACAGTGTTGACTCCGAGAGCCAGGTATGGGAATGTAAATTCGGAAACGATGACTGTTAGCGGACCCATATAGCCCCTCACCGGACAAAACTTGTGCTATAGTCTTATTACCTTTGGGGAACTTCACCATGTTCTGCGGATACATATCCTTCTTTCTCCATAAGGGCAACAAGTTCTACTACTTTATTGGCAGTGATGGATAATGCGCTGATTGATGGACTGCTCATTCCCGGTTGCCGGCCCGTGTGGGATACGGCGAAAAAGCAGAGGTGGAGAAGATGGCCAAAAACTTGCTCAGTTGGTTGAGTCGTTATCGCTTTTATGTGCTGGCCGGCGTGATTGCGCTGGCAGCGCTGGGCACATTTCTCGTCTTGCGGTCCCGCCAGGCCGCCTCGGGACCGCAGCCAATCCCGATCGAGAGCAGCACATCCGCCCAATCTGGGGAGCCTGGCGCCGTGAGTGAGGGAGGGGTTCCGATCGCCGTCAGCCTCAGTTCCGGACAGGCGCAGCCGGAGCAGGTTGACCGACTGCCGGTGACCCAGGGTGAGCCGCTTTCAGAAGACCAGATCGCCCAAATCCTGAAACGGCTGCCAGGTCTGCCATCCAGCCCGCAAGACGAACAGGATTTCCGCCTGCCCGAAGAGGTTTTGCCGCCTCCACGCCCAGGTCAAACGGTCGAGCAGGCCTTCCCACCCAAGCCAGAGGAAAGCCAGCCGCCTGACGTGACAGCAGGACCGCTTGAAGTGCTGCGCTTCTCGCCCGAGGGAGAAATCCCAGTCGCGCCTTTCCTCTCAGTCACCTTCAATCAGCCAATGGTGGCATTAGATACGCTGCAAACGCTGGCCGAGGGGCAGGTTCCAGTCCAGCTAGAGCCATCGGTGCCGGGCACCTGGCGCTGGCTGGGAACCCGAACGCTCACCTTCCAGGCCGATTCGACCTTAATCGACCGCCTGCCGAAGGCGACCGAGTATCGCGCGACCGTTCCGGCCGGGATCACCTCGGCCAACGGCAGCAAGCTGGCCGAGACCGTCACGTGGACTTTCCGTACCCCGCCGCCTAAGGTGACTTTCACCTACCCACCCGACGCGCCGCAGTCACTGGAACCGCTTTTCTTTATACACTTCGACCAGCGCATAAACCCGGCCGCGGTGCTCGAAACAATCCAGGTCCAGGCCGGCGGGCAAAGCCCGGCTTTGGTACTGGTCGAACAATCTGAAATTGAGAACAACAAGGACTGGAAAAAACTGCTCAAAAACAGCCTGGAAGGACGCTGGGTTGCCTTCCGGGCCAGGACTCCCCTGCCCGCCGACAGCCCGGTAAACGTGTTGATCGGCCCAGGGACTCCCTCGGCTGAAGGGCCGCTGGTCACCTCAGAGGTGCAAAGCTACACTTTCAGCACGTATGCGCCTCTGCGAGTAGAGGATCATGGCTGTTCGTGGGGCAACGACCGCTGCCCGCCGCTGACGCCCTTCTTTATTCGTTTCAACAACCCGATTGATCCCGACATCTATTCGGATGCAATGCTTACCATCGAGCCGGCCTTGCCCGGAGCGGTGGTAAATGTGTTTGGCAACACGCTTGAGATCCGCGGAGCCACCCAGGGGCAAACCACTTACACCGTGACAGTTTCAGGCGAAATCCAGGACACATTCGGCCAGCGCCTGGGCCGTTCCGAGCGCCTGACCTTCCGCGTCGGAAAAGCGGAACCCGCCCTGACAGGTCCGAACGAAATCTTTATCACGCTGGACCCGGCTGCTCCAAAACCGGTATTTTCCGTCTACGCGCTCAACTATGCCCGCCTGGAAGTGGAAGTATATGCGGTGCAGCCGCGCGATTGGCCGGCTTACCTGCAGTATCTCCGCGATTACCAGCGCACGGACGTCAAGGTGAGTGTGCCCGGGCGGCGAGTGATCAACCGTACCCAGCCGGTCGAAGCGCCCACCGACAGGCTGACCCAGGTCGATGTCGATCTCAGCCCGGTCATGGATGGAAAATTTGGGCATTTCATCGTAATCGTGAAGCCGCCAACAGCCCTCTTGCAGAATCCACAGGAAGCCTATTGGCGCACGATCCAGGCCTGGGTCCAGGTGACTCAGATTGGGTTGGATGCATTCACTGACCACAGCGAGATGGTCGTATGGGCGACTAACCTGAACAATGGCGCGCCGCTGGCTGATGTGAAAATCAATGCCGGCCCAGGCGGGCAGCAGTTTAGCACTGGCAATGATGGGACAGCCCGTTTTGCCATCCCGAATGGCGCCACCTACCTGACCGCCAGCCGGGGCGCCGACCAGGCCCTGCTGCCGCGTTCATCCTACTATTGGGGTGAGGAAAGCTGGCAAAGCAGGCCGGTGAATGATATCCTGCGCTGGTATGTTTTTGACGACCGGCAAATGTACCGTCCAGGCGAAGAAGTCCATTTGAAGGGCTGGCTGCGGCGGGTCGGCGGCAAACAGGCCGGCGATGTTGGGCTGGTTGGCCCGGCAGTAGAGGCTGTCCGGTACCAGTTGATTGACCCGCAGGGCAACGAGCTGAGCACAGGACGAGTAAAGGTAAATGACCTGGGCGGGTTCGATTTCACGCTGCAAATCCCCGAGCGGACAAACCTGGGCACAGCTCAGCTTTATCTTAGAGCAGAAGGAGGCCTGGGCGGGCTGGAATGGCTGGAGTATTACCACACTTTCCAGATCCAGGAATTTCGCCGGCCCGAATTTGAGGTGACAGCGCGTAACGAAACCACCGGCCCTTATTTTGCCGGCGAACATGCGGTAGTAGCCGTTGAGGCGAAGTATTACGCCGGCGGTGCGCTGCCCAACGCCGAAGTCACCTGGCAGGTGATTTCCTCACCCGGGCGATATGATCCGCCCAATTGGCCGGATTTTTCCTTTGGACAGTGGACTCCTTGGTGGGGATTCTTCCGTGATGTTGAGTCCATGTCCTACGGCGGGTCTTACGGAAGCGACACAGTCGTAGAAACATTCAGCGGGCAGACCGATGCCGCCGGCCAGCACTTCTTGCGGTTAGATTTTGACCTGGCCGAAAAACCACAGCCTTTGAGCGTGGTCGCCGAACCGACCGTGATGGATGTGAACCGGCAGGCCTGGACCGGGCGGACAACGCTGCTGGTTCACCCGGCCAGCCTTTATGTCGGGATGCGCAGCCAGCGCTACTTTGTCGAGCGCGGCACGCCGCTGAAGATTGACCTGATCCTCACCGACCTGGACGGCAACCCGGTGGCAGTCAGGCCCATCACCGTCCGGGCAGCCCGCCTGGAGTGGAAGTATACCAACCGACAGTGGCGCGAAGAAGAAGTCGACACTCAAACCTGTACTGTTGGGTCAAAGCAAGAACCGGTTTCCTGCACGTTTGAGACGCCGGTCGGAGGCAGTTACAAGATCACAGCCGAGATTACCGATACGCAGGGCCGTTTGAACCAGAGCTCGATCACGCGCTGGGTCAGCGGTGGGCAGCTTCCACCCGCCCGCGATGTTGAACAGGAACAGCTCACCCTGATTCCTGACAAAGAAATCTACCAGCCGGGCGATGTTGCCCAAATCCTGGTCCAGTCCCCCTTCAGCACAGGCGAAGGCCTGCTGACGGTCAACCGCAGCGGGCTGCTGTATAACCGGCGCTTCAGCCTGGTAAACGGTTCTGCCACCCTGGAGATCCCGATCGAGGAAGCCCATATTCCCAACCTGCAAATCCAGGTCGATGTCAACGGTGAAGCGCCGCGTACGAGCGACCAGGGCGAGGTCATCGAGGGACTGCCGCCGCGGCCGGCTTTTGCCACCGGGCAGATTAACCTCAACATCCCGCCTCTCAGCCGAACCCTGGCGCTCGAGCTCTCTTTGGGTCAGGCCGAGCTGGAGCCTGGCGGCCAAACGACGCTGGAGGTACAGGTGAAAGACGCCAGCGGCGCGCCTGCTGCGGGCGCCGAGCTGGCAGCCGTGGTGGTGGATGAAGCCATCCTGGCATTAACCAATTACCGGCTGTCTGATCCGCTGGCAAGCTTTTATTCTTTGCGGCCGCTTGACTGGATGAGCCAGTATACCCGCTCGAGCATCATCCTGATTGACCCGTTGGCCCTGACCCAGGACAACGCAGCGCGGCAGGTGCTCGCAACCCAGACGGTCGCCAAGAGCATGGAAGAATCCTACTCCTTGGATATGGCGCTCCCCGCCGCGGCCGCTCAACCGGAAGCTCCCGCAGAGGCCGGGCAAGGCGGTGGCGCAGCCGACCAACCCATCCGGGTGCGTAGCGATTTCAACCCGCTGGCTACCTTTGCCCCATCCGTGCGCACCGGGGAAGACGGACGGGCCAGTGTGACGGTGAAAGTCCCCGATAACCTGACCCGCTACCGGGTGATGGTCGTGGTGGTCGACAAAGGCGGAAAGTATTTCGGCCAGGCAGAAAGCAACCTGGTCGCGCGCCTGCCGTTGATGGTAAGGCCCTCTGCGCCGCGCTTCCTCAACTTTGGCGACCGTTTTGAATTGCCAGTTGTTCTTCAAAACCAGACCGACGAGCCCATGGTAGTCGACGTGGTGGTGCGCGCCAGCAATCTGGAGCTGACCGGCGTCACCGGTAGCACGCCGGTGGCCGGCAGGCAGGTAACCGTTCCGGCCCGCGACCGGATTGAAGTGCGTTTCCCGGCCGCCGCCCAGATGGCAGGTACGGCCCGGCTGCAAATTGCCGCCGTGTCCGGAAGCATCGCCGATGCGGCCACCATTGAACTGCCGGTTTACACCCCGGCCACCAGTGAAGCTTTCGCCACGTATGGTGTGGTGGATGAAGGCGCGCTGGCCCAACCGATCGGCGCGCCGCAAGGCGTCTTCCCACAGTACGGCGGGTTGGAGATCACCACCTCATCCACAGCTCTCCAGGCCCTGACCGACGCTGTGCTGTACCTGGTATCCTACCCCTTCGAATGCACCGAACAACTTGCCTCGCGCGTCCTTGGCATCGCAGCCCTGCGAGATGTCCTGACGGCCTTCAAAGCCGAGGGATTGCCGGCTCCGAGCGAGATGGAGGCGGCCGTCCAGCGTGACATGGCTATGCTGAAGGTGCTGCAGAATTCCGATGGCGGCTTCCCCTACTGGCGGCATGGGCAGGAATCAATTCCCTTCAATACCATCCACGTTGCTCATGCACTTCAGCGCGCCGAATCCAAGGGCTTCACCGTGCCTGAAGACATGCAGCAGCGGGTTCTTGAATACCTGCGCCAGATCGAAAGCTATTACCCCTCCTGGTACAGCCTCGAAACACGCCGGACTCTCAGCGCATATGCCCTGTATGTGCGCGACCTGATGGGCGACAGTGATCCGGCCAAGGCACAAAAACTGCTGGACGAGGCCGGACTGGAAAATCTTTCTCTGGATGCAATCGGCTGGCTGTGGCCGGTTTTGCAGGATACGCCGGGCTCCAGCGAAACGCTGGCGGCCATCCGGCGGCACGTAAATAACCGCGTGGTCGAAACTGCCGGCGCTGCCAACTTCACCACAAGGTATGATGATCAGAACTACCTGCTGCTCGGCTCAGACCGCCGCACAGATGCCATTTTGCTGGACGCGCTGATCATGGACAACCCGCAGCATGACCTGATCCCCAAGCTGGTCAACGGCCTGTTGGCGCACCGCACCCGCGGGCGCTGGGGCAACACGCAGGAAAATGTCTTTGTTCTGCTGGCCCTCGACCGCTATTTCAACACATTTGAAGCCCAGACACCGGACTTCGTGGCCCGGATCTGGCTGGGTGATACCTATGCCGGGAGCCATGAATACCGCGGGCGCACAACCGAGCGCAACCAGACCAACATACCAATGGCTTACCTGGTCGATCCCAGCCTGGGTGGAGGTGAAACGCGTGACCTGGTGCTGAGCAAAGAAGGCGCTGGCCGGTTGTATTACCGCCTGGGGCTGCGCTACGCGCCCACCGACCTGCAACTCGATCCGCTCGACGTGGGTTTTGTTGTCCAGCGCGAGTACCAGGCCGTGGATGATCCGGCAGACGTCACGCGTGATCCAGACGGCACCTGGCGAGTAAAGGCTGGCGCGCGGGTGCGTGTCCGCCTGACCATGGTGGCCGACAACCGCCGCTATCATGTCGCGCTGGTCGATCCCCTTCCCGCCGGCCTGGAAAGTATTAACCCGGCCCTGGCCGTGTCCGGCACCCTCCCACAGGATCCCGGCCAGCCACAAGCGCGTTACTGGTGGTGGTGGGGACCCTGGTATGAACACCAGAACCTGCGTGATGAGCGAGCGGAAGCATTCACTTCGCTGCTGTGGGATGGAGTCTACGAGGACACCTATATTACCCGGGCAACCACGCCGGGAACCTTCATCGTGCCCCCGGCCAAAGCTGAAGAGATGTATTCACCCGAGGTGTTTGGGCGCAGTGGCAGCGATCGGATGGTGATCGAATAAATGGGATGTTCTTTGAGGCGTAGTATGTGGGCGACTGCGTCACCCACACTACGATGCCTGATACCAGGAGTAATTGCATGGAAATGTCTCTAAACGAACGCCAGGAACTGCTCGAACTTTTCAAAGGTCTGCGCGTGGCAGATGTGCGCGATGGGATGGATTGGAACCTGCTGCACGGCGTGGGTTCGCTGCCACCCGATTTCCGCCCGCTGTACCGGACGCGCGCGTATGGGATAGCCCGGACGGCCCGCTACCTGCCCTACCAGGGCACAATCCCGGCCAACACCCCAGAAGAGTACAGTGAATGGGTCGGTCTATATTACAACAAGATCTGCCCTTACCCCTGGATGAACGAGATCGAACCAGGGGATTTTATCGTGATCGACCAGGGTGGGGTGAATGCCGGGTTAATGGGGTCAAACAACGGCCTGGAATGCAGACGGAAGGGGGCTAACGGGCTGGTCACCAACGGCGGTGTGCGTGACACCGATGAGTTGATTCTCCAAAAGGTACCCTTCTGGTCACGCTTCATATCCCAGAGCATGGTACAGGCTCGCCTGCAGTACGATTCCCACAACATCCCTGTCAATATCGGCGGCGTGATGGTCAGACCAGGCGATGTGGTGGTGGCCGATGGCGATGGTGTCATCGTAGTTCCTCGTGAGAAAGCGCGCGATGTAGCCCGATACGCACGCCGCGAATTGGAGAATGACAAAATTGGCCGCCGGAAACTGTACGAAAGCCTGGGAATGGAGCTGGACGATACCGTCCGCTAAGCCCTGGGGTCTAACCTGCCGTCCGGGCCCAGGCGGTCAGCGCCAGGACAACCATGGATAGCACAAGGTTCAAAAGCAAGATCCTCGCTTCACGACGTTCTAACCGAGACACCTGCTCGCTATCAATCTGCGCTCCAGCAGCGCGCATCAGGGCCGCCCGCTGGAGGGCCGGCAGCAGGCCCCAGGTGAGGTATGCGCTGGACAGAACCATTAAGCCGATCACCAGGTGCTTGGCCAGGATAGCCGCCGCCCACTCGTTGTCGATAGCCATGAAACCCTCGTAAGAAGGGTGAGCGCTCATCTGAAACAGGCCAGTGCCGCTCAAAAGGACCAGGCTGAACCAGGCCACTGGCTGGAGGCGAGCCTGTATACGCGCCAGAAGCATGCTGAAAGCCGCTGGATCTAAAGCCCGGCGGGCAGCCGGCAGCACAATCAATGCCATGGCAGCCAGACTGCCAATCCAGGCGACGGTCGCCAGCATGTGAAGCCAGTAAGCCAACGTCAAAGCCAGGGAAGGCGCTCCCAGGGTCAGCATTGCATTATGGCGCGGGCGGCACCGGGGTGTCAGTTGGCGGTGGCTCAACCGTATCAGTTGGTAGAGCCTCGCCCGTCGGAGCAACCGTCGTTTCAACCGTGGGCAGCATGGTAGGCGTGATCGTCGGGGTGCTGGTCGGTGGGTGACACATGATCCACACCTGGGTAGATTTGATCTCTAATGTGCCATCCGGGACCGCCTGGAGGGACTTGGCATAGTAATCATATGCCCCGCAAAAATCGCCGCTTTCATACAGCTTGTCGCCATAACTGCGAGTAGCGATCCGGTAGCGTTCGATAGCCGTCATTCCTGACGAATCGCGCATGTTGGGGAAATACGGGTAGATCTCTTCGAAGGCAGCGATGACTTTAAGCCAATCAATTTGCCAGAAGCTGGCGCCATTCAGGTACAGGCGAGCCCAGTTGCGATACCCCAGCGAATCCACGTCCAGCGGACCAAACCGTTCGGAAAGTGCCAGGTCGTAAAGGCCGCCTTCGAGGTTTGCCTGGTGAATGATCTTATCAATCCCGCGGAAGCGGAACGCAAAGTAGAGCATTCCATCCACTTCGACTGCGCGAAACTTGGGATCGATCCGGCGCAGCGCATCGACAGTTTGAAAGAATCCATCCCAATCCTTCGCGGCATACTGCTGGCGAAGGTGATCGAAGATCTCCTCTTGCGGGCGGGTATCCAGCGTGGGCGTGAGCGTCGGCGTTACCACTGTTGGAACAGGTGTCGGCGTCTTATCCACAGCCATCGCGATCATTACTTCCCGCAGCTTATCTTGCGCACCAGGGAAGGTTGGGTCGGTTTTGATCACAAATTCAAACTGCTCACGGGCAATCTCATATTGCTTGTTCTCTTGAGCCACCAGGCCGGCCATGAAATGCTCAGTGGCAACGGAGATACGCGCCTCAGCAGCCTGAGCAGTCCGAAGTTGAATCGCTGAACGGTAGCCCAACCAGCTGCCGAAAGCGCCAAAGACGATAACAATAAATATACCCAGCAGCACCCACGGCCAGCGACGGGGTCTGGCCGGAGGCACAGGCAAGGCCTGGGTCTGTTCTAACTCGGGCACAGGCACGGCCTGGGTCGGTTCTAACCCAGGCACAGGCACGGCCTGGGTTGGTGCTAACTCGGGCACAGGCACGGCCTGGGTCGGTTCTAACCCAGGCACAGGTTCAACCACTTCCCGATGAACAGACGTTGGCTTCGTGTCAGCAACATTGCGGTCCGGTCGGGATGGTTGCGTGTTTTCAATATTAGGATCCAGCATAGCGGTAATTATACCTCACAGGCGAAACAGTAAACGAATTTCCTTCCAGATAGGCAGCGTAGCTGCCAATCCACCAACTCCCAGCGCAGCAGCGCCGATAATCAGCGGTTGAGCAGTTGCCTGGGGAATCATCCCAACCAGGTAAACAACCAGACCACCAATTCCAGCGGCCAGCATTGCGCGCAAGAACGCAGGTCCAGGAGAAAGACGCCTGACCAGGTGGCGGTTCAGCAAAGCCAGGAGCAGGATAGCCTGGCTGGTAAAAGCCAGCGAATCGGCCAGGCTGATCCCAGGGGCCCCCAGGACCCGGAAGAGAATTATACCTAAGACGATAAAGACCGCCAGATTGATCCCGGCGGTGATCAGCGGCGTGATAGCGTCCTGGCGGGCATAGAACGAACGCACGGCTACCTCGAGCAGGCATTGGCCGGCCAGGCCGACCAGAAAACCACGTGTCACCCAAACCAGCAGGTCTGTACCGCCTAATCCAAAATCAAAAGCAACCGCCAGGAGAGGGGTAAGCCCCACCCCAAGCAGAACCGAGACAGGGAGTGTTATGGCCAGTATCACCTGCATGGCCCTTTGGAGGGTAGCCTGGAAAGCCTCGCGCTCCTCACGGGCAACCATTTCTGATAGGGTTGGCAGCAGAGCAATCCCTATTGCAGTGCCAATTAACGTTTCGGGCACCTGCATAATCATCCAGCCATACGTCAATGAAGTCACAGCGCCTTCTTCTAACCGCGAGGCAAGGTTGTCGCGGACGATGAAGATGAGCTGGACCATCAGCATGGTAATCAGGCGCGGGCCCATTAAGACCAGCACCTTGCGGACAGATGGGCTCAAAAGATCTATACGAGGCGTCCAGTGAAAACGGTGGATTACCAAACCTGGCACCTGTATACCCAGGTGCAGGATTGCCCCAAGAATTACCCCATAGACCAGTCCCTGGACACCCAGGCCAAAAGCCGGTAAAGTGATACCGGCCACCTGGTAACCCTGTTCAGGCGCTAAAACAACCGCCCCAAAGATCTGACCAATGTTGTATAACAGCGGTGCCATGGCCGGCAGAAGAAAATGCTGGTTGGCCTGGAGGCCAGCCATTACCAGGCCGCTGATGGAA
>FWPV01015038.1_pt1 | contig 11215 bp, 6 predicted proteins | sample 2228371 | NCBI WGS metagenome assembly FWPV01 (sample SAMEA103939776, study PRJEB20133) | metagenome | reverse complement strand
GGATGATCAAACATGACCTTAGCCTTTGGCTTTTGATTTTATTTAAAAGCTTAGTTAGGCCAAAGGCAGCCAGTAAGGCCAGGACCATCATGGTGATGATATGAAAACGGGATACAGCTCTAATAGCTTTATATCCAGGCACATACCGAAGCCAGAAGAAAAAAGGCCCCTTTGACCCAAACGACAACAGGATAGCTAACACCAGGGCCAAGGGGTAAAATACTTTAACTTCCCAAGAAAAAGGACTGCCTTGCGGGGCTGGCGTCTGGGAGCTGTTCGAGCTAAGCCCCGCTGATGCTTTGTTTTGGCTTCCTGGCGTAGCCCTCTTGGCCGAAAAGATAAAAGCCAGGCCAGCCAACCCTAAGAATAGCGGCAGAAAGCCAGGAAAAAGCTCACCTTCAGGTTGGTGAAAGCGAGCTGACCAATTTCCATAAAGGCGGTTTATTTTTCCCGTGGCTAAATAGCTTGTTATTCTGGCTTCGGCCCCGATAGTTCTTTCAAACCCCTCTCTCTTCTGCTGCTGCGCATATTCTAAAAATATAGGACCAAGGCAGAGACCGATGATGATTGCCAAAAGGAGGAGGTGGCCCAAGAATCTTTTCTGGCGATAAGTTTTTTTTACCAGCGCGCCTAAGAAAATGAACCACCCGGTGAAAATGACTAAGAAAAGGGCGTAATAAATATTGGCCAGAGATTGGACGAGGTAACAAAAAGTGAAACTCAGCCAAACGGATAGGCGAGGCTGGCGAAAATAGCGATGAAGAAAAAGAAAAATTAATGGAAGACCCCCAGCACTCACTACCTGAATTTGGACGCTATGGGCCATCATAAAAGGCGAAAAAGCATAAATTATGCCGGCCATCACCGAGGGCCAGAATCGTTGGCAAAAATCACGCGCTAAGAAGAACATCCCCAGACCAGAAGTAAAGAAGGCTAAAAGTAGGAGAAAATTATGGGTCAAAACCGGCTGGCCGGTCATTTTTAATACTGGAAGACCCACCAGAGCCTGGGGAATTAATATTTCTGAATAAAGCAGAGGTTTTTCCTCCGGGTAAAAAATATTGGCGGTAAAAAAATGCTTAAAATCTATGCGGGCAAATTTATCGGCCACCGTAGATAAAATCCAAGTATTGAGCAGAGAATCACCGTAATCCCGGACATGATTGGCCATGCGCCAGGGCAGGGGAGAGGTCATAAACAACGTAAGGCTGAACAAAATGGCCGCCGCGACCCAACCTGCTTTCTGGCCGCTTTTGGTCATATTAAAGAATTACAGAACTAAGGACCTGGCCGACATATTTGTCAGGAGGGATGTTGGTATAAGGATGGTTATAGGCGGCACGAATATACTCCACCCGGCCACCAGATTTATCAATTGTCAACCGGGTATAGCCCGAAGGCCCCCAAAAATTTGTTTTCCCCGGAAAAACGCTCTTGGGGTCGGCCCAATAATATCCGTAGTGACCATAAAATTTCTGCCATATCTGCCCTTCATACCAGAGAAGCTCACCCACATGTTTGGTTGAACCAACACATATGCCCCGCATCTTTCGATTCTGACTATCCGTGATTGTCCGGGAGTGAAAAATATGGTCATGGCCGTAAAAAAGTGCTTTCACTCCGGCCTCCATCATCCAGCGGGTGATGGTCACCTGCTCCACCAGTTCGGGGTTGGCACAGTAAGGCTGATAATCTTCGGCGGTAAACAAGGGACCTCTTCCATAAGCATAATCAGTGATGGCCTCGTTGGTTCCCCTCGGCCAGCCTCCCAGCACATGATGAAAACAAGCCAATTTCCAGGATGATTCACGGCTAAGCTCATTTTTCAGCCATTGCTTCTGTGTCTCACCGAGAGTCCATTGTTCAGGAATGAGCGGGAGCCAGGGCGGGTTATAGCTTTCATTATCTAATACAATTATTTGGACACCACCTTGACCTGACCAATAATTTTCTCCCCAGCAGAGAGAAAAATAATTCTGATAAAGAGCGTGAGCTGACTCTGCCCCTGGTTGCCGCCAGTATTTCTGGCGATAAAAACGAGCTGGTTCCCGCGCCGCATCATAAGAAGATTCGCCATCATGGTTACCCAGGACAATATAAACGGGGATAGTGGGAGTTATGGCAGAAAGCATCTTCCTCATCCTGAGCCAGAAAAGCTGGCTATAGCTATCTAAATCCGCCGCCGAGAGACCATATTGCGGGTCCTTTAACCCTAAGCCTTTCCATTTATATCCCGCGCCAATTCCGGTTGTGTCCCCCAAGATAAAAACAAGGTCGGGCTTTTCTACGACCATTATCTGGCGCAGAGCCGAGGCTAAACAAAAAGCGCTCATGGTTTTGGTCCACTCTGAGGGATACACCGGAACAAAACCGGGCTGGATAAGTAGTTGCTCTAAAAACAGGTTGACATAATCACCGCTCAGCCTTTTTTCCCGCAAGGAATTATCTTTCACGATTCTTGTTCCCATATCAGCATCATCAAAAGTGTGGTCGTCGGAGTAAAAAATGATTTTTAACGTGCCTTTCTGGAGAAACGAAAAAGGCGTTTTTACCCGACGCCAGGGAGTAGCCTTCCAGCTTCCTTTGCTTGTGGTCTCTCGATATTCAATCCGGTAAACCAGTTCCGGCCCCCAGAAATAATTTTTTATGGGCATATCCAGGCTATCCTTGACTGCTTGAAAAAGAAAAGTCTTCGGGCGGGAAACGAAGATATCAGCCGTGCTAAGGACTAACCGGATATCAAGCGATAAACCACGCTTAGGGATAACATTGACTATGGCCAGGTAAGGATTGAGAAACACGATTCTTTCGGCCGCTTCAAAAGCTGTGCTGTCATAGGGGAAAGGTGGTTCAACCGGGGTCAAGTTAGAATCGGACGAAATATTTTGTTCCGAACCGATATCCTTTGGCCCCGCCAAGAAGGCATTATTCTCTCTAAACGGAAAAGATAGAGTGAGGGGAAGGAGCCCGGAGAAACGAAGAAAATCTCGCCTCTTCATACCGCTAATCCTTCTCTTTCCATTTTGTTATTTTATCGTCCTCACCAGCGCTAATTATAATCAGCCAATATTTTTTGTTTCAAGTCAAACTTTTTCCAACTAGAACCAGGTTTTCGGTTCATCCCCTTTATTTTCCTCTCGAACTTGTTTGTTGATGTTGGCTATAAAATATTTTTCTAACGAGGTTAATTTCCAGTAAAATGGGTTTCGCCGGAATGCCTCAAATATAAGCTGTAACTTTTTGGGCACGAAGCATGGCTATCCAGGCCAAAAATAATTTCGCTCCGGAAAGCAAAATAGAGCCAAGGAGGAAAGGAATGAATCTAACCCTCGCCCTTAAAAAATTCTCTCTCCTTTTTTGCCTTCTAACTTTAGTTCTCCTTTCTTTTTCTATGGCCACCGGACAAACGGCCGAGAAAATCGCGCCTCTGCTAGAGAAATTTTCCTGGCGGGCGTTAGGCCCGGCGGTGATGGGCGGCAGGACAGTAGATATTGAAGCTGTAGAAAAACAGCCATGGATAATTTATGCTGCCGTTGGACCAAGCGGGGTGTGGAAATCGGAAAATGCGGGTGTAACCTGGTTCCCTGTGTTTTATCGTGAGGCCACGGTCTCGGTGGGCGATATCGCCATTTCTCCATCCCATCCCGACATTATCTGGGTCGGCACCGGGGAAGCTACTTGCCGCAACAGTGTCACTATCGGTGATGGAGTATACAAATCTGAGGATGCAGGTCGATCCTGGAAGAACATGGGCCTGCGGGAGACACGGCATATAAGCCGGATAATCGTTAACCCGGGTGACCCGAACATTGTTTTTGTAGCCGCTATGGGCCATCTCTGGGGCCCCAACCCAGATAGAGGTGTGTTTAAAAGCATAGACGGTGGGCAAACCTGGGAAAAAGTCCTGTATGTTAATGAAAATACGGGAATAGCTGACTTGGCCATGGACCCAGAAAATTCTCTCATCCTTTATGCCGCAGCTTATGAGCACCGCCGGCTGCCCTATCTTTTTGTTAGCGGCGGTCCAGGTAGCGGCATTTATCGGACCACAGACGGTGGACGCACATGGCAAAAGATGGAGAAAGGTTTACCTCAGGGAATTATGGGCCGAATCGGGCTGGCTGTAAGCCGGTCACGGCCCAACGTAGTTTACGCTCTCATTGAACATGAAGCAGGAGGACTCTGGAGGTCAGAAGATAAAGGGGAAACCTGGCAGAGGTGCTGTGACCCCGATACTTATCGTCGCATCAATACTCGCCCTTTTTATTACAGCCACCTCTGGGTTGACCCTACTGATGATAAAGTAATCTATGTTTTATCTACCGGAGCTCATGTATCTACGGATAAGGGCCAAACTTTCAAACCCTTTGGGACTGGTACTCATCCTGATTACCACGCTCTATGGATAAACCCAGCTAACCCACGACATCTTATCCTGGGTAATGACGGCGGAATCGATATTTCCTATGACGGCGGCAGGAACTGGCAGCCAGTACAAAACATCGATGCCGCCGAAGTCTATACCATCGGGTTGGACATGAGGAAACCGTATTTTGTTTATTGCGGCCTCCAGGACAATGGCACCTGGGCTGGACCGAGTCAAACCAGACAACCAGCGGGAATAACTAACGAGGATTGGGTGATGCTCGGTGGAGGAGATGGGATGTATGTCCAGGTCCCCGCCGACGACCCTTTTACGGTTTACGCTAATTATCAGGTTAATAACCTTTATCGCTATGATTGGAAAATAAACCTGAGTAAGAATATCCGGCCCTTGGCTCGTCTCAAGGAACCTCCTTATAGGTTCAATTGGCTTACGCCGATTCATATTTCGCCTCATGATTCCAGGACTATATATGTAGGCAGCCAATATTTGCTTAAATCATCAGACCGAGGCCTTTCCTGGGTCAGGATCAGCCCTGACCTTACCACCAATGACCCGCGCAAGATGGTCGATTCAGGAGGCCCGATAACTAAGGAAAACACTGGGGCTGAAATCCACTGCACAATTACGACCATAAGTGAATCACCGCTTACCCCTGGTCTTATCTGGTGTGGAACGGATGACGGCCAGGTCTGGGTAACACGTGATGGAGGTAATAACTGGACTAACTTAACCCGAAATTTCCCCGGCTTGCCGCCAAACACGTGGTGTTCTCGACTGGAAGCTTCTCATTTTGACCCCGGTACAGCCTACGCCTCCTTTGATGGCCATCGCCATGACGATTACGGAACTTATGTTTATCATACCACCGACTATGGCCGGACATGGAAATCCATCAAAGCCAACTTGCCCTTTGGTTGGGTCCATGTAGTAAGAGAAGACCCTAAAAATCCGCGCCTCCTCTATGTAGGAACTGAATTCGGGATTTTCGCTTCCCTGGATAAAGGAGAGAGCTGGTTTTCGCTGAAAAATAACCTTCCCACTGTGGCCGTCCATGATGTGGCTGTTCATCCGCGGGATAATGACCTGATTATCGGGACTCATGGTCGGGGTATCTGGATCCTTGATGATATTTCGTTCCTCCAAGAAATGAGCCCGGAAGTCTTGGAAAAAGATATTCATGTATTTAAGCCCAGGCCGGCCACAGCTTTTTACCCTTCATCCCGACGCGATACTTACACGCCGCCCACTTTTTCCGGTAAAAATCCACCTTATGGTCTGGCCATTACTCTTTACCTCAAGAATAAACCAAAAGAAAGACCCCGTGTTTCCATAATCAACGCGGAAGGTGAAGTGGTCAGCGAGCTCTGGTTAGCCGCCTTTAGCGGCCTCCAGCGTGAATTCTGGAATCTTCGTTTTGTCCCTAAAAATAAAGAAGGCCAGAGGCTCAGCCCACCCCTGACCGTGGCTTTAACCCTTCCGCTTATTCCTCCAGGAGAATATAATTTAGAAATCGACGTCGACGGTCAAAAAGTGCGGGAAAAGGCCTTGGTTGAACCTGACCCGCTGATAGCTTTTGACGCCAACGCTCACCAGGCCAGGTCAGACCTCTTAGCCGAAATCATTGTTTTTAGCCGGCGCTTGAATCAAGCCATTACCGTAGTCCGACAAATCCGGCGTCAATTTGATGACCTTAACCGTCAGCTGGAGAAAGAAAAAATGCCCGCGGAGATAAAGGATAAATTAGGGTCTTTTTCAACGGCGCTCAAGGCTTTAGAGAAAGATGTCCTTCCCTCCGGGATTGGCTCTTTTTCACTAACGCGCGAAATGGCTCTCCGCGGGGGAAGTATTTCTTCGCTTATTCTCAATTTGGCCTCTTCTATAGCTAGCTACCCTGGATGGCCCACTCAGACTGACCAGCAACAAGTGACCGAGCTTAACCAAGCCGTAGAGAAAATTATCCAGCGCGTCAACCAGCTAACCCAAGAAGAGATTCCCGCCCTTAATTCAACTCTGGAAAAGCAAAACCTTAAACCTTTAGCCATCCCTGAAAAGATAAAATTAGAAATTAATTGAAAGCTGAAGCAGAAAAAACGCAGATAAAAGGTAAAGCTAGTTGCTGATGACCCGAAAAAATCCGTTCAGTTTATAATTTTAAATTAGGTAGCTTCTCTAAACCGTGAATCCTGGCTTCTTTTTCCATTATTTTTATCAGCTCTTTTTGCTGAGGAGGTGGCGGAAGATTAGGGCGGGAGGAACTGAGCAAGCGGCTTACCTCTTCTGCCGCGCGACTGGCAATATCTTTTTTCCCGCTTTCGACCCAAGCGTCATATGGATCGCGGTCGACAAGAGGCCAATAAGTATGCTCTTGCCGGTACCAAGTCCGTGTATGAGGCAAAACAAGAAAATTAGGCTGCGCGCCATGCTCCTCAAAAAGAGAGAGGGCCATCGGTTCATCCCTTTGAGCAATTCCCGCTATGAGACGGAAGGCCTGGCCACAAATTTCGTCATCGATCACCAATTTTTCCAAACTCTGCGTGCTTTCCAGAGCCAGCATACCTGGACCTGAAACAACATTGATTCCAGCGAGAGCGGCGAGCAAGGCACCGGAAGCTGTTTCCATCCCTGCCTGATAATCAAGAATTTTAGCGTCTGAAAGAGCCATGTAGGCATGAGTAGGAAGCCCAAGTTTCTTCCCTATCTGAGCATAGGCCATATCAATCATCATCGTTTCTATAGCCCCCATAGGTGTTGTTCCTTTCCTCATGTCGAAGCTGCAGGGTGAACCACCAAAGATTACAGGTGCTCCAGGCTGGGCGAGTTGAACAATAACCAAACCAGAAAGATTCTCCGCCACATGCTGGACCAAAGTCCCCGTTATAGTTACTGGCGAGGTGGCACCGGTCATGCCCATCGAAATAAGCTCTGAGGGTTGCCCAGCCTGGGCGGCGTCGATTAAGCTCTGGCAAGTGAGGAAACTCCATTTCAGGGGAGGGGAGGGGCAAGCGTCGAAAATGGCCAACGGTTTTTCTCGTAAGGAAGCTTCACTGCCTCTCATCACTAAAAGAAGGTCCTTCATCACGGCAAAGCTTTCTGCCCGGAAAGTGCCGGTGACGATGGGTTTGGAGCAAAAAAGAAGGTTGATAAAAAGCCGATAGCTATCAGCCATAGCCTGGGGTACATCGCTTGAGATAAGGCCTGTGCTCTGAAAATCAAGCCAGCGCAGAAGCTCAGTCAGACACGCCAGATTGACCAGGTCGTCGGTTACGGGTGGACGAAATATTTGGGTTCTGTGGTCAAGAATGGTTACGGCAGCTGAGCCAGGGACAAAATGGACGTCATCTCCTCCTATCCTGAATTTTTTTTCTCCCTCGCGGTCATAAAGAAAAAATTCAGCGGGCGCCGCGCGAAGACAATTTTCCACTAATTGCCGGGGGAAATAGACTCGTTTGGAGCCAACCTCGACCCGCGCATCTGAGGTCTGGAGCAATCGCAGGGCAGAATCATTTTCGACAAACACACCTATTTTTTCCAGAAGGAGAAAGGCTTCCTCGATTATCCTGTCCGCTAACTCATCATTTAAAAGGAAAATTTTCGGGCGCAAAGGAGAGATCATGGCTTTTCTCCTTCCTTTTTCTGTTGTAAGAGCTGACTTACCAAGCGAACGGCCGCCACCGCATTTTCTGCATAGCCGTCCGCGCCAATGCTCTTGGCCCAACTTTCCGTTACCGGGGCTCCGCCGACAATGACCTTATATTTTCCTCTTATATTACGGGAACAAAGCATTTCTACCAACCGCTTCTGGCCGGACATAGTGGTAGTTAAAAGGGCGGAAAGTCCGATTATATCCGCCTTAACCTCTTCGGCTTTGGTTAAAAATTTTTCCAGACGGACATCAGCGCCCAAATCATATACCTCGTAACCAGAAGCCTGGAGCATAGAAGCAACAATATTTTTCCCGATGTCATGAATATCGCCTTCGACTGTGCCGATCACCACTTTCCCCCGCGCCGGAGCAACACTGGCTGAGCGCTTTAATTCCGGCTCCAGAACAGCCATGGCTGCTTTCATACACTCAGCCGAGGTAATCAGCTCCGGCAGGAAATATTCACCCTTTTCCCACAGCTCACCCACGCGCTGAAGTCCTGGTACGTAGCCCTTTTCTATAATTTCGGAGGGGTTTAAACCAAGACTAATTCCTTCCTGCGCCAGACGAACAGCCTTTGCCTGGTCTCCTTCAATAATTGCTTCTGCCATTTGCTCAAAAATTTTTTCTTTTTCCATATACCTCCTTTCCATAAGGTCCAGTTTAAGCTTTTTATCATGGCCAAGGGCCGAATCGCATCGCCTCAAGAAAATAAGTCTCGAATTTTTCCTGCGAGGCTAAAGAAATATACTCTATTTTTTTCAAAGAAGAAAGTAAACGCTCCCGGGAAGACCGATTAAGCAGGAGTAGCCTGGCCCCAGCCAGAGAAGTATTACCCAGAAAATATACTTTGTTTGTTTCCAAGCGAGGCAAAAGCCCTAGGGACATGCTATTTTTTATGGAAAGCTCTTGGCCAAAAGCACCAGCCATATAAACTGCCTTCAGGTCTTCAGGTCTTAGTCTTAAGTAATCGAGGAGCAGACGGAAACCTGTTTTCACCGCAGCGCAGGCTAATTGAGCCTGTCTGATATCAGCTTGCGTGAGAACTATACCCGGAGCAACGATAAGCTGGTTTTTTCCGCCTTTAAGGCGACCGCTGGCTTCCATTTGCCCATGGCGGAGAGAAATAGCGAGAAGGTCAATCAGGCCTGAGCCACAAATCCCCCGTGGAGCCTCCTGGCCAATAGTGTGAATTATTAATTTGTCTTTAGACCATTCAGCTCGACAAATAGCGCCAGAAGAAGCGATCATCCCACAGGTAAGGTTCATTCCCTCAAAAGCAGGTCCAGCCGCGGTGGAGCTCACCACAAACCTTTTCTTAGCTTTAACCGCGATTTCGCCGTTGGTCCCCAAATCAATAAAAGCAAACGGACCAGCATCCTCAAGGAAGCCAGCTGCCAGGAGGCCAGCCGAAATATCTCCGCCGATAAAACTGAAGATATTCGGAGCTAAATAAACTTTTCCCTCTGGATGAATTTTAAGGCCGACTTGCCGACCAGATAAAGGAAGGAGATGAGAAAAGAGAGCTGCGAAGGGAGCCATCGCCAAAGATTCGACTGGCAAGCCAAGCAAAAGATGATTCATCGCTGCATTACCGGCCAAGACAACTTCCAGGATGTTAGCCGGGGATAATTTAATTCTGCTTAAAAGATTGGTTATCATCTGGTTGAGGTCAGCGAGAATAGTTTGCTGCAGCTCTTTTAAATTTTCTTTCTTTTCCATGGCATAGGATAGCCGCGTGACAATGTCAGCTCCAAAACGAACCTGATGGTTGAGAGATAATTCTCGACCTAACGTCTGGCCCGTTTCCAGGTCAACCGCTTCAACGACCAGCGTGGTTGTCCCCAGGTCAACAGCCAAACCAACGGCCGGTGATGATGGCCTAAATTTCTCCACTTTAACGATTTCTTCCTCATCGTAAACATAAGCGGTAATTATGTTCTTTTCCGCCTCTAAAGAGGCCAACTGAGTCAGATTTTTCAGGCTTATTTTCAGGCGAGGATTAGCCAAGGCCTTTTGCCACCGAGAAAGCAAGGAGAAAGGCTGGGCCAGGGAAGGAGGCTTCAAACGTAAATGATATTTTTTTATAGCCGGGTCAAGCTCGGCCTGGAAAGGAATTCCCTTTTCCAGGATTGATACTCCTCGAATAAGCGAGGTTTCGGGGAGACGAAGGACCACGTCTCCTTGAAGTGGAAAAAGACAAGCCAGGCGAAAAGAGCGAGGCCACTGCCGCTTCTTTTGAAAAAATATTTCCTTTTCCTGGAGAGGCGGCTGGTCGCCCTCAATTATTTCTACCACGCAACGACCACAGAGACCACGGAATCGACACCAGGTAGAAAGCGGAAACCCGGCTTGTTGGATTACGCGAGCCAGGTTGCTATGGGCGGGAGCAGAGATGATTTTGCCCGATGGTTCCAGCCGGACGCGGCAAATTGATTTTTTTTTCATCTTTAAAGCCACGATGAAACTTAAAGGTTATTCTTTTTTTAAGACTTTGACAAGAGGTCAACCCCTTGTCCTCTCATCCATTATTTGACTCGGTTGCTTTATTCTGCCAAAATCATTTTTGAAGATAAAGGGAAGGATAAAGGGAGGAAAACAATGGGAATAGAATTATTTAGCCCGGCTTTTAAAGAAGGGGAATTAATCCCCCGCAAGTATACTTGTGACGGGCCGAATCTTTCCCCGCCTTTACAGTGGCAAAATGTTCCTGCCGGAACGAAATCTTTGGCTCTTATTTGTGATGACCCAGATGCTCCGGCTGGTACGTGGGTTCATTGGGTTATATTCAATTTACCGCCTCATCTTTCTGGCTTGCCTGAGAATGTCCCTCCCCAAAAAGAATTGCCTGATGGTTCGCTCCAGGGAAAGAATGATTTTGGCCAGATTGGCTATGGTGGCCCCTGCCCCCCGTACGGCATTCATCGCTATTTTTTCAAAATTTATGCTCTGGATATTAAGCTTGATTTAAAATCAGGGGCAACGAAGTCACAGCTTCTGTCTTTTATGGAAGGGCATATCCTTTCTCAGGGACAACTTATGGGCCGCTACGGCCGGATAAAATAAATTTCTTCCTGCTGATAATTCATTTCTTTATTACTTCTTTCATTGTAGCTTTTTAATTCTTTTAATTTTTTCCTGCTGGATATTTTAGGTTAAAAGAGAATAAGCTTCCTGCCCAAACT
>FWPV01005841.1_pt1 | contig 11219 bp, 10 predicted proteins | sample 2228371 | NCBI WGS metagenome assembly FWPV01 (sample SAMEA103939776, study PRJEB20133) | metagenome | reverse complement strand
ATGAAGCTTTCGCTCCGCGGCACGTGAGAAGAGAGGGTGCATCGTGTCGAAGTTCGCAGTGATCTTGCCGGCGGCGGGGGCCAGCTCCCGTTTTCGCGACCGAAGCTATAAAAAACCCTTCGCCCCCTTGGCCGGTCGTTCAGTTTGGCTGCATTCCGTGCACCGCTTCCTGCAACGGCCGGATGTCGTCCAAGTCATCGTCGCGGTGTCTCCCGACGACCGGGAGTTCTTCCGCGAGAAATTCGCTTCGGAGATCGCCATCCTGGGAATTCAGGTGGTGGAAGGCGGCAAGGAAAGGGGGGATTCCGTGAGGAATGCGCTGGCCGCCGTGAAACCGGAGGCCGACTTCGTGTGCGTCCACGACGCCGCCCGACCTTGCCTGGCCGATCCCTGGATCGACGCCGTTTTCGCGAAAGCGGAAGAGACGGGCGCCGCCATCCTGGCGATCCCTGCGGTCGCGACCCTGAAGCAGGTGGGAGCGGATCAGGTGATCATGCAGACGCTTCCTCGCCAAGGGATTTGGGAGGCCCAAACCCCCCAGGTCTTTCGCCGCGATTGGCTGATTGAGGCGTGCGAAAAAAGCGGGTTCCAGCCCGTCACCGACGATGCCCAATGGCTCGAAAGGGCCGGCCGCAAGGTTCACGTGGTGCCCGGCTCGAGTTGGAACATCAAAATCACGACCCGGGAGGATCTGCGATTGGCGGAAAAGATCCTCGAAGTGCTGCCGAAGCCCCGACTCGCCGAACCGCGGCACCCTTTCGCGGAGGACGATCTTTGGCGCTGACGGCCCCCCACGGGTACGCGTTTCCGGAACCTGTGATCTCCGCCCGAACGATGCTTCGCCGCCCACTTCTCGTGAGTCGTCCCGGAATCCCCAGAATCGGAAGAACCTAACAACCATGCCCAACTTCGACGTTGTACAGGACTTGCGTCTCCGCGGTTTGATCCACCAGACGACGGACGATGCCGGCCTGGCGTCCTGGCTTCTGCAAAAGTCGCGAACGCTGTACGCGGGGTTCGATCCCACGGCGGACAGTCTCCACGTCGGTCACCTGATGGCCCTGATGATCCTGCGGCGTTTTCAAAAGGCGGGCCACCGCCCGATCGCCCTGATCGGCGGGGCCACCGGCATGATCGGCGACCCCAGCGGCAAGAGCGAAGAACGCAAACTCCTGTCCGAGGAACAACTGCGTCACAACGTCCGCTGCGTGGAACGGCAACTCCGCCGGTTCCTCGATTTCCAAGATTCGGCCAACGCCGCCCTGCTGCTGAACAACTACGACTGGATGGGGCGATTCGGCTACTTGGAGTTTCTGCGCGAGGTGGGAAAACACTTCCCCGTCAATGTGATGCTCACCAAGGATTCGGTCCGGCAGCGGTTGGAGCGGATCGACGCCGGACTGGAGGACCGCGAGGCCGGCATCAGTTACACCGAGTTCAGCTACATGCTCCTCCAGGCCTACGACTTCGTTCATCTCTTCCGCCAGTACGAATGCGAATTACAAGTGGGAGGAAGCGACCAGTGGGGCAACATCACGGCCGGAATCGATCTCGCCCGGCGATTGCACGGGGTTCAGCTCCACGGCCTGACCTGTCCGCTGCTGACGAAGAGTGACGGCAGCAAGATGGGCAAAACGGAGTCCGGCGCGTTGTGGCTCGACCCCGCAAAAACCAGCCCGTATCGCTTCTATCAATACTGGATCAACGTGGAGGATGATCTGGTCGAAAAGTGCCTCAAGTATTTCACCGATTTGCCGGTGGAGGAGATCGACGCCGTCGTTTCGCGGCATAACGCCGCGCCGGAGCAGCGACTGGGGCAACGCACGCTGGCGACCGAGTTGACTCGGCTGGTTCACGGCCCGGAGGGCTTGGAGGCGGCCGAACGCGCCACCGAGGTCCTGTTCGGCGCTCCCATCGAACGGATTTCGCCCCACGAATTGCACGAGGTCTTCGCCGACGTGCCGAGCAGCACCCTGCCGCGAGGTTTGTTGGAGGGCGAGGGCATGCCGCTCATCGACGCCTTATGCGCAGCCGGTTTGGCCAAGAACAAGAGCGATGCGCGGCGGGTGATCCAGCAAGGCGGCGCCTACGTCAACAACGTCCGCTTCGGCGACCTGGACGCCCGCCTGACGGTGCGTCATCTGGTGGGAGACGCAGCGGTGGTCCTCCGCGCCGGAAAGAAGCGCTACGCCCTCCTCCGCTTCGATTCGCAGGAACGCGCGTGACTTCACGGTATCCGGAACGGAATCACGGCGATCCGGAACCGACCGCCGCAGTCTGTCGTTTGCGGCGTTGGGCGATGATCTCGTCCTGAACGGAAGACGGCACCCGCTTGTAGCGACAAAACTCCATCGAGAATGTGGCCTGACCCTGCGTCAAGCTCCGCAACACGGTGGCATAGCCGAAGGTTTCTGCCAGGGGCACTTCACCGACGATTCGGGCGATCGGTCCCATGACGGTAGAACCGGTAATCAACCCCCGCCGCCCGATCAGGTCGCCCACCACGTTGCCTTGGCAGGCCTCGGGACACTCGACCTCGATCCGCATGATCGGCTCCAAGAGGACCGGCTGCGTTCGCGGGAAGGCCTCGCGCATGACGGTCTGGGCACAAATCTGAAAGGCCAGGTCCGAGCTGTCCACCTCGTGGTACGAGCCGTCCTCGACCAGGACGTGCAGACCGACGATGGGATAGCCGGCCAGGGGGCCCTTCTCCAGCGAAGACCGCAGCCCCTTTTCGATGGCCGGGATGTATTGTTTCGGGATTCGCCCGCCGACGATCGCCTCCTCGAAAAGGAAGTTCTCTTCCGCGTCCTCGGGGAGCGGCTCCATGCGGCCGACGATATGGGCGTACTGGCCGGAACCGCCGGTCTGCTTGCGATGTCGGACGTTGAACTCGGCGGGTTGCGTGGGGGCCTCGCGGTAATTCACCTTGGGAGCCCCGACCACGACTTCCACCTTGTATTCGCGGCGGAGGCGTTCCACGTACACGTCCAGGTGCAACTCGCCCATCCCGGCGATCAAGGTCTCGCCGCTCTCGTCGTCGGACAGGATCCGGAGAGTGGGGTCCTCGCGGCGGAATCGCGACAAGGCCTTGGCCAAGCGATCGGCCCCGCCTCGCTCCACCGGCATGATGGCCATCTTGATGACCGGCTCGGGGACGAAAATGCTCTCCAAGGTGCCGAAGGCGGGGAGCGAGGAATAGGTGTCGCCGCTGGCGGCATCGATACCCAGCACGCCCACGATGTCGCCCGGACCGGCCCCCTCGATCTCCTCCCGCTTATCCGCGTGCAATCGCACGATCCGGCCGAAACGCTCCCGTTTGCCGGTCCGCTGATTGTAGTACGACTCGCCCTTGGCGATGCAGCCTTGGTAGATGCGGAACAACGTCAACGCCCCGTAGGGATCCTCCACCAACTTGAAGGCCATCGCCACCAGGGGCTGATCGGGGTCGGCGGACAGCGTCAGCGTCGGCTCGGTTCCTCCCGGCGGAATGGCCTTGACTTCCGTCTCGGCGGGCGAGGGCAGCAAACGCACGACCGCGTCCAGCAGCGGCTGAACGCCCTTGTTCTTAAAGGCCGAACCCAAAAACACCGGGGTCAATTGCAGGCTGCAAACCGCTTCCTTGGCCACACGATAAATCAAATCCAGCGACGGCTCCTCCTCGGCCAACAAGACCTCCAGCAATTCGTCACTGTACATGGCCAGCGATTCCAGCATCTGCCGCCGTGCCGTCAGCATTTCGTCGCGCATGCCGTCGGGCACCGCTTCGCGGCGGACCTGCTCGCCTTCCTCACCGTCGAAATAGACCGCCTCCTGCGTCACCAGGTCGATCACCCCCTGGAAATTCGATTCGCGACCGATCGGCAGTTGCATGAGGACTGCATCACAGCCCAGCCGATCGTGCAATTGCCGGACGACTTTCCAGGGGTCCGCCCCCACGCGGTCCATCTTGTTGATGAAGGCCAGCCGGGGAACGTGATAACGCCGCATCTGCCGATCGATGGTCAGCGATTGGGCCTGCACGCCGCCCACCGCGCACAGCACCAGAATCGCACCGTCCAGGACGCGGAGACTCCGCTCCACTTCGACCGTGAAATCCACGTGGCCCGGGGTATCGATCAAATTGATCTTCTTTCCCAACCAGGAAACCGACGTAGCCGCACTCGTGATGGTGATTCCGCGTTCCCGTTCCATGGTGGCGCCGGGGCCCTCGCCGCGGACCTCGCCCATGCGGTGGATCCGTCCCGAGTAATACAGAATCCTCTCGCTCAGGGTGGTCTTCCCCGAGTCGATGTGCGCAGAAATCCCGATGTTTCGGGTATTATCGATATCGTGCCTGTCAAAACCCATAAGCTAACCGTTCGACGCCAAACCACGCCCAGTTGAGTCCACCAGCGCCTGCCGTCAGGCAAGCGCGAAACCATCAATTTTACCCGCCGGTCGCTATTCGGTCCAATACGGACACCGCGGAATTATCGGCCGGTCGCCGCGACGAAATCCGACGGAGAGGCCGCCGACCTGGTTCCAGAGCCGCGTTGCGGGTCGAAGAGACGCCCCGGCCACGCGATCGCGCGACAACCGCGCCTCATCCCCGGAAAAAAGCCCTCGCCGTTCCGCCCCGCGGCAGTCCCGAATCGCACCTCGACTCACGCGACTCAGGTGGAGACTTCCTTCACCTGCTTCACCTCCTCGGTATCTCCGGGTGCATCGGATCCCTCCCGCAACTCGGCGATATCCTGCGAAAGCCGCATGGAACAGAACTTCGGCCCGCACATGCTACAGTACTTGCTCGTCGTGCTCGTACCAGGCCGGGCGGACTCCTGCCACAACCGCCGCGCCGTCTCCGGATCGATCGCCAGGCGGAACTGTTCCTCCCAATCGAAGCGGAATCGGGCGTGACTCAGGGCGTCGTCCCAATCGCGGGCGCCCGGACGGTGCCGAGCGACGTCGGCGGCATGGGCCGCGATCTTGTACGCGACGACCCCTTGCCGCACGTCTTCCAAATTCGGCAGCCCAAGATGCTCCCGCGGCGTGACATAGCACAACATGGCGGCCCCGTACCACGCCGCCATCGCCGCCCCGATGGCGCTGGCGATGTGATCGTAGCCGGGCGCTACGTCGGTCACCAGCGGCCCCAGCACATAAAACGGGGCCTCGTCGCACCACTCCTGTTGCAGGCGGATGTTTTCCTCGATCTGATCCATGGGCACGTGGCCGGGGCCTTCAATCATGACCTGGCAACCGCGTTCCCGCGCCCGCCGCCCCAATTCGCCCATCACCTTCAGCTCGGCGAACTGAGCCTCGTCACTCGCATCGGCCAAGGAACCGGGACGCAACCCATCGCCCAAGCTCCACGTGACGTCATATTGACGCATGATGTCGCAGAGGTCGTCAAAATGGGTATACAAGGGGTTTTCTTTGCCGTGGACGGCCATCCACTTGGCAATCAACGATCCGCCGCGGCTTACGATACCCGTTACCCGTCCCTCCACCAAAGGCAGGTGCTCTCGCAAGACCGCGCAGTGGATCGTCATGTAATCCACCCCCTGCGAGGCCTGTAGCTCCACGACGTCCAGGAACTTCCGGACCGTCATGTCGGCGATGTCGGGGATCTCCTCCACCACCTGGTAGATCGGCACAGTCCCCACCGGCACGGGCGACGCGGCGATAATGTGCTCTCGAATCGTATTGATATCCTTGCCGGTCGAAAGATCCATCACGGTGTCCGCCCCCAGGTTGACCGCGCAAAGCACCTTGTCCAACTCGCAATGCAAGTCACTTTGCAGGGCGGAATTGCCCAGATTGGCGTTGATCTTGGTGCGACAAGCGATGCCGATGCCGATCGGCTTCAGCCCCTTCTCCAGATGCACCCTGTTGGCGGGGATGACCATCCGTCCCCTCGCTACCTCGTCGCGAACCCGCACCGGGCTAAGCCCTTCCGACTTGGCGACAAATTCCATTTCAGGGGTGATCTCACCAGCCCGGGCGGCCTCAATTTGCGTCCTCATTCCACCATTCCTAATTTAAATGTATGCCGACTGATTCAGGATCAGCCGACTCTCGACTTCCCCAAAAAATCCGATTGCGAACCTCGGCAGCGTGTCAATCCGAGAGCTTGGTATTTCCTACCGTTGCTCGGCTGGGCCAAAATGTCCATCGGACCGGATGGCGACACGGTTTTCGAAAGGCCGCAGCAGTGTTGCGCTTGGTTGCGGGGCAAGAATCGCCGGACAAGGCGATCATGAATCGATTCCAAGCTCCGAGGCGCCTCGCCCCTTTTTGCGGCGGTACGCCCCAAGCAGGCCGGGCCATTGTGCCCATTCACGGAGCCTTCCCGCCCTGCGGATGCTTTGCGCCCATTGCGTCTGTACAATTCGACGTAACCAACCAAGCGGTCGATCTACATTCTATGCCAACCGTTTTATGCCAACCAGTCGTTCCCCGCGCGCGGGTCGGCGGGGCGACTTGCAAGGCATACAGCCGGGACATGGCCGACGTTGCCGCACAGCATTCCAATCGGGGGGGTGTTCTACCATGCCGATCAGAAAAATCGTGCATATCGACCAGGAAAAGTGCAACGGCTGCGGCGAGTGCATACCGTCTTGCGCGGAAGGGGCCATCCGGATCGTCAACGGCAAGGCCCGCCTGGTGGCCGACGCCCTTTGCGACGGCTTGGGCGCGTGTCTGGGACACTGTCCCCAAGGCGCCATCACCATCACCGAACGCGAGGCCGACGCATTCGACGAACGGTTGGTGCACGAGCAACGGCTTTCCTCATGCCCCGGCAGCGCAATGCCTCCTTTGACCGTGCTGCCGGCCGCCCCCGACCCGACCGGCCCGAACCTTCCGACGTCGGCCGCCGTTCCCGCGACACCCGGAACACGCACGGATTCCTCCGCTCCCGGCCTGAAGAACTGGCCAATTCAGCTTCACTTGGTTTCGCCCACGGCCCCTTTCTTCCAGGACGCGGACGTGCTCTTGGTCGCCAATTGCGTCCCTTTCGCCGTGATGGATTTCCACGAGCGCTTCCTGGGCGACGGCGTATGCCTGACGGCCTGCCCCAAGCTGGATGATACGCGCGGCTATGGCGAGAAACTCGCGGCCATCATGCTGCTTGGGCGGATCCGCTCGCTGACCATCCTCCGCATGTCGGTGCCGTGTTGCGGCGGTCTGCTGCGGATCACTCAGGCTGCCCGGCAGGCGGCGGGAACCCTCACGCCCCTTCGCGAAATCAGCGTCTCCTCGCGCGGTGAGGTGACGGCCGACAAGGACTTCTCGGCCCCTGGCACCTAGCATCGACGCGGCATCTCCACGTCGCGCCCGGGGGTCGCCGGGACCGGTCCATCCCCGCGCACCCCGGCGTAGCGACAGCACGTCAATACCTCCGATTGCGAGCGATCCCCCTTCGTTTTATGGGGTTGCCGGATGCATTCGCCGGAGTAAGATTTGCTTGCTCGTCGCCTGCCGCGCCGTACACAAACGTAGAATGCGAGCGGCGGACCCGCTAATGGCGAGACGCCGGAGGCGGCGGCCCGGACGCGACACGGAAAACATCCCGTGTTCGTCCGTGAACGTAGGTGTTGGTGACGTGCGAGGTCCTTGAGAAGGAGGTGATTGCGATGTCGCGTATGCTGGGTGTGATGTTGACGGGGACTCTGGTCGCCGTGGGGCTTTCCGTTCTGACCTCCTGCGCATTCGCGGAGGAACTCACGGAAATCAAGGTCGGCGCCAAGGCGCCCGATTGGTCGGGAATCATCGGCATCGATGATAAACAGCACTCCTTGGCCGACTACTCCAAGGCCGAAATCGTGGTGCTGGTATTCACCTGCAATCACTGTCCGGTGGCTGTGGCCTACGAAGATCGCCTCGTCGCCTTGCAACGCGATTACAAAGACAAGGGCGTGCAGGTCGTGGCGGTCAACGTCAACAACCTCCCGGCGGATCGTCTCGACCAGATGAAGATTCGGGCCAAGGAGAAGGGGTTCAACTTCCCGTACCTGTACGATTCTTCGCAGAAGATCGGCCGCGACTATGGGGCCGCGGTCACGCCGCACGTGTTCGTGCTCGATAAGGATCGCAAGGTCGCCTACGTGGGCGCGATCGACGACAACATGAAAGAAAAGGAAGTGAAGCAGCACTATCTGCGTGACGCTTTGAACGCCCTGCTGGAAGGTAAGGCGCCCGCCGTAGCGCACACGAAGGCCTTCGGCTGCGGCATCAAGTACGAGTGACGCGGTTCGCGCCTCGGGCGGGCGGCGCGGCACAATGATGCCCGATCGCCCGGCCCCGTCCGGCTTACTGCCGCACTTGCTATTTCGCCATGGCACCGAGCGAGCACGCTCGGTGCTTTTTTTCGCTCCCGCTCCCGCCTCGCCAACCGGCGGCCGCCGGGCAACGCAGGCCGCGACGACCCCATCCCCTACGCCGACATGCAGCGCTGATCCGGTTCCGACTTGTCGTCCCTCCGAGGGTCGGGTTTTGCCCCGGTCCTTCGCGTCAGGTCTTCGATTCCCGACTGAAGGCGTTGCCGGACATACCGGAGAAGCCGTCGCGCCCAGCGAAACTCCAACCCCAGGATACCCAGACCCAGCGGAATCACCAGAACGGCCGGCCCCGGCCCGACAACCATGATGAGTCCTACGAGCAAGACCGAAAACCCCACCAGGGCGATGACGACGCGCCGCAGCATGCGGTATCCGCGTTTGACGGCCCATCGCACCGCCCAGTTTGCCCCGAGAACCGGCGGCGATTCATCCGCGGGCATCGCCTCGGTGGCCCTGCCCCCACCCCAAGGGCGCGAGCCTGTCCCGTGCGTCCCCGTCTCGCTCGCCATAACGCGACCGTCACCCGCATCCTCAGAGCCGAACGATTTCACGATGTCGCCTCGGCTTGCGTTTCCTTGCAGACTCCGACGAGGAAAACGGCATCCACCGCATGGAGCCGTTCCCCTACGGCATTGTAGCCGCGCCGGGAGACTCCTCGGCAAGTCGCCCCCACGACAATTCGCGACGCATGCCCCGCAAAGGCATGTGCTGCGCGATTATCTGGAGGGAATCGCTTGCGAGTGCGCATTGTTTTCGATTCCGATTTGTTTTCGATTCCGCATTGTTTTGGAATGCGCATTGTTTTCGATTGCGCCTTGTTTGGATTGCGCAATGTTTTCGATAAGACATTCTTGGAGCCTCCAGCGTGAGCTGGAGGTGTCTTCGGCGCTGCCCACGATTCCGCGTCGGCACGCACCATCGGCGGCGCGCACCACCGGCTTGCGCCGGCGGCTCCAGGGTTTGCGCGCGATTGCCAGGAGGGACGCGCTCCGTCGCGTCCGCCGACGCGCCGAGGATGAGAACCTTGACACCGCGGCTTGATCCGTCCATCATCGGCAGGATCGAGCGAACGGTGGAGCCGCCTTCCGCCCGCAACGCCCGATCAACCGTGTGCCCGGCGGCAACGAAAAGCGTCTCCGCGACTCACCGAGCTTTTCGCCCATCGGGCGGCGGTTCGAGACTTCGAACCTTGAATCCTGGGAAGGTTGTCCGTCATGCGGGGAACGCATCTTCGTTGTTCGGCCTGGTGGTTGCTTCGGCCGGCAGGTCTGGGAACCGGCGTCGCATCGCTGCTCTTCTGGGCGGCGCTTGGGCCGGTCATCGCGGCGGGAAGCGAGAAGCCCGCCGATCGTCCGAATATCGTGCTTTGCATGGCGGACGACCAAGGTTGGGGGGATGTCGGCTACAACGGTCATCCCGTGCTCAAGACTCCCAACTTGGATCGGATGGCGCGTGAGGGGCTGCGGCTGGACCGATTCTACGCCGCCGCGCCCGTCTGCTCTCCCACGCGCGGCAGCGTTCTCACGGGCCGGCATCCCAATCGTTTCGGGTGCTTCTCTTGGGGACATACCCTCCGCCCCGACGAGGTCACCGTGGCGGAGATTCTGAAACAGGCCGGCTACGCCACGGGGCACTTCGGCAAATGGCATGTCGGCCCCGTGCGAAAGGACAGCCGACTGTCGCCCGGCGCGATGGGCTTCGAGCGATGGCTTTCCACCCCCAACTTCTATGACCTCGATCCTTTGATGAGCGATCAAGGCACCGTCGTCCGCAAGCACGGCGACAGTTCGATCATCGCGGCGGAGGCGGCGGCCGAGTTCATTCGCGAGGCCGTGGCCGAGGGACGGCCGTTTCTGGCGGTGGTATGGTTCGGCTCCCCGCATTCGCCCCACCGGGCGCTGGAGCAAGACCGGAACCTGTATGCCGACCAACCCGAGGCCGTACGCGACTTCCTGGGCGAAATCACGGCCTTGGATCGGGCGGTGGGAGTGCTGCGCCAGACCCTCCGCGACTGCAACGTCCGGGAGAACACGCTGTTTTGGTACACCAGCGACAACGGGGCTATTCCGGAAGGCTCAACGGGCGGCCTCCGCGGGCGGAAGGGAACGCTTTGGGACGGCGGTTTGCGGGTGCCGTGCGTGATCGAATGGCCGCGCGTCATCGATCGACCACGCGTCAGCGATTTCCCTTGCGGCACCGTGGACATTCTCCCCACGGTGGCGGACGCGGCCGGCGTTCCCCCGCCCCAGCGCATCTTGGACGGAATCAGCCTGCGCCCCTTGTTGGAGAATCGACTCGCCGACTCCCGCCGCGAAAAGCCGCTGGGCTTTTGGGTGTATCCGGTCGGTGGAATCAAGACCCCCAGCGAAAGCATCCTGGCCGACCTCCTGGCGGAACAGACCGGAAAAAAGCCCGCCTCGTCCCCGCCGGAGGAGGAGTCTCGTCCCTCGCAGCGATACCCGAACGACGTTGCGCCCGGCCATGCGGCCTGGTTGGACTGGCCGTACAAGCTGCACCGCATTCCCAATAAGGACGGCACGGTGGATTGGGAACTGTACGACGTGCAACAGGACCCCGCCGAGACTGCGAACCTGGCGGACGAAGAGCCTGATCGTGTGCGAAGCATGGCCCAAGCCCTAGAGGCATGGCAGCGTTCGGTTTTGCGCAGTTTGAACGGCGACGAGGAGCTGCAGGAGAATCCGCAGCCGTGAAGATCGGCCGGCGTGAATCGGCCGGCGCCGCCAAGATTGGGCGGACCGCCATGAACCCAATTCGCAACCAACGAGAGGCCCGGATGGAATCGGCGGGCGAATTGCGGATACCGCTGGAGAACTGCTGGTTCTTGACCGGGGCCACCGCATCGGGCAAGACCGAGGTCGGCGTCCTGCTCGGCCA
>FWPV01015032.1_pt1 | contig 11220 bp, 7 predicted proteins | sample 2228371 | NCBI WGS metagenome assembly FWPV01 (sample SAMEA103939776, study PRJEB20133) | metagenome | reverse complement strand
ATGAAGCGTTCGGATAGATGTCGGCCAGTTCCTTTGCCGCAGCCTTCTGAATCTCATCCCCGGTCTTCTCCAGACACTCAGCCAGTTCCGGGCCGTGCTGGGGGATGTCGTCGATCAATGCCTTAACGATCAAGCAGGCCACGGGATTCAATTCCCCCGCGAAAGCATCGCACCCGGTTCGGATGGCTTCGAGGGGAATCGCTCCACCCCCGGCGAAGGGGTCGAGAACCAGAGGCGTGTCATCTCTGTAAGCGGCCCTGACCAACCCGCGAGCCGCACTCAAGCAACCAGCGTTGGAGGACATGTTCCAATGCGAGAAATCTGCGATGAAGTCCAGGATGGCCTTGCGCAACCCCTCGTCAGATTTCACCTGCTCCCGTATCCGCTGGCTGCCCCATCCCGGCACGTCGAGCAGTGCCTTGGCCGCCTTGGCCTTGAACTCCTTGGGGCAGTGCGGGTCGCACGGGTCGGGCAGGAGCAGTCCCAGGAGCATTGCCCGGCATGCCGCGAGCGGCCGCCTTGCCCACCATTGGTGCATGGTGGACGGCAAACCCCTGGGTACGGGGAACTTCTTCTCCCTGCTCAGTACGGCCGCGCCGACCTTCGCAATCGGGAAGTCCACCTCCGCCAGCCGTTTGCATTCTTTGGGAATCATGGTTGCCCTCCCTGCCAAATCTCGCGAATATCGTTGCAGCGTCGATTGAGGCTGAAGGCAACCGTGTGATGTTCAAAGGCGATCTTAAGAAACAAGCCGGCAGGGATGCGAGGAAGATCGTCTTTGTCGCGCCCGAGGTCGGCGCACCACCATGTCAAGAGGTCCTTGCCGTCTTTGGACGCTGCGCACTGCGGACAGGCATGGACGAGGTTGTGAATTCCGACAGGGCCGCCAAGTGCCCGCGGGATCACCTCCACGGGCGCCGTCTTGCATTGCTTCCCGCAGAAGACGCAGATGCCGGGTTGCTGGGCAAGCTTGAGGATTTCGCGGTCGTAGTCGGACATATTTATCTCTCCACTCTTGAGGCGCTTATAGCGGTCAATGATAAAGCGGTAATTGCAGGCCTCGCCGGCTGAAACGGCGATTACGAGTTTAGCATAGTAGTAGAGAATGAAATCTCCAACCGTTCTCGGTACCGCTCGTGGTGGCATGGCTCAGGCCTCCGTAAACAGGTCCGGCCAGAGCAGCTTGAGCAGATGCTCCAGGTCGGATACGCCGATAATTTCGACGACTTCGCCGACAGTCGGCCCGTGGCTTTCGGGTCGCATCCTGGCGAGGGATGAGGCGCAGTCGACGGAGATGTACAGTCGCTTGATGTTGCCCTTCTGAGGGCCGGTCAGGAGAACAGCTAAGGCCGCCAAGTAGGTATTCTCCGGGCAGCGGATTCGACGAGTCAGGTCTAACTCGCCAACAAAAAGTGCCTTCTCTGGTACGGCACGCTGCAGGTAGGAGCTAAGAAGCGCCACGGCGAGCGGCAGGTCGAGTTCCTCGCGATAGCGTTGTTGTCGCGGGATGTAGCAGTTGATTTCATAGGATAAGTCCGTAAGGTCGACCTCCTTGACGGTGCTGAGGATACTTAGTAGCTGCTTGACCTTCTTGCCAGGCAGGAACGGGGCGTTGAGTTCAGGATGAGACCCGTAGCGGGGTAATGTAACGGATGCTTGTCCCTCGGCCAATTCCTCTCCGATGCCAGCATAACCCAGCACGGCCGTACTCTTTGCTGCCACGTGAGGTGATTCCTTCAGCCGACCCCGGTCGTCCATCATGAGGACCAGAGGATCGAGGACAGCAGGCCCGAAACGGTTCTTAGGCACGAAAAACGGCCGCAGGCGGAACGCCCGTCGGATATACATGACGCAATCGACGTTGTGCTCCAGGTCCTTCGGGCCGGCAATCTGTCCCTTCTTGGTAATGTGTCCGATAAATAGGGTGACAAGCCCCTGCGCCTTAGCGTTCTCAGCAAATTCGTACAGTGCGCGGTACTTCTGTGCTGCGGTGGGAGCTAAACCGCGGCCCTGCACTGAGTCCACCACAATGGCCTGGATTCCGTGGTACTCCTCTCCCTCTGTGAGCACTCGGCGGGCCAGGAACCGCGGGAGTGCGTCGATGTCCTCAACCGTATCATCGAAGAAGAAGTTCTCCCGAATGGACTTGGGCAACTGCCCATCAGCAGTCCCGTGTATCCGCGTGATTGCTCTTTTGATGTCGCCAAGGCCCTGCTCTGTGGTCAGGTACAGGGTCTTGATGCCTTGCGCAGCAAAGTCGCCCAGCACCTGGATCGCAAGGGTGGTCTTGCCAATCCCAGGCTCCCCGGCCAGGAGGTACACGCCCCCACGAATAAACCCAGGTGCGATGGCCTTGCCCAGCCAAGGCAGCGATGGCACATCGATCAAATCATGGCCTTTCTCGATGATGTCATCAATTTTCGGCATGGGAACCCTCTCTTCTAAAGCGCAATTTCTTGCCCCTCGCCATGGATTCAGCGGATGTGAAGTACGGACGGTGTCCATGCCGTATGGATTTCTTGCGGGCTGAGTTCTTCGATACCACGGCAATCGGGAAATCACTCTCCGCCAGGCTTTTGCATTCTTTGGGGATCATGCACGTCCCCCTTGTCCCGGTCCATCTGCGTTGAGTGCCGCACCGACCTCCCTAAGCCAGCCGCGCACTTCGCCATTGGGGTCGACCCCCGTCAAGAGATCGGGTGTCATCTTCGCCGCGAACTCGGAACAGAGGCGTCTCTTAGCGTTAGATATCTTCTTCCTAAGCTTTTCTGGATCGTTCTGAACATCCTCCCACGTGTATTCGCTCGAGCTCACCTCATGGGCCGCCTTTGCAAACAGCGTGGGCACGTCTTCGAATGAGGCACCGGTGCCCGAATAGTTGGGATAGACGTGGATGATCAAATTCTTGTAGATGTAATTCTCCAACTCCCGTTTGCTCGTGTGCCACGCTTGGCAATTTGCCCGCTGGTTTATCGCATCGGCCTGGGCTTTGTAGTGAGGCTCCTGTGGCGGTGTGGTGTCACGGTCAAACAAATAAAACTCCGGGCGGTTAATACCTTCGAGCCTAGACACCCACAAGTCGAGGCTGCTTCCCCCAAGTGGCACGAACACAAGGTGCCCGGCGTCCTCGGCGACGCCAAGGTCAGGAACATTTTCTCCTGCGTCATGCAGCATCTTAGAGATGATTCGCAAGAAGTTGATGTCGTTTGGCCCTTCGACACCGAAGAAGACCTTGATATTGTGGTCCGGTAGGACGCCGAGCGAGGTGACAATATCCTTGATTGTGCCCTCTTCTCTCCCATGGCGAATGACGGGGCCGCTTCTGTCGAGCGTGACGAGCCGCAGCGCGTGCTGGCTGAAACGCCGGGCCAGCATTGGGGTATGGGTTGTCAGGAAGACCTGGCAACCCGGTCGCTCCGCCAAGTCTTGAAGAGCCTTGACAAGCATCACTTGGTTGTGCGGATGCTGGCTGGTCTCCGGTTCCTCAATCGCGTAGATCAGCCCCGTGCTCTTCTCCTCGGCCTCCTTCTCGGCCTTTGCACGGAAGAAGTTCAGCAGGACAAGCCGGCGCGTGCCGCTACCTCTCTTGTTGATTGGAATGTCCTCATCGCCGGTGAGGGTGACGGAGAACAGTGTATCCCAGTTCTTGTTCGAGACTCTTGGCGTAAGTTGCCGCGCCAACTCAGGGTTCATCTCGGCTATCTTCTCAACGGTCCGGTTGGCGATCTCCTGAACCTCAGCCTTCACCTTTTCCGCGATCTGGTTCAGGGCATCATCCTGCGCCTTGATGGCTTCCTTCACAGCAGCCTTCATCGGGTCTTGCGCTTCCGCGTCCTGGTCTGTGCTGGGACGATCGGACTTGAATAGGGCGTATACGGGCAAGTGCTTTTTGAGTTGATCCCATATTGCCTTCGCCGCCTCCGCCTTGAGCTCGACGTCCTTTTCCTGCCGTAGCAGGTCATCGGCATGCGCCCAAATTGCACGGCGCAACTCCGTGTTGACGGTTTGATTGACGGCACCGAGATCAACCCTAAGGGAGGCGGCGCGCTGCTTGAGTTTAGCATTGGTCAACGACAGCAGATCATCATACTCATCTGCCGTCGGGTGTGCGGCGTGCGCATACACCCCCTCGCACTTGGGCTTCGCGAGGCTACAGTCGTAGACCTTGACGATCTCCAAGAAACCATCATCGTTCAAGAGGTATTCGTCGGCTAAGTTTGTAGGGTGTTGGGCATCAATCACCAGTTGCACCGGCAGATCGGTAAAGACGCAGGCAATTCTGATCTGTGCGTTATCCGCGTGGACGCACACGTCGTCCTTATCCGGGGTGGCTTTCTCGTCAAAAAACAGGTTGAGGGCATCAAAAAGTGATGACTTCCCGGAATCGTTCTTGCCGACGAATACTACGAGATTATCGAGGTCAATGACGGTCTCGTCCTTGTAGCACCGAAAGTTTGTAACCTTCATTTTGATCAGTTTCATTCCTTGTCCTCCTTTAGCTCTGGCGCGACAAGCGCCCGGGGCGTCGTCTCGACAGGTGAAAGCGACGGTATGTCGCTGCCGGTCGCTGCCCCCAAGTCTTTAAACCTTCGTGCCGCCGGGAGAACCCGGGCTTCCATTGAACCGACGGCGCTGTTGTAGGCAGCGTTAGCTTTCTCCAGCCCCTTGCCTATATCGCTAAGGTGCTCGGCCATTATTCTCATCCGCTCGTAGAGCTGTTTCCCAAGGTCACTGATCTCCTGAGCATTCTTGGCGATTTGTTCCTGTCGCCAGCCATAGGCCACGGCGCGCAGGAGCGCGATCAGCGTTGTGGGAGTCGCTAAGACCACCCGATGCTCCAGCCCGTTCTCAATGAGGTCGCGATCTGCGTCTGCTGCCGCGCCAAAGAACGACTCGCCCGGAATGAACATCACGACGAACTCAGGAGCCTTTGTGAATTGCCCCCAATATCGTTTGTCGGCCAGCCTGTTCATGTGGCTGCGCACCTGGGCAGCATGTCTTGCCAAAGCCGTCTTGCGATCTTCTTCCGACTCCGCGGCAACCGCATCAAGATACGCCTCCAGCGAGACCTTGGCGTCCACGACGATTTCTCGCCCTGCGGGCAAGCGTACGATAAGGTCTGGGCGCAGCCGGCCGTCCTCGGTATTGGCGGTGACCTGCTCGGCGAAGTCGCAATGCTCGGACATTCCCGCGAGTTCCACGACCCGGCGAAGAGTCATTTCGCCCCAGCGCCCGCGCACCTGCGGCTTACGGAGAGCAGTGACGAGATTTGCGGTCTCCTTCTGCAACTGCTGGTGACTCGTGGTCAGAAGCTTCAAGTGTTCCGCGATCCCCGAGTAAGCTTCCTGCCTATCCTTCTCAATTGTTCGGACATGCTCCTCGAACTTTGCAAGCGAATCCGCGAGAGGTTTGACCAGGCCTTGAATAGCTTCCTGGCGCTTCCCCAGGTCGCCGCGTGCGTCTGCCAACACCTTGTCGAACGTTTCCTTCGCCAGTTGCAGAAATGCGGCCGTGCTGTTGTTGAGGGTATCGCCGGCAAGGGCCTTGAAGGTGTCTGAAAGCTTCTCCTTGGCGTCCTCAAGGAGTTTCTTTTCCTCTTCGAGGCGCTGCCTGGTTTCAGCCAGTTGGGTCTCGGCCTTTGCCCTGGCGATGTTTTCGCTGGCAAGTTGATCTTGGGCCTTCGCAAGATCCTCGGAGACCTTCTGGTTCTGCAGGCGTAATTCCGCAACCGCCGCATCCAGAGCTGCCGCCCGACCTTCAGCCATGCTTGCCCGGCGCTCAACGTCTTCAACTTTTAAGGCAAAGGAGCGGGTGACATGAATAGATGCGAGAAGCCAGGCCACCATACCACCTACCAACAGACCCACTAATATGTAAAGGGCATATTCCATTTCTACCTCCTATCATTGGGCGATGGCCGAAGGGGCAGCGAATCATCCCGCACCTGCATTGGTTGGGTCATTGCGTCCACTTCCAACCAGTAGTGTGCGACTTGAGTTACCTCGTGCCAATCGAAACGAGCTGGGTCCTTTATCGGCTCTTGAAGAGTAGGTTTGGTGGCGCAGTTTGTAACTACATATAGCCAGTAGCAATCGCGTCTGTCTTCTGCAACTCGCCGTTCATTTGGCGTAAGTAGAATTGTCCCCTTTGACTCTGACAATCCCTTCACTTCAATAAGGCGCAGTTCACCAGAGCTAAGGTCAAGGCTTGTTATGTCATAGCCGAGGTTCTTATCATGAACGTCATAGACCTGCCGGCCCAGAGACTTTTCGTATTCCATTACCACTTGCATCGCAATAGCTTCGGTTGCTGCGTTCGGTTGCAATCTCCGTACTTCCGGCGAGTTTCGCTCAGGATGCGGCATAACAAGCACACTAGCGATACGCTCGACTGCTTGAAGTGTAAGCGAGCGTTGTTGCTCCAGCTCTTTTCGACGGCGCTCGCGCCGAGCCAATATTTCTGAGTGTCTGTTTTCTGCTTGAGCCAGGCGGCCTTCGGCACCCTGCTCACCATGCTCAATGGCCTCTTGTGCTTTTCCAATCTCCTCATCCGCCCGCTGAAGAAGCTCAGTAAGCGATAGTTCTACATGTTCTGCTATTCGTTTTACCTCAGCCAGCCGCTCGCTGCGGGTTGCCTCTAAGAAGGGCTGGAGAGCATTTGAGTAAAGCCAGGATGATGGCTCTGGTTCAAAAGCCACGGTTGGCAATTCCGGCGGGGGAGAGCATGGGACTAAGTTAGACAGGACTGTTTCCCCGCAGAGTCTTGGAACAAAAGAATTGGGATCATCTCTGGCTTCAACGTTTCCCTGCAGAGTTGCAATCTCAACTGCGAAAAGGCGCTCATGAACCAAGTGGCCGAGGCCGTCGACGACCCGGGCACGATAGAAATCGATTCGTGATGGCTGTTCATGCTGAAGTGAATAAAAACAAGCTCCCTGGCTAAAAGCTTCGGCAGCCAGATCACAGGTTTGACGACGGATGGCCTCAAAGAGTGGATGGCCGGGTGTTACCCACTCCAGGCTATGTATCTCAGCTGTGTCTCGGTCAGTCGAGCAACGCGGGTATTTTGAGGCCAAAGGAGGAAGCTTCCAGTCCGAAGCTTTTTCATAGTGGCGTAGCTTCGGAGGCGTCCTGCTTGGCTCGAATGTGTGGGGTAAATGTGGAACATCCTTAAGCTCCATGCCCGCATATTTAGAAGCCTCACGAATGAAGCGAGCAACGATCTCTGGCACCACGCGACGTTCTTGGGCTCGAGCCTTGCGTTCTATAAGCATTTCGAGGTTGAGTTTCTTAGAGGCAAGGCCTTCCAGGGCATTCTGGCAAATAGCACGGAAACGATTCTCATCAACGTTTTCAAGTAGACGGTCCTCGAGGTCTGTTTCTCCCAGCATGCCGGCATAATAGTCTCTAAGAATACGTTCTATATGAGCTGCTGGGAGGATTTCGCCTACGACATTAAAAACCGCGTCGTCATTGAGCGCATTACGAATTTCCTGCAGCCTTTCTAATAGTCGCATAAAGACTCGTCCTTCGATGGTGTTGGTAGCGACAAAATTGAAAATTAGGCAATCCTTGCGCTGACCGTATCGATGGATGCGTCCCATGCGCTGTTCAAGGCGATTTGGATTCCATGGGATATCATAATTGAAAAGGATATTACAAACTTGAAGATTGATACCTTCTCCTGCTGCCTCCGTTGCCACGAGGACCTGGATTTCGCCTTCTCGAAACCTCTGCTCTGAATAGACCCGAGTTCCAGGTTCGTCGCGTGAGCCAGATCTCATTCCGCCATGAATACCGCCAACCCGGAACCCCCAGGTTTTCAGCTTACCGACGAGGTAATCAAGCGTGTCTTTGAATTCTGTGAAGATTAAAAGACGCTTTTCCTTATCGTCAAAAAAGCCTTCCTTCTGCAACAGGTTTTTAAGTTTTGAAAGTTTGGCTTCGCAGTCAGTGTTTTCTATTGCACGTGCCTGCTCTGCTAGCTGTCGAAGCTCAGAAATCTCATTGCGTATTTGTTCTTCATTTCCGACGAGCGTAATACCCTCAAGCGTTTCTTCGATACGCGCGCGCTCGTTGTCTTCCATCTCATCAATTTCTTCGACGTCTGGAAGCTCGGGTGCAGCCTGCTTAGAGAGCTCTTTGGTTCGTTTTAAGCTTTCCTCTAGCCTGCGGGCTCGGTTCTCGAGGCTATGGCGCATAGCGTATGTACTCGAGGCTAGTCTTCGTTGATAGAGCGACATCAGGAAACCAACTGCACGGGCGCGAGGATCGTCGCCTTGGGCAGCGGCTTTTGCACTCTGATGTTTTACGAATCGCGTAACTTCTTTGTATAGTTCGAATTCTGGGCCATCGATTTGGAAGTCTACAGTATGAGGAATACGTTTTGTGAAGATTTTTTCGGCAGCCCATGTGCCATCTGCTTGTCGCTGCGGGAAATAAACCATCGCTTCTTTGGTACGTCTAAGATAGAATGGTGCAGAGCGGCGGTTCATTGCCTCGCGGATAGACTTAACATCAGCATAAACATCTGCATCAAGGAGTTGTAAGAAAAGGCTGAAGTTCTCTGGGTCACCTTTGTGGGGTGTAGCGGTAAGCAGAAGGAGGTGATCTGTTGTATCCCGCAGCAACTCACCTAGAGCATATCGGGCCGTCTTACGGTTAGGAGGTGTCCAGGACATGCGGTGAGCCTCATCTACGATTACCAGGTTCCAATGAACTTGCCTCAATCCGGGTAGTATCTCGGTCCGCTTAGCAAGGTCCAGTGAGGTGATAATCTTATTCTGCTCAAGCCACTGATTGACGCCGTATTGTTCGCGAATATCACTTCCTTTTAAGACCAAGAATTTTTCGTCAAACTTTTCTTTTAGTTCGCGCTGCCACTGGAACAAAAGGTTAGCCGGACAGACTACAAGGATTCTTTCAACCAGACCGCGTAACTGAAGCTCCTGCATTAGAAGCCCGGCCATGATAGTTTTGCCGGCCCCAGCATCATCAGCGAGCAAAAATCTGACACGGGCTAGCTTTAAGAGATAGTCATAAATGGCTTCAAGCTGATGAGGCAGAGGGTCGACACGGGATATTGAAAGGCCAAAATATGGGTCAAATTCCCACGCAATTCCGAGAGCATATGCCTGGAGGCCTAGCCGAAGGAGATGTCCATCACCATTATAAAGGAATCCTTTATCTAAAATATTAAGTTTTGAAAGATCCTGTGCGGTTAATGTAACCTTCCGGTATCGTTCACTTTGAGTGCCCACGAGGCCGACAATCCATGTCCCATCCTCGTTATCCAGAGCGGTCTCTATACGCATTGGCTCGTTGAATAGAGGGCCCTTTAATACTTGGCCCTGTTTAAGATTTTTTATCCTATCCATTTGCTGTCTCTAAAAGGCGGTCTTTCATTTAGATTCATTTTATCCGTGAATGCCCAGTTTTATTATTTTACCAATAGATTTAAATTTTCAAAAGTCAAACGAATTTTGTGCCGAACAAGAATCAATTTGGGAAGTAAGATCAGGTCGCCAAACAGATCAGTTGCGTTCTGCTGAAATGGTGTTCTTTTCTATGGGATAGTCTTTTCGCAGCCTAATCAATTTAGTATAGAGAATTAAGGAAAAGAATGGCATTAAGAATGCTAAATGCTCATTTAACAGAAGAAGGATAATCAGATTATCCTAAATTTACCAGAAGGAGGGAAATGTCAAAGATATAGTATCTTCTAATACCGGGATGCCTAATATTTATTGTACTGGTAAAGCCTGGCTGAATGATTTCCCTAAGCCAGAAAATTCCAGCCACCAGAAGGTAGCCTGGCATTAATGCTTATGTTGACCGTGAGCTCGCCAGCCAAACGCCGTTAACCCCGGAGTAGGGATAAATGGAGGCCGGCTTTTAAATCCAGGTAACTTCGCCTGATCATGAGTCTTATGGCCGGCCAGTCAGGGCTTTGTTTTTTCAAAAGACCACGCTTTAGATAATCGTCTGCAAAACTCTTATAGCTCACTTTCTTTTCCGATTAAAAAGATCTTGGGTTTACTCAAAATTTCTTTTATGAATGGGTCGCCCTTTTTCTTTCTAATCTGATGCTCAGAGCGCGAATGCATAACGTAATTTATTTCTCTTTTCAATATGTTTTCGGCTTTTCTTGTCGCCCTCAATAACTTAGCCTCCTCTGGTTTGCCAATAATAAAGACGTCTATATCGCTCATTAAATTCTCATCGGACCGGGCAAAAGAGCCAAATATAAAAGCGAGCTCAATTCCGGGGACGGAGGCCAGCTGTTCTTTGAGAAGCCCGGCCGCTCCGACTGTTTTTAGAACTGTACCTTTCAGCTCGTCGAATAGGGGGTAATCTTTGTTGAGGGAATAGAAAACCAGGTTGCCTTTTCTGCTTGAGACAAAAATCCCTTCTTTTTCCAGCTGAAGAAGCTCTTTTCTGATCATGGCTACCGGTATGGAGAGAATCCGCTCCAGCTCTCTCAGATAATAGGCAGCATCAACGTTGGAAAAATATAACCTGAACAGAGCTGTTCTCACCTTAGATTTCAAAATGCAATTAATCATCAGCGTAACCTTTATATATTACAATTGTAACTAAAACAAGTTACAATAGCAAGCTCACGCTACCGACCCGGCTATAAAACAGGGATAATTCCGGGGACACTGAATTCTGGGGGCACTGTAGGGTGTCCCCTTTTCTCTGCTCTTCCGCAATTTTTCTCCCGAGAAAAAAGCCTCCAAAACCGGGGACATCTTAAAGTGTCCCCTTTTCCGGTAATCCAGCCCATATTAGGGATCATCACTCTGACTGGCTTGCCGACCGGCTGATTCTCTTTCGATCGCTTCTATAATTCCTGAGTAAGTTCTATTGACCTGTCAAGTTGGTTGGGTTTTTTTTTTGCCAGGGTCTTTCTCCCGACAAGGATGGCCAGCACCGCCACTGCCGCCCACATCGTTAAACCTGATGCCAGATCATAAACCAGAAGATTGCCGCCCGATATGCCCGACGGTTCGAAAATAATTGTGGCGGCGGTTAGAGCCGCGTGCATAAGCATGGCCAGGAGGAGACTTCCGGTCCGGTCATAGACCCAGACCATCAGCACTCTAAAGGCCGGTAGAACTCCGATCACATCGCCCAGGCCGCGAGCGGTCAGGAAGATAGCGGCCGGCATTTCTCCGGTATATGCATCTTTTACCCATATGACGTTTAGAAAAACGTG
>FWPV01015031.1_pt1 | contig 11220 bp, 7 predicted proteins | sample 2228371 | NCBI WGS metagenome assembly FWPV01 (sample SAMEA103939776, study PRJEB20133) | metagenome | reverse complement strand
TCGGATTGGGCCGTACGGCGTCCCCTCGTCCTCGGAGTCGTTGTACCTCACCGCCTGTTCCATCACCACGCCTTCAGGGGTAAACCGCCCGATCACCTCGGCGACCGCTTCAGCCAGCTCGCCATCGACCGTGAGCGAAACCTCCAGCCAGCGCGCTTTAGCCACCAAGCACCTCCTTAAGGAGATCGAGGAAACTCTTCTCCTGCGGGCGGACCTCGGTGCCAAGCGTTTTAGCCAGCTGTTCGAACAACGCGCGCTGGTCCTGGCTCAGGCGCTGAGGGACTTCTACGTTAACGATGACGACCTGGTCCCCCCTGCCGGTGCCGCGGACGTTCGGCACGCCTTTGCCCTTCAGGCGGAAGATTTTTCCCGGCTGCGTGCCCGCCGGAATGTTCAATTTTGCTGTGCCGTCGATCGTCGGCACCTCGATCTCTGCGCCAAGGGCAGCCTGGGCGACGTTGATGTTCAGATCCAGGAGAAGATCATCGCCTTTGCGGCGGAAGAACTGGTGTTCCTTGACCCGAATTTCGATGTACAGGTTGCCGTGAGGACCGCCGTTGGAACCCGGCTGCCCCTCGCCAGCCAGCCGAATCTGGGTGCCGTTGTCCACCCCGGCGGGGATTGAAACGATTTTCTTTACCGTTTTCCGTTCCATGCCGCGCCCGCGGCAGGTGTGGCAGGGAGTGGCGATCACCTCGCCGGTGCCGTTGCAGGTCGGGCAGGTGATGACCTGAACCATCGAGCCGAGGAAGGTCTGCCGGGTCTGCCGTACTTCGCCGCGCCCACCGCAGGTGCTGCAGCGGACCGGCGTAGTGCCCGGTTCAGCCCCAGAACCTCGGCAGGTGCTGCAAATCTCATCGCGGGTGATTTCGATTTCCTTATCGACGCCAAACACGGCCTCTTCGAAGGTGATCTGCAAAACGGTGGACAGATCTGCGCCGCGGCGGGGGGCGTTCCGGCGCCTGGAGGTTCCCATTCCGAAGCCGAAAAATTCTTCGAAGATGTCCGAAAAATCCATCGTGGTAAAATCGGGCATGCCGCCCATGCCGTTCACTCCGGCATGACCGAAGCGGTCATAGGCGGCCCGTTTTTCCGGATCGGACAGCACCCCATAAGCCTCGTTGATCTCTTTGAACTTCGCTTCAGCCTCAGGCGATTTGTTCACATCCGGGTGATATTTGCGAGCCAGCCCACGGAAGGCCGCCTTGATTTCCTCAGGGGAAGCGTTCCGGCCGACGTTTAGAATTTCATAATAATCCCTGTTTGTCATCGGCGCCTTATACCAGAAATAATCTCGCCCAATTTTACTACGATTACCTCTTTCGCCAACGACCGCCGGTTGAAACCAATCATCCGATCTGCATTCTGGGGTCGGATAGGGGCGGGTTCGACCCCGCCCCTGTGAGCACGATGATGATCACCCATACCGGGAAAAACATTCAGACCGCTTCCTTATTCCTCCTTGAATTCGCCCTCGACCACATCCTCTCCGCCAGAACCAGACGGGCTGCCCTGGTCAGGTCCGGCGCCGCCAGCCTGCGGCGGCTGTTGGTCGTACATGGCGCCGCCTATCTTCTGCAGGGCGGCTCCCAGTTCCTCGGTCGCATTTCGGATCGCGGTTATGTCGCTGCCCTGCATGACATCCTTGACCCTGGTTATCGCAGCCTCGATCTGCTGTTTGACTTCCGCGGGTACTTTGTCGCCGTAATCCCGCAGGGATTTCTCAGCAGCGTAAACGCTGTTATCGGCATGGTTGCGCGCCTCAATCAGCTCCTTGCGCTTCAGGTCCTCCTCCGCATGGGCTTCGGCGTCCTTGCGCATCTTTTCGATTTCTTCTTTAGTCAGCCCGGAGGAGGCGGTGATGGTGATATGCTGGCTGCGTCCGGTGGCTTTATCTCGGGCGGTCACGGTTAGTATACCGTTGGCATCAATGTCAAACGTCACTTCGATCTGTGGAACTCCCCGCGGCGCAGGTGGAATACCGTCCAGGTTGAACTGGCCGAGGAGTTTGTTGTCGGCCGCCATCGGGCGTTCGCCCTGGACAACCCGGATTTCCACCTGGGTCTGCCCATCCGCAGCGGTTGAGAAGATTTGCGTCTTGCTGGTCGGAATCGCCGAGTTGCGCTCGACCAGCGGGGTGGCCACGCCGCCAAGCGTCTCGACCGAAAGCGTCAGCGGGGTCACATCGACCAGGATGACGTCCTTCACCTCGCCGCCGAGCACCGCAGCTTGGATCGCCGCCCCGACCGCCACGACTTCGTCGGGATTGACGCCCTTATGAGGTTCTTTACCGAATTCGCGGCGCACCGCATCCTGGACGGCCGGCATGCGGGTCATCCCGCCAACCAGGACCACCTCATTGATATCACTGGCTTTCAATCCGGCGTCCGAAATCGCCCGGCGGACCGGTCCCAGCGAGCGCTCGATTAAATCCGAGGTGAGCTGTTCCAGTTTGGAACGGGACAGCGTCTTGACCAGGTGTTTCGGGCCTGTCGAATCAGCCGTCAGATAGGGCAAATTGATTTCAGTCTGCATCAGCGAAGAAAGTTCGATTTTGGCCTTCTCAGCCGCTTCTTTGAGGCGCTGTAATGCCTGGCGGTCGTTGCGCAGGTCAATCCCGGTTTCTTTCTTAAACTCTTCGATCAGATAATCCATCAGGCGCTGGTCGAAATCGTCTCCGCCGAGGAAGGTATCCCCGCTGGTCGATTTGACCTGGAATACGCCTTCGCCGACGTCGAGAATGGAAATGTCAAAGGTGCCGCCGCCGAGGTCATAGACCGCAATGACTTCATTCTTGCGTTTATCCAGACCGTAGGCCAGCGAGGAAGCGGTCGGCTCGTTGATAATCCGCATCACTTCCAGGCCCGCGATCTTGCCCGCGTCCTTGGTGGCGTTGCGCTGGGCATCATTGAAATAGGCCGGCACAGTGATCACCGCCTGGGTAACCGGTTCGCCCAGGTAGGCTTCAGCGTCCGCTTTCAATTTCGCCAGGATCATCGCCGAGATTTCCGGCGGCGAATACTCGCGCCCTCCCATAACCACCCGGGCGTCGCCGTTGGGAGCCTTGGTCACCTTATAAGGCACCCGGCTGATGGTGCGCTGAACTTCCTCATCGTCGTAGCGGCGTCCCATCAGGCGCTTGATTGAAAAAATGGTGTTTTCCGGGTTGACGATCGCCTGATTGCGCGCTGCGCGTCCTACCAGGCGCTCGCCGTTTTTGTTCACTGCGACCACAGAGGGAAGCAATCGCTCCCCTTCCGCCGTGGGGATGACCATCGGTTCACCGCCCATCATGACTGCGACCACAGAGTTGGTCGTGCCCAAATCGATGCCCACAATTTTGCCCATATTATTCCTCCGCGTTAATTTTCGGTTGCGTTTCTTGTATCATTGCCCGTTTCGATCTGCCTAGCGGGCTACCCTGACCAGAGCCGGACGGATCACCCGGTCTCCAATCATATATCCCTGCTGGACAACTTCAATAACCTGCCCGCTTTGAAAGTCAGGATTGTCCTCATGGGTGATCGCTTCGTGCCGGGTCGGATCGAAAAACGCGCCCTCAGCCTGGATCCGATTGACTCCCTCAGCCTCGAGGATTCCCTGCAGCTTCCGTGCGATCAATTCCATGCCTTCCCACCAACTCCGGTCGGTAGCATCCTCCGGGCGGTTTTTAATCGCCAGTTCCATGTCGTCCAGGATCGGGAGGAATTTCTTGAGGATATTGGCGGTGATTACCTGGTGCAGCTGCGCCTGATCGCGCTCAATTCGCTTTTTATAATTGATGAAATCGGCTCTCTCTCGCTGCCAACCTTCGAAGTATTCCTTGGATTTTGTCTGGACTGCCTCCAGCTCGTCCTTGAGGGCAGTCAACTCCTCCATCGGCAAAGTCGCCAGTTCAACGTTAACAGGTTCGTTGACCTCGGATTCGGTTCGTTCTTGTGAAATGGATTCCACGGTTTCTTCTTCGACCTTTTCGTTTTCTATCATGGGTTTTTCTGCCGCTTTGGATCGTTTCCTTTTCTCGTCGCTCATCCACTCACCTCCCCGGTAGTCGGTAATGATTCGTCAAACATGGTTTCAGCGACCAGATCGCTTAAAAGGCCTGACAGGAAGCGGATGGTTGAAATTGCCCGCCCGTAGGACATGCGCATCGGTCCAAGCACGCCGAGCGAACCGGTCGCAAGTCCGGGTAAACCGTACGAGCCAACCACAAGCGACCACTGCCGCAGTTCATCCCAGGTTCCCTCGCCGCCGATCAGCACCTGCACCCCGCCGTGAGTTGTAGCCAATGCGGTTCGTGATATCAGGTTTTGAAGAAGCGAGCGCTCTTCGAGGATGCGCAGGGCCCGCCGGGCGTCTTCGGACCCGGTGAATTCAGGCTCGGCCAGGACGTTCGTCAACCCGTCCAGGTAGACCTCGCCGGAAACCGCCGCATCCGCCTCGGCCAGATCCGCGATGACGTATTCAGCGACATCCGCGTCCAGGCCGGCCAGCTGGGACTTTCGCATCCGGGCATTTTCGGCGTCCAGCGACTGGAAGATTTGGGTCAGCCGGTCGGCGCATTGGGACAGCTGTTCCTGATTGACAGGCTCATCGAGGGTCAGCAGCTGCTGGCGGATTTCGCCGCCAATCAGAACCAGGACCATCAAAACCTGCCGCCCGCGGGTTGAGATCAGCTCAAGATGTTTCAACCGCGCCTTCTCCGGGTGCGGCGGGGTGACCAATGAAGCCGCCCGCGACTGATGTGCCAGAACCGAGGCGGCCAGGCGCACCCACTGCTCCACATCGTGGCGCATCTGGTAGAACTGGTGCGAGATGGTCCGGCGGGTCGTATCGGGCAGGTCCGAGGCGCGGATCAGCCGGCTGACGAAATAGCGGTAGCCTTCTTCGGTCGGCACCCGTCCGGCCGAGGTATGCGGCTGGCGCAGATAGCCGCGCTCAGTCAGCGCCGCCAGTTCGTTGCGCACAGTCGCCGAGGACATCTCCAGCCTGTAGCGTTCCACCAGGCTCTGCGAGCCCACCGGCGCGGCGGTGCGGATGTATTCATGGATCACCAGGGTCAAAATGACCTTCTGCCGTTCGCTTAAATCGTTCATCTTCTCTATATTTTAGCACTCTCGGGTCGAGAGTGCTAAAATTCACCTATGCCTCATCATACCATGCCATTTTTTAACCGTCAAGACGGGGGTGAATTTCATATACAACTCTTACATTCCTCGGAAAGGTCGTCCGCGCAGGGAAGTGGTCTTCCCCGATGCCGGGAGATCGCTTCGGCCGCAAACAACGCTCCCTCGCGATGACCTGCCCCTGTCATTGCGAGCGAAGCGAAGCAATCCTGCGCAGGCAGGCAGGAAGATTGCTTCGCCGCCGCGCACCTTGCACAGATTTCAAGCGCCTCAATTGGACCCCCGCGGTATTTTTTCATACAATTGTGACATGCACTTTGGCACCCTATCCAATCCTCACTGCGGTTTTTACCGGACGGATCATGATCCCCCTGTCGATCAGAGTATTTCCTTGAAACCCATTTACTGGTATCTTGTTAAATTAATCTGCTCGAGCACACAATCAAAGGACTTTGCCCATGTCTCCACCTGATTTTTATTCCAAACGCGCGCCGATTTATGCAGACGTTCCGGACGAAAAATGGAATGACTGGCGCTGGCAGCTCAGTCACCGCCTGAACAGCGCTGAAGACTTTGAAAAACTCTTTCCGCTGACGGAGAGCGAGCGCAAGGCGCTCAATACCCAGAACCTGTTCCGGGTAGACATCACCCCCTATTTCGCCTCGCTCATCGACCCGAACGATCCCGCCGACCCCATCCGCCGCCAGGTCATCCCCACCGCCGACGAGATCGTCCCCTTCACCGGCATGATGGAGGACTCCCTGGCTGAAGACCGCCACTCGCCGGTTCCCGGACTGGTCCACCGCTACCCCGACCGGGTGCTGATGCTGGTCACCACCCAGTGTGCCTCGTACTGCCGTTACTGCACCCGATCCCGCATCGTCGGCGACCCGAGCGCGACCTTCTCCCGCTCTGAGTTCGACATGCAGATCGAATACCTGAAGAAAACCCCCCAGGTGCGGGACGTGCTCCTCTCGGGCGGCGATCCGCTCACCCTGGCGCCCAAGCTCCTCGACGAGCTGCTCGCGCGCCTGCGCGAGATTCCACACATCGAGATCATCCGCATTGGCAGCCGCGTACCGGTTTTTCTCCCCCAGCGGGTTACCCCTGATTTATGCGATACCTTGCAGAAGTATCACCCGCTCTGGTTGAATATCCATGTCAATCACCCCAATGAGATCACCAGGGAGCTCGCCGATGCCTGCGACTGCCTTTCCCGCGCAGGCATCCCGCTCGGCAATCAGTCAGTGCTCCTGGCCGGCGTGAACGACTGCGTCCACATCCAGCGGAAACTGGTGCAGGACCTTGTGCGCATTCGCGTCCGCCCTTATTACCTCTACCAGTGCGATCTGGTCGATGGGGCCGGCCACTTCCGCACCCCGGTGGGCAAAGGGATTGAGATCATCGAGGGACTGCGCGGGCATACCTCCGGCTACGCAGTGCCGACCTACGTGGTCGACGCGCCCGGCGGCGGCGGAAAGATCCCGCTCAACCCCAATTACCTGGTCAGCTACTCCGATCACAAGGTTGTCCTGCGCAACTACGAGGGCTACATTTCTACTTACGAAGAACCGGTTGACTACAAACCGCACGATCCGGCGACCTGCGCCTACTGTCAGAACAAGCGCCCGGAGCCCGGACAGACCGGCGTCACCGGTCTGCTGGACGGGGCGGATATGTTTATCAAGCCGGAGGGCTTCGATCTGCTCCACAACCGCGGCGGAGGGAGGCACCGTCTGCGCGCCGACCAGGAGAAATGGAAACCGCTCGGCATCGGCGAAGAGAAAAAAGCCCTCGGCGACGGCACGATCCACGATCTGGAGTAGTTGAGCGAAAAAGCCTGAGAGGCCGGCAGCACATCGGCCCCCCGCCATTCTGTTCTGGAGGGAATTCCATGCATTACCGCCGTCTGGGACGATCTGGATTAAAGGTCAGTGAAATCTCGCTCGGCGCCTGGCTCACCTTTGGAAGCCAGGTGGACCGGAAATTGGCGTCTGAACTCCTCCACGCCGCCTATGAGCAGGGAATCAACTACTTTGACAACGCCGATATGTACGCAGGCGGTGAGGCGGAAGCCATGATGGGTGAAGCCATCCAGGACATGCCGCGCGAAGCACTGGTGATCTCCAGTAAAGTGTTCTGGCCGACCATGCCCGGCCCAAACGGCCGCGGACTTTCGCGCAAACATGTCACCGAATCCATCCACGCCAGCCTGAGACGGCTGAAGACGGATTACCTCGACCTTTATTTCTGCCACCGTTTCGATCCAGACACCCCCCTGGAAGAAGTCGCCTTTACCATGGACATGCTCGTGCGCCAGGGAAAGGTGCTCTACTGGGGCACCTCGGAATGGGAAGCACACCAGATCGCCTCGCTTTACGGCATCTGCCGGCAGCATCACCTGATTCCTCCGTCGGTCGAACAGCCGCAGTATAACCTCTTTCACCGCAGGCGGGTCGAGGAAGAAGTGATCCCCGCTTGCCGAGATCTGGGCATCGGTCTGGTGACCTTCAGCCCGCTCTACTACGGCATTTTGACCGGCAAGTATAACGAGGGCATCCCGGCAGGCAGCCGCGCCTCGCGGGAGGATCTCGGATGGATCCGCGACCGGATCACGCCCGAGCGGATCGAAAAAGTCCGCCGGTTGATTGTCCTGGCCCGAGAGCTCGGGCTTACCCCCGCGCAATTGGCCATCGCCTGGGTATTGCGCCGCAAGGAGATCGCCAGCGTAATCACCGGCGCAACCCGCCTGGAGCAGCTGGACGAAAACCTGATCGCCGCCGAAGCCCAGCAATATCTGACCAATGAGGTCCTCGAACGGATCGACGAAATATTCGGTCCAGTCCCTTTCGATTGAGTTTTACGCAAGGGCATTTCGGAACCTCACAATAGGTAGTACTAGGAGGTGCAGTATGTCTTATGAGCCCAGCCCGCCAGTTGAACCCGAAGTGATCTCTCCTCCCATCGCCGGCCAGCCGGACCGGAAAGGTCTGGCGATCGCCTCTCTGGTGTTGGGAGTGCTCAGCCTGTTCTCGTTTTGCCTGGTGTTCTGCGCCGGACCGCTTGGTCTGGCGGGGATCATCACCGGCATCGCGGGATTAAAATCCTCGCAGCGCGGGCTGGCGATCGCCGGGATCGTCCTCTCAGCGCTCGGTTTGGTCATCTCCGTGATCCTTGCGTTGATCGGGGTCGCCCTGATGCCTGCCTGGACGGAATTTCAGAACTGGGATTGGAATTTCAATCCGGATCAATTCGTACCATAGGCGGATCCGCCGAAGGAGTTGTTTTGATGTCGGACGGCAGGCCTGGTTTACCAGTTCTGCCGTTCCGTTCACCTACGTTGACAGAAGGTCATCCACTCTGTATAATTGAACCAACTTCATAGCGACTTGCCAAAAGGAGTAAGTCTCGCGGAAACCTGCCAGAGAAGGAAGGCCCGGGCTGAAAGCCTCCCCAGAGTTCGCAGACCGAAGTCGTTTGGCGAAACTGCCGAAGAAATCCCGCCAGGGAGATTAGAACGGCACGGGTAAGCCCGTTAGCGCGCAGCCCGGATGATGGTCCGGGGGTGAGAGCGCAGATGAACCATCTGCGAATCGAGGTGGTACCGCGGAAGCAGCCCTTTCGTCCTCAGGATGAAAGGGTTTTTTATTTTGATTACGTCTCTGTGAAGTCCAACCTAACGAAATTTTGATTGCGCAGAGAGAAGGAGAGCAGTCATGCCAGCCAACCCCTTGCCGAAGACCTACGATTTTTCCTCCGTCGAGGAGCGGATTTACCAGTGGTGGGAGTCAAGCGGCTTTTTCAAGCCCAGCAACGACCCCAACCGCCCAGGGTTCGACCCCACACGCCGCCCGTTTGTCATCTCCATCCCTCCGCCGAATGTTACCGGCGAGCTGCATCTGGGTCACGCCATGTTCGCCGCCGTTCAGGACTTGATGATCCGTTATCACCGCATGAAAGGAATTCCCACGCTCTGGGTGCCCGGCAGCGATCATGCCGGAATCGCGACCCAGCTTCAGGTGGAAAAATCCCTGGCGGCCCAGGGCATCCGCCGTGAAGAACTCGGCCGCGAAGAGTTCGTCCGCCGATGCTGGCAGTGGAAGGAAACCTACGGCGGAATCATCACCCGCCAGATTCGCCGGCTGGGCGCCTCCTGCGATTGGGACCGGGAGCGTTTCACCCTTGACGAGGGTCTCTCGCGGGCGGTGCGCGAGGCTTTCGTGCGTTTATACGAAAAAGGGCTGATCTACCGCGGTCCGCGGATGATTAACTGGTCTCCCGGCCTGAAAACCGCCGTCTCAGACCTCGAGGTGGAATACAGCGAAGAGGCTGGCTTTTTATATTACTTCAAATACGTGCTGAGCGACGATCCGGACGAATTCATCCCGGTCGCCACCACCCGGCCGGAGACGATCCTGGGCGACACGGCTGTGGCTGTCCACCCGGAAGATGAACGCTACCGGCATCTCATCGGTCGCAAGGTGCTTGTGCCGATCCTCAACCGGGCCGTGCCGGTGATCGCCGACGAGTACGTCGACCGGGAGTTTGGCACCGGCGCGCTGAAGATCACGCCGGGCCACGACCCGAACGACTACCAGATCGGAGAGCGGCACAACCTGGAAGTGATCAACATCCTCACCCCGGATGCCGCCATCAACGAAAACGGCGGCCCTTACGCCGGGCTGGACCGGTTTGAGTGCCGTAAACGGCTGTGGGAGGACATGCGCGCCGCCGGGCTTGTCATCAAGGAACAGCCTTACACGCTCAACGTACCGCGCTCGCAGCGCGGCGGGGAGATCGTCGAGCCGATGGTCTCGACCCAGTGGTTTGTGAAAATCCGCCCTCTAGCTGACGCCGCCCTGGAGGCGGTTCGCTCAGGCGCTATCCGCATCATCCCGGAGCGGTTCACCAAGGTCTACTACAACTGGCTCGAAAACATCCAGGACTGGTGTATCAGCCGCCAGCTGTGGTGGGGTCACCGCATCCCGGTCTGGTATTGCGACGACTGCGGCGAGGCGAGCGCATCGCGCAGCGACTTGACCGCCTGCCCGAAGTGTTCCAGCAGCCGCATCCGCCAGGATGAGGACGTGCTGGATACCTGGTTCTCCTCCGGGCTTTGGCCGTTCTCAACGCTCGGCTGGCCCGAGGAGACCCCCGATCTGAAGTATTTCTACCCGACTTCGGTGCTGGAAACCGGCTACGACATCCTCTTCTTCTGGGTGGCGCGGATGATCATGTTCGGACTGGAGTTTACCGGGCAGCCGCCCTTCCACACGGTATACCTGCACGGCCTGATTCGCGACGAGCGCGGTCAGAAAATGAGCAAGACCAAAGGCAACGCCATCGATCCGCTGGACGTAATGAACGAAATGGGTACCGACGCATTGCGTTTCTCACTGCTGGTCGGCTCCTCTCCCGGCAACGATCTGAGCCTCAGTCTCAAGAAGGTCGAGGCGAACCGCAATTTCGCGAACAAGGTCTGGAACGCCGGGCGCTTCATCCTCAATGCGCTGGAACAGGCGCCTGCTTCGCCGCAAGGAGAGCCAGATTGGACTCTGGCGGATTCGTGGATCTGGGCAAAGCTGAAGGCGCTACTCGGCGACGTCGAGCGCCTGTTCAACAGCTACCAGTACGGCGAAGCCGGACGTCAGATCTACGAGTTCTTCTGGGGCGAATTCGCCGACTGGTATATTGAGGTCGCCAAGCTGCAGCTAGCCGAAGGCGGCGACCGCGCCTTTTACACCGCCCAGACGCTGGTGCGTGTCCTGGACGCCTGTCTGCGCCTGCTCCATCCCTTTACCCCGTTTGTGACCGAGGAATTGTGGGGCCACCTGAAACAGGCTGTCATCGCCAAGGGCGGCCGGTTCCTGCCTGGCACGGATTGGCCCGAGGCGCTGATGATCGCCCGTTGGCCGGAACTGCAGCTGGTCGAGGGGTGGGAGGAAAGCAAGATCGCTGATTTCAGTCTGATTCAGGAAACGGTACGGGCCATCCGCAACCTGCGCACCGAGAAAAAGGTCACCCCCGGCAGGCGCATCCCGGCCACCATTGCCGCCGGCGATCGGCTGGAGATCTTCCGGCAGCAGGCCAGGGC
>FWPV01015029.1_pt1 | contig 11222 bp, 11 predicted proteins | sample 2228371 | NCBI WGS metagenome assembly FWPV01 (sample SAMEA103939776, study PRJEB20133) | metagenome | reverse complement strand
GCTAACATACACGGAGAACGCACACAGTGATGGGAAGAAGGGACGGAAAGATGTACTCTGGAAACGTCAAAGCTATGTTTGCTTCTGCAGTACTAGTGGCGATCATCTTAGCTGGCCTGCTCCTCTCTCTCCGCATCACAAGTCAGCCGCGGGAAGCGGCACCGGCCTCCAGTTCCTCTTACTACACAGTCACGCTCACGAACGACACGGCGGCAGACGCGAGCTTCGACGTCTTCGTCTGGCAGCACTACACAGAGACTCTCAAGCACTTGGGGTCAGTGAGTGCGGGCGCCTCTACCGTCTTTACCCTGCCAATTGGAGGCGGGCAGTACGTATTCCGGGGCGTGGCAGCGCTCCCGGAGGGGACAGGGCGGCACGATACCTCCATCACCGAGGCGCGGCTTCTTGCCCGCGGACTGCAGATCAATTTCATTGCGGATGACATGGGTGCGGCCGCTCTGCCGCCCGAAGACTGGCCGACGGAGAATCCTCTGGCTACTCCCGAGGTCATACCGACCCCGACGCCGGAGCCGCTGGTGACGCCGTGAACTGCGAGGGGGCCTCACAGTGACGGCGCCGGTGCCGCCGAGGCAGGTGTCAGCTTAGGGCCGTTGTCGTCCCTGATTCAGGCCCAGACGACAGCGGACTTACCATGCGGAGCAAAGGAATCCACGAAGACGGGAGTCCTCCGGATTAGGGCGGCGCCTTGCTGCCGACCACAAAGGGAGCCGCTGTGTGCCGCCAGCGGACTCTCGGGATTGTGCGCTGCGCATGCCGACGAATTCGACCACTCGTTCTGAGGAATTCGAATAGTTGGCGGAGCGTCGCAACAATGGCTTATTGTGAGATGTGGCAAGTGCTTGTTAAATTGGAGAGCGACGAGCGCAGGTTACTGGTTTCATCCCTTTCCTAATATTATCCGACTATCTCGCCAGTGTCGGTATACCACACGCGACAACAGTTATTGCAGACAAGCAGATATTTACGCTACCTGACGTCGTATCTCACAATGCTGCGTCCTTTGCACGAGGGCCATCCGATTTCTCTCCAGTGCCTAATGTGCGCTGACCAAGCTCCAATATCGTAATAAGGAGCTGGCCCGCGATTCGCTTCGAATTCAGCCCATGAGGCCCACTAGTGACCACAGTATCGGCATAGGCACCTTGCGTCGCGCGTAAAACGTCGCCGACCAATGCCTCGCCAGCGTCCGCACCTAGGACAGTCCCATAGGAATTCTGCAGCGCAACTATAACATTGCGGACCTCGTAGTGGATCTGTTTTGACCTGTCCGCCGCAGAAAGGACAGTTCAACTCGACTCCTCCTATGGGGCTGCGTTGGCCCGCCGGCGTCTTGACGTCCAAAGGGCATGTTAGGGTTCTCGGTCGAATACGAATAATGCGACGCCTGCCTGGCTGGAGGGTAGGGCAACGCCGGGAAGCGGTGCGGGCGCCAGACCAGCGGGCCGCAACAAAGGCGCACTCTTGCTGTGTCCCCCTTTGGCTCGTCGACCCGGCGGTCCTCGATGTTGTGGAGCCTTGGGGTCGGTGGGCACAGACCGCCCGCGGGTTGGACAGCCAGGCGGCCCTAACTCGGCCGGCATCAGGTGTCGGAGGCTACTGTGCGGTAGCCAGCGATTGCGAGTGCGGCGCCCGCGGCCGGTGATAACCGTGGCCTCCTCTCGCGCGCCACTCGGGGAAGGTCGGAGCTACCCAGCTTGGTAGCCGAGGCAGCCATCTGGCTGCCTGCACGGGATACGGAGCTGGCGGCGGCGCGGGAACTGCGACACCATCCCGAGTTGCTCGAAACAAGGGGCAGCGCCGAGTTGCGGGTGCAGCCGATTGCCAGGTTGGTCGGGCCGGACGCTCTTAACAGCTGGTTCAGCGGGTGCTAGAAGAATCGCTTCCAGCTAATGAGGCGAGCAGCAGTGGCCAGCCCGCGGCTCCGAGGCCGCGTGGCCTCCGCCCCTTGCAACCAGGCCAGGCTTCAGCCGGCCGCTCGCTAAAGCCAGATCGCCTAGACCAGAACTGGGCGATCCTCCTCATATCGCACTCGCGCTTGCCCGTCGGAGAGCACGCTGGCAGCAATTCGTCTGCATTGCGTCAGTAAGTGGTCAGCACTTGGTCAGTTTTTCGTCAAGCAAAAACCGGGGGGTTATGATAGTGACTGTTGAGCCGGAGTACTTCTGCGCCGGGTCCGGGCCCGGTGGCCGAGGGGGCGAAGGTCGGCGGGCTTGAGGGACTCTGGTCAGAATCGAGAAGGTTGGTGTAACGTGCGGCTCTTGAGTCGAGACTGGTCGGCTTGGGCCAGGCGGGTCGGGTGATGATGGGCGATGCTGAAGGGCCGGGCGGCGCAGATTGTCCAGGCTCGCCGGCAGAAGCTGGCAGCAGCTGGCAGCAGCGCGCCAAGTCCGCATCGAAGCACGCCAGCGACTTCGCGAGCAAGCGGCATCGGACAGGAGATCGGGGCGTCGGTCAACCGAAAAGAGTCAAAGCACCCAGCGTCACGGGGGGTGGGAACTTGTGCTGGGACGGCGCGGGCCTGCATACAAGGCCCATCGTCGTGAGCCCCAATCGTGCCTAAACCAGCGGGAGATGATTATCACATGAAGCGAGATCGCGCAGCTGGGCAATACGTCTGGTTGGCGGCACTCATCGCGCTCGTCGTTGCGCTCGGGCTTCGCATGGGTGCTGAGCCACAGCCCTGGCCTTCGGCGCCTCGTGCACAAGCCGACTCGACACCGACGATGGAACCGCTGCCCACCAGTGACTTTCCCAATCCGGTTTTCACGGACCAGGATGCGCTGCAGAGGTGCTTAGCATACCTGGGGATTGCGACACCAAACGACGCTGTGGTGCGCCTGGTGATTCACCAAACCCTCTGCGTGTGGCAGTTGGCCCCGGTCGGGGTCGAGGACCAATTGCCGGGTTGCCCGAACGAATTCACGCCACCCGAGTTCGACCCGGACGATCCGGCGTGGGTCGTTGGTGTCCTGGCGGACGGCCTCACGAACGCCAGCCTTGCCCGCCTTGTCGTCGAGGAGGAGTTACTCCCCCAGACTGTGGTGCCTGTGCCAGGCGCTTACTGCGCCTGGGACGCCAACAGCGGCTTGCTGGCAGGATTCGGCAGTCTATCGGCCACCCCTCCCATTGAGTATGGCTCCATCGCGTCGCCGCCGAACGAACAGCTTTCGATACTGCCGGCGACCGACATCGCGCCCGACGTCGCGATCGTTACGCCCGAGCTTCCCTGACACTGCGCTGAATCCCTGGGAGGAGCGGGGCAGCCATGAGTACACAGCCAGTCGCTCGAATGGCCTCCGGGATGCTGTGCATGATCGTCGCCGCGCTCGGCGTAGCCGTCCTGCACCGCAGTGTATCCGATGAGCGTGCGCATCGCTTACCACGGCCTTAACTCCACGAACTCAGGTTTCAGGGATCGGGTGCACTTGAGGTTCTACGACAATGCCTACTACTACACAATGCGAGGGCCGACGGCCGGGAGGATCTACTGTAGCAGCAACAACGGTTGTTCTGGCGGGCTCGAGGAGTGGCTGTCCTCGCCAGCCAACGTAGTCCACTGGCCTTCGCTGCGACTGCGTGCGCGCGGACCCGTGCAGACCAGAGCGACCTCGGGTAGTGGGCAGCCCTTTGACTTATGCCTCAACGATGTGCCGTCGGGCGCCTGTGCCATGCCGACCTCGACGCTGACGCCAGCGGCGACGCCCACGCCATGCACTGTCGGCGACACGCAATGGGGTGAAGCCGTCGGAGGCGTACCCGGCGTCGCGTACCAGTGCGCAGAGATAAAGCGGGTCGCGTGTAAGTATAGCGCTGTGACGCTCTCGAAAGCAGCCGCAGAGCAGATGGGCTTGTATTTGTCGCCGAACTGGTCCGGTCCGCTTGCGTGCAATAGGTGTGGTAGCGGCTATACTAGCTACTGCGGAACTGATTCCTTGGACAACGCGGCGGTCTCGGCGAAGCTCCGAGCCACGGGTATCGCGTCGAGGCCGTCCGTTACGTGGCAGAACAGTCTTGGCGCGCGCATAGAGATGATCTCGCCGGGTCAGGGGTATCATGTTGTACGGGATTTTGGAGACAACAGCAGCCCTGACGACGGGGAGTCCGCGGAAAGGTACGTGCATCGTGTCATAGACGGCAGGAAGGAGATGCTAGGCGATCCGGACATTCCCGCGGGCCTTGCGCCTTTCCCCGGTTGGAACCACGTGTGGATACGTCCGCTCGGCCAGAGAGGAACGTGCCCCTGGCAGGGGCAAGGGCCGTGCGATGAGCCGTGAGGCGCTCGAGCTGCAAGCGCTGACGGGCTGGGGTCTGTGACACGCGATCGGGTACCACGGAGGCGAATATGAACAACAGTGGCGGAGCTTGGTTCTCGAGGCGCCCCGGCCTGGCGGCCGTTTTCCTGTGCCTTCTTTTCGTAGCACTAGTCACATCGGTGGCATTCCTGCAGCGACCGGAAGGGATGGTCACTCCTATCCCAACCCATGAAGTGCAGTCGGGAAGCATTGAGGCGGGACTAGCTATTACAGCTACGAGAGTGTTCACTGATGCGGCGGGGACATTGAGTACGTTGAGCGTGTTTCAGAACGCGCTTGGTTCCGATGTCGCGGTGTCGGTGACAGAGGCGTATACGGAAGGCGGCCAGCTGCTTTGGCGGAAGGTACGTTCGCGAGTTGGGCAAAGGCGGGTGGATCTCGATTACGGGCCCGACATGACTCTAAGATGGCAAGACGGTTTGGACCTGAGGACCGAATTGCCCCGACTTGTCGCCGACGGCGTGGCGCTCCGGCGGGAGCCGGTGGACGAGAACATGCAAGCGCTGATCGACTACGACGGGTATCCCGTAGTACCAGCCTCGGTCATTACTACGCTTGTTGGTTCGGGATTGCTGGTGGTCCTCGGCTCCGACGAGTTGCTTGGTGAGCCGGTGGCGGTCTATGAGGCTACGCCTGGCCTTGAGTTCTATCCAGGCCGGGTGCGGTTGTGGCTGGCCGCTGGAGGCGTAAGGATGAGGACTCAGGAGTGGCTGAGAAGCGATGGACAGCCCGTGACGGAGTTCATCGCGCTGGCGCTTGATCGGACAATAAAGATGGGGGAAGGCTATTTGATCCCGAGCTACCTTGATCCCGTCTTCAGTCGCGATGCCGGGACCGATTACCTGGCGTCGATGCCGTTCGATCCAGTCCACGGCTACGGCGCCCCTGTTCCGGAGGGCGAAGACCTCTTGTATCCGGCGACGGAGCCAGTGAGCGGTACGTTTGCCATCTCCTCGTCTGTCTTCATCACCGGCACCTGGGAGAGCGGACTGTTCGAAACTTCGTCACTAAGTGTCATTCCCACAAGGGGCGAGCGCTACTGGTGGGTTGTTCAGGTGCTGGCGGAACCGGGGGTGGAGGCTCTTATCATCCAGGGGCCAGACAGTCAGGCGCTTCCGCCAGTGAGCCTCATCGAGGCCTGGCCACCGGCTTGGCCGGCGGCCGGTCCCGACAACAGGTATTACTGGTCGTACGAACCACATACTCAAGGCGAATTCGTGGATGGGTGTCCTACGACTACTATCGTACTAAGTGGGCGGGTCCGGAGATGGCCTGGCCGTGGAAGACACCACCAACGGGAATGCTCACGTGGGTCGAAGAAACAGGAATCCGCGTTGTCCTGCTTGCTACCGGCCTTGCCGAGCCTGGTACCGTGGCTCTGGCTGAGCAGTTTCGGATAGCTGCTCGCCACTAGCTGGTTCCGGCCAAAGCGGATCCGGTTGCTCCGGGGAGGACCGGGAGGCCGGCTGATCCAGGCAGGAGCCCAGTGCGGGAGACCGGACGCCCGGATCTGTGCGAGGGCGCCCGGGGACCGGGGCTCTGTTCAAGACCGCTCTACAGCCAGGCCAGGGGACCCTCGCGATGCGGACAGGGAGTGACGGAGGGGGCTATGTGGAGCTACAAGGAGGATCATCAAATAGGCTTCTTTCATCTGGAGTCGCTTGGCTCGCTCATCGATCGCGTGGTCCCGCCGGATTCCTTTTGCCGCCGCCTGGCGCGCGAGCGCCGGCAGTTGTTCCGCGCTTGGGTTTCGCCCCTCTCTACTATTTGAACATTGATCGCCCCAGCGTGCCGCCGAGCCAGCTCGCGTGGCTCGTGCTCTTGCAGGCCCACGCAGGCGTCTCGGATGTGGAGGCCACCTGGCGTGTGACAGCCGATCTGCGGTGGAAATACGCCTTGGGCCTGGCGATTGAGGAATGCCAGGCCTGTGCCTTGCGGCCGCGGTGCACGCGCGCAATCAGGGCTGGCCGGAGCGTCCAGTTGCATCCACAGCAGGCCGAGTTGGCAGCAGCACGGGAGCTCGAGCGCAGCCCAGCGTTTGGTGAATACAAGCGCCCGCGGGGGCCGCCCCTGTACGGCCGACCACGTCTCTAGTGCCGGCGCGGTCTATCGTGCCTGCGGGGGCCGCCCGACCGGGTTGCGCCGAGTGGCGACCCCTTGCCGGCCTGTCGTGCCTGCGGGTTCGCCACGCATGTGCAGGCCCACGGTGAGCTCCGCTCTCACCTCGAAAGCGCCGTCCGAGCCCCGATTCCGGCCGGGCCGCGGATCTCATCTGGCCGGCCGACGTTGGGGGTGTACAATTCGGTCGCCGGAAGCGGCGTGTCCGAGGCCAGTTGCTGGCTCCCGGCGGCGGGGGGTGAACCGGGGTTGGAATGCGGGCATGGCGGCGCGGGGTGACCCGGGCTGGCAATGCACGCATGGCGGCGGGGGCGACCTGGGGTGGGACCGCAGGCGTGGCGCCGGGGGCGACCTGGGGTGGCAACGCAGGCATGGCGACGGGTTCCAGAGGGGTCCGGCGTTTCATCGAGTCCAGTCTCGACTGGAGCAAGAAGGATGAGGCACCAACCGAGGCCAGTAGATCAGCCCGATGCGGCCCGAGCCCGGCGGGAAGCCGGCCTGCCCGCGCCTGCCCCGAGCCGGGATGCGTGCCGTGTCGGGCTCAGGACCAGCTACTTCCGGGTGGCTCGGCCTCCCTTGGGGTCAAGGGCGCCAGGCGAGCGGATCCCGGGGAGTGCCAGCACAAGCAGGGGGCCTTGTACGATGGACGGGAGTGGCGCGAGAAGTGGCAACCGTGAGCGGTCCGACGGCTCGGATATGGGCAATCCCGAGCGGCGTGGCACGTCGGACACTGGCTGCCCATCGCGCGGACAAGGCTTTTGTCACCACGGCCCGGTAGGCATCGAGAGTGGCCGCTGCCCCCCGGGTATTGGCGCGCCGGTCAGCTCGCGCTGGTGGCCAGGTGCCCTCCGGGCTGCCGCCGTCGTTGGGAGCCTGGCGCTGGTGACCGCCGTGGCTCAGGGATGCACCTCTGCTCCCAAGGCGCGAGGAGCGATCATCGTCGATCAGCTCAGCGAGAACGCCCCCAATCCGGGCTTTGTGGCGCGCGCGCGGAGCGTTCTTGAGGCCGCCGGCTTCAAGGTGGACTACGTCGCCGGGCCCCAGGTGACGGTCCGTTTCCTGCAGAGCCTGCCGACGCGACAGGATGATGTTGTACTCTTGCGCATGCACTCGGCGCGGATCGTGGCCGACGGCCTCAAGTCGGACGATGTGGCGCTGTTCACCGGCGAGCTAATCGACCTCGGCCGCTACGAGCTGAGTGATCTGCCGCCTGGCCCGGCGACGGCGGTTGCCGCCGCGTTGGCCTCGCGGCCGCCTGGCGCAGCGCCACCAGGCCCAGGCCCGGACACGCTGAGCCTGGAGGAGCAGTCGCGACTGATCCCGGTGTTCTATGATCCCGAGCAGCACGAGCTGCCCCGCTTTGGCCTTCGCCCTCTGTTTATCGAGCGCGACCTGCGGGGCGACTTCAAGCCGGGTTGCGTGGTCATCCTCATGGGCTGTGACGGCCTGCGGTCGAGCCGCCTGGCTGAGGCTTTCGTGCGGCGTGGCGCTCTGGCGTTTGTCAGTTGGGATCAGCCGGTGTCGGCTGGTCACACCGACCTGGCCACCTTGCGGTTGCTTGAGTCGTGGCTGAGCGAAGGGCGGTCGCTAAGCGAGGCGGTGGAATGGACCATGGACGAGGTTGGGCCCGACCCCGAGCATCACAGTCGCCTGGTGGTCTATCCGCAGCTCGCGCCCGGCGGGCAGTAGCCACCCGTATCCAGACGCGCCCCGGCGCGTTAAACCATTGTGGCCGGCGTGGCGCAGCCGTGCGTGGCGAGGGCACTCGTCGGGCCTCGTCATCTGGGCCGGTCGCGGGTGCGTCTGCCTCCGAGTCGGATGCGTTGCGGGTGTTACCCAAGGAGGGTGCGTGGTGAACAGGCTAGCGGCGCTCGGTCTAGTGGCGCTCTTGGCCCTGATGGTGGCCCTGGCGGCCACTGGTGCTCAGGCGGTTCCTGCAAATGGCCCCAGCCTGCGACTGCTTGGGACGATGGGCTACGGCTGGGGCACACCCAGCGTTCTGGTTGAGCTCGACCCGGACACAGGGAAGCTCATCCGTGAGATCGGCGATATTGGCTTCACCGTCAATGGTCTGGAGTACGACCACACGACTGGCAGGCTATTCGCCAGCACTTCCGCTCACGACCCCAAGTTCAACGGCCTTATCGAGATCGACATGGAGACCGGTGAAGGAAGGCCGGTCGGCGTCGAGGGCTGGGGCCTGGGTGAGTTCATCCCAGTTACCAATCTGACTGTGAACTCGGCCGGCGAGCTTTATGGCTGGTGCGAGTACTACTACGACGGCTGGGATGACTTGGTCTGGATAGACAAGGATACCGGCATTGCGAAGGTCGTGGGTGAATCGTACATGGACACGTGGATGTACGGCATGGCCTTCGACAACACCGACACTCTCTACTTTGGCAATGGTGACGGTGAGATCTGGATTATTGACCCAGGTTCTGGCTATGGCTACGACACCGGCTGGAACATCGGCACCGAGGCTCATCACGGCGACTTCCGCTGGGACACGAACATCTACTACGGACTGACGTGGAGTGAGCCTCGCATGCTGCTCACTGTGGATCCCAATACTGGCGATGTGAGCTGGTTGGCATACGCGGAGAAGATGCACACCCTGACCTTCGTCATGCAGGAGGAGCCGACGCCGACGCCGACGCCGACGAGGACGTCCACGAGCACTCCTACTCGCACTCCGACCAGCACGGCAACCAGAACACTCACGCCCACGTTTACCGCCTCGCCGACGAATACGCCGTTGCCGACGAACACGCCGACATTCACCCCAACTGACACGCCAACGCTCCTGCCAACCGACACCCCGACGCCGGCGCCAACTTTCACGCCGACGCGCACGCCGACACCCGGCCTCCTGCCGCGCAGGACGCCCTCGCCCGTTGTGCCGCCGCCGCTGCCTGTTGGCGGCGTGGGCCAGGGTTCGATTGGCGGGCGAAGGTGACGTGCAGTAGTTCAGGGGCGGTCTTGAAATACTGCGCCCGCAGTCCATAGAACAAGCCTCAAGGTGCCGGCCACTGCCCAGCGCTGGTCGGCACCGCCGCTTGTGGCCTGGGGACCTGGAGCCGGCCGGCCCTGGGCGGCCCACTGCGTGAGCGTCCAGTTCTCGCTGGCGTGCCGGTCCAATTGCCACCCAGAGGGCGTTCGCTAGCTGCGGCGCCGCATCTTGCCCGCAGTGAAGCATCGCACCACCAGAGGGTGCTTCTGCCTCTGTCTCGGGTTCACCGTCTGATCGTGGCTACGTTGCCGTAGGTGCAACGCAGCCGTGGCAGACTGGTGGCGTCGGAGGACCAAAGGCGCTCCTCCGAGCACGTTACCTGGGAAGGCGGTCACAACGTGTGAGCATCCTCAACCAACTGCCTGGTCTCCAGACACCCGAACGTTGGAAGCAGGTGCTGGCGGCGCTCTACTACCTGCTGATCGTGCTGGTCCTTCTGGTAGGTCTATCCGGGGGCGCAAAGGGCGGGGTCCACGGCGTCCTTTACGCCGTGTGGCTCCTGTTGCTGCTGGTTCTCGTCACCCAGCGCGCCCGTCTGTCGCTCATTGTCGGAGCGACCATGGGTCAGAAGATACTGGGCTGGGTGCTGGCACTGGGATTCTGGCTGGCCGTGGGCAGCGGCTTGGCCTCGGTGATGAAGGGCGGGCCGTTCGATGTCGGCGCCGACACCCAACCGCGTCTCGCCGTGAGCGAGCAGTCCAGTGAGCAGGGTCCGGCCGAGACGCAGTCAGCGCCAAGCGGCGAGGCAGAAGCCGGCGCACAGGCCGGCGGAGCGCCCGCGGAGCCAAGCCGGGTGACGGAGCAGCCCACCGTGCCGGAGCCGCCCACTGAGGTGCCCGAAGCGACCGCCACGCCCAAGTTGGCTACCCGCGACTCGCCGATCCCGCTGGACAAGAGCTACGTGGTCAGCGGGAAGAATGAGGAGTGGCAGTTGAGCCTGGGCATGGCCAGAGTGCTCACCGGCGAGGAAGCGAACAGCTTTCTGAAGAAGGTGAACATGTTCAACGACGATCCCAGCCCTGGCAACCAGTATGTGCTTTTCTACCCGGTTGCCGCAGTGGAAGGGGACAAGGTGCCTCGTGAGCTGACCAGGTACGATGCCGACGACTGGACTGTGGTTGCTGCCGGTCGACCTTTCCAGCCACCGCTGTTCTCCATGATCGTCATGCCGGAGCCGGAATTCGAGGGCGAGATCTTGCCGCCCGGGGAGCTTGGGGGTTGGGTGCTGGTGGAAGTGCCAATAACGGACGATCTACTGGCCGTGTTCCGCCGCGGCAAGCAGCCTTACGGCGACTGGTGGTTTGCTCTCAAGTGACCGGCGCCTCTCGCCGTCTCTTCCCTACGCTGTCCGGGGCGCGCGAGCCAGACCAGCGCGCCCCGGCATCTGGCCTACCCGACCTGCGAGCAACAAGCTGCCCAACGCCGTGTCTTCCCCCGGCTCGCTACGACCGCGCTGTGTCCTCTGGCCGCGGCGCGCCGGCGCATGTGCCACCCGGGTCTGCCGCCCTGTGGCGGCTTGTTGCGGCGCACCGGCGCATGTGCCACCCGGGTCTGCCGCCCTGTGGCGGCTTGTTGCGGCGCGCCGGCGCATGTGCCACCCGGGTCTGCCGCCCTGTGGCGGCTTGTCGCGGCGCGCCGGCGCATGCACCACCCGGGTCTGCCGCCCTGTGGCGGCTTGTCGTGGCGCGCCGGGCCACGCTCCGCCCAGGTTTGCCGCCCTGTGGCGGCTTGTCGCGGCGCGCCGGGCCACGCAGACG
>FWPV01015027.1_pt1 | contig 11222 bp, 8 predicted proteins | sample 2228371 | NCBI WGS metagenome assembly FWPV01 (sample SAMEA103939776, study PRJEB20133) | metagenome | reverse complement strand
TTCAACTTCATCTCTTATTTAGCTGGAATACTGGTTTTCAGTTCGAACCAGAAAAAAGAAGAGCGGCATGAAGCCGTAAAAGCTGCCGAATCTATATTTATTTTTCTTATTGTTCTCGCACTTCTCTTAAAACTATCCTTTGGTCAGCCTGTTGTAAAGCGATTACTTACCTCAGTTTTCATCGTTCTTGCTTTTTATGTTCATTTGAGATGGGAATCTTACTTTGATTCAACTGAAAGGGGATACAGTCTATCATCGTACTCTAATCATATGCTTGAACTTGCCGGATCCTACTACTCTGGGCTGGTGCTCATGTTGATTATCATATATATGACAGAGGATCCGATTGTGGCTCTTGGTGCTCTTCTTGTGATGATCCTGTCTTCTCTCGCATTAATGACTTTCATACGCAATCGAAATAATAATGCAATGGTTATTGAAGAAATCAGCGCAACTGCAGTTAAGAACGAGCAGGAATTTGAGGCAAGAAGACTTTCAGTTTATTACGGTCGCCAGATGGCTCACAATCTGAATATTTCAGGTAAAGACTTCGACAGCCTCATATATTCAATTTTTCTCCACGATCTTGGAAGAGCAGGCCTTGACGTTTATTCGGTGGATTCAATTATCGAGGATATAAAATCAAGTTTCGGCGAACCACTTCATGCAGAGAGAATAAGCCTGCTATCGCAGTATGTTCCTGCACTTTCAGATTCATCAGAAATATTAAGAGTTCACCACAGTTATCAGGATAGGGAGCTTTTTTCTCGAAGCAGAAGAAACCTGAAAATACTCTCAAGTATAGTATATGTGGCAACTTACTTTGCGGAGCTGCTCGCATTTAGAGAAAATGAGATATACACGGAGAGGGAAGCATTTAAGGATCTGAAGAAAGACTCTGGCTGGGATTTCGATCCGAAAGCACTTCGCGCATTGAAAATAGCTCTGGAAAAGCAGGGCTTCAAGCGTCTCTGAGGCATCCTTGCAGGAAAACTTTTCCTTCAGGTGTTATAATCTTTTGCTCGAAAAGGGAGTGTTGAATTTCAGTGGGTATACTATCAAAGATTTCAGGAATAGTCGAAAAGAAGAAAATAGACGCATATTTTCGAAAAATACAGCGTATCAATGAACTTGAGCCAGAAATCGAGAAACTGTCTGATTCCGAGTTACGAGCAAAAACAGATGAGTTTAAGAGGCGCCTTTCAAATGGAGAAACGCTTGATGAGCTTCTTTATGAAGCATTTGCGGTGGTTCGAGAGACTGCAAGACGCCTCCTTGGTATGCGACATTTTGATGTCCAGCTAATAGGCGGCATTGTCCTTCACGAAGGAAAAATTGCAGAAATGAAAACAGGCGAGGGAAAGACTCTGGTTGCAACTCTGCCTGCCTACCTGAATGCGCTAACGGGCAAAAATGTCCATATTGTTACCGTCAATGATTATCTTGCTAAAAGAGACGCTCAGTGGATGGGACCTGTCTATGAATTTCTTGGATTAAAAGTTTCTTTTCTTCAGAATTTAATGCCTGAACACGAACGGAGAACTGCATATCAGGCTGACATAATTTACGGAACAAACTCTGAGTTTGGATTTGACTACCTGCGCGATAACATGGTCCTTGATGCTGAAGAAATGGTTCAGAGGGGTCATTACTATGCAATAATCGATGAAGTCGACTCCATTCTTATTGACGAAGCAAGAACGCCTTTAATTATTTCCGGACCGTCTGAGAGATCTGCTGAACTTTACATTCGATTTGCACGCATAGTGCCTAGATTGAAAGAGGGAGTTGACTATGAGGTCGATTACAAGACAAAGACAGTAACAATCACACTTGAGGGAATCTCAAAAGTTGAACGAGAACTTAATGTGAAGAATCTTTACGATCCGAGAAACATTCAACTTTTGAACCATCTGCAGCAGGCACTCAGGGCGCATGTGTTCTTCAAGCGAGACGTTGATTATGTGGTTAAAGATGGCGAAGTAATCATTGTTGATGAGTTTACCGGAAGACTCATGTATGGAAGGCGCTATTCTGAAGGCCTTCATCAGGCAATTGAAGCGAAAGAAGGAGTGCCCATAAGAGAGGAAAACCAGACTCTTGCAACTATCACAATCCAGAACTATTTCAGAATGTATGAAAAGCTTGCCGGAATGACAGGCACCGCAGCAACTGAGGCAGAAGAGTTCAGGCACATCTACAATCTTGATGTCGTTGTAATTCCCACAAACAGACCGATGATAAGAATCGATCATGAAGACCTTGTTTTCAAGACTGAGAAGGCAAAATTTGAAGCTGTGGTAAAAGATATCATTGAGAGACACAGAAAGGGACAGCCGGTTCTCGTTGGAACAATTTCTATCGAGAAAAACGAGATGCTTTCAGCCATGCTTAAAAAAGCTGGAATTCCTCATAACGTGCTCAACGCAAAGAACCACGAACTTGAAGCTCAGATTATCGCACAGGCAGGCAGACTCGGTGCGGTAACAGTAGCAACAAATATGGCAGGTCGTGGTGTGGATATCATCCTTGGCGGAAACCCGCCTGATCCTGAGGAAGCAGAAAAGGTAAAAGAACTTGGCGGTTTATATGTGATTGGTACCGAGAGACATGAATCAAGAAGAATTGACAATCAGCTGAGAGGAAGGTCAGGGCGTCAGGGAGACCCTGGAGAATCACGGTTTTATGTTTCCTTAGAGGATGAACTCCTTATAAGGTTTGGCTACGAAAGAGTTCAGGCTTTAATGAACCGCCTTGGACTGCCGGATGATGTTCCGATTCAGCATCCCCTAATATCCCGAGCTATAGAGACTGCTCAAAAACAGATAGAATCATACTACTTTAATATCAGAAAGCGCCTGCTTGAATATGATGATGTGTTAAACAGGCAGAGAGAGTCAATCTACTCAATGCGCCGTGAGATCATTCTTAATAATCTTCAGAACGAGATTATGACGGAGTTTGCAAATGAAATTGCCGACAGTATTCTTGAGGCATATGCTGACAGAAGAATCCATCCTGAGGAATGGGATTATGCAGGTTTATCAGATTATCTTCGCGAAACTCTCGGCATCAGAGATCTTTCTCCTGCAGATCTAAGATCATCAACTTTTGAAGAACTTGAAAAGAAACTTCGCAGCGAAATAACTGGAAGGTTAGAGAGAAAAAGACAGGAGCTTGGCGAGTTATCTGATGAGGTGCAAAAGTTCGTTCTACTCAGAACCATAGATTACTGGTGGCGCGAGCATCTCTATGATATGGATTACCTTAAAGAGGGAATTAACTTAAGAGCCTACGGACAGAAAGATCCGCTCGTTGAGTACAAAATCGAAGGGTACAAGCTCTTTCAGAACACTCTGCAGATGATTAAAGAACAGTCGCTATTCTATTTTCTTAATATAATAGTCAGCAGCGATCAACACGAGATATCTGCAAGAAGATCAGCCGTTTCAGGTGGACATAGCACAGGTGCAGTAACGAGTGTGTCTTCTGGAGGAAAGAAAAAGATCGGTCGAAATGATCCCTGTCCGTGCGGTTCTGGACTGAAGTACAAAAAATGTTGCGGCAGAAATGCTTAATAGAAAGCAATTAGGGAAGGAGAGAAAATGCTCATAGATTATCAGCAGAAATTCAGTGAGTTAGAAAAAAGACTTAACGATTTGAGTGATTATCTTTGACACCACAAAGACAGTCGAGAGAATTAAAGAATTAGAGGAAAGGCTATCAGATCCCTCTATCTGGGATAATACAGAAGAGGCTGCTAAGCTAACCAAGGAACTATCTGAGCTCAAAGATGAAGTTGGATTTATAGAGGATATTCTAAAGAAACGCGAAGACCTTGAAGTGCTTATTCAGCTTTCTGAAGAAGAGTCGACAGATGAACTGTTGAGTGAGATTAAAAAACTTACTTACGAGCTCGAAAAACAGCTTGATGATTTCGAAACGAGAACTCTGCTCTCAGGCGAGTATGATGCTTCCGATGCAATTCTATCAATTAATGCAGGTGCTGGTGGCACAGAAGCCTGTGACTGGGTCGAGATGCTTTCAAGAATGTACCTCAAGTGGGCGGCCGATCACGGCTACGAAACCCACATCACAGATTACCTGTGGGGAGACGAAGCCGGATACAGAAGCATTGAAATACTTGTTAAAGGTAAGTATGCATATGGATATCTTAAAGCTGAAAAGGGTGTTCACAGGCTTATCAGGATTTCTCCTTTTGATTTCTCTGGCAGAAGACATACAAGTTTTGCTTCCGTTGACGTAATTCCGGCGATTTCCGAAGATATAAAGATAGAGATAAATCCTGACGAATTAAAGATTGAGACATTCAGAGCTTCTGGACCCGGCGGACAACATGTTAATGTGACTGATTCGGCTGTAAGGATAACTCACATACCGACAGGAATTGTTGCAACCTGCCAGGAAGAGCGTTCGCAGGCAAAGAACAAAGAAACTGCAATGCTTATCTTAAAAGCAAAGCTTTATGAGTACTATGAGGCTCAAAGAAGAAAGAAAATGGATGAGTTGAGGGGCGAGAAAAAAGAGATCGCCTGGGGAAGTCAGATAAGAACATACACGATGCATGCATATAACCTGGTCAAAGATCACAGAACCGGCGTTGAGGATCCGCGTGTTGAAGAAGTCTTAGAGGGTAATATTGATCATTTCATTAAGGCTTACCTGAAACTAATGGCAAAGGAAGGGCAGGAAAGTGGCAGTCAGGCTTAACGGATGTGAAGTAGAGGCAGTTACATTTGATTTCTGGTGGACCCTTTTTCGGGATAGTGTTGGAAGCGCTGATGATTCTATAAGAGATTTGAGAGTCGAATATGTAACGACAACTCTTTCTTCTCGTGGCATTCGAGCACACGCGCAAAACATCGAAAGCGCCTTTGATGCAGTCAGATCGCTTTTTATGGAGCGACACAAGAAGGCAGTTTTTACTCCTCATTCTGAAGTTGTGAGACTCCTTTTTGATCATATGAATATTCAACTAACCAAACCTGAAATAAGGGTCATTGGCGATGAGCTGTCGCGCATCGGTTCTTTTGCTTCGCTCGAACTCATGCCAGGTGCGTATGAGCTAATCTATCACCTGAAAACAAAAGGGGTCAAGGTTGGATTGATTTCTGATACAGTTCTGACGAAAGGCAGGCATCTCGTTCCTCACCTCAGACGGGCTGGAATACTTCACCTCTTTGATTATCTTGTATTTTCAGATGAAATAGGCTCCTTAAAACCGTCAAAGGAAAATTTTGAAGCTGCGCTTAAAAGGCTTAATGCAAGCCCTGACAAAGCAATTCATATTGGTGATTTTCCCTGGTCCGATATAGAAGGGGCTAAAGCAACAGGCATGCTTGCAGTTCAGTACGTAGGTGCTGGAGGTCCCGAAAAGGACAATGTTCATGAGAGAGCCGACCTTGTTATTGATAACTTTGAAGATCTCTTAAAGCTTCTTTCCGGTTGATTGAAAAATATTCAGGTTTTTTCGCACAGACGTTCTTGTTTAAGTTGCCAGTAAGTTTATTCTCAGTTCTTTTTCAAAAATAGCCGGATTTTGCACCTTCAGCGAAATGCAAGAAACCAGGCAAATATCCTACTTGAACTGATACTTCGGTTGTAACTGGCGTAAAATACAACTTTAGGAGAATCACAACAAGAATAAGGATTCCTAGGATAATCATCGCAATTCTGTAAAAACTCTTCATGCTGCACCCTCCTGATTACTTTGCTGATTTTTTCTACTTATTGCCTTCCATGAACACTTGAGACCAGTCATGCATCGATAGGTTAGTGTCCTAAAGCTCCTGGTATTTTGCAATGGCCAGCGAAAGTAAGAGCAGTATCACAAGCCAGGCTGAAATGCCAATCCAGCAATTCAATGCTGACACCTTATAAGGGCTTGCAGTCACAGAAACAAGACCTATACCTGAGTCAAACGAGGCAAAATGAAGATTTAGGAGCCTTGTGTAAATCCTGTTCGGAAGGATCCACCATATTTTTATGAAGTGCTGAAGAACATACCAATCAAATATAATAAGAGCAGCAACCGAGACCACCCCTGCCAGGCTGTTTCTAAACACCAGAGTGCCCATAACGCCTAGAAGGGAAAACAGAATAAAGCCCGAGAAAACAGAAAGCATTCTTATGGCATCGCTTGAAGGTAGATTGGCTTCAGGAATATCTTTTGCTAGATCAAAATTGCTTTTTATAACATTCCACAGAAACTTTCCCCAGTAAACGCCGGCAAGATATGAAATTCCTACGAGAAATGCAGAAATCAAGACGAGTAGAATGATTTTGGACGATACTGATTTCAGCCAGCCATAATGTGCTGCTTTAAGTCTGGCAGTCCTGTTTTGAAATTCAGTCCCGATAACGACAGCACCGAGAATCTGCATCAAGAGTTTTCCGAGTTCTGATACTATGAGCAAAATATTATTAGGGCCTGTGCTTTTTTGATAGGGAACGAGATCTTTTTTTATGTAATTTTTCTTTGACTCTGTCAGATCTTCAACTAATTTCTCGAGCTGTTCTTCTGATAATCCTCTGGATTGCGCTATCACGTCTTCTTTGAATTTGATCATATCTTTCTTAATACCGATTAAGTATGAGTACTGACTGTACAGCGAAAAAGCGGCGTTAAGAAACAGGAAAAAGACAAGGATGTAGAACGCTTTGCTTTTTGCTAAAAGTTTTATCTCAAGAATGATAGCGTCAATCATACTCATTTCAGCAGCACTCCCTTACACAATTTTTCAGTTTTTAATGAATGAGAGAAAAGCATCTTCGAGTGATATTTCCTCAATTTTGAGTTCGCTGAATATAATCCCGCTCTGAGATAACATGGATCCTATTTTTTCGGCTTCATCTATTGTTCTGCATGAGATTTCGACGATCTGTTTGGTTCTGTCATAATTGAGATTATCGTTTGGGAATAATGAATGTAATTTTTCGTAATCCTGAGTTCTTACCTTAACTTTTACCGGAAATTTACCGCGGAGTTCTTTAAGATTGCCTTCAAAAACATTTACACCGTTGTGAAGAATAACAATCTTATCGACGAAGTTTTCCATTAACTTATGGTCCTGGCCCGTAACGAGTATTATTGCTCCGTCTTTTGCTTTATCTTTTAGAAGGTCCCTGACCAGCTGCCAGGAAACAGGATCGAGGCCTATCGAAGGCTCATCAAGAAACAGGTAAGCTGGCTTTCGCATGATTGCAGCTGCTACCGCAAGCCTGTGTCTCTGCCCGAGCGAATATTCTCCTGTCTTCCTTGATAGAAGGTAATCATCAAATCCAAGCGCTGAAATCACGTCTTTAAAAAAAACTTTATCGATTTTTGATCTTCCTGAAAGCAAGTACAGATTTTCATAGCCACTCAAATGACCGTATACAGGAGGTTCATCAAGCACGATCGCAAAATTGTTCCTCACCCTATTAATATCTTGACTGCCAAAAATTACTTTTCCGGAATTTGCCCTGCAGAGTCCCGTAGCTATTCTTATCCAGGTAGTCTTGCCGGCGCCGTTCTTGCCGGCAAGAAATGTGACCTTCGAGGGTTCAGCTTTGAAGCTGAACCCTCGAAGGACCTCTTTGTCTCCGAATTTCTTGGTAACATTCAGGCTCTCAACATAAGCTTCTTTCTCTAACATAGAGGGCGCCCTCCCTTAATCACTGTATAGTTAAAATCAGAATGCCCAGTGCGTTCCGTTGTAATAAACTTTGGTTCTGATTGTGCTCGTGAAATTCTTGCCCGCTTTGATGTATTCGCCAATAGTTATACCCGAGTAAAAGACCGCATGACTGTAAGAGCGGCCTGAACCGTAGATTCCTGCAGTGTACCAATCCCATCCATGTCTGTAGCTAACGCAGTAGAATAACGGCGCGCAATACCAATCAGTTGATACACCCTTTGGATAAGAATAAAGGCTTATTCCATCGTAAGTCCACCATGTAGTGGCAGTATGAGAAACGACCGTAATGCCAAGCAGGTTCTTGTAGGACTTAGTATACTTAACCGTTTTTGTGAATGTCGCCGCACTTGCAACAGATACAGACATTAAAAGAAAACTGAGCACCAGAAAGACAACCAACAGCTTAACTCTTCTGTTCATCTATGCCCCTCCTCGTTTAATTTTTCAAAATTTAAAAAACCAGAAGGAAAGTGCGGCAGTTTTTTCTCTCTACCTCTTTTTAAACACCCCCTTTCTATCTGATTCGCGCAAACACAATCTTAAAAAAAGCCATACATAAATATCTTTTTGCAGATTGAAGAAATCAATAGCTAAAATTAACTATTTGCAGCCTTTCAAACGGTTTTTCGGCAGAAATTTCATCTGAGTTTATCAGTAAATATGAGCGCATCGTATAAAATTCAGAAAAGGCAAGAGTTGAAATTTGCTACTCTGTTCAGGAGCAAAGCTTTGTGAGAGTAGGAAATTTGCTGAATGGCAAACAAGAAGGCAGAAGAAGCTTTACAAAACTTAAAAGAAGGTAATTTAAGATTTTTAAACAGCGTAAAGATGACTGGGAAAGGTGTTTCTGCAAGAAAGGTTTCAGTTAAGACAGGAGAAAAACCAGAACCACTTGCAGCAGTTGTTGGATGCTCTGATTCAAGAGTTTCCCCGGAAATAATCTTTAATGTAAAAATAGGAGATCTATTTGTTGTTAGAACGGCAGGAAATGCAATAACTCCAGAAGTTCTTGGAAGTATTGAACTTGCTGTTGAATATCTCAATATTCCTCTGATTGTTGTTCTTGGCCATGAAGATTGTGCAGCTGTAAGGATAGCATTAGAAAATGGAGAGCTGAAAACCGAAAGCATGAACGCATTAATATCTGCTGTAAAGCCGGGAGTTGAAAAGTATAGAAACAGAACGGATGTATCAAACTCAGAGAGACGACAGGCGGAGATAGAAAACGTTCGTTATGCGATCGCAAAAATAAAGCAAAGTCCTTTAATCAAACAGGAATTAAATAATGATAAGCTCACTGTAGTCGGTGCACTCTACAAACTGACGACTGGCACAGTCGAATGGTTGGATTAGTTTAAGTTATTCATAAAGTCGGATTTGTCTGATTGCTGCGTTATTTATCCAAGCAAGCCTATAACCTGTATTCTAAATAGTAATATAAAAATAACACTTGAATTTATACCGGGGGTAGGAGCATAATTGAATGTGTTAACAAGATAGTGAAGGGGGAAAGGCCCATGGGGCGAAGTAGACTTCTGCGACTTCTGTCGCTGATCCTCTCGTTTGTTCTCATTTCTGCTTTTCCTGTCTCTGCGATGCCTCCTAATGAGGCAGCCTTAATCAGGTATCTAGAGGTAAAGGGAAAAATTAAGCCCTCAATGACGCAGGCAGAGAAAATCCGTTATCTGCAGAGTTACCTTCAGGCAAAAACCACTCCAAAAAGCATGAACAGAGTAAATCCCATAGCAATGCAGGTGCTCAAGGCAAAGGAAAAGCGAGGTCTAACTTTTTTGCCTGGCTATCCAACTTCAAAAACTTTCAACTACAACATCCTCGTGATTCTCGTTGAGTTTGCAGGAAGTGATGTTACTACTCAAGGTGCTGTAAAAACAGGACCGATGCACAACGAAATTCCAGAGCCAGGAGAGGAAGACAATACAAGCTTCTGGATCCCTGATTTCAACCGGACGCATTATGAATCCCTGCTTTTCTCACGAAAAGCTGGCGAAAAATCTCTTGCAAATTACTATTATGAACAGTCAGGTGGTATTTTTTCTACCACAGGCTTTGTAACGGAGTGGGTAAAGCTTCCTCACTCTGAGTGGTACTACGGCGCTGATGGAGAGGACATAGACAACCTTAACGGTCCGGTCTGGCGGGTCGTTGCCGATGCTATTGAAAAGCTGGGTGACAGCCTAAACTGGAAACAGTTTGACAGAGAAGATCAGTATGACCTGGATGGAGATGGCAATTACTATGAGCCAGATGGATATATCGATCATTTAATGATTATTCATGCTGGCTCCGGCCAGGAAGCAGGTGGCGGTGCTCAGGGCGAAGATGCTATTTGGTCGCACAGCTGGTGGGTCAATTTCGGTGGGGACGAGAACAGCCCTGGCGGGCTCGGAGGTGTTCCGTGCGGCACCTCAGGTGTCTGGGCTGGTCCATACACCATTCAACCTGAAGATGGAACAGTAGGAGTTTTCTGCCATGAGTTTGGACACGATCTCGGTCTTCCGGATGTCTATGATACAATCTACAGCGGTGAAGAGTCTGCTGGCTTCTGGACTCTTATGAGTTCTGGATCATGGCTGGGTGATAAAGGAAAAGCTCTCGGTACAAGCCCTTCGTCGATGAGCATCTGGGAAAAGTATGTTCTCGGTTATGCAGAACCTAATATTGTAAACCCGGGAAAGAAAAAGAACGTGCTCATCTGGTCAACGGGCATAAAAGGCACTAAAGGAAAGGCTGTAAGGATAAATCTTCCTTCTTATTCTTATACTGAAGAGATAAATGAGCCTTATTCCGGTGATTACGAATGGTATTCAGGGCGCGGAGATCTTATTGATCACTACCTTGTTCTTCCTGAAGAATTTGATCTTAGGCTGGCGACTTCAGCAGAACTGAACTTTATGACCTGGTACAAGATAGAAGAAGACTGGGATTATGCTTATATAGAGGTTTCAACTGACGGCGGTAGCACCTGGCAGTCTATACCTGGAAATATTACAACTGACAGCAATCCAAATGGAAGCAATAAGGGTAATGGAATCACGGGCGATTCTTCTGGATGGGTGCAGGGAGTCTTTGATCTCTCATCTTTTGCCGGTTCAAAGGTGAAGATAAGATTCAGATACGTTACTGATGAATACATAAACGAAGAAGGAATGACAGTTGATGATATAGAAGTGAAGATAGACGGAGAACAGGTGTTCTTCGATGATGTCGAATCAGAAATACCTGGATATGTTTCTGAAGGCTGGCAGAAAATAAACGGGATGGTAGAAAAACAGGCATTCCACTACTATATGCTTGAATATCGCACGCCCACAGGTTTTGATACCTCGATGAAAAACTGGTACAACTTCGTCGACTACTCAAAGAACTTCGCTGAATTCTTTGAGGCAAATCCGGGTGTTCTTCTCTGGTACAGAAATTCAAGATACAACGATAACTGGGTTGGCGTTCATCCGTATGCCGGCTTCTTGCAGCTTGTGGATGCAAATCCAAAACTGATAACTG
>FWPV01015026.1_pt1 | contig 11223 bp, 14 predicted proteins | sample 2228371 | NCBI WGS metagenome assembly FWPV01 (sample SAMEA103939776, study PRJEB20133) | metagenome | reverse complement strand
TGTGCGAGGGAAGAACCCCCTCTGATTCAGAAGAACGGACGGCGGGTTCTGTGCTGGTTGTGGGAATGATGGAAGAAGAGGATTCATTCGAAGCACAACATACCAATTTCGAAACCATTTTAAATGACCCAATTCCCACTGTTCGAAATAGATTAAAGTTTGAGACCATTAAGTTTTTAAAATCCCAATGTGTTTCGTGCTTTGATATTTGAATTTCGGCTTTTTCAGCACTCAAAACCTGTTTAGTCTCTGTTCCTCGGGTTAGAGATGACAACGAGCATTCCACTTCTCCAGGTCAAAAATCTGAAAAAATATTTTCCTGTTCGGAAAGGTCTCTTTTCGAAAAGAATGGGATGGATCCAGGCCGTGGATGGTGTTCATTTCTATCTCCCCGAAGGGAAAACCCTTGGATTGGTTGGTGAAAGCGGCTGTGGGAAGACGACGGTGGGTCGATGCCTTCTTCGATTGATTGAGCCTGATTCGGGGGAGGTATGGTTCGAAGGAGAGGATCTTTTAAAGATGGATAGAGAATCACTCCGAAAGGTGAGAGCCAAACTTCAGATCATCTTTCAGGATCCTTACTCCTCTTTGAATCCCCGAATGACTGCCGGAGAGATTATTGCAGAACCTATTCGGAATCACACAGATGCCTCTCGTAAGGAGATTCGTGAACGGGTCTCTTTTTTGATGGAGAAGGTGGGACTTTTACCAGAACAGGCGCGCCGATACCCTCATGAGTTCAGTGGAGGCCAGCGTCAACGGATCGGAATCGCTCGGGCTCTGGCCCTACAACCCAGGTTGATCATCTGTGATGAGCCCGTTTCTGCCCTGGATGTGTCCATCCAAGCTCAGGTCATCAATCTTCTGGTGAAGCTTCAAGAAGAGATGGGACTTTCCTACCTCTTTATTGCCCATGATCTGAGCGTGGTTGAGCATATCAGCGATCGTGTGGCGGTGATGTACCTGGGGAAGATCGTGGAGCTGGCTCAAGATACGGCTCTTTACACCTCACCGAAACATCCCTATACCCAGGCTTTGCTCTCAGCAATTCCCATCCCCAACCCAAAAATGAAAAAACGGAGGATTCTACTTCAGGGAGAGATTCCCAGCCCCATCAACCTGCCCGGAGGATGCCGATTCTACAGTCGTTGTCCTTATCGAATGGATCGATGTAAAGAGATTGATCCTGAGTTCAAGGATTTAGGTGGAGATCACTGGGTTGCCTGCCATCTCTATTGAATCGATTTAAACATTTCAAAGCCAGCATTCTTAATGGATTGAACGATACGATGGTTCATCCGGACCATTACTTTGGTTGGGTATCTAACTTTAAAAAGAAACTGAGCATTGTTTTGAATATCGAGGCGTTTCATTTCCTTCTTGACGCGGTCTAAAAATCTGGAATCCTCCTGTTTCTCTGCCTCGAGGGCTTCCACGAATGCCCTTTCGAGATATTTTTCCATGTCTCCATCGATCTTTCCATACTTTTCGTCGAAGATTTTTTGGATCTCTTCCTTTTCTAAGGCTCGATATTTCTCTTGATGGACGATGGCTTCTCTTTTCAATTTGGGAATATTCTGGGGAATCGATTTGGGATATCCGAGGCAGAGCACCATCATGGGAAGGACATACTCGGGAATTTCAAAATAGTTTCGGGTTTCATCCATCTCGTGCTGGATGGACCCGATATAGACCGAGCCGAGGCCAAGGCTCTCGGCAAGAATCGCGACATTCTGAGCGGCGACCATCAGATCGGCATAGGCAATGAGAAAGTGATTGAGCGCTTGCTCTCCTTTGAAATCGGTTTGATTGATCTCCGCCCATTTTTTGATTCGATAAAAATCAAGGCAGAAGATCATTGAGAGGGGAGCATTTCTCACCCAGGGCTGACCTCCTGCCAGTTCGGAGAGTTTACTTCTTCCCTCCCGGCTTTGTACGAGGATGATGGAAAGTGGCTGGATGTTGCCTCCGGAGGGGGCGTTTGTGGCCACGTCAAGAAGTTTTGCGATTAACGGTTCAGGAATCTTTTGATCCAGAAATGCTCTGACCGATCTTCGTTTCATCATCACCTCATAAAGATCCATGATTTTTTCCTTTCGTTTTAAAAGAGAGTCGCTTCAAGGCTTTTCTGAAAAAGAACCCCCCGGCCTTTTCTTGCCGCTGTTACTGAGGGATTACTTAACAGAGAGAATTTATCTTGACAAGTCATTTTGAATGTGTCGTGACTCGAGGGGGCCCTTCGACGACCCATATTGGGCGATGCATTCGGTGCGAAAAGAAAGACAGAGAAGGCCCATTTGAGAAGGGATGAAAAATAGGCTTTGGGTTCTTCCCTTTTCATTATATAATATATTAATAAAGGGAGGGAGACTACACAAAGTCGATGTTTTATACCCTCCGTTAGCTTCTCAATGGGGAGGAAGATTTGGACCATCGAATAGAAGACTGGAAGCAAGCAGGAGTGATTGAAAATCGTTTTGAGGGGGAACGCATTGCACAGGTTTTAGAAGATGCGGGCATTCCTTATATGATCACATCCTTTCTGGATACCGCCTACAACGGCCTCTATATTCCCCAGAAGGGGTGGGGAAGGGTTATGGTTCCAGAAGCATTTTTAGATCAGGCAGGTCAGATGGTTGCGGAAGTAAAAAAATTCTACCACGTGGAGGTGGAGGATGAAACTGAATAGCGCCGAAGAGATTTTGAGATTCGCCATTCGCAAGGAGGCAGACGCCGCAACGACCTACCACATTGCAGCTGATCGTGCGCGGCCCGGGGTGAAGCAGTTCTTTAAGGAATTGGCTGAGGAGGAAGAGAAGCACCGAAGAAGACTGGAGGCGTTTGACCTGAAAAAGATCGGTCGAATGAAATTAAAAGAGACGAAAGGGATCGGGCTGAGTGAGCAAATAGAGGATATTCCATTTGGACCGGAACTGACGTATGAGGAAATCATTCGGATGGCCATCAAAAATGAAGAGCGATCTCAACAACTCTATACCGCCACGTCCAAGCTGGTATCTGATCCCACTCTTAAAAAATTGTTATTGATCCTTGCCCAAGAGGAGTCCACCCATAAAGAAAGACTTGAAAAAATCTACGACGAAGAGATTTTAAAAGAATTTTGATTTTTAAGTTTAAGAGACTCAAGAAAGATCTGACGCAAGGATCAAGCTCCTGTTACCTTCGGTGTTGGAAAACGGAAGGAGGAAGTCATGATACCTGGCTTGATGGGTAAGGCAGAAATGGTTGTTGGCAGAGAGGATTTGGTTCGTCACCTCGGAAAACTTCCAGTCGATGTCCTTTCTACTCCGAGGTTGATTCAATTGATGGAAGAGGCTGCACTGAATGCCATCTGGGATTTCCTTTCTTCAGACCAGATCAGTTTGGGAACTCAGGTCAAGATGAGGCACCTTGCGGCCACCCCTCCTGGGATGAAAGTGACGGCCCACGCCCTCCTCAAGGAGATTCAAAAGAACAGGCTTCTTTTTCTGGTGGATGCCTATGATGAGAGGGAGAAAGTGGCTGAAGGGGAGCATGAGCGCGTCATTGTCTCAATGGCGTATTTTCTTCAGAAGCTTGGAAAAAAGAAGAACGGGTGATCTCAGGAAACGGATTGGATTGAGAACGAAAAACCCGAAAGCGAATGGAGCGGTCATCCCTTCAATATGGGATCGTTATGAGATCTCAAAGGATCGAGAAGTTCTCCTTTCAAACCCTTCAATAACGATCGTTTCATGAATGCAGGTCCGGCCTTCTGAAGTTGGGGTGGTCCCTTTGATGAAGCGAAGGTTTTTGCTGGACCATGATTGATTTCGTATCACTGTTTTTCTGGAAGAACCTTCTGCCCCTTTCTTACTCCTATCACGGAGGGGATGGATGAAGCGTTTCGAAATCCTTGACCATACGGCGGATATCGGATTGGTCGTCTATGGAGAGGACCTGAAAGACCTCTTCGAGAATGCTGGGAAAGGCTTCTTTCATATCATTACCGACTTGAGGCGGGTCAGAGAGCAAGAGGAAAGAAAGATCGAACTCAAAGGAGAAAGCCTGGAGCGGTTGATGGTGGACTGGTTGAATGAACTCCTCTATCACCATGAAGTGGAGAACCTGCTTTTTAAAGGATTTCATGTTGATTCGGTTGGAGAGAATGGGCTGCAGGCAACTGTCAAGGGCGAACCGTTTCGAGAAGGCATTCATGTGATCCGCACAGGTGTGAAAGCCGTCACGTACCATCAGATCTACGTGAAAAGGGATGGGGGGGGATGGAAGGCACAAATCATTATCGATATTTAATCAGGGAAAGGGTTGAATGACTTCTTCTTTACCCATCCCGTGAATCTCATTTCTGAGAGGTGATCTCAATGGCTTCTGAAGAAAAGGTAAAGATTCAAAAAATAGATGATTATCGATGGAAGATTCCACGAGAAGGAAAGATGAGAACCGATGGAATGATTTATGCCGATGAACGGATGTTGGAGGATATCCGAAAGGATCAGAGCCTTTCTCAGGTGGCGAATGTGGCCTGGCTGCCAGGGATTGTTGGCTGTTCACTGGCGATGCCCGATATCCACTGGGGGTATGGTTTTCCTATCGGAGGCGTGGCGGCTTTCGATTTGAACGAAGGAGTGGTCTCCCCTGGTGGAGTGGGATACGACATTAATTGAGGGGTCCGGCTGATGCGCTCAGGTCTGAGTCGCAAAGAGATTGAAGGAAGAATGAAAGAGCTGGTTGCTGCCCTCTTCACGAATATTCCATCGGGGGTGGGATCTCATCGCAAAGATTTGAAGTTAGGGAAGGAGGAGCAGAGGAAGGTTTTTAAAAAAGGGGCAACATGGGCGGTGGAGATGGGGTTTGGGACGGCGGAAGATCTTGAACACATCGAAGAACAGGGATGTATCGACGGCGCCGATCCAGATCAGGTCTCTGAAAAGGCGATGGAGAGGGGAAGGGCCCAACTGGGGACGGTAGGATCCGGAAACCATTTTGTAGAGGTTGGATACGTCGCTGAGGTGTTTGATGAGGTGGTAGCGAAAGCCTTGGGATTATGGAAGGACCAAGTCACGATTCTCGTGCATACCGGATCCAGAGGATTTGGACACCAGGTCTGCGACGATTATATACGGGTGATGATGGATTCAGCACGAAAATATCAGATTGAGCTTCCGGATCCCCAGCTCTGCTGTGCCCCCATCTCCTCACCAGAGGGAGAGCGATATCTTCAAGCGATGGCCTGTGCTGCCAATTTTGCCTTCACCAACCGCCAGATGATTTCCCACTGGGTGAGGGAGACATTTGAACAGGTTTTCAAGAGGAGTCCAAGGGAGCTTCAACTCCAGGTGGTCTATGATGTCTGTCATAATATAGCGAAGGTCGAAACCCATACGGTTCATGGAGAGCGCAAGAAAGTCTGCGTGCATCGGAAAGGGGCAACACGAGCTTTTCCACCAAACCACAGGGATCTTCCCAGAGACTACCAAACTGTTGGTCAACCTGTCCTGATCCCCGGAGATATGGGCCGGTGCTCTTATGTGTTGATCGGGACAGAGAGGGCGATGCAGGAGACTTTCGGTTCCACCTGTCATGGCGCTGGAAGGGTGATGAGCCGCCATCAGGCGATCAAAGCCGCCAGGGGAAGAGCGATTACGAGGGAGATGGAAGACAGAGGGATCATCGTGAAGGGAGCAAGCCGGGGAACGATTGAAGAGGAGATTCCAGAAGCCTACAAAGACGTGAACGACGTCGTCAATGTGGTCCACCATGCAGGGATCAGTTTGAAGGTGGTGAAGCTGGTGCCCATGGGAGTGGTTAAAGGATGATCGTCGTTCGGAAAGCAAAAGGTCAAGTAACAGCAATCCGAACACCGATCCCAGATTGCAGAACTTGCGATGAGGATATTTGCCATTGATATTGGAGCGGGGACACAGGACATCCTGTTGTTCGATTCGGAGAAAAATATTGAAAATTGCACCAGCCTGGTTCTCCCCACTCCATCAAAAATCCTCGCAGAAAAGATAAAAAAGATAGAAGGCAATCTTTTCATCCGGGGAGATACGATTGGAGGAGGTTCCCTTTCCAGAGCCATACAGAATCATCTCAAAAAGGGTTACCATGTGGTGATGGAAACATCTGCCGCCTATTCGATTCGAAATGATTTAGATGAGGTGAGGTCAATGGGAATTGAAGTGGGAGAGCGCCCTCCTACTGGCCATTTTCAGGAATTTGAGATTTGTGAAATCGACCTTCCTCTTCTCGAAGGGTTTCTCACCCAATTTGGGGAAGATTTCCATTTTGATCTGATCGCTGTTGCCGTACAGGATCATGGCGTTTCTCCCAAAAGGGTTTCAGATCGTACCTTCCGTTTCGAGCGAATGGAGGCGATGCTTCAGAAGGATCGGAGACCCGAATCGTTCCACTTCACAGAGGAGACACTTCCTGATTATTATCTCCGTATGAAATCAGCCATTCAGGCCGTGAGAAGAAGCTCCTCCTCTCCCATCCTCCTGATGGACACGGCCTTCTCTGCCATCCTGGGGTGTTTGGATGAGGTGGAAGGGCCTTCCCTGATTGTCAATGCTGGAAACGGGCATACCATTGCCGCCCTTCTGATGGACGGGAAGATAGAGGGTCTCTATGAGCACCATACCCATCAGTTGACCCCCGAGAAATTGGAAGACCACCTTCGCCGTTTCGTCCGGGGAGAATTGACTCAAAAAGAAGTCTTCGAAGATGATGGACATGGAGCCATCACACGGACTCCCTTCCAGGGAGAGGTGGCTGTATGGGTCACCGGTCCCAATCGGGCTCTCTTTGAAGAAACCACTTTCTCCTTTCAATATGCCGCACCCGGGGGAAATACGATGATGACAGGTCCGATGGGGTTGATTCAGGCTGGCCTTTATCGATTACAGAAAAATGAAGAGAAAAAGCATTAGGGAGGAGCAAACAGGTTTTACTTCGGAGGAGAAAATGGAAAAGATCTATTACGCATCGTTTCAATCATCGTGGTTGGGGAAAATCTTTGTTGCTTCGACAGAAAAAGGGGTCTGTCGGGTCGATTTTTTAACTACGGAGAAGCATTTCTTAAAAAGGTTAAAAGATCAATTTTCTGGAGCCATCATACGGGATGAAGGGAAAAATAAAAAGATCCTTTCTCAACTGAAAGAGTATCTCAAAGGAAAGCTCCATCGTTTTGACTGTTCCCTCGATCTGAAAGGAACGCCTTTTCAAAAGAGAGTGTGGTCTGCATTGGCAAACATTCCCTATGGCCAGACTCGTTCCTATAAAGAGATTGCACGTGCCATTGGCCACCCCCAAGCCTTTCGGGCTGTTGGGAATGCCAACAGGGCCAATCCCATCCCTCTGATGATCCCCTGCCATCGGGTGATCGAAAGCAACGGTGGTCTGGGCGGTTTTGGCCATGGTCTGAAAGCGAAAAAACAGCTTCTCGATTTTGAAAGAGCCCATGTCCTTTGATGCCTTCCTCAAAGAAATTGCACCGATCCTCGGGATTCAGTGGAGGCCCTTTCAGAGAAGAGGAATCAGGCGGAAAGTAGAACAAAGAATTGCCGAGCTTGGCCTGTCTCGTTTCGATGAATATGTTTTAAGGGTACAAAAAGACCTTGAAGAACAGGGCTACCTCTCTCGACTCCTCACCGTGACCATTTCACGATTCTTCAGGGATCGGGATGTCTTCGAGACCCTCGAAAAATCCATCTTTCCGGCCATCCTTCAAAGCCATCCAGAGGGTGAGCTGCAGATATGGTCGATTGGATGCGCCAGCGGCGAGGAGCCTTATAGCCTTTTGCTCCTGTGGAAGGAGGCCTTTGAAGTGGATCACCCGGAAATTCGCCTCTCCCTTTTAGGAACGGATATTAACGAGAAAATGCTCCAAAGAGCGGAAGAGGGAAGGTATAAAAAGAGCAGCATGAGAGAGATGCCGCCGGAGATGATCGAAAATTATTTTAGGCAAATGGATGAGTTCTTTGTCCTTCAACCATCTATCAAAAGAGGGGTTGAGTTCAAAAAACACAATGTGCTCCGTGAGGAGCCTTTTTCAGGAAGGGATTTGATCCTCTGCAGGAATTTAGCCTTTACCTATTTTTCAAAAGAAGCCCAAAGAGAGGTTTTAAAGAAGATTGCCTCAAGTCTTAATGAGAAAGGTTTTCTGGTGATCGGAAGAGACGAAAGGTTACCCCTTATTTATCCCACCCTGTTTGTGCCCATCTTTGAGGAACAAAAGATTTATCAGAAGTTTACTCCGGACGCCTCCAGATAGCGGGTCAAAAGGCATCGAGAAAAGAGTCTCTTTCGGACAATCCGAAGGAAAGAGTGACGGTCAAGTCTATTTTTTTCTCTTCATCTCCTCCACTTCAAGATCTACCTGCTTTAGCTTCTGAATGAGACGGGTTAGTTCCTCGGTTTCCTGAAGCACCCCGATCCAGGTCTTTGCCTGTTCCACCCAGGGGCTTTTGGGATACGTTCTGATGAGCCGATGAAAAAATTCAATGGACCTTTCCACATTCCTCTGGGGATTATCCACATGGGCGTAGAGAAGACCCAAGTTGAAAAGGGCTTCGGCTTTTGGTGAGCGGGGGTCTGATGAGGAGAGAATTTTTTGGTTTTCTCCGATGGCTGCTTCAATATTGCCCTGAGCCAGAAGCTTCAGGCTTTGATGAATCGATTCACGTCCAAGGGATGGTTCACTCGTTTTTGTTTCCGGCGTCCTCCCCTTCGGGTATTCCCTCAAGGGATGTCTTATTTTCTCCATCATCTGAAGGGTCTCGTGCAGTTTTTCCACCTTTTGGGTGGATTCCACATTCTCGATGAGGATTCCCACCCATATTCTGGCTTGCTCGGCCAGGTCGCTTTGCGGATATTCGTTCAAAATTCTGAGGAGGTGTTCGATCGATTTTTTATAATCCCTCTTTGGATATCCGAAATGGGCATACACCATGGCGATCCCGAAAAGCGCCTGGTCTGCAAAAGGTGGGTGAGGGATAAAGGAAAGGACCTGTAGATAGGATTGGATCGCTCCTTCATAATCTTTCTGGGAGAGAAGGGTATGGCCAAGCCGGAGGTATTGTTGGGCGTCCTCGAACGGTTTTGGTTCTTGGTCTTTTAGCCTCGACTCTTTCAACGGGGTGCAATGAAAAAGGAAGAGAGTGCTTAAGCAGGCAAGAAAAAGAAAAACGTACTTCCCTGCCCGAGTTGACTGTTTGCCCATATTTTACCACCATGGCGAGTGATGATCTGTTTGGCGATGGCCAGCCCCAAACCTGTCCCTTGGTGAGGGAAGGCTCTGTCCGTGGCAACCTGCTGAAATTTTTCGAAAATGGTGATGAGATTCTCTTTGGGGATACCTGGACCAGTATCTGCCACAGAGACTTCCACCCCATGATCGACCGACCGTGCGGCAATCTTGATCTGACCTCCCTCTGGAGTGAATTTAACGGCATTCCCGATGATGTTTCGTAAAGCCTGAAGCATTCTTTCTCTGTCCATCTTCAGATCAGGCAACCCTTGCATCATCTTCGCCTGGATGTCGATTTTTTTGGAATCGATGAGGGGCTTCATCTCCTGAAGGGTCTGTTCGATCAATGGAGCAATCGGTTGGGGCTGAAGATGAAATGGCATCATTCCTGCCTCCATTTTTGAAAGGTCCAATAAAGAGTTGACCAGGCCCATGAGACGGAGGCATTCCTTTTGGATTCCGCTTAAGAGTTCTCTCTGTCCATCTGTGATGGGTCCCTCCACACCCTCCTTCAGAAGGTCCATCCCGAGCTTGATCGTTGAGAGGGGCGAACGAAGTTCGTGGGTGATGGTTGAGAAAAAGTCGGACTTCATCTGCTCCAGATCCTTCAGTCTATTACACATCAGATTAAAAGCTCCTGCCAGCTCTGCCAGTTCGGGTGGAGAGACAAGGGAGAGATCCCCTTTAAAATTACCCTGTCCGATTTCCCGGGTTTTCTTCTTTAAAAGGGAGACAGGATGGGTAATACTCCGCTTAATCAGTATGGAAACGAAAATGCCGATCAGAATAAAAGCGCCGATGATCAGCATCCCCATCCGGCGAAACTCTGTTCCAATGGCATTTAATTTTTTTATCTTGTCCGTTGAGTTCTGCCTGATGGCTACTTTCAGCTTTTCAAGCTCACGGATGAGGGATTGAGTCGTTTCTTCTTTTTGGTTGGTGCTGGCAGAGAAGACTGTTCGGGAAGAGCCCTCTTTGATCGATTTGGTTTCTTCATGAACCCTGGATTGATAGGCCTGATAGAATTCCTCAATATTCTTCAAATGGAGCCTGGCTTGTGGAAATTCCTCTGGCGGCTTCATCTCACTCAGAGTTTGGCGAAAATCCTTCTGAAGTTTTTGAAATTCTTCATAAAAGATATCGTCTTTAGAAATGAGAAACTTCTTTTCATATCGGACTTGGGAGTAGATCAGGTCTAAAAGCTTTTCTGACCGGTCCATCATTTCGTTGTTGATGGTCAGAATCGATTCGGTGAACTGATGAATTTGAATCATCTGGTAATAAGTATAAGCCCCGATGATCACAACCAATAAAATGAGGACCAGATATCCAATGAGAACCCTTGCGAAGATGGTCAACTTCATGAAAGACCGCTCCACTTTTTTGAAAAAGGAAGCCATGATAGGTTCTTTTCGTTTCCATACCATTATAGCATAACGAATCGAAAAGTTCTCTCAAAACGAAGGGCTTCAGAAAATCCTTGAGTCACAGGTTCACATAAAACGTAAAAGAGTTGGAAATCCCTCTTTCAAAAACCTTACAACGAAATCTTTAAAGGAAATGCTCATGGGCCTTTTCTGCAAATGTCTTCTGACCCTTTCTTACTCCTTTCACCGTAGGGGGAAATTCGGTCGTAATGCCTCACTGAAGCGGGGAAAAATCCGGCAATCGGGCAGGTCTGTTTCCGAAAATCTTATAAAGCGGTCAATTGATCATAAAGTGTGGTGAAGATCACCCTCCTCAATGTCTGGCCTCTTCTTAAAATGGGCAGGACCGCCTGTAGTCAGCAGACCATTAGAGGTTTCCGCTATAAGATTTTCTACAACATCCCTACCCCATCGCCGGTGAAGGACCACGGGAGAGTGAGGCATTACGATTCGGTCGTTGAAACTATTAGACTTTTAATGAAAATTTGGATATGATTATCTATTTGAAAGGGGAAGAGATCCTATGAAGATAGCGATATCCGGCAA
>FWPV01015025.1_pt1 | contig 11225 bp, 15 predicted proteins | sample 2228371 | NCBI WGS metagenome assembly FWPV01 (sample SAMEA103939776, study PRJEB20133) | metagenome | reverse complement strand
TAACTTTATTTTTCAAACAAAAAGGCAGCAAGCACCATTTATATGGTTACCTGCTGCCTTTGACTTCTGAACTTATGCCCTGCTTATCTTAACATCGAAGCTATCACTGCAAGCAAAACCGAGACCTGCCTATTATCCAGAGGAAATATCTGCTAAACTTTTGGTCAATAGATTCAAAACGTTTGTCAATGTCCTCAAAGCGTCTATCAATAGCCTCAAAGCGTCTGTCAATAGCCTCAAAGCGTCTGTCAATGCCTTGCTCAAAGGCTATCATCTTTGAGTCATGGCTTATCATCATATCCTTGAGATCAGACCAGATCTTTGGCTCCTCAACCTTGCCCTCAAGATATGCAACCCTTTCCTCAAGTGTAGCAGGCATTTAACTCCACATGTCTTTTGAAAGTAGCATATCAAAATCAGTCATGAAATGCAAATAAAAAGGCGTGGCTTACTAAATGCCATGAGCTGAATAAGAGAAAGGCGGTCTGCAATGACCGCCCTTTCTTGATTCCCTTTTTGTTGTTTAACAGCCCGCAATCTTTTTAAAGTATGTTGCTACATTCTTGCCATCTTTGACCACATATTTGACCTTTACATCATCGTCTATGCTGATCCTGCCGTCTTTGAATTTATTAAGCGTTTCTTCATCTTCAACATTTATAGTCACATCCTTTCCATCATCAGTAGTTACTACAACAATTCTGGCATCTAAATTGATACTCTTGACCTTTCCCTTAATGGATACCTTTTCCTCTGACATTGCAACGCCTGTCAGCATTGCCATACAGAAGATTGCCAATACTGCGACCAATATCGCTTTTGGTGTCTTCATATGTCCTCCTATTTTTTGCTGATAGTCTTTTTTATGGGATTAACAGTCTTTTCTGCGACTGCAGCACCTCCTTCGAACCTGCCTCCAACCCTCATAGGGTCACCTTTGTAGCCCAATGCCTGCCAGTCGAGCCTTTTGCCTTCCATATGGCAGTCTTTGCATTTTAGTGCCTGCTCCTTTGGTGCTACCTCATGATTTATACTACCATAAAATGCAGTTGAAACGAACTCATACTTGCCACTGTATGGCAAACCAGAGCCCTTTGCGCCCTCGACAAGTGCATTTTCCCAGTTATAATCACTCCATAATCCTTTGTATGTTTTAGGAATTAATAGATATTTATAGACCGAATCCATAGGCTGTTTGCCTTTATGAACCTTAAATGGATATATCTTAGAGTTTTTATCTCTTATATCTCCTGTGGGTTTCGAAATGTATACAGTCTTTGTTGGATCCTTGATTTTGTCCCCCTTCATGTATCTTTCTATCTGTCCATCGTACCATTCATATGTAGGGACAACATTCATTCCCCATGTAAAGTGTCCTTTATGTTTTGCATATGTCTCTTTACCGAACTGTTCTTCAGGGTCTATGTCTTTGCCGAGTGTTGACCAATCCCAGCTCATCTTTGTAGCCTGTCCCCTTGCAAAAAACGGGATGTGGCATGTCTGGCATGCGACAGTCTTTTCATGTCTTGAAAGTATTTTGTTTTCTATAGAATCTTTATGAGGATTTCTGTGGCAGTCTTCACAACTTACCCTTCCGTCATTTGTTGCAAGGAAAGTGGATGCCCCTGAGATTTTGTGATTTTTGGTAACATGGCATGCCTGACAACTCATGTCTGCTGCACCACCCATGTGTACATCATGATCCCTTGTAGGCTTGCTGAGGGTTGTATCGAGGTCGCCATGCTTAACCGCATCTCCACCGCCGCCATTGAAGTGGCATACTCCGCAGTTATCTCTGTTAGGAATCCCGACGCTCTGTGCTGCCTTTGTAAGTGACATCTTGCCCTGTTCGATCAATTTTCGATCAGGCTCTCCTGCAATTCCCTTTCTATAATTACCCTCTTTTGCATGACAGATAAGACAGTCGATCTTGTTTTTGTCATTGAAGTCAAATGTATTGTCCTTCCACCCATAGCTCGGGTGACATTTTGAGCAGAATTCCTGATTTGCACACTTGTCTCCGCCCTCTATTGAGATACAGAAATTATTAATCAGGTTCGCCTTGCCATATTCCTGCTTGCTGTTGTCCATTCCCTTTATTGTCCTTGGAGTCCCTTTCCATTTCCAGTGAGGGGTCTTCATGAGGTCCTCTGCCTGCTTGTCATGGCATTGAAGGCAGACCTTTGTAACATCCTCTCCGCTCTTAAAAGGACCCTTTACAAACTCGGAATGATCAATTGATGCAGACATTCCCATCGTGGCGGCTATTAATATTACGGCTGCCACAGTTACTAAAATTGCCTTAACTTTCATACATAAAACCTCCTACTCCTTGAAGATTTTTTGTTTTATTGTTACAAGGTAACAATCTAAGGTGATTTTTCTGACAGGTCTCACGAAATGCTTTGCCGATGGGCAATTTTTTGTTCTTGAAAGATTAAAAGACATTTTGTTGTATACCGATTAATTGTAATGTATATAAATTTTATGTTCATTTTATAACAGCAAGAGTATCATTGTCAATAAATTTCTAAACAATATAACTATTATACCACAGAGCTTGTAACTTTATTTTTCAAACAAAAAGGCAGCAAGCACCATTTATATGGTTACCTGCTGCCTTTGACTTCTGAACTTATGCCCTACTTATCTTAACATCGAAGCTATCACCGCAAGCAAAACCGAGACCTGAATGCCTATTATCTACAAGAAATATTTACTGAACTTATGGTCAATTGCTTCAAAGCGTCTGTCAATGCGTTGCTCAAAGGCTATCATCTTTGAGTCATGGCTTATCATCATATCCTTGAGATCAGTCCAGATCTTTGAGTGCTCCTCAACCTTGCCCTCAAGATATGCAACCCTTTCCTCAAGTGTAGCAGGCATTTAACCTCCACATGTCTTTTGAAAATAGCATATCAAAATCAGGGGGGTATGGAAATGGTATATAAAGAAAATATTCAAAAAATCACTAACGATTTGCTTGATTCTCTTAAAAATATTAAAAATATCAATCTAAAAGAAAGCTCCGATGAACATTTAAAACAATCTTTTGAAAACATTAAGAATACTATTATAGAGGGAATTGACCGAATTAAATCAAACACTGAAAAGATCTTAAAATTTATTGAGTGGGAAACTTTTAATGTTTCGTTTTTTGGCGAAACAAATGCTGGAAAAAGTACTATTATTGAAGCACTTACTCAAGGAAGTGGTGAGACAATAGGAGATGGCAGGAAGGATTTTACAAGAGAAATTACCGCAAGGATTTACAGAGATATAAAATTAATAGATATGCCTGGTATAGAAGGAAAAGAACAAGTAGTTCATGAAAGAATTTTTGAAGCGGTTACAAAATCTCACATTGTTTTTTGTGTTGTACCAGATAATAAAGCGGGTTATGAACAAGGAACATTAAATAAAATTAAGCAATACCTCGAAAAAAATGAAAGTGTAAAGGTCTATTCAATTGTAAACATAAGAGCAAAACCTTCTTCTTATCAAAACAGAAGAAAGTTACTAAACCCTTCACATCCTGAGATTTTTACAGCAACTGAAACACAATTCAGAAAAATTTTTGACAAAAACTATGGCAAAAACATTTATCTCAATGCATATTTAGCTTTTTTGTCTAATAAAAATATACATGTAAAATTTTTAAAAGATAGACAGAAAGCTGAAGAGATTTTTGGTTCTATTGACGAGGTAAAAGATTTTTCGAATATAGAGAAATTATATGAGATTTTGCATAGTTTCCAGAATAGTATGAAACGAGACATTTTAATAACGAATACTTATAAACTTTTAAAAAATATTGAAAATATTGCCTCAAATCTATTAAGAGAAAAAAAGAATTTTGACAAAATCAGGAAAGAATCATTTGGACTTATAGATGAGAAAAAGGAAAAGATTAACAAACTTATTCATGAATATCAAAATAGAGCAATCAATATGATTGATGTCAAACTTTCAGAAATGAAAAGTGAGTTTAAGAGAGAAATCTCTGATGCAATAGGGAAGGGACTTGATCAGCAACAGATGGAAAAGAAATCGAAGGAAGTTTCTTATAAATATGTGGAAGAAATAAATAACAAATTAAAAGACATAATCAATGAACTAAATAAAGAAATAGAGAACGAAATGAAAGAATTAAAAGACAGAATAACCTTGTATGCGAATCTTTTAAAATTTGATACTACCATTGATTTCAAAAACATCTTAGAATCTTTAAAAATAAGCTTGTTTTATATCTTCAAGCAACTTGTAGATGTCTTACTTAGAGTCTTGTCCGTTGTAGTCGCCTTTTTAGTTAATCCAATTGTTGGAATCGTTACACTCGTAGATAACATAATCGTAAAAATATGGGAATGGTTTTATGCAAACCCTGAAAAGAAAAGAAAGGAGGCTACACAAAAGGCTTTTCAAGAAATTGAATCTGAAGTAAATAATAAAAAAAATGAGTTAAAACAGAAAGCCCATAAGCAATTTGAAGACTTAAACAGGAAAATTAACAGAGAAATAAAAGAATTTGAAAAAAAACTAAAAGGTATAAATTATATATCCTCAGAGCTTGATAAATTTATAGAAGATATAAAAAGAGCACGACTTTCTATCTCTAAGCAATTGATTCAGAATGTTATTTCTGATGCAGTAGATTTTGCTTACATAGATTTACATTTAAATGAGGCTGTAATAGTTGGGGATTTTAAAAAAGATAGTTTAGATGTTTCTTTGGAGGAGATTTTGAGAGTAAAAAAATTTCATATTTTTTCATCTTTTAATGAATTAACAAAAATGGCAGGTGAAGTAAAACATGACTTTTTTGAGGCAACTTCTGAATTTTTCAAGAGAGTAATGCAGGCATTACAACTTAATGAGAGATTAGATGCACATATATCAGGTAATTTTGGCAAAATACTTAATAAAAATAGAAAGTATACAGAGGTGGCGAATGAAAATTAATCTTGCAGAGGAAAAGCAAAATCTACTACAAAAATTGACTTTACTAAAGGATAGGCTAAAAAAAATCAATTCTGAATTCTTTGATAATAGCCAAGAAATTGAAGAATTGGTGTCTAAAATAGAAAGGGCAATTGATAATACTGAAAAAGAAAAGTTTATAGTAGCATTTTTTGGTGCCTATTCAGATGGCAAGTCAACAATTTTATCAGCATTAACAGATAATTTGGGAGTACAAATAGGTCCTGCACCTACCACTGATAAGGTAGGATATTATGAACATAAGGATTACATATTGGTAGATACTCCTGGACTCTTCTCTGGACATATAATTCATGATGAAAAAACACAAAAGTTTATCTCAGAAGCAAATGTTACCATATATACAGTCGATCCAATAAATCCCCTAAAGAAGTCTCATAAAGATGTTATTAAATGGCTATTGTTAGATCTAAAGAAGATAGATACAATAATTTTTGTAATTAATAAAATGGATTTAGTAGCCGACTTAGAAGATAAAGATGATTTTATGGAAGCATCAGAAACTAAAATACAAGTTTTAAGAGATACAATTAAAGATTATTTAGATATTAATCCTGATAATCTAAAAATTGTTTGCATATCTGCTGACCCATTTGGTTTAGGTCTATCTCATTGGAAATCAGAGGAAAATTATGAAAAATACAGAACTATTTCAAGGATAGAAGAACTTGAAAATATGATGAATGGTTTTATTGCCAACTTCAGAGATGAATTAATAACAAAAGCAGGGATCAGTACAATTAATGATACTGCCAGCAGGATTTTTAATGAAATAGACCGTGCATTAACAAAATTTAATGAACAATTACCCGTTATTCAAAATCAAAAAAAAGAAATTAATCATCGCATAAATCAGCTTGAAAAAAAGATAAAAGAAGCAATAAGAAACATTAAAGATGAATTAATCGCTTTAAGAGTAGATGTAATATCTGAAATTTCAGCATCTCATGACATGGAGTCATTAAGCAGTCAGGTTCTTAAACAAATTGGCAGTGGCGGATATATTCTTGAGGAAAAAATTCAACTAATTTTTGATAAACATTTAATGAATCTCGAAGAAATCGCTAATAACATATTAATTGATATAGAAAAATCTTTAGAATTTTATACAGAGTTAAAAGAAGGTATCTTGAAAGATCTCACAGGTATTGGAAAAATGTTTTTTGGAAAGATTGCGTCTTTACAAGTCAAAATCTTGAAAGATGGTATCTTAAAAATAAGAGATTTCCTTAATTTACCAATTAAATTCAAACCATGGGGAGTTGCGAAACTTGCAAAAATTTTTAAAACTGGTACTGGAGTACTAACTGTCCTTTTGTCAATTGTAGAAGGTGTAAGTATTTCTTATCAAAAACGGAAATTTGAGAAAGATAGAGAAGAAATCATTAAAAACATATAGGAAATCTTTAAATCCGTTTTAAATGATTTAAAAGATGATGAATTAGTAGAAAATCTTCCGATTTTAAAAGAATTAAAGAACATAATGAAGTCTCTTGAGAACGAGGAAGAAAAAACAATTAAACTTATAGAAAAAATGAAGCTTGAAAAAGAGGAAATAAACAAAATTTTGAATAAAAAATTCTGAAATCCGAAGTTTTAAGAAGATAAAAATAAAGTGAGTATCTGAAATAAAATTCACCTATGGCTTAAAGATTGAACCTTTAATAACTAAGTCTTTTGTTTTTTCTTCTTGCAGATTTGATATTATTTTACATTTAACTAACCTGTGATCTTCTGGGCTCCACTGCAAACCAGTGTCCCTGCAAAATACAAAATCTGCCTCACCTAATATTTCGTGTTTGGTCAAAAATTGTTTAATCTCTTGTTGCTGCGCTGTTATTTTGTTTTTGCTCAGTTGCTTCCTAATTCTGTCACTAACACAATCCATCTGACTTCCATTATACTTATGAAAGGCACAAATAACTGCATCAAGAAGGGGTTTCATTAAAGCAGTTATATTCTTTTGATTTTGTAATGTTATTTGTAAATCAATATAAAAATTATCTTTGCAAGGTGTGTTTTCAAAAATTTTTATGATTCCATATTTTTTTAAATAATACCAAATAATAGCAGGTTTTGTATCTGTCGTTAACCCTGGCAATTGAAAATAAAACGAACAGATTTTCTTACCTTTTATATCAGGAAGTCTACCCACAAGCTCATATGACTGATAATATTTGAAATTTGCATTCTGAGGAATTTTACAAAACAATCTTTCAAAATATATACCCTTTAATTTAAGTGCGTTGAAACATCCTGAACCAACATTGTAAAAAAGAATATTTTCAACATCTGTTTTTTTCAGATTCTCCTCAGTAATAAATGATGCCTTTAGATATTGAAAAGGTTGTGATTGCATACATTGAATGCTTTGACGTAAGGCTTCTTTTAAATTTTTTTGTCCATTCTTTGAAGAATCAAATTGAAGTATTTCGTTTGACCATAATTCCACCTTATGTCCGGATGAGTTTATTTTAAAATTCAATTTCCACCTCAATATATTGATTAAAGTTTTGCTTACTTAAGTATTCAAAATTAGCACACCCCTTCAAAATAGGTATTATCCCTATTTCTAATGCTATGTTTACATGAGTGCAATACCTCATATCACTCCTTTGCTTTTTAATCTTTCAATCAATTTTTGTTTGTCACAATCCCAAGTATCATTTTGGGTTATTTTGCCATCATTAATCGCTTTTTTAATTGCAGGACCATCTGCTTTCCACATCTTACCTCCCGTACAGCTTTTATCATCTAACCCATAAATCGTAAAATCCTTTGTTTTTGTCATAGGACACCTCCCAATTGTTGATTTAAAGGTCCTTAAGGAGTTTTTCAAATTGTTCAATATTTAGTTTTAGAGCATTCTCGCTTCTAAAAATAAAACGATAAGCCTTAAACTTTATACCAGTAATGTTTCTGATCTATTATGTCCTTCTTGCCATCTTCTATGCGTTTCCTTTACGTCTCAACACCAGTCTTCCAAATAATGGAGTTTCAACTTCACATTCATCTATCTCATACTCACCCATCAGTGCCATTACAACTGCTATTCCTAAAAAGATTACTGCTATTAAAATAATTGTTCCACCAGAAACTGCAGTGGTTGCGCCTGAAAAAAAACTAAGAACTCGAGTAGCCCATCCTATAGGATTCCATATGGTTAATGTAGAAATAGTTCCAGCTCCAACACTCGCAATTGCTGCATAAATTGCAACTTTAGATGCGGTCTTTACTGCTTTAACATACTTAGCCACTTTTTCGTCTGTAATAATGATTTTATCAGCCTTCTCTTCAATTGCTTTTTTAAGTTCTTGAATATTGTTAACTACTTTAATGTTTTCCATTTTCAACCTCCTAAGAAGTATTTAAAATTGAGTGTTTTATATATTTAATTTAACTAATCTCCACCTCTCCCCCGCATTTGGGGCAGTGGGCGTATTTTTCAAGAGTTTCTTGTTCCCTTGCCCAATTGATTTTGTCTTTTAAGTCACTGCCGTTTCTTACTAATGTCAAACCACAATCAGAACACACCCCATAGCTCTCAATCGCCTGCCCCTCTATCTCTTCCATTACTTTCTTCATTACTTCTATAAATACCTCTTCCCTTTTCTTTAATAACTCATCCTCTACCCAGTGAAGAGGTTATACTATTTTTAGTTGAAATTTGAAAGAGTGGCTCCCTCTGTGGGATAATCCACAGAAAGCAAAACATATTTTATTTAAGAAAGGAGCCACAAATGAAGGAAAGCACAAAACGCAGGAAAAAGTCAATATGGGTAATTAGGGAAGCACAAGGGAAGGGGTGGATATTAGACAGGATGTATCAGATATTAACGCTGGGTAAGAGGGGATTTGATGCAATGATGATGGAATTAGGCAGAATGATGGCAGAGGCGATAATGTATATAGAGAGGGAAGAGATAGCAGGTCCTGACTACAAGCCGTTCAATCCCCAAGTGCAAAAATGGGCAGGCACTTGTCAAGAGAAAGATATGCCCCCATTTTTTGGAACATTATAAATACGAACTTTTTTAAACTTTAAACTAATGCACCCAAACTTTGTAACAAAATATTTATAAACCATCTTTAAAAACCTCATAAGGCGTTTTTCCTTCAATACTGCTATGCGGTCTTTCGGTATTATAGAAAATTCTATATTTTTCTATCACCTCCTTTGCTTGCCTTGGATTTTCAAAGATATTTCTACTAAGGCATTCGTCTCTAAGTTTACCATTAAAGCTTTCTAAGGTTCCGTTTTGCCACGGGCTGCCTTTTTCAGTAAACTCTTGGCGTATACCATGTTTTTGGATAAACTTTTCAAAGTTGATACTTCTGAATTCAGGTCCCTGATCTGTCCTTATAATCCTTGGAATTCCATAAACTCTAAAGCATTCTTCAAGGACTTCTATAACCACCTTAGCAGGAATACTAAAACCTACTTCAATACCCAAAGAAAACCTGCTCAGTAACTCTTCAACAGTCATTATTTTAATGCGTCTTCCGTCTGTAAGGGCGTCAAAAAGGAAATCTATAGCCCAGACATGATTGCAAAATATAGGCTCTGTAAGAGGCTTCTGTACAATAATCCGCTTTTTGTTTTTACGAGGTTTCTGCCTCTGAAGTCCAAGACTTTTGTAAATACGATAGACTCTTTTATGGTTAGCGTGGATGCCGCACTTATTCACAACAAAATGGATGCGCCTGTAACCGTAAAAAGTATATTTAAATGCGACTTCTCTTATCATGTCTGCAAGAGCCTGATCTTGTTCTGCTTTGATAGAACGATAATACAGAGTGCTCAGTGGCATTTCAACAATGTCTGCAGCTTTTCTTACAGTTATCCCAAATTCTATCATTTTTTTAGCCAGCTCTCTCCTTTCGTGAATAGTCAGAAATTTTTTTTAACAATATCTCTGAGCACCTGTATTTCAAGTTCTTTTTCAGCAAGAATTCTTTTAAGGCGAAGATTTTCCTCTTCAAGTACTTTAAGTCTTTTTGCTTCATTAGAGGACATGCCTTTGAATTTTTGTCTCCATTTGTCAAAGGTGCTTCTACTGATAGAGTATTTACGGCAGACTTCTGCAATGGAATTGCCTGGAAGTTCTGCTTCTGAGAGAATCTGGATAATTTTTTCTACAGGAAATTTTGTCTGTTTCATAATTAAACCCTCCTTCTTTTTAATTATATTCGTATTTTTGTTGTTCCAAAAAATGGGGAGCAGGTCAAGAATTGTGTCTGTGAAGAGAATTTAGCGTTAAACATTTGTTTAAGTTCATAAAGGGCAGCCCTTGCTGCTGGCAAAGGCTTTCTCCATTTGCTGTTATGTATTCTATTAATTGTAACATATATAGCAACCTCCGCTGTCTTTACAGACTGAAAATATCCACCACTGTTGATCCTTATATTTTCAAGTCTGCTGTTAAAGTTTTCTACTATATTTGTTGTGTATATATGTTTCCTTATCTGTTCAGGATATTTCAGATAGGTAACATATAACTCCTTCTTAGATTGAAGTGTCTTCATAAATACTGGATATTTCCTTTCAAATCTCTTACATAACTCTTCAAATCTTAAAATAGCCTTATCATAGTCCTTTAGCAACTTTATTGACTCCAACTCTTCATAAAACACCTTCGCATCTTCTTTTGACATGTTCTTCCTTATATTCCTTTGCATGTGAATAAAACACAACTGATGATCTGTATCAGGAAACAATGCCTTTATCGCAGAAGATAACCCTGTAAAATCGTCAGAAACTATCAACATCACCCTTTTAAGTCCCCTTTGTATCAAATCATTTAATACCTGAAGCCAGTCCTCTTTGCTTTCTGAACCAAAGAAAATATAATAACCATATAACCCCTTCCTCCCCTCCATATCTATCCCTATGATGTTGTAAATAACAGCCTTCTTTACCCTGTTTGTATCTTCATCCTTTATGCTTGTATGATATGCATCTATAAAAAGTGCAAAGACATTTTCTGTAAGATCCTTTGTTTTCATCTCCTTTGCCTTTAAGTATAGTTCTTCTTTTATCTCCTCTATCTGTTCAGCTGAATAAGGCAGATTCATCGAGTTTAATAAAGCCCTGATTTTATTTGGTGAATAACTCTGTAATACAAGATTGGTTATAAAGTCTTCAAAAGAATCATCCACCCTTTGCCACTGTGAAGGCAGAATAGAAGGACGAAATTCCCCTTTTCTATCTCTGGAAATAGAGA
>FWPV01015023.1_pt1 | contig 11225 bp, 10 predicted proteins | sample 2228371 | NCBI WGS metagenome assembly FWPV01 (sample SAMEA103939776, study PRJEB20133) | metagenome | reverse complement strand
GATAGACCGTGAGATACTTAGGATGAGTTGCGTAAGCCCTACATCCCCGCCCCAAAAGATGTAGCCGAAGAGGATATTCACAAAGAGAAAAGAGAAGGCAACAGGGACTCCCAAGAAGAAGAGAGCGATCAGTGAGAAAAGGATGATGATGAATAGGCTGAGCCAGTCCATTCTCTCAAGGCAAAAAATTTGAGCGAAAGCGACCCCTCACACTATACTCTATGCCCTATGCCCTGTGCTCTATGCCCTGTGCCCTATGCCCTATGCTCTATGCCCTATGCCCTATGCCCATTCCCGTCTTACATTTTCTTGCTCAACAATTTCCAGCTCTTCACCAAAACCCCCATGAAGAGAGGAATGCATCCGAAGGGAATGATGGCGATAATCAGCGAAACGGGCGTCTCGATAATGGTCGGATTGAACACCCCCCGTTTGTAGTGGTCATAGGTCGTCACAAGACCGTAATAGAGAAGAACTGCAGAGACCAAACCCACAAAAATGTAGCTGATCAACGTTAACGCCTTTTTCTTTTTCCCGACGGCCTTACCCACAAGAACGTCAATGACGATATGAGCGTCCTCTTTGAAGACCCAAGCCGCCCCGAGGAACGTAATGTAGAGGAGGAAGATCTCCGTAACCTCTGTCCCCCAGAGGAGCGGAGATCTAAAAAAATACCGAAGCGTCAGATCAAGGCAGACGATGATGACAAGGGCCGCCATCATGAGGGAGGCGATAAATACGAAGACCTTGTTGATCCCTGTAACGGCTTTTTCCAGGGATTCGAAAAACCGATCCGCCACGCCCTTTCTGCCCGAATCGCATCCCATAGGAGGGAACTGATCAATAACCCATCAGCTTTTTCATCACCTTCACTTCTTCAGGAACCTTTTTCTCCAAATCTTCCCAAAACGCATCGTTTGCCGTATCGATAAACTTCTTCGTATCGGCTGCCGAAAACTTTATCCTTTTGACTCCCAACTTTTCCATCTCCTGTTTCTCTTTCTCGATCTCCCTTTCAAAATAGGCTTTCATCTCGGGTTCGTACTTGATGGTGATCTCCAAGATCTTATCCTGCGCAGATTTCGGAAGTTTATTCCATGTGTCGAGGTTCATCACCATGAAAGTGTTCTGTCTTGCGTAAAAAGGAATATCGATCACATATTTGCAGAATTCGAGCCATCCCCATTCCCTGGGCCCGATGGTTGGCCAGCCAAAACCATCCACCACGCCGCGCTGCAATGCGGTGTAGGTCTCACCGAACTGCACCGTCACCGGAACCATTCCCAGCTTTGCCATCATCTTGTCATATTTGGCCGCCGTCCTCATCTTTAGGCCTTTCAGGTCTTCCAAACCTGCCACCGGCTTCTTGACATAGAGGTAGAAGGGATCGTAGAGCCAAGTACCCAAGATCATCATATTGATCCTCTTGTGCCTCTCCACGAAGTAATCCCAAACTCCCCCTTTCTCTCTCTCCTTTTTGAAATCGTACTTCGAAAGAGAAATGGCATCCCCCTCTGGAAGCAACCCGATATAATAGGCAGCGGGTAAGAAGCCTACCTGAAACATCCCCTTCCTCACCGCCTCCGGTTGATCGAAAGGCGGCATGACTTCGGGCCCGCCGACCCAGTTGATCCTTACCTCCTTCACCTCTGCGTTGATTCGATCGATCCATACGGGTATCATGGCACAGAGTCGATGGTTCTTGGGCAGGAATCCAACCCCTTTGAGCTCCATCGGTTGAGCCGAAAGTTGACAAATGCCAGCGACCAAGATGAACGAAAGCGCAATGCAAAAGATCGAAACCTTTCTCATCGAATTTTCCTCCTTTCCCTCTTCGTTCCTGAGAATTCTTGAGCCCGTCTCGATGCCTCTCTCTTACGCCCCTCTTCTTTTTGCCAGAGGCACCTTAGCTGGAGCTTCCTCGGCCTTGCTTTCAAAAGATCTTCGTAGTATGGTACGCTTGAGATACGTAATACTATGCTAACACGGATGGCTTGTCAATTCCTTTTCCATTCCTGCTGCAGTGGTTCACTGAAGCGTGGGCAAGATCGGGTCGATCCAACCTACAGGAGGAATTGTCCGATGGAGTCCGAGATTCTGAAAGAGCTGAAGTTCGATGCTGAAAAAGGAGGCTTCTTTTACAAGGGGGTTCGCTACCTCCTCATCCGACCGGAAACTCTGGCGACTTTTCAAAAGGCCGTGGAAAGGGAGACCGGAGAGAGGGCATCCAATCTTCTTTACGAGAGCGGGTTCACCGGAGGAAATCTATCGGCGAAAAGATACCGGGAGCTTTTCGGCTTTACGGACGAGGAAACTGTCCGCTTCATGATGGAGATGGGCACCCAGCTCGGTTGGGGAAGATTCGAACTGAAGGTCTTGGATAGGGATCGAAGAGTTCTGGTTGTCCACGTCTATCACTCTCCTTTCGCCGAAAGTTACGGGCCATCGGTCAAGCCCGTTTGTCATATAATCAGAGGCGTTGTGGGTGGCGTTAGTTCCTTGATTTTCGACAAGAAGATCGAACCGAAGGAAGTGTCCTGTCTCGCCAAAGGCGAAAATTTCTGCAAGTTCGAAGCGACGTGGTAATGCGTCACTGAAGCGCAGGGAGGATCGGCCGATCGGGCAGGAATATCTCCGAAAATCTTACAAAGCGGACGATCTAAAAATAGTTTGGCAAAGGTCACTTCGCCCATGACAGGAGAGTCCTCCCAATTCCTAATTGGAGTCTTTGAGCCAGGGGACAATGGGTAATGTGATACTTTTCACTTGACTCATTTTTTTGTTTCGAATAGGATGGGGATAAAAAATGGAGGTTCTCTGATGCCCAAGACCTTCATGCCAAAGATCCGGACCGAGAGAGAGCTGAAACACCTCCAACTGGAGGGACTGCAGTGGACCGTTAACCATGTTTACAAGAATTCCGAATTCTACCGGAAGCGATTCGACGAAGTCGGAGTGAAGCCGAAACATATCCGCTCTCTTAAGGATCTGACCAAGCTCCCCTTCACCACCTCCCAAGATCTCCAAGACGGCTACCCTTTTCCCTTGAGATCTGTCCCCTTCGAAAAGATCGTCCGAATCCACGCCTCCTCAGGGACGACAGGCAAGAGGAAGGTGCTCTGCTACACCCAGAAGGATATCGATGACTGGGCGAACATGTTCGCCCGTTGCTATGAAATGGCCGGTTTGACGAGGACAGATCGGGTTCAGATCGCGGTGGGTTACGGGGTTTGGACAGCCGGGGTAGGGTTTCAACTTGGGTGCGAGCGATTCGGCGCTCTCGCTATCCCAATCGGTCCTGGAAACGTCGATATGCAGTGCCAGTTCTTGGAGGATTTTCAAACCACCGTCCTCTGCGCAACGGCCTCGATGGCTCTTCTGATGGGCGAAGAGGTTCAGAAGAGAGGCCTACGAGAAAAGATCGCCCTGAAGAAGGTCATTATGGGTTCCGAAAGATCAAGCGATGCGATGAGGCTGAGGATGAAGGAACTTCTGGGAGTGGAGCATGTCTTTGACATCCCTGGCCTCACGGAACTTTACGGCCCGGGGACCGGGCTCGACTGCAGCTACCACGAGGGCATCCACTACTGGGCCGATTACTACATTCTCGAGCTTCTGAATCCTGAGACGTTGGAGCCTGTCCCACCGGGTGAAATCGGCGAGATGGTCATCACGACGCTCAGGAAAGAAGGGGCTCCTCTGGTTCGTTACCGAACGAGAGACCTGACTCGACTCATCCCAAAACGATGCTCCTGCGGCTCCATCCTCCCCATGCATGATCGTCTCCTGGGACGTTCAGACGACATGTTCATCTACCGCGCTGTCAACATCTATCCAGGCCAGATCGATCACATCCTCTCGAGTGTCGAGGGGGTGGGCAGTGAGTATCAGGTTCACCTCGACCGAAAGGAGGATGGAAAGGATTATATGACCGTGAAGGTGGAACGGGCGGAAGGAGGGAATCCCTCGGCTGATCCCGAACTTGCAAGGAAGATCGAAGAGGAGATTAAGAAGCAGATCCTGGTGAGCGGGAAAGTCGAGATCGTCGATTATGGGACCCTTCCGAGGTCTGAGCGAAAGAGCAAAAGGGTCTTCGACCATCGGGGAATCTGAAGAGAGCCCTTTTCGCGAAAGGGGGTGGGAGATCTATTCGAAGCTGTTGGGTCAAGTCATGAATGAAAAAAAACTGAGAAAGGAGGAAAGGAGAGCATGAAGAAGACCGTTTCGATTGTCTCTATAGGGTTATGGATGATGGGCTTGTTGATGGCAAGCCTGATCATCGCAGTGCCAGTCCAGGCACAGATCAAACTGAGCTATGCAAACTTCCCCCCTGCCCCAACCTTCCCATGCGTTCAAATGGAGAGGTGGAAGCAAGAGGTGGAAAAGCGGACCGGTGGAAAGGTCAAGATCGATACCTACCCCGGGGGGACACTCCTTCACGCAAAGAACATGTTTGATGGGGTTGCCGCTGGTACGGCGGATATTGGTTGCTCGTGCCCCTCTTATTTCCCGGGAATGTTTCCTGTGGTCGAAGCCATCGACCTCCCCGTAGGCTGGCCCAGTGCCACCGTGGCGAGCCTCTCTCTGCTGGACCTCGTCAACAAGTATAAACCCAAGGAACTTGAAAGGTTCAAGATCATCACCATGTTCACCTGCCCACCGGCAAATATCATGTCGATGAAGCCCATCCTGAGCCTGGAGGATCTCAAGGGTTATGAACTGAGAGCCTCCGGAACAGGGGCAAAGATCCTCGGTCTCCTCGGAGCGGCAGCGGTTGGGATGCCTCAGTCCGATGTCCCCGAGGCACTCCAGAAGGGCGTCATCAAAGGCAACGTCTCTTCCCTCGAAGTTATGAAGGATTTCAAATACGCGGAGTACTGCCGTCATGTGACTGCGAATGTGAACCTTTTCGTCGTCTCCTTTGCGGTGGTCATGAATCAGAAGAAATGGGAATCCCTTCCACCGGATGTGAAGAAGGTGATCGATGATCTCACAAGAGATCAGGCGCTTTGGACGGGAAGATACGTGGACAATCATGTGAAGGAGGCAATGAAGTGGTCCATCGAGACCTACAAGAACCCGACCGTCCAGGTGTACAAACTCTCACCGAAAGAGATCGAGAGATGGTACGCAGTGCTCAAGCCGATGAGGGATACCTACATCAAGGAGGCAGAGGCTAAAGGATTGCCGGCAAAGGCGATTCTTGAGGACGTGATGAAGCTCAAGGAGAAGTACAGCAAGGAATATCCTGAATAATCTCTTTTCTGAAGATCGCTTTCCAGGGGGGAGGATCAGCACTCCCTCCTCTCCCTTCTTTTTGGCATTCCATCTGAACGGAGCAAGCCGTGTTACGTATTCTGGAGCAGATCAGTACTCGTTTGAGCAAATGGTTTTCGTGGTTCGGTGGTGCCGCCCTTCTATCCTTAACCGGGATTGCGTGTCTCAATATGCTTCTGAGGCCCATGGGAGCTCCAATCACCGGTGCCTACGAACTGGTCGGATTTTTTGGAGCCCTTGTGGTGGCTTTGCCCTTAGGCTATGCCCAGATCAGCCGCAGTCATATTTCCGTGGACATCTTGGCAAGGCATTATTCGAAACGGGCGCAGCAATGGGTGAATCTCGTCAGTTCTTTTCTCTGCACGATCTTCTTCATTCTGGTGGCATGGCAGAGCGCCATCTACGCTTCCACCATTTGGAAACGAGGGGAAACCTCAGAAACATTGAGGATCGTCTATCATCCCTTTGTATACACGGTCGCCGTCTGCTGCCTCCTTCTCGCGACGGTTCTCTTCGTCGATTTCTTGAAATCCCTGGCCCGACTCAAAGGAGAGAGATAGATGGTCGGAATGATCGGCATCCTTCTCCTTCTCATCGTCATGATCGTACTCCAGATGCCCGTTGGGTTTGCCATGGCCCTCGTGGGTTTCTGTGGCTTATGGTACGTGACAGGTCTTGAATCGGCCCTCTCGATGATCGGCACCGACACGTGGGCCAACTTCTCCTCCTATGGCCTTACCGTGATCCCCCTCTTCATTCTGATGGGTACGGTCTGTTTTTATTCGGGCGTCAACAAGAATCTCTACGATACCGCCTATAAATGGTTTGGCCGAACTCGAGGGGGGATCGCCATGGCAACGGTGATGGCGTGCGCGGGATTCGCCGCCATTTGTGGCTCGAACAACGCCACCGCTGCGACCATGACCACCGTCGCTCTCCCGGAGATGAGAAAGTACCGTTACGATAAGGCCCTCTCGGCCGGATCCATTGCCTGCGGTGCCACCCTGGGCGTTGTCATTCCTCCGAGCGTGGTCTTGATCGTTTACGGCATACAGACTGGACAGTCGATCGGGAAACTCTTCTGGGGATCGACCTTGCCAGGCATCCTCATGACGATTCTCTTTGCATTGACGATCTATCTCCTATGTTTGCGGCACCCGGAGTGGGGTCCAGGAGGCCCTCGAACGAGCCTCATCGACAAGATCAAGTCCATCCCCGGGGCAACGGAGATGATCATCCTCTTCGCCCTCGTCATGGGGGGACTCTACACGGGCGCCTATACGCCCACGGAGGCGGGTGCGGCGGGAGCCTTTTTCGCCCTGTTGATTGCCGCGGCGATCCGAAGAAAGCTTTCGTGGAAGGGATTTGTTTCAGCGGTCATGGACGCCTTGAAAGTCTCGTGCATGGTGATTGTCATCGTATGGGGGGCCGTCATTTTCGGTCGTTTCCTAACGATCAGCAGACTTCCCTTCGTCGCCGTGGATTTTGTTTCAAACCTTCATATTCCCCCTTCGATGATCATGATCTCAGTTTTGATCATTTACACGGTCGCGGGAATGGTCATGGATGCGCTGGGTTTCCTTTTGATCTCCATCCCGATCTTCTTCCCCATCGCGACAAAATTGGGCTATGATCCGATCTGGTTCGGCTGTATCCTGACGGTGGTGACCACCATGGGGGCTGTGACCCCGCCCGTGGGAATCTGCGCCTACGTGGTCTGTGGGATGGCCGAGGATATTTCTCTCTCGACCGTCTTCAAAGGCGTTCTCTGGTTCATCCCAGCCTATGCTGTGACGATGGCGATCATGATGCTCTTTCCGCAGATCGCGCTCTTTTTACCCAGCCTTGTGAGGTGAAGCGGAGGCTCTTATGAAGAAATTTGATTACCTCAAGCCCAATACCCTCGAGGAGGCCCTTTCCCTCCTGAAACAATACGGAAAAAAGGCGAAGCTTATCGCGGGGGGGACGGATGTGATCGTGATGATTAAACAGAAGACGATGATGCCCGACGTCCTCATCTCCCTTCGTGGAATCTCCGGGTTAGACGAGATCCGATATGACGGAGAGCTAAGAATCGGGGCGATGGTCACCCACCGCGCCATCGAAAAGTGCGATCTGATTCGGAAAGAGTTCTCTGCCCTGGCCGATGCTGTTGATGTCCTCGGCTCCGTCCAGATCCGAAATGTAGCCACAATTGGAGGAAATATCTGTACCGCCGCCCCCTCCGCAGACATGGCGACACCCTTGCTCGTTTTGGGAGCCAGGGTGAAAATCAAGAGCTTGGGCGGAGAAAGGATCGTCCCTATCGAGGAATTTTTCACAGCCCCGGGGGAGACGATTCTGAAGAAGGACGAGGTTGTCACCGATCTGATCATTCCCAAGCCCCTCCCTTACACAGGTTCCGCTTACTATAAGCTCCAAAGACGACGGGCTCTGGATCTTCCCATCCTTGGGGTCTCCGTTCTCATCTCTTTGGACAAGGGAACCGTCTCTTGTTCGGACCTGCTCTGCACAACCTCTCCCATCTCCTCGATCCTTCACGCGATGGAAAGAGACGATCTCACCTGTAAGGAGATACGAATTGCTCTGGGAGTGGCGGCCCCCACCCCCATCAGAGCCCTGAAGGCCGAGAGCCAAATGAGGGGGAAGAAGATCAGCGACGAACTGTTGGGCGAGGTAGCCCGAACCGCTTCGATGGAAGCCCAGCCGAGAGACTCGATTCGGGGAGAGGCATGGTACAGGAAGGAGATGGTCGAAGTCCTTGTCAAGCGCATGATCATGAAGTCGATCGAAAGGGTGGTCCGTCCCGAAGAGACGGTTTTCCCGGAAAGGCTGTGGTAGCTGACGAGGTCAACAACCAAATTCCGAGCACCAATGCCAAATAAGCACGAATCTCCAATAACCGAATTTACCGAAAGAATTCTCAATTTGAGACTACTTTGTTTGAGTATTGGTAACTGGAAATTATTTGGGATTTGGAATCTGAACATTGGGATTTGGTGAGGGTTAAAGGAGAGTGAGACATGAAGAAAATCGTTAACTTTGTCTTAAATGGAGACCCTGTGGAATTGGAGATCGAACCCCACCTCACCCTTTTGCAGCTCCTCAGGGATAAATTGGAGCTCAGGGGGACAAAGGAAGGCTGTGGCATGGGTGAATGTGGGTCTTGCACCGTTCTCCTGGATGGAAAGGCGGTGAACTCTTGCATTTTCCCTGCCCTCGAAGTGGAAGGGAAAAGAGTGACCACGATCGAGGGGCTCATCGATGCGGAAGGAAATCTCCATCCTATCCAAAGGGCTTTCATCGAGCATGGGGCCATTCAGTGCGGCTTCTGTACGCCGGGCATGGTCCTCTCAGCAAAGGCCCTCTTGGATGAAAACCCAAAACCTACCGAGGAGGAGATTCGCCACGGGATCGCGGGAAATCTGTGCCGCTGTACGGGATATCTCCAGATCATCCAAGCCATCAAGGCAGTGAGTGGACAAACCTGAGTTCGTTGAGTCTATTCGGTTTCTTGGGTTCATTGGGTTAACTCAACAAATCCAACAAACCCTATGAACCCAATGAACTAAATAGGGGAGGTAGCAATGCAAGACTTCATCGCCATTGGGAAGAGGATTCCAAAGACGGATGCTGAGGAGAAAGTGACGGGGAGGGCGGTCTATATCAATGATCTCAAACTCCCAGGCATGCTCTACGGAAAGATTCTATACAGCCCCCATGCCCACGCCAGGATTCTCCGCATCGATACGAGTCAGGCTGAAAGGCTTCCCGGGGTGAAGGCGGTCTTGACGGGATACAACATCCCCACCATCCGGTTCGGCTTTTATAAAGACAACACGCCTCTCAAAGCCAATAAGGTATGTTCTTTTCGGGATGAAGTGGCTGCTGTCGCTGCGATCGATCCGGACATTGCTGAGGAGGCCCTTGAGCTAATCAAGGTGGAGTATGAGATCCTCCCTGGCGTCTTCGATCCAGAAGAGGCGATGAAAGAGGATGCCCCCCTCATCCATGAAGACCATGTGGGGGGCAAGGAGAAGAAACCGACCAACGTCCTCAATCTTCCGTGGAGATTGGTGGTCGGAGATGTGGAGGAGGCGAGAAAGAACTCCGCCCACGTCGCAGAGGATCGCTTCAAGGTGACGTGGGTGACGCACTGTTGCATGGGCACGAGTGGGTGCGTCGCCCAATTCGATCTGAAGAACAACCTGACGATCTATGCCAATACCCAGATTCCCTCCCTTGCTCAAAGAGACTATACAGAGGCCCTTTCAGCGATGGGGCTCAAGGGCAAGAAGGTTCGTGTCATCAAGGCGATGATCGGGGGCGGGTTTGGAAGCAAACTCGATACCTATCCATACGAGTATATTGCGATCCTGCTGGCTTATAAGACCCGGAGGCCTGTGAAAATCCTCTTCAGCAGGGAAGAGGAGTTCTTTGCCACCTCTCCCAGACAGCCAGCCATCATCGACATTGCCCAGGGGTGTACCAAGGATGGAAGGCTGACATTCCGGGACGTCAAAATGGTCCTTGACAATGGTGCCTATACCTCCTGGGGAGCAACGACTCCCTCCGTCATGATGATGCCCATCTCCTCCCTCTACAAAGTCCCCAATGTCCGCTACGTGGCCAAGTGTGTCTATACGAATAATACCTACTGTCAGGCGATGAGGGGGTACGGGAACCCCCAGGCTACCTTCGCGATTGAATCGCAGATCGATATTCTCGCTGAGATGGCGGGGATCGATCCCCTCGATTTCAGATTGAGGAATGCGAACACGCCGGGAGAGGTCACACCCCAGAATTTTAGGATCAGCACCTGTGGCTTGAGGGAATGTATCGATGCCGTGGCTCAAAAGCTGGATTGGAGACAGAATCGGGGCAGAAGGGACGGTCGAGGCATAGGAATGGCGTCCATGATTCACGTCGGAGGAGGAGCTCGGGTCTACAAGTCCGACGGGTGTGGAACGATCATCAAGATCGATGATTTCGGCACCGTCAACGTGATCACAGGAGCGACGGATATGGGACAGGGGGCGGATACGGTCATCGCACAAATCGTCGCGGAGGAACTGGGGGTCCGAGTCGAAGATGTGGTGGTCACACACACCGATACCGATATCTGCCCATGGGATGTCGGCGCCCATGCCAGCCGAACGACGTTTGTGGCGGGAAATTCGGCCCGAGGGGCAGCCAAGAAGCTGAAGGAGATGCTTCTGGAGGTAGCTTCCCAAACGATGGGGGAGAGTCCGGAGAACCTCGACATCCGGGATCGAACGATCTTTTCAAAAAAAGATCCTGAGAAGAAGACGCCTATCGGAAAGGCCTTGAGGGCAGCCCATTACACCTCGGGGGGAAAGATGGTGATGGCCGAGTATTTTTACGATCCCGCCAATGAGAATCTCGATAAAGAGTTCAAAGGGAATCTCTCCATGACCTATGCCTACGGCACCCATGGCATCGAGGTAGAAGTGGACAAGGAAACAGGACAGGTGAAGATTCTCAAATATGTCGCTGCTCATGACGTGGGAAGGGCCATCAATCCCATGCTCTTGGAGGGGCAGGTCTATGGAGGAGCAGCCATGGGCCTCGGTTACGCCCTAACGGAGAGGCTCATTCTTCAAAACGGAAGGGTGATGAATCCGAACTTCCTCGATTACAAGATTCTGACAGCAAAGGACATTCCGAATATCGAACCGATTGTGGTAGAAACGGATGACCCATTCGGCCCGTTTGGAGCAAAAGGGATTGGAGAGCCAGGACTCGTACCTACGGCACCGGCCGTAGCGAACGCGATCTACGACGCCGTTGGGGTCAGAATCAAGGACCTCCCCATCACTCCGGAAAAGATCCTGGCCGCGCTGAAGGGAAAAAGATAAAATCCGTTCTCATCGGTGGGAGTCGAAAATGAAGACGACCGCCGCACCTTTCTGCGCAAAATTGTCAAC
>FWPV01015022.1_pt1 | contig 11225 bp, 11 predicted proteins | sample 2228371 | NCBI WGS metagenome assembly FWPV01 (sample SAMEA103939776, study PRJEB20133) | metagenome | reverse complement strand
TCCTTTCCTTTCCTTTCCTTTCCTTTCCTTATTTCTATATCTCCCTTTCCCTCTTCCTACTTTGTGGTAGCGTAAACCGAAATGTGCTCCCTCTCCCTTTCCCTTCGCTCTCCACCCAGATTTCCCCGCCCAAAAGTTCAACTAACCGCTTGCAGATGGACAGTCCCAGGCCTGTTCCTTCATATTGACGGGTTAAGCCGGTATCTATTTGGTAGAATGGCGTGAATAGCTTGTCCATATCTTCCGGATTGATCCCGATACCTGTGTCTGAGACGCTGGTCACCACCAAGTTTTCACTGACCCGGCTTTCGACCCGCACCTCCCCTTGATCGGTGAATTTTATCGCGTTGTTAAGCAGGTTGAGGAAGATTTGTTCCACCCGGCGCCGGTCGCTAATAATCTCTCCTACCTCTGGTGCAATATCAACTTTCAATGCCAATCCTTTCTTCTCGGCCATGGGAGTCACGGACTGTACCACCTTCTCGATAACCTGGCGCATATCGACTAATTCATGGCCGATTTCTAACTGACCAGATTCAATCTTGGAAATATCGAGCACGTCGTTGATGAGGTTCAACAGATGGCGAGCGCTCGTCTGAACCATGCGAAGTTGTTTGGTTTGTTCCTCGTTGAGTGGGCCAGCGAGGCCCTGGAGCAAAATGCCTGTAAACCCGATGATGGAGTTAAGCGGAGTGCGTAGTTCATGAGACATGGTAGCCAGAAAAGCAGATTTGATTCGGTCGGCCTCCTCCGCACGTTTCTTGGCGATTTCCAGCTCGGCCGTGCGTTCAGCCACGCGTTGCTCTAACTCAGCTGCATAGTACTTCAATTTTTCATTAAGCGTACGGATTTCTTCCTCTGTCCGAAGCCGCTCAGTAATGTCTGAGCCTATGCTCAGAATCTCCGTCACCTTGCCTTCGCTATCCGTGACGATCTTATTCGTCCAGGAAATCCAGACACGTTCCCCATTGTGGCGCACATTTTCGTTGATATTTTGTTCAAAAGCTTTTGGATTATCACAAATCTCTTTGATCATTTGGCGCAAATCCCGGCCATTGCTGTCCACGGGAGGAACAATTGTTCCGACTACATGGCGACCTATAAGCTCCTCGGCCGAATAGCTAAAAAATTGAAGTCCATATTCGTTGATAAATTTAATAATTCCGTCGGCATTCCAATGCAGGATGATGCTGTTGGCATGTTCCACCAACTCGCGATATTTTTTCTCACTCTCTGTCAGGCGAGCTTCGGTTTGTTTTCGGTCAGTAATATCGCGGACAATGGCCTGGAGAAGCGTTTCGGCCGCCAAGTCCAAGCGGTTCAAAGTCACTTCGGCCAAAAAAGGGGTTTTGTCCAAGCGACAATGTTCCCATTCAAAAAATTGTGGTCCCTGCGTAAAAGCCAGCTTGATCTTCTCCATCGCCTTTTCTTTGGATGGTCTTCCATCTGGCTGGAAAGGAGGAGAGAAGTCATAAGGCGTTGCACCGATAATTTCTTCTCGCCGGCAGCCAAACAAGGTTAGTGTTTTTGCGTTGCACTCGACGAATCTATCACCACGCATCAGAAAGATGGCATCGCCCGCACTTTCAAAAAGGGTTCTATATTTTACTTCGCTATCGCGGACCTGTTGTTCGGCTAATTTGCGCATCGTAATGTCTTGGAGACTACCCTCGTAATACAATACATGGCCTTCAGGATCTTTTGCCACTTGGGTATTCTCCTCAACCCATATTACCGAGCCATTCTGCTGGCGCAATCTTACTTCAAAATTCCGGACAAATCCTTCACTTTCGATCAATTCCTGCCACCTTTTCCGATCTTTAAGGTCGACATAGATATCAACCGTTCGAATCCCCTTCAAGGTTTCTACGTCCGGATAACCCAACATTTCAGCCAGAGTCACGTTGGCCTCCAAAATGCAGCCTTCCGGTGTAGTCCGATAAAGGCCCAAAGGGACGTTGTCGAACAAGCGGAGGTAATTGAGATTAAATTCAGAAGAAAACTTCCGTATTTGGAGCAAACTCCTCACTCTGGTCTGCAATTCCTCGTTTTCAATCGGCGTCGTAATTATTTCGTCAATGGTTTGGGGAAAATAATGAGCTATCTTTTTTATGTTTTTCCGGGTTGTAATTAAAAGAAAGGGAAGGAATACAGGTAACTCTGCTTTTTTGCGGGCCTGTATTTTTTCCCAAAAGCGCCCCAAAACCCGATGATCTATAAGAGCAAGGTTTTAGTTGGCTTTTAAATCGACTTCTGAATCGGCTGTGATTACCTCATGCTCTAGAGTAAACGACTTGGCCAATAAATGGCGCTTTGGCTTGTGTTCTAAAAAAAGTAATATCTTGGCCATTTGCCCCCCCTCATTATAAAGGATAATGGGTTAGCTGAGCACAAGAAACCAGCTGATAGTTTATTCTTTCTGGCCGGGGTGCAACTTGTTCGTTGAATGATGTTTCGCTTTGTCGAGATGATGGCCATGGTATTTTCATGCTTGCAAAATTTTAAATGTTAAAATTGAAAAGAAAAACATTTTTTCATCTTTGACAACGTCTCGGAAAAACCAACTAAAAAAATTCATGTTCGTTCCCCTTTATCGAAGACTAACTAATATTGACCCGAAATTAACACCCTTTTTAAATTATTTAATTTTGGTATAAAAAACAAGTAATTTGCGTATAGGTTCTAAATTTCCGTGATGTCTCTTTGTTTGCCTAAGGAACTGATTCATTTTTTTCTTGGCTCAGTCAATATCCTACTGCCCTACAATTCCCGGCGCACGAGTTTCAGCAAAATTATTACGTAGAAAGCACCGCTTTTTCTAAGACAAGTAGGCAAAACTCCTGGGTTCCTGAGCTCCAGGGCTATGGGTATTTGACTACCTCGTCGGCGCCAAATACTCGGCTTAAACTGGAGAGCAAGTTCGACCTGAAAGAAAGGGGTGGTTGACACGAGGCGGAAAATCTTGTATTAATAGGCGGTCGCCGATGAGAAGAAGAGTGAGGAAGTTATTATCTGTGAACTTTTCCTGGTTTTCTGGGCTCATCGCGACCTCTTCGTTTCAACTTAAGGAAGACGGTTCTTCTCTCTTTCTTTTCCCTTACTCCCTCTATTTTTACGGACGCCTCTGAGCGTCCGTAGAACTTTATCCCCCCAACCCTCCCCTTAAAGACAAATCTTGTCTAAAGGAGTGCAAAATGGAAGGTTTAAAACTCGCTTCGCGTCAGTCATCGCCGCCAACAACCGTTTGGGTGAATTCCCTGGCCATTGGCCGAGATTTTGTCCTGATTGCTGGACCATGCAGCGTGGAAACCGAAGAGCAAATGCTCGAGACAGCCCGAGAAGTGAAAAAGGCGGGGGCCAACATCCTCCGCGGAGGTGCTTTTAAACCTCGGTCCTCGCCGTATGCTTTCCAAGGGCTTGGACTTAAAGGGGTTAAAATTTTGCGGCAAGTAGGCGAGGCAGTCGGTCTGCCGGTGGTTTCAGAAGTGCTTGACCCCCGGGATGTGGGCTGGATGGCCGAATACGTTAACCTTTTTCAGGTTGGAGCCCGGAATATGCAGAATTTTTCTCTGTTGAAAGAGGTCGGTCAGACCAGGATTCCGGTTATTTTAAAACGAGGCATGAACTCGACGGTTCAGGAATGGCTGCTCTGTGCCGAATACATCCTGACGGCGGGCAACCCCAACGTCATTCTTTGCGAGCGAGGTATCCGCACCTTCGAGCGCTATTCTCGCAATACTTTGGATATAACATCTATCCCCGCCGTCAAAGAGCTCTCGCATTTACCCATCATCGTCGACCCTTCCCATGCAGCGGGGAAAGCCAGCCTGGTCCCCGCCTTAAGCCTGGCCGCAGTGGCGGGAGGCGCTGATGGGCTGATGGTGGAAGTCCATTACCATCCAGAGTTAGCCCTTTGTGATGGCGAGCAATCGTTAACCCCGCGGCAATTCTCTCAATTGGCAGGCCAGGTTTTTAAGCTCAGGAAATTTTTAGAACATTCACTCCTGAAAAGCTATCAGGAGGAGAAGCCGTGAAAAAGATTTCTTTTTCTTGTGCCTTGGGGTCGACAGATATTTATATCGGAAAATTAGCGAGCTCTCTTGGCCAAGTAACCGGCGCCAGCCATGCAGCCGTCATCGCTTCCCATCGCGTGGCTGCTCTTTACCCCTGGCTCCTTGAATCGAGACTTTCTCACCTGATACCAGACGACGAAGAAATCAAATCTCTTGACCGCGCCTCCGAGCTCTATGGCCAATTTCTCTCCTGGCATCTTGACCGTTCCTCCCTCGTGGCCGCCGCGGGCGGGGGCGCAATTTGTGATTTGGTCGGTTTTGTTGCCTCAACCTACATGCGCGGTATTTCCTTCCTGCTTATCCCGACGACGCTTTTGGCCCAGGTGGATGCAGCTGTCGGCGGCAAAACAGCGGTTGATTGGGGAGGAATAAAGAATGTTATCGGCACATTTGCCCTGCCACGAGCTACTTTGATTGACCCTAAATTTTTATTAACCTTGCCGCCAACAGAAATCCTCAATGGCCTCGCAGAAGTAGTTAAGTATGCTCTCATCGCCTCGCCCGAGTTGTTTTCTTTCTTACAAACGAATTGGGATAGTCTTCTCCAACCTGACCTTGGATTAATGGAACAAGTCATTATGGACTCAGTGACCATCAAGCTTTCTTTGGTCGAATCAGATGCTCGCGAGGCTAATCAGCGGCGGCTGCTAAATTTTGGCCATACCTTAGCTCATGCTGTCGAAAAAGAGATGGCCTGGAGTCATGGCCAGGCAGTAGCCTGGGGAATGGGCCTGGCTACCAAAATTTCAAATCGTTTAGGCATTCTGGCCAAAGAAGACGCGAGCAGTATTCTTGATTTCCTTGAACAAAGTTTTCCTTTTTTAGCCGCGACAAAAATCACCCCTTTTAGGGTGGAAAAAATTTTGGAGCGTTTAGAAGCAGACAAAAAGAGGGAAGGGGGGTTAATTAATTTTGTTGTGCTGCGGAGCATTGGGAAAGCTGAGGTCCATCGTCTGCCGTTCGGTCAATTAAAGGAGCTTCTTGATGATCTGCGTTAGCCTGGGTAAACTTTCTTTCGAGGAGTGCCAGCATGTTCTCTGTCAGGTGGAAATGGCTGAGCTGCGTCTCGACCTCCTTAACTTTTCTTTAACCCAGCTAAAAAAGGTTTTTTCTTCCCATCCCAACCTTATTGCCGCTTTTCGTTCCCGAAAGTCAGGGGATCAGAAGAGGAAAGCTTTTCTTCGGGAGGCGATAAAGGCTGGTGCCCGTTTCCTTGACCTCGATATCCAGACGGACGTCGATTTCATTTCTGAAGTCAAAAAAGCTCTGAAGGAAAAAGGAGGTATGCTTATTATCTCTTATCATAATTTCCGCAAGACTCCAGAGGAAGCAGAGCTTCATCAAATTATCCAGCGGGCATTTTCTCAAGGCGCTGACATCGTTAAAGTGGCTTGTTTCTGTCGCCAGCCAGGCGATAATGCCCGGCTTTTAAGTCTTCTGAGCAAAGGCCGTCCGGTTGTGGTCTGTGGCCTGGGTCCAGCGGGCATCATCACTCGGGTGGCCGCCGTATTATGCGGAAGCCCTTTTACATACGCATACTGGGAAGGGAAGAAGCCCACCGCTCCTGGCCAGCTCAGCTATCAACAACTAAAGAAAATATACGAATTTTTAAGAAGGCCAAAAAAATTCACTAATAATAATAAAGGAAACCATAATACTGAGTTTTGAAAAATAGTGTGGAGGCTAAAAAAAAATTTTTTAAGGCAAGCTTAAGGATTTCAGGATGAAAAAAGAAAACCCCTGGCCACTTTTTGCCGTTATCGGCCGGCCAGTTTTTCATAGCCGCAGCCCGGAGCTTTATAACCAAGCTTTTCAACAGAAAAAAATAAGAGCCAGCTATATCCGGCTTGCCTCTTCATGCCTTGAGGAAGCCCTGACCATGGTTAAAGAATTGGATATGGCTGGGTTTAATCTCACGGCGCCGTATAAGGAAAAAATTCTTTCCTACCTCGATGAAGTAGATGAGCAAGCTCGGTCCATTGCTGCCGTGAATACAGTCCTCCGGACGGAAAACAAATTAAAGGGTTTCAACACTGACCCCGAAGGATTCAGGTGGGCCGTAAAGAGAGCCGGGATTGAGCTCAACTTGGCCAAGGTCCTGGTGCTGGGAGCAGGGGGTGCGGCCAGAGCAGTGCTTTATGCTTTAAAACAAGCTGGTGCAAGGACAGTCTGGGTCAGTAACCGGTCGGAGGAAAAAGCGCAAAAATTGGCCAGCGCATTTGGTTATTCTTTTCTTTCTTTGCAGGAATTAAGAAAAAGCTTGCCTGATTTTTCCTTGGTCGTTTCTTGTTTGCCCCGCCTCGAATACCTCTTATCTTTTTCTGATATTCCTCGGGGATGCCGTCTGATTGAAGCCAGTTATTTGCCTTTAGCCGAAAATTCTGCCGTAAGCGCAATGGAAAGAGAGCCACGTAGGATTTATGAAGCAAAAGAATACGAAACAAAAGAAAATAAAGAATTATCGAAGCAAAATTGGCCAGAAAGAAAACTGACGCGTTTTCTCGCGACGGATAGAGGCAACCAGACCGACCACGAACCAAGGAGCGGGGAAGAGCGTGAAAAAAGGTCCAGAATCCAATCGGAAAATTGTTTGGCCCCACTTAGAACACCGCATGAAGTCAACGGGACAAAAAAGAGCGGTTTGGAGTGGCTGCTGGGTCAGGGAGTTGCCGCCTTCCGCTTGTTCACCGGAGAGGAACTGAAGCCTGAAGAAATCGTAGCTTTGCGGGAGAGCGTTTTCCGAGGCCGGCCTAAAAAAAATAACCTCGCTGTCATTGGGTTTATGGGTTGTGGCAAGAGCGCGGTCGCCAGGTTGCTGGCGGCAAAATTAGGTTGGAATTTTTTGGACACAGATGATCAAATCGAAATACATTCTGGGCAGACAATAGAAGCCATTTTTGCTAAGCAAGGCGAAGCTGGATTTAGAAAAATAGAAAGACAATTGATTCCTGAAATTTTACTTAAAGCCAAGCAGACGGTTATTGCTCTGGGAGGGGGAGCAGTTTTATCCACCAGAGTAAGACAGGCTCTTGCCTCTTCCTGTCATGTCCTTTGGCTGTGGGCGCCTCTGGAGGAGTGTTTAAAGAGGATGAGCAGAAGCGGGAAAAGTCGGCCTTTGCTTCGTTGGAGAAAATCCTTTGCTTCCAGGGAAAGATTGCTTCAAGAAAGGGTCCGCTTTTATGCCTGTTCAAGCGACCTGTTAGTAGCTAACCTGGATGGTAATTTAGAGCAAACAGTGGGGTTAATCTATGAGGAAATTAGTTCTTCCCTCTGAGTTAGAAGGTTATGTCGCCGTGCCGGCTTCAAAGAGCCAGACAATAAGAGCTCTGGCCGCGGGTTTGTTGGCCAGGGGAGAAAGCCTCCTCCTCAACCCTTCTTGCTGCGATGATGCCATCACCTGTCTGCAAGTTATTAAGCAGCTTGGAGCTGAGGTCGACGCTGACTCCCGCAGCATAAACCCGGTTTGGAAGATAAAGGGAGGTTTTCCTGAAAAAAACCAGATCCCGCCTCCCGGGATAACCCTTTCTTGCGGGGAGTCAGCTCTGACCATGCGCCTTATGGCTCCGGTCGTCAGTCTTCAACCGTATCCAGTAACGCTCGAAGCTGAAGGAAGTTTAGGCCGGCGGCCGATGGACATGGTGGAGGAACCGTTGAGGCAACTAAATGTAAACTGTCGTACTCAGGAAGGTTTCCCACCCCTCTGGATCCAAGGGCCCATAACCTCGGGTTCCGTGCTCCTTGATGCTTCTCGATCTTCCCAGGCTCTTACGGGGTTGCTGATGGTTTTGCCGTTGCTCGCGAGAGATTCGGAAATCATCGCTTTTAACCTTAAAAGCAAACCTTATGTCGAGCTGACTATAGATTTAATTCAATTATTTGGTCTAAGCGTGGATGTTTTTCCCGCCGGGGAAATTTACCGCTTCCGAATCAGCGGAAGACAGAGTTATCAACCTACTTTTTTTGAGGTGGAAGGAGACTGGTCAGCCGCTTCTTTCTTTGTGGTGGCGGCTGCTTTAACCGGCCGAGTTAAATTGACTGGCCTCAACCCTTTCTCTAAGCAAGCGGACAAGCAAATCCTGGCGGCGCTTAAGGCGGCGGGCGGAAAATTTTATTGGGAAGGAAGAAGCCTAATCGTTGAACGGGCCGAGCTTCGCGGTTTTGACTTCGACGCCTCCGATTGTCCTGACCTTTTTCCCCCGCTCTGTGTCCTGGCTATTGGCGCTTTGGGCCGCTCTAAAATAAAAGGAGCCCATCGTCTTATAATCAAAGAGAGCAATCGCGCCGCAGCCTTGGTCGAAGAGCTGAGCCGGGTGGGAGCAAAAATAGCGCAAGAAGGTGACTCGCTTGTCCTCGAGGGCGGGAGACTTGGCGGTGGCGTGATGGACTCACGGGGGGACCACCGATTGGCTATGGCCGCCGCGATTGCTGGCCTAATTTCCGAAGAAGGGATAGTGGTCAGCGGCAGCCAGGCCGTGAGCAAGTCCTTCCCCGGTTTTTTTGAGAAATTAAAAAGTTGTGGAGGGAAAGTTCGATGAATACTTTTGGTTGGTGTTTTCGGTTATCCATCTTTGGCGAATCTCATGGTCCTGTGGTCGGTGTGGTCCTGGACGGTGTACCCGCCGGTCTTCCGCTGAAGGAGAAAGATTTTCGGGAAGATTTAGACCGACGCTGGCCAAAAGGAAAAGGTATAAGCTCAAGACGAGAGCCAGATATTCCCGAAATTAAGAGCGGTTTATTCGAAGGTAAAACCACCGGCGCACCTTTAACTATAATTTTGGCCAATAAAAAGATTGATTCAGCCGCTTATAAGGAACTGAGATATTTGCCTCGTCCTGGCCATGCTGATTTTAGCGCCTGGTGGCGGTTTAGCGGTTATAACGATGGGCGGGGTGGCGGTCATTTTTCGGGAAGGCTGACTGCCGGCATAGTAGCCGCGGGTGTCGTCGCTAAAAAAATTATCTCGCCTATTAAAGTAGAAGCCTGGCTGGAAGAAGTTGGTGGGTCCAAAGATTTCGAATCGGTCGTTATAGCGGCGATGAAGGAAAAAGACTCCGTCGGCGGAATGATTTCGTGTCGAGCGAGGCCGATGCCCGTCGGGCTTGGCGAGCCGTTTTTTGATTCTGCCGAATCGATTTTATCTCATTTAATTTTTTCTATCCCCGGAATTAAGGGGATAGAATTCGGGAGTGGGTTTGCGCTCAGCCGAATGAGGGGAAGCGAGGCTAATGACATAATTTTGGACCGCACAGGAAAGACGAAAAGCAATCACAATGGCGGTATTATCGGTGGCTTGACCAACGGGAATGAACTTTTTTTGCGCGTCGCAGCCAAACCAACACCCAGCATCAGCCAGCCCCAAAAAACTGTTGACCTTAAAACCGGCGAAGCCAAAATAATCCAGATTAAAGGCAGGCATGATGTTTGCTTTGCTTTGCGCTTGCCAGTAGTAGTGGAGGCGGCGGTGGCTATCGGACTGGCGGAGTTGTTGCTCCGGGCGCAGTTAATTCCCCTCGTCTGGGGGAAAAAGCCGATGAACCAGTTCTGGCGCCGAAGACGAAGGTAAAGATGAAAAATATATTTTTGGGCGAGGCAGGAAGATGAGAGGAAAAACTCATGACCATTTTATGGCGTTTTACTTCTTTGATTTTTTGGCGAGGCGGGAGAGTAAACAGGATGATTTGGCTGGAAAAGCAAGGCGCCCCACTAATCAATTGGCCAGATGCGTGGTGGAGTGATGAGTAATCAAGACAAACGTAGCAAAAAAGAACAATTATCCAAGAACAAAAGCCATGAGCGCCGGCCAAAAAAGTTATCTTCAGGTTTAACTACCATCAGGCAACAGATTGACCGAATAGATGAAAAAATCCTGGCCCTTCTTGAGCAACGATTTTCCTTGAGCGTCGGGACAGTTAGGTATAAAACCAGGTTGCGGGACAAGACGAGAGAGAAGGAAGTTTTCGCCCGTGTGGCGAAGAAAACAGCGAGCTGCGAATATTTAAATTTCGCTTTTGCCAGAAAAATCTATCGTTTGATTCTAAGGGAGAGCCTGGCTCTGGAGAAGAGCTGGGGACAAGAAGCGGCAAACAACCTCAAACCTCGCCCGAAAAGAAGGACTAAGGAGGAAACAAATGACAGAAAAGGTATCAATTAACTTTTCTTCTTTTGTCAAAAAAGTGGCGGTCGTCGGTATCGGGAAGATGGGGGCATGGCTGGCCACAGAACTTAAGACATGGTGCGAAGTAGCTGTTTTTGACCGGAACCCTGAAAAAGCAGAATCTCTCAAGGGCGTAAAAATTTTGTCGGCGCTCAGTGAACTTAAGTCCTTCTCGCCCGACCTTTTGTTAAACGCGGTTAGCCTTGAAAACACAACGCTTGCTTTTGAGGCGGCCAGGCCGTTTTTGCGCCCTGACTGCTTGCTGGCGGATATCGCTTCCGTCAAAGGGGAGCTTGCCCGCTACTACCGGGATTGTGGTCACCGCTTTGTTTCCACCCATCCGATGTTTGGACCAACTTTTGCTGATTTCAACGCCCTGTCCGAGGAAAATGTCATCATCATCAAAGAATCGGACGAGGCAGGAAAAGCTTTTTTCCGGCAATTCTACAGCCGCTTTGGCTTAAGTCAATTTGAATACTCTTTTGACGAGCATGACCAGATAATTGCCTATTCCCTGACCGTGCCTTTTGCCTCCACCATGGTCTTTGCTGCCCATTTAAGCGCTTTGACCGTGCCCGGAACAACTTTTAGAAAGCATCTCCAGATTGCTCGTTCTCTCCTGAGCGAAGATGACTACCTCCTGGCGGAAATTCTTTTTAACCCCCATTCATTGCCTCATTTAGAAAAAATTACCCAGCGTCTGGAGTTCTTAAAACATATCATCCGCAGCCGGGACTATGAGGAGGCCCAGCGCTTCTTTAACCGCCTTCGTTCGAACCTCCACATGTTGCCAGCGGAAAATGACCAATTTATAAAATAAAGAATTTATCTACCCCTCAGTAAAAACATAGACGGAAGGCGATTGATTTTCTCCTCGCCATTTCTTTCGGCCAAAATTAGTTAAATTTTTTTTTATTTTTTTTAGCGCAGGAAAGTGTTGAAAAGGAGCTTAAAAGTACCATGAGTCTGGCAGCGATGCTGCGGCCGGAAGGCAAAGA
>FWPV01015018.1_pt1 | contig 11226 bp, 12 predicted proteins | sample 2228371 | NCBI WGS metagenome assembly FWPV01 (sample SAMEA103939776, study PRJEB20133) | metagenome | reverse complement strand
TACGATGCCGTAGCCCGCTGACCAATCCATCCTATGCAAGGTATCCCATTAGATGAGCTTGCACCGAAACTGGGTGGTGGGTAGCGTTCAAGATCAATAACCGTGGGCAAAACCGTTACCTGTTTAGCACCAGCCGCTTGGGCATACTCCGCTAAATAATCATTGCCTGCCACGACGAGTGCAGCTTTTTGCATGAGAGAAGGATGTTTCTTGGCCAAAAGTCCTCTGACCCAAGGGTTTGAATGCAAATCGTAAAGGTGAAAAACAGCATCATCATAGTCTAAAACATAGGGTATTCCCTTGGCTAAAAGGGACTGTTCAATACCGGCTGGTAGCCAAGGGAGTGCTTCCTTCTCAATCCAGATTACGTCAACGTCTTTGGTGTCTAGCAAGGTTTTGATGCGCTGCCAGTAGCCTTTTAGGGACTCGCGCCATGATCTTCGTCCGTGTTGTAGGCTAGCAACATAGGCATCTGTAAAAAGTGGTGACACCTTAACGTGGATTCCCGCTGCTGTCAGCAAAGGGACATACTGGTAAGAGCGCAGCCGACTACTTGCGCCTAGTCTTGAATAACGAGTTAGACACAGGATTTGCAGGTACGTTCCTCCAATGCTTTGTAGATTTCCTTGTATTGCTCTACTCCATTATCTAGTGAAAAGTACCGATGTGCAGCAATAGTGCATCGGTTAGAAATATCTGGATCGTCACACAACAGGAGGAGTTGCTTGAGTCCCTCTTCCAAGCTACGTGGTTCAAAAGTGTCAATAACTACTCCCACCTTTTCACGGCAAACAATCTCTGCCATGTCGCCAACACCTGCATTGACTAAACAGGGGAGACCGCAGCCCAAGAACTCAGCGAGTTTTGTTGGTGAACATGCTGCACGAGAATAAGAAGGCTTATAGAAAAAGACTCCAGCATGCATACGTGCCATCAGCATCGGCACTTCCGCATGAGTTGCAGATACAATTTCTGTTGCCTGCTCAGGAACCCCTGCTTCCTTAAGACATTGACGAATATACTCATGTTCGCCGCGGTTAACAACTAAGAAGTAGGCATTTGGTTTCAAGCGCAATAATGTGGCAACTGTTACTGCAACAGCATCAAACTGATACCATGTACCAGCAGAACCAACGTACCCTAAAACAAATCGCTCACTGGAACAGTACCTTTCTGAGGGTTTAAAACGGTTCAGATCAGCACAAGTAGGTATCACTGAAGAAGGTGGCATCTTTCCCTGCAAGTAATCGAACTCTTGCATTATTTTAACGGCAGCCTGAGTAAGGGAAACCACATGATCTGCATTGAGTAAAAACTGCCGCTCAAACCACTTAGCTATCTTGTATAGCCTACTATCGCGATGCCATAGACCACCATCGACACGTTCATCCGCCCAGAAGCCCCGCATATCAAAGAGGAAGTAGCTTCCAGTTAAGCGCTTAAGGATAAGTGCCATTACCGATGGGACGTAAGAGCGTGCGTGGATAATGCGCAAGCCATGCCGAACTATTAACCACCAACCTAAGATAATGCCTTGGAAAATATCCCAAGCAGTAGCAATAGCTGATGGGCTTTTGTGGTAGCGTAGCGGATACCAACAAATTCCTGCCGCACTGATACGTTTAGCAATCGCTTTTCGTTGATCTATGTTTCCCCAATCTTCGGGCTTCTCAAAACTAATGAGGTGAATAGGGCGATCTTGTGCTAGCCGCTCTAGGTAAGCAAGAACTTGAGACTGGCCAAGAGGCTCTAATATGCCATCATAGGAGACATATAAAACGCCACTTTTCACACCATCTTTCATAAACTCAGTTGATTGCATTTATTATCAATCTTGGGAGTAAATTTTGCTTCTAAAAATTACTACTTATGAATAGTGAAAAATAGCACTAAAGCGGTTACCAAATGTTATATGGCAAACTTTTTTGCCACTAAGCAGCTTCGCAGCACTTGCTATCAACCTTTTCACCATATTACCTTGAGCGTAAGGCCATCTCGTTTCATAAATTTCCCAATGAAGAACCTTCAAATTGGGTGCTACTCGTTCAAAAATCGGTAAATGTTCGAGTACATCTCCTAAGTGGATCACATCAAACATAGCCATATCCGTATTTTGGCCAAAGGCTGTAGTTGAAACAACTGGACAACCAGCTAATCTGCTAGCTTCAGTGGCTGCCTCTGCATCAAATTCAACCCCATAGCCGTTAAAACCTACTGCTTGGACTGCACGAAGAAAATGTCCCAAGCCACAACCATAATCAAGAACAGTTGCTCCTGCCTCGGCAAACTTTGTTAATAGCTGTGCTGCTTTTGCATATTGCTCACGACTTCGCTCAGCGTAGTGCTGATCGTGATATTCGGACTTCGCATACATCAATGCAAAAACCTCATCACTGGGAACCGGGCTAACAAAAACAGTCCCGCAGGCTTGGCAACGGTAATACCCGAAGTGATGCCCCTTAAATTGAACTGCCCAAGGAAAAGTTGGTTTTGCTGAGTCGTGATCGCAGATTGGGCAAGAGCGAATGCTTCCTGAATCCTGATGGCGATGTTGAGGAGTGTTTTCTTGTTGCTGCTGCCAGATAAATTTCATGAGACCCCCATGAGATGTAAATAGCGTTTTGCTGCAATTGCTGGATCAAAATCCTTCGCTCGTTGTTTTAAGGCTGTTCGATCGTGAGCCATCTCCAGTGCATTCTCCATTGCTTTAGCTAGGGCAGCCACATCTCCGACTGGAACCAGTTGCCCCCAGCGGCCACCTTCGAGGATTTCAGACGGTCCTGCTGGGCAGTCAGTGGAAACCACAGGTAAACCTTGTCCGAGAGCCTCAACAATAACGTTACCAAATCCTTCGTAGTCTGATGACAACACAAAGAGATCAGCGGTTGCATAAAACGGTGCCGGATCTCGGTGAAACCCAGCAAAAATGACCTGCTCCATAATACCTAGCTCTAATGCAAGTTGCCGTAGTTGTTTTTCTAGCTCACCACGCCCAACAATCATTAAACGCGCTGAAGTGCGGCATAGGCGTGCAAAAGCCTGCAATAGTAGAGCATGATTTTTTTGTGGTTTTAGGGTACCGACCGTTAGGATTCGTTCTCCTCTCGGTGCTCCCCATAGCTTTTCTACCTGTTCAATTGCCGCTGGTGACGGTTCTGAAGCCACAGCAATGGGGTTGTAAATAACTGTCATTTCTTCTGTGGCGAGACCTGATAGCTTAGACATATCTTTAACAACACCTTGAGACACCCCCACGCGAGCTGTAGCCAGCCGATAGCCAAGACTGACAGATGAGCGGAGCATTACTTGGTGTAGTGTGCCCCAATCTTGGTACTGTAAACTCAGATTATTATGCTCAGAGATAACAACTGGACAAGGATGACCAGAAAGTTTTTGGGCGAGGGGAGCAATCACTGTCAGTGGCCACATGGCGGCAAGAAGGGCATCAGGACGATGTTCTCGTAAGTATTTCGTTAAAGCGGGTAAAACACTGCGAAAGCGTTGGCAGCCTAAATCATGAATAGGAAACAATGCCTTAGCCTCAGAGATAAGCTCACCTTTTGCTTGCATCAGAACAAATTCTGGTGAATGTCCAAGACGCTGAAATTCCTGAGCAAGGGTTATGCTAATCCGCTCAGCACCACCACCACGAAGATCAGGAAGAAGAATTACGATTCTCATGAGCTTGGCTTATAAATCATATCCAAAAGTCCGAATGACTGACATATATCTTTGATAAGATTTTTACCTCCCATTGCGACAGTTTTAGAACCAATATACCCACCCATGACTATAGCTGCTAGAAGGTGATGAAAACGCTGCATTGCAGATTGCTCAGAGTATAGTGCTGCCCGATGCTTCTGAATCTCAGAAATTCGATCAAAGTCATTTGCCGCCAAAAGGAAGTCTTTGGCTTTATTGGAATCAGTAGCGGCAGCAATGTTACGTAGAAATTCAGCGGTTTCCTTAGCAACTTCAGAAAGATAAGTATAGTAGTCTGCTCCAACCTGAGATGCTATTTTGATCCGCTCTTGTATATTTGCGGGCTTGTACCAACCAGTTAGGGCTGAAGCATGTCGTCGATACAGTGCTGCTGGCTCTCTTAGGACAACAAAACCACCAGTGCTATTGGCGATTAGACATGTTAGCTTATCGTGTGTTATTAACCCATTACTTTGAAAATAGCTTTTCGGTCTCCCTTGTATCTGGATAAGGTCAATAATGTTGCTGAGTATGCTTCGCCTAAAAGTTTTTATAAAACCTGGCCAAACCCAGAAGCCATACTGCGATCGCGGGGGATGAAAGCCGGGTGAAATAGAGTTTGGAAAAATTCTGCCATTATGTTTTAGCTGTTCATCACAAATATAGCTGTTTTGTGCAATCATAACAGCACTTGGATATTGTTCTATTGCGGCGACAGCATCTTTTAGCTTGTTAGGGAGCCAGACATCATCTTGATCGCAAAAGGCTACCCAATCACCTCTACATAAACTAGCCGCTTTGAGAAAGTTGTCAGCAAAGCCTAATCTGCTTTCATTTCTATAAGTAGAAACTGGAAAAGGGGCTTCTTTGGCAAAGTTCTCAAGGATGATGAGGGTGTCATCACTAGAGCCATCATCACAGGCAATAAGCTCACAAGGGAGATAGTCTTGCTGAGCTAGGCTATCGAGTTGCTCTTGGAGGTATTTGGCACCGTTGTAGGTAGCCATTGCAATAGAGACTTTAATGGACATGACAATACTTCTACCCCATCATTGCCTTGAGCCATTCATTCATTAAGCTGACATGCTGTGCCAATCGGGAAAAAATGGTATCAGCAAGAATGTCATTGTAGGTATGAGCAGTGAGGTTGCGATCATCTACCATTTGCAGTGCCCAGTAAGCTTGGTCTTCTGTTAACAGTCCGAGTTGAAAACAGCCCCGCACAACGCCCTTCGGTGAGTTGATGTCCATGCCTTCCTGCACTCGCAAATAGAGTTGAGCGGCTTTCCATAGAGCCTCTAAGGTGTACTCGAAGCGTTGAATAGCAGCATCGCGAATCACTTTATCATTCGTCTGGCCTAAGGGCAACTCTTGTAAAGTAGTTAGGGCTCGTTTGGCCACATCTAACCGCTCCCTCAGCCGATCCACTGCTGCCCCTCTGTTTTCACACGCTCTACAAAATCGGGGGGTGCCTGAGAGAGATCCACAATCTCAACCGGGTAAAGCAAATTAGAATTCTCCAAATGCTCGCGTAAATTGCTGAGGAGGGCAGGGGGCAGGGGTGCAAGCGGTAGTACGCCGACATCTAAGTCGGAGCCCCGCCGAAGGGTGCCGCGAGCGGCTGATCCAAAGAGATAGACTTCCACGGGTAGGCCAGCAAAGTATGCTTTGAGAATCTGCTGGAGATGTTCTAAATCATTGGCAGGTTGGGAATTAAGCATTGCCAAAGCTGGGGATAAGACCAACACGGGCAGGTTGGAGTGAGGGGAGGCTGTGGGACATTGGTTGGCGGGATTGAGTAGCAAGGAGGGTTTGCAGTTGGCGGAGTTCACTGCGCAGTTGCTCGTTTTCTTTTTGCAGGTGTTCGACTTTTAGGTGAACTTGTTTGAGGCGATCGCTAAATTTCTGGCGATAGACCTCGGGCATCTCCTGAATGACCCGTTCGAGCATTTGGTTGCGATCGCCCAGTTCGATGACTTGGCGCTTGAGGTCAGCCACTTCTGCTTCGCGGGCTTGAATTTCCTGTTGGTAGGCAAGAATCTGTTCTTGGTAGCTGGAAATCTGAGCCTCGATTTGCTGAATTTGCTGTTGCAACAGTTGCAGGGCTTCGGCGTTGGCGGCTTCAGCTTTGCGCGCCTGATAGAAGCGGACAAATAGTTCCGGGTGCTGCACCATTAACTGGTACAGTTCCTCTGAGAGCTGTTGCACCAGTTGATCCCGTACTAGCAGTTCATCGGCGAGGTTAAGGGAGGACTCATTCAAGGTTTGATCGTTCACGGCGACTGCTCTCCAAGGGGATAGGCTGTGGCAAGTGTTACGGGGTGTTGTTGAGAATCATGCAGGATCTTGAGTTTTCAGAATACCATCAACCAGTACTGCCAGCGGCGGTTCTAGAAGCTCTCCAGCCGCAGCCAAATGGCTTATACCTCGATGCGACGGTGGGTGGCGGGGGACATACGGCGTTGCTACTCAAGGCGGAGCCGACTTGCCGCGTGGTCGCCATTGATCAGGATCCGATGGCACTGGCCGCTGCCCAAGCATTTCTGCAACCCTTTGGCGATCGCGTTCAGTTTTGGCAAGGCAACTTTGCTGACTTTAACGTGAATGAACCCCTGTTTGACGGCATTTTAGCGGATTTAGGGGTGAGTTCTGCCCAGTTAGACCGGGGCGATCGCGGCTTTAGCTTTCGCTTTGATGCGCCCCTTGACATGCGCATGAACCCCGAGACCCCCCTCACCGCCGCTGACGTGATTAACCACTACAGTGAGCGTGAGCTGGCAGACATTTTTTATGAATATGGGGAAGAGCGCTTTTCCCGCCGGATTGCTCGCCAGATTGTAGCCCAGCGGCCTCTCTACACCACCCAAGCCTTGGCACAGTTGGTGGCACGAGCGGTGAAATCTTCCCCACGTCAGCGCATTCATCCAGCCACTCGTGTTTTTCAGGCGCTACGCATTTACGTCAATCGGGAACTGGAGGTGTTGGATCGCTTTTTGGCTGCTTCGCCGCAGTGGTTGCGACCCCAAGGACGCATCGCCATCATTAGTTTCCACAGCTTGGAAGACCGGCGGGTCAAGCAAGCATGGCGAAACCATCCCCTCTTGACGGTCATTACTCGCAAACCAATTGTTGCTAGCGATACGGAAGTTGCGGCCAACCCCCGCTCGCGATCGGCAAAGTTGCGAGTTGCGGCGCGTGCTTTTGCATGAAGGATGGGGTTAATGCTTTATTTATGGTTGTCTTTGCAATGCGTCCTATCATTAACAACGTTAAAATGCTGAGGAGTGCTTGAGGATATGGTGGCTGCCCCTAAACTAAAATCACCGATCGCCCGATCGCGCCTATTAACGGAAATTCGTCCGCTGCGTCAACCCCAAAGACCCCTGTGGCAAAAGGTTTTAGGGGGGGTGCAGTGGGTGTCGGGTGTGGCAGCGGCCAGTTCCTTAGCAGCCTTGTTACCCCTTTATGGCTGGTCTGCGATCTCCGAGCAGCAGTGGAGTCGCACCTATGAGCAATTAGAACTGCTCAAGCGGCAAGAACGAGAATTACTGGTCAGTCATGAAGCCCTCCGCTATCGGGTGACCCAGCAAGTTCAGCAATCGCCGCAAGGATTGGTGCCCCAAAAACCGCAGCACGTCCTCTTTATTCCCAGTACGGCGACACCCGCCGCTAAGGCTCCCTTGCCACCCCCAGTGGCCACACCACCAACCCGCACGGTAAGCTACTGACCATGGGTTTGCTGGGAGAGCAACCATGACCGTTGTAGCACCAAAACCGACGTCCAATGCTCGCTTGTGGCTCATCCTTTTCTTTCTCCTCAGCAGCATGGCGGGTGTTTTGGCTCGGCTCGTCTATTTGCAAGTCCTAGAAAGCGAAACCTTAACGGCTAAGGCACGGCAGCAACAGCAGCACTACATCGCCCCGACGTTAGCTCGCTACCCCATTACGGATCGCCGCGAGACAGTGGTGGCGCTGGATCGGCCTGTGTTTACCTTATTTGCCCATCCGGCGCAGTTTAAGGTGCCCCGGGACAAGATTGCCCAAGATTTGGCGCCCCTGCTGCAGCAATCGCCAGCGCAACTGTTGGCCAAGTTTGACATCCATCCGACGGGCGTGCCCATTGCCTACGAAATCAACGAAGAAGTTGCTGCTAAAATTCGCGCCCTCAGCTACGACGGCCTCGAACTGAACCAAGCATGGCAGCGCATCTATCCGCAGCAGGATCTGATGGCCGGTATTGTGGGGTATGTGGATCGAGAGCACCAAGGCCAAGCGGGAATTGAATTTAGCCAAAATGATTTTTTACAGGTGCCACCGCAGCGTCCCTTGCTGTCGATGAATGCCCTAGGACAGTGGTTACCTGCCCTTGCACCGACGGATCCGCGCGCCCTGACGCAGGGATATCACGTGCGCTTGACGGTAGATAGCCGTCTGCAGCAGACGGCTCGCCAAGCCCTGCGCCAACAATTGCGCAAATTTAATGCCAAGCGGGGCACTGTGTTGGTGCTAGAGGTGAAATCCGGGGCATTGCGGGCACTGGTCTCCGAACCCTCCTACGATCCCAACCACTACTACCGGGCTGATCCTGCCCTCTTTCGTAACTGGGCGGTTTCGGATCTCTACGAGCCGGGATCAACATTTAAGCCCATTAATACAGCCATTGCCCTTGAGTTGAATGCCATTACCCCTGACACCGTTTTGCCGGACGAGGGACGCATTACTGTGGGGGGCTGGCCAATCCAAAATAATGACTTCAACCAGCGCGGCGGGCGGGGAGCTTTAACGATTCCCCAAATTCTGGCCTATTCCAGTAATGTTGCCATGGTGCACATGATGAATCGTATCCCCAGTCGCCATTACTACCGCTATTTGCATCGCTTGGGCTTAACCCAAAAGGTGGGCAGCGACTTGCCCTTTGAAACAGCCGCGCAGCTCAAGCCGCCAGAACAGTTCATTCATTACCCCATTGAGCCAGCAACCGCTGCCTTTGGCCAAGGCTTTTCTCTGACGCCGTTGCATCTGGTGCAATTGCTGGGGGCGATCGCCAACGGGGGTGAACTGGTGGTACCCCACGTCATTGAGGGACTCTTTGACGAAAATGGTCAACTCCAGCGCAAACCCTCCTTGGCTGAACCGCGCCGTGTTTTTTCCCAGCGAACCAGTGCTGAGGTGGTGAAAATGCTCGGGGAGGTGGTGCGCTCGGGTACGGGTCAACCGGCTCAGATCCCCGGCTACCGCTTGGGGGGCAAAACCGGTACGGCGCAAAAGGCGATTGGTGGCACCTACAGCAATCAACGGATTACCAGTTTTGCTGCCATCTTTCCCCTCGAACAGCCCCAGTACGTTATCCTTGCCGTTGTTGATGAACCCCAAGGGGATGATGCCTACGGTTCCACGGTGGCGATTCCCATTGTGAAAGCAGTTACTGAGTCCCTGATTACGATTGAGGGCATTCCTCCCTCCCATCCGGAAGAATTACGGCGCCCCACGGCGACAACATCGGTGCCACAATAGGATAGAACACAGCAGTAGGACGGTATGGTACAGCGTTTTCTGGCCACGGCGGTGGCTCTCTTTGTCATGGTTTTAACGGGTTGTAGTGCCACCAGTGGCCTACAAGCGTTTGTCGATAGCTATGACGGCTATCAGTTCCTTTATCCCCGGGGCTGGGTGCAGGTACAAGTGGATGATCCTGTGGATGTGGTGTTCCATGACATTATTCAAACCACCGAAAATGTGAGTGTGGTGGTTAATGAGGTGTCTAGCGATAGAACGCTAGAAGATTTGGGGTCACCGGAGGAGGTGGGCGATCGCCTGCTGCGGAATATTATTGCCCCCAGCGAAAGTGGCCGCAGTGCTACCCTCATTGCCGCCAGTTCCCAAAAAGCCGATGATAAAACCTACTATATTCTTGAGTATGCTGTCACCCTGCCCGGGGATCAGCAAACAGCGCGGCAACGCCACAACCTCTCCAGTATTGCTGTCAGCCGTGGCAAAGTTTATACCCTTAGTGTGTCGGCGCCGGAAGAGCGCTGGCCCAAAGTGGAAGACCAATTCAAGACGATTGTGGCCTCATTTACCGTATATTAAAAATACTATGGGGAGTTAGCTCAGTTGGTAGAGCGTCGCGATCGCACCGCGAAGGTCAGGGATTCGAGTTCCCTACTCTCCACTTTTTTAGTTTGCCGCTTTTCAGCCTCCCAAATCAGGTTTCTAGAATATTGCCCCTAGCGGGCTGTTTCTACTTTGGGCATGCGGGTAAAGCGAACCTCAATACGGCGCCGGCTAGCATCGGGATTGCGGTTGGGGGCGGCAAAGTTGCCGTCTGGTCGGTACAGTTGACCCGCAGAATAGGCGCGAAAGTAGAGTCCTTGGAGAGCTGGTTGCGTTTTTTGCAGGCTGCGAAGTTCGTTGGCGATCGCCAGTGCTCGCAGCAGACCTAAGTCAGCATTCGAACCCGGCGTCAGCCGCCCTAAAGCATTGGTGGCCACCGCTTGCTCTAAGAAAAAGTCAAGGTTACTGCTGCGCCCCTGATTTGGCTGCCCGTCGGTATGACCAATAATTTCAATCGTATCGATGCCATACGCTTTACGGTTGTTAGCTGCCATTTTAGCCAACTCTTGACGAATGTAAGTACGAAACGCCGCCGATAGCTGAGCACTGCCGGTTGGAAAACGAAACTTTCCTTCATCAGGAATAAAAATAATGGGCGGTGTCCCTCGATGTTGTAACTCGCCCCTTAACTGATGAATTTGTTTCTGGCTCAATGTGAGAAAAATTAAGCTGAAGAATGTGAGCAAGCTTAAAATTAGTAGGCTGCCAGACATCAAATCAGTGTAAGAGATCCAAGGATTAAAATCCTCTGATTCATTGGGTAAAGGCTGGCGGGAAGGACGCATAAGGAAGCACCTAGGCCTTGGAAAAGCTAGATTTAAATTTATCTAACTTCTGCGAGAGGGTAACAAGATTACGATTGATTTGTTCGAGGGATTGAACACTTTTGGACAACGACTTACTGGAATCTTGAAAGTTGCTTGGAAATTCAGCGAGAGTGCGGCTAATCTGTTCAAGAAACTGGATTGTTTTGACCATAGACTCTTCAACAGAGTGAAGTTGATCTTGCAATTGTGGAATTTGCTCATTTAGGTGATTGGCTGTTTCAGTCACCAGTTGTTCTAGGTACCTATTAATGGTGTTGATCTGACCTTGGCGATCGCCATCAGTGTTGGAACGATGCCGACGGTAATTTTCAAAGTTGTTTCTTAATGATATGAGCTGATCTGAAAGAACTTTGTACTGATGTTCCATTTGTTGGCCAATGTTGGCAATCTGAGTTGCTCCATCGCTCATTTTTTCCAGATGAGTTTCATGGACTTGGAACAGGCGCAGAAGTTGCTCATGTTGCTTTTGGTTTTCACCCATAAGTTCTGAGACATGGGCTGAAAATTCGTTCACCGCCAGCGCTGTCTGCTGTAAGGTTTTATGACCTTCTAAGAGGTGTTGGCCAACATCGCGATTGACCTG
>FWPV01015017.1_pt1 | contig 11227 bp, 9 predicted proteins | sample 2228371 | NCBI WGS metagenome assembly FWPV01 (sample SAMEA103939776, study PRJEB20133) | metagenome | reverse complement strand
ACACCAGGCACAAGACGGTGGGCTAGAGCCTGAGTCTGAAGGGAGGCCCCGCCAGCCAAGGCGGGGCCTCCTTTTTCTCCGTCGAGCCTTTTGCGAAACCGCATGGCCGAAAAAACGAAAAGCCCCAGCCCAAAGGCGAAGAGTATCAGGAGTTGGGGCCACCAGGTCCCGGGCCCGGTCCCCTTAAGATAGATGCCCCGGACTATCTCCAGAAAGTAACGGAGCGGGACCAGGTAGGTGAACAACTGCATGACAGCGGGCATGGAGGAGATGGGAAACATGAATCCGGAGAGCATCATGTTGGTGGCCATGAAGAGCTGATTGAGCATCATGGCCTGGGCCTGGGTGTGGGCCAGGGTGGAGACGAACATGCCGATGGCCAGCACCGTCAACACGAAGACCATCGAGGCCAGGGCCAGCCACAGCAGGCTGCCCTTGATGGCCACCCCGAACCAGAGCGTGCCCACCAGCATCACCAGGAGGACCTCGACCAAGGCCACGGCGGCGAAGGGCAGGGTCTTGCCGATGATGATCTCAGCCGGGGTCAACGGACTGACCACCACCTGCTCCATGGTGCCCTGCTCCTTCTCCCTGACTATGCCCAGGGCCGTGAGCAGCGAGGTGATCATGAACAGCACCAGGCACATGACGCCCGGGATCATGTAGTTGACGCTTTTGAGGTCAGGGTTGAACCAGACCCGGGGACGATTTTCCAGCGGCGGGGCGGCCGCCGGAAGGCCCAGTCGCTGGGCCTGTAGCCGCACCAGGCGCACCGACTCCGCAGCCAGGGCCCTCTGCAGGTAGCTCTTGGCGATGGAGGCCTCGCTGGAGTTGCTGCCATCGAAGACAGCCTGGACCACAGCCCGACGGCCGGCGGTGACGTCGGACGCCAGGCGCGGGGGCAGCACCAGGGCCACCCTGGCCTGGCCCTGGTCCAGCCAGCGGTCGATGTCCCGGGGATCTCTGGTGGTGCCCGCCAGCCAGAAATATCCAGTGTTGGTCAGCCCGGCCACCAGCTGCCGGCTGTAGGCTGAGCGGTCCAGGTCGCACACCAGCAGGGACAGGCGCTTGACGTCGGTGGTGGTGACGTAGCCGAAGATTATGGTCTGCAGCAGAGGCACCACGATCACCAGGCGCAGGGTCAGCGGGTTGCGCCATAGCTGCAAGACCTCTTTGCGAACTAGGTGCCGCAGGCGCTGGTAGTCGATGGCCGACCCGAATGGCCGAAGCCCCAAAGTCTTGTCTCTTGACCGGGCTGCCATCAGTCCAACCCCTTCTTGAATCGCAGGGCGCTTATGCCCAACAGGGCCAGCCCATAGGCCAGAAGAGGCAGGACCTGCCGCCACAGCGCCTCGAGCCCCAGACCCTTGAGGTAGATGCCACGGATGATGATCAAGAAATAGCGGGTGGGGACCAGGTAGCTCAGCGGCTTTATCAGCTGGGGCATGCTCTCGATGGGGAAAGCGAAACCGGAGAGAAGGATGCCGGGCAGTAGGGAGACGATGAAGGCCAGAAACATGGCGTCCTGCATCCGGCTGGTCAGGGTGGAGACCAGGATCCCCAGGCCCAGAACGCAGAACAGGTAGACGATGCTAGCGCCGGCCAGGGATAGAAGGCTTCCCTTGATGGGCACTCCGAAGAGCAGGTATCCCATGATCACGATGGTGGTGATGGCGATCAAAGAGAGAGCCAGGTAGGGCAGTATCTTGCCCAGCACCAGCTCAACCCGGGTCAGGGGAGAGGTGGCCAGCATGTCCACCGTGCCCCGCTCCTTCTCCTCGACGATGGTGAAGGCCGTCAATACGGTGCCCAGCAATATCATGATGATGGCGATTATCCCCGGGACCACAAAGTTGGCGCTGCGCAGCTCGGGGTTGTACCAGACCCGGGGTGCCACGGCCAGCGGTCTCAGATCGATCATCCCGGTCTTTTCCTTAAGGAGGTCGGCCGACCGCTCCAGGCTGAAGGCCGAGAGATAGCCCATGGCGATGTTGGCAGTGTTGGCGTCCGAGCCGTCCACCAGGACCTGTACGGCCGCCGGTTGGGAACGGGTGAGGCGACGGGCTGTGCCCGGCAGGAAGACCAGCCCCACCTTGGCCCGGCCGCTCGCCACCGCCTGCTCCAGCTCGGCATAACTTAGGGCTGCTCCCCGGTAGGAGAAAGCATCGTTGTGGGCCACCGCCTGGATGAATCCCCGGGTGAAGGGCGAGCGGTCCATGTCCAAAGACATGATCGGCAGGTTACGGACGTCGAAACGGATGCCATAGCCGTAGAGGAGCATCATGATCACCGGGAATATCAAGGAGACGAACAAGGTCCTCATGTCCCGGCGGATGTGTATCACTTCCTTGCGGAAGATGCTATACAGGCGGCGAGGCGAGACCATGCTCTAGTCCTGGGGCTGCTTTGGTCATCAAAGAGACGAAGACATCCTCCAAAGAGGGCTCGATGGGCACCAACCGGTGCGGCTGGCCCTCCAAGGCTTGACTAACCAGCGGCCGGGGGTCGAACTCGGGCGGACAGCAGAGGTGCAAACTGTTGCCGAAAGGTGACAACTGGCAGGGACCCAACAGTCCGGACAGGCTTTCCATGGCTATGAGGGGTGACGGCCCGGTCAACTCATAGATTTTCAGCCGGAAGCCCTGCTTCAGCGCCTGCGGGGTGTCGATGGCCGCCAGCCTGCCTTCATATATCAGGGCCAGGCGGTCGGCGTTCTCGGCCTCGTCTAGATAATGGGTGGAGACCAGACAGGCCATGCCCTCGTCGGCCAGCTCCCGGACAGTGTCCCAGAAGGAATGCCGGGCGGCCGGGTCCACTCCGGCGGTGGGCTCGTCCAGAAAAAGCACCCGGGGGCGGTGGGCGATGGCGCAGGACAGGGCCAGCCGCTGCCGGTAGCCACCGGGAAGGTCCTTAGCCTGCAGGCGCTCCATCTTCGACAGCCCGAAGCGCTGGAAAAGCCGGCGCCGGGCCTCGGCCAACTGGGGCGAACCCAGGCCATAGATGCCGGCAAAGAATTCGAAGTTCTCTTCGGCGGTCAGCTCTGGGTAGAGCGAGAACTTTTGGGACATGTAGCCGATGTGCTGCTTCACCAAATCAGGCTCCAAGGCGATGTCATACCCGGCCACCAGAGCCCTGCCCGAGGTGGGCCGGAGTATGCCGCAGAGCATGCGGATGGTGGTGGACTTGCCCGATCCGTTGGGGCCCAAGAAGCCGAAGACCTCGCCCGGCGCCACCTCGAAGGAGACGTTGTCGACCGCGGTGAAATGGCCGAAGCGCTTGCTGAGTTCGCAGGCCGCTATACCAGACAACATTAAAGTTCCTCTGACTTAGAGACCTGGGAGAGGAATACGTCCTCCAGGCTGGGCTCGATGCGGCGCAGGGAGCCGGGGTCCAGACCCAAGTGGCGCAGCCGGGACTCCAGACGGCCGGTTTCAGGACGGCGCAGGTAGAGATGCAGTTTCCGGCCGAAGCGGCCCAGACCATCTACCAGAGTCATGATTTTCTCGGCAAGGTCGTTGTCTCCCGGCGTCTCCAATTCGAAGACGAACAGCCCGAAGTTGGATTTCAATTCCCCGGGAGAGCCGCTGCCCAGCAACCGGCCCTTGTCCATAAAAACCACCCGGCTGCAGCGTTCGGCCTCGTCCAGATAGGGGGTGGACACCACCAGGGTCACGCCGTCCTTCCAGATCTGGTGGAGCAGCCTCCATAGCTCGCGGCGGGAGATGGGATCGACGCCGGTGGTGGGCTCGTCCAAAAGCAGAAGTTTGGGGGTGTGGATCAGGGCGCAGGACAGGGCCAATTTCTGCTTCATGCCGCCGGAAAGCCTGCCGGCCAGTCGCTCCTGGAAAGGCCCCAGACGGGAGAAGGAGAGAAGCGCCTCCAACCTCTTGGCCTTCTGCTCCCTTTGGACTCCATAGAGATCGGAGAAGAAGTCGAGGTTCTCCCGCACGGTGAGCTCGGGATAGAGTACAAATTCCTGTGACATGTATCCGATCTGGCGGCGCACCGTCTCCGGCTGGCTGACGGTGTCGGCCCCGAAGACGCTGACCCGGCCCGAGGTGGGCTTAAGCAATGCGGCCAATAGCTTGATGGCCGTGGTCTTGCCGGCGCCGTCCGGCCCCACTAATCCCACGATCTCGCCCGGAGCGATGGCCAGGTCCATCTGGGAGAGGGCCGTCGTTCCCGAGTATTCTTTGGAAAGGCTTACGGCTTCGACCGCATTCACGAGAAAGGCTCTTTTACTTGGCGCTGTCGGCTTGAAGATCGATGACGGCATCGGCTGGCATGCCGGGCTTGAGCTCGCCGCCAGGGTTCTCCACGGCTATCTTGACGGCGAAGACCAGTTTCACCCTCTCCTCCCTGGTCTGCACATCCTTGGGGGTGAATTCGGCCTGGTTGGCGATGGCGGCCACCCGACCGGCGAAGAACCGGTGTGGATATGAGTCCACCGTGATCCTGGCGGCCTGGCCCAGCCGGATGCGGCCGTAGCGGTTCTCCGGAAGGTAGATCTTGAGATAGGGCCGGGACAGGTCCCCCAGTTTGCAGATGGCCGTCCCGGCCATGGCCAGCTCCCCCACCTCGATGTTGCGTTCCAGCACCGTGCCCGAGACCGGGGCCAGGATGGAGGCGTTGCTGATCTGAACCCGGACCAGATTGAGCCCGGCCTGAGCCTGGCCCAGGGCGCTGCGGGCGGCCTCGGCCTGGGCCCTGGCCGCCTTGAGCTGCGACTCGATCTGGTAGAAGTCCTGCTCCGAGAGCATCCCGGAATCATGCAGCTCCTTGTTTCGGGCATAGGTGTCCTCGGCCAGCCTGAGGTTGGTCTCGGCCAGGGAAACCTGCTGCTGGGCGGCGGCCGAGGCCGACAGGGCCTGGCGCTCCTGGGCGGTGAGCTCGTCGGTGGCCAGCAGGGCCAAAAGTTGCCCAGCTTGGACCTCATGCCCCTCCTCGAACCTGAGGTCGGTGACCCGGCCCATGATCTTGGATCTGACCACCACCTCGGTCACCTCGATGACCCCGGACCCGAAAATACGGTCGCCATTCCTGTTCCGGCAGCCGAGAGTAGATGCTGCCAGCATTATCAAAAAGGTATTGATCAGAAAATTCATCGACCTCATTTCTCGACCTCCGTATGTATGGCACCCCTGGCCCGTCGGGAGCGGTCGCTGACAGTGCCGAAGAGGAAGATGGTGATGATGGCTCGCATCACCTGGGCCGGCGGGTAGGAAAGACGGGAGAGGACCCGGGGATTCATCACCCCTTCGACCGTCGACAGAAACAACTGGACTACCAACGGCGGGGCGGGATAGGGTGAGAAGACCCCCTGGCGCCGGCCGGCCCGGTAGAGCCGGAGGAGGTTGCTGACGATCTGGCGGCGCCGGAACTCCTGGACCTCCTGCCACATCTCCGGCGCCAGGCGCTCCAGCTCCTCGAAGAAAACCGGACTGACCATGGAGAGCCGCCGGCTGAGGAAGTTCATGAGAGCCGCCAGCCGGTTTCTGACGTCGCCGGAGCGGCCGATGATGGCCTTGACCGAGGCGGATGTCTCCTCCAGAAATCCGGTGACCACGGCGTAGAGGAGCGCCTCCTTGCTGGCGAAATGCTGGTAGAGGGTCTTCTTGCTCACCCCCAGGTCGGAGGCCAGCCGGTCCATGGTCACCTGGCTGAACCCGTGGGCCAGGAAACGGGAGGTGGCCCCCTGGACTATCCGATCCCGGATGTCACGAGATTTTTTCGGCATCGTAACCTTGGAAACTTAATTAATTTTATTAGTTTCCATATTTTATACCTTTTCCTCCTGCCTGTCAAGGCCGATCTTGGCGGCATTTTCCCCAGAGCGGAGGAGAACGGCCAAGGTTTCAGTTGACAAGTATGACGGCAAGTAATAGAATTAAAGCATGACGACCGCACGCCCGCAGATATACGATCTCCACACCCACACCACTTTCTCCGACGGCCAGATGTCTCCTGAGGAGGTCTGGGAGATAGCCCGGAGCCGGGGCTACGGGGTCGGCATCGCCGACCATTGCGGCCAGGGCGATTTTCAATTGAACTCTTCCCAGAGCCTCCAGGAGTATCTGGAGCACCTGAAACGGCTTCCGGTATGGCGGGCCGTGGAATTGGACCTGGGAAACGTCGGGGCCGTGCCTCCGTCCCGCCTCAAAGCCTGTGATTACTTGATAGCCGGGCTGCACTCTCTTAGCCGCTCGCCGGAACAACCGCGGCTGGACTTCTTCGATCCCGGAGCCGATCCCGGGGACCCCAGGACCATCTTGGAGAGAAGCCTGCAGGAGATCGAGGAGGGGGCCAGAAAATACCGCTTTCAGATTCTGGCCCACCCCGGTCTGCTGCCGATGGCGCTGCGGCCCCAGTCCCAGAGGATCTTAGGCCCACAATGGGAGGAGCGCCTCATCGATCTGGCGAAGAGATACAATTTTGCTCTGGAGATCAGCTCCCGCTGGGAGCTGCCGGGCAGGGGGCTGATAGAAAGAGCCCGGAGCGAGGGCGTGAAATTCTCGCTGGGCTCGGACGGGCATCGCCGGGAGACCATGTGCTGTCTTGATTATTCCCTGGCGATGGTGAAGAGATGCGGCCTGCGGCCGCAGGAGATGTACCAGGCGCCAGAACTGGCTACTCGGTGGACAGGGCCGATTGGATGCGTTCGTTGAGCACCCGGATCCGGGCCGAGAGCACCCGGGCCAGCGCCAGCATCATCTTGGCGGCTATCTTAGGCTCTTTCTCCAACAGGTAGGCGATATGCTTGCGGGTGAGGACATAGATCTCGGTCTGCTCCAGGGCGGAGACATTGGCGGAACGGGGGGCCTTGTCCAGGAGCGACATCTCGCCGAAGAATTTTCCTGGGCCCAGTTCGGCCAGCACGATCTCCGAGGGGTCGCCCGGCAGGAAGATCCTGACTTTGCCCGATTTCACCAAGAACATGCTGTCGCCCGGCGCCCCCTGTTGACAGATGGCCTCGCCGGGCATGAAGGTCTCGGCGTCGGTGGATATCAGCTGGGTGATGGTGAACAGTTCCTGTTCGGTCAACTCCTGGAACAGAAGGCATTTCTTGAGTTCGGTTATCTCGTCCATGGTACAAACCTTTCAATGAATGAGGAGGGATAGATGTCGGTGACTCCTGAGATGCTCCGGAACAACATCCTCTTTGAGAAACTCCATGACGAGGAGATGGAGCGCCTCACCAAATTGATCTTCGCCCGGACCTACAAGTCCGGCCGCACCCTGTTCTTCGAGAACACCCCGGGCGAGGTGATGTACCTCATCCATTCCGGCACTGTGGGCATCTTCAAATCCAGCGGCGATAAAAATGAACTGCAGTTGGCCACCTTGGGGCCGGGCAGTTTTTTCGGAGAGATGTCCCTGCTGGACGACCGGCCGCGGTCGGCCACCGCCCGGGTGATGGATGACGCCGAGCTGGTGGTCATCACCAAGAAGGCCTTCGAGCAGATGCTGGAGACCGATCCCGGCATTACCTCCAAGATATTGATCGCCATGCTCAAGGCGGTCTTCCAGAGGCTGCGGGACACCGACGAGAGGTTCAAAAGCCTGATGGCTTAGTCCATCCGCTCCCTAAGGATAACAAAGAGGGACAACGCTGTCAAGCGGTAAAATTATGACCAACAGATATCAGCATTATCTGCGATTGGTTAAGATACTGGAGCGGCTGCGGCGGGAGAGCGACCTGGAGCTGGGTCCCCGGCTCATGGACCGGATCATCGACGCCCAGATGCAGGGCGAACTGACCCCGGAGGAGGTGATGCACCTCACCGGCCGGGTGCAGCATTGGGTGGAGGAGCGGGAGGCCTATTTCTCCAGCCAGGAGTATCAGATGAGAAAACTGCTTAAGGCCATGGAGCGCGACGACAAACGTTCGGGACGCCATAAACGCAGACATTGAACCGAGGGCGAGATGGAGAAAGAGACATTTGCCCAAAAGGTCTGGGAGCGGTTGAGCCGGATGGCCGGCCCCGGCCAGGGGGCGGCCGCCGGGGATCTAGAGGACAGTGTGCTGGAGCGGCTGGGCCAGTTGGAGAAGATAGTGGCCTCTATCCAGAAATACCTGCCCCGAAGGGTGATAGACAAGATACTGTTGAACCCCGACGGCGTCAAGGTAGAAGGGGAGCGTCGTCCGGTGACCGTCCTCTTCGGAGACCTTTCGGGCTTCACCGCCATGTCCGAGACCATGGACCCGGAACAGGTGGTGGAGGTGGTCAACGACTACTTCGACCGCATGGTGGAGATAGCCTCGCGCTACGGCGGCCACATCGACAAGTTCATGGGCGACGCCCTGATGGTCCTCTTCGGGGCGCCGGTGGCCCACGAGGACGATGCCCTGCGGGCCTGTCTGGCGGCCATCGAGATGCAGGAGGCCATGCAGGCCTTCAACCGGGAGAGGAACATCGGCATCAACCTCTCCATGAGCATCGGCATCAACTCGGGCGAGGTGGTGGCCCTCAATGTGGGCTCCCGGGAGCGCATGGAGTACACGGTGATGGGCGACACGGTGAATCTGGCCTCGCGTCTGGAGGGCGTGGCCCAGGCCAATGAAACAGTGATCGGAGAGAACACCTACCGTCAGGTAAAGGGCAAGATACGTCTCAAGAAACTGCCGCCGGTGAAGGTGAAGGGCAAGGCCAAGCCCCAGAATGTCTATATGATTCTGGGCAGGTTGACCGAGGAGAAGGCCGAGGGCCTCAGGGCCGGCAGCATCAAATTGGTGGGCCGGATGGCCGAGATGGAGGCCATCCGGCAGTCTCTGGCCGCCGCCAAGTCCGGCCAGGGCCGGGTGGTGGCCATATCCGGCGAGCCCGGCATCGGAAAGTCCCGGCTGGCCAAGGAGCTGGAGCTGCTGGCGCGCGACGAGGGCTTCCGCTTCGCCAAGGGCAAGTGCTACTCCTACGCGGCCTCGGTCGCCTATCTGCCGTTCATCCGGCAGTTGAACGCCCTGCTGGAGATAGGCGAAAAGGACACAGCGGCGAAAAAGAAGGAGAGGGTTCAGGAGAGGCTCCACGCCTGGGATCTGAACGATTTCGAGCCGTTTCTGGGATCGCTCCTGGGCCTTCACTATACCGAACTCGAGGATCTGGACCCGGAGAAGAGAAAGAGGAAGACCTTTGAGGGCATCGGGCTGGTGTTCGACCGCCTGGCCGCCAAACAGCCGCTGGTGCTGGCCTTCGAGGATCTGCAGTGGGGCGACTCGTTGTCCTTGGAGCTTCTGGAGAGGCTGGTGGAGGGGATCGCCGAAAAGTCGATACTCATCTGCTGCGACTACCGGCCGGAGCTGGCCCTGCCCTTCATCGCCAAGCCATATGTAGCCAATCTCTTTCTGTCAAAGCTGGACAGCCGCGAGGTGTTCCAGATGGCCTCAGCCCTGGCCGGGGTGTCGGATATCTCGGACCAGGTGCTCAATAAGATAATAGAGCGCACCGAGGGCAACCCCTTGTTCATCGAAGAGGTCACCCGGCATCTTATCTCGCGGAGGCTGGTAAGGCGTGAGGGCGAAAACCTGGTCCCGGGCAAGCGCTTCGGCAAGATGGCCCTGCCCGCGACCATCGCCGGGGTGGTGCTGGGCCGCATCGACAAATTGCCCGAGGAGCACCGCCGGGTGCTGCAGTACGCGGCCGTGGTGGGCAAGGAGTTCGACCGGGACATGCTGGAAGCCTTGAGCAAGGCAGCGCCCGAGAGCCTCCAGAACTCGCTGGACACCCTGGAGCACTTCGAGGGCCTGCTCTACGGCAAGCACGTCGAGGGGCGGAAGATATACGAGTTCAACTCCACCACCACCCACGAGGCAGCCTACGGCACCCTGCTCAAGGCCCGGCGCAAAGAATTGCACGGCAGGGTGGGGCAGACGCTGGAGAGAACCTATAAAGATGATTTAGACCCGCACCTTGAGGACCTGGCGCACCACTACTACCACAGCGCCTTCGAGGACAAGGCGGTGCAGTACCTCTATTGGGCAGGGAATAAAGCTAAAAAACTCTATGCCAATGAAGGCGCCATAGACTATTATCAAAAAGCCAGGGAGGTTAATAAAAATATTAAGGGCAAGCCAGAGGATAACACAAGAATCATTGACATCCTTCTAAATCTCGGAAGCGTCTATCGTTTAATGGGGGCACCGGATAAGGCATTGTCCGTCTATCGAGAAGCCGGGAAAATCGCCAACAAGTATAATCTGCCGGTGATGAAACTAAAAGCAACCATGGACACGGCGATTGTTTTCGATATGACAGGCCAGCCCATGAAATCGCTCGATTTAATCGAGTGGGTTTATCGTCAGGCAGATAAAATAGGAGACGAAAGAATAGAAGCCTATGCTCTCAATAATAGAGGGCATCTTAACCTCAGGTTCGGCAAGCCCGAAAAAGCATTGGAGGATTTCCAAAAGGCCTTTGAGACATATCGTGCTTTGAACGATGTAAAACAAATGGCACAGGCAAGTTGTAATTTAGGTCAACTATATGAAACCCTGGGGCAGTTCGACAAATCTATCGAAATGTACCAGCAGGCGATTAACTTTGCCCAAGAGATCAATTATATTGAGGGTTTGGCTTTCTATAAATTGCAAATCAGCAATCCATTTATGGCAATGGGCGATTTGAACATGGCGCGGAAATATTTGAATGAATCCTTGGCACTGGGGATTAAGATAGGAGATATCCGCACCGAGGCTATGGCCTATGGTAGCCTAGGCAATATATCGTACCTGATGGGAAATTACAAAGAGGCTTTTGAATACTATACCAAAGCCTTAAAGGCGGCCGAGGAAAAGAAAGACCCCCATCAGGTACTGCTGAATACCATCAATATTGGATGTGTCTATATCATAAGGGGCGATATTGAACAAGCGGAAAAAGCACATAGTAAAGCACTGGAGTTATGTCACACACTTCGGGATATCGTTAACGAGATGGAGGTTCGAAGAAACTTAGGACAGGAGTATTGCTTACAAGGCAAGTATGACCAGGCTTTAGAACAATTGGAGAGTTCACTGAAAATAGCAAGTGAAGTCAACGACCCCAGAATGATGGCTTATGTGAAATTGGGATTGGGATCGGTCAAGTGCCAGAAGGGAGAAACTAGTGACGGCCAACAGTTATTGGAACAGGCCCTAACCGAGGCTAAAGAAGTTGGAGATCCCGAGGTCATTCTGGCGGCCCTGAGGGCGCTATACGATACCAAGGCCGAAGGATGTCAAAATAATAGGGCT
>FWPV01007226.1_pt1 | contig 11227 bp, 7 predicted proteins | sample 2228371 | NCBI WGS metagenome assembly FWPV01 (sample SAMEA103939776, study PRJEB20133) | metagenome | reverse complement strand
TGATCTCGAACTCCTCGCCCATCTCACTCAGCCAGGCCGGGACTTCGCCCGGCTCAGCGGCGGGTTCGGGGGCAGGGGCGGGGGCAGCTTCTTCTTCCGGGGTGATGCCAACGGCAGCCAGCCAGTCTTCCTCAGCAGGAGGTTGCGGCTCACCGCTCTCCGGAACCGGCGGTTCCGGCATCTCAGCGCGTAGCGGTTCCTCAGGTGGGAGCATGGCCTCATCCTTTGCAGGTGGCGGGGATTCGCCAGCGTCAGCGGCGTACAGCCAGGCCAGCGGATCCTCATCCGTAGCGCCGACAGGCGCGGCAGACGCCGCAGCCAGCGCTTCCTCCAGCACCGCTTCATCCGCGTACAACCAGGCCGGCATATCAGCGCCCGGTACAGCGGGTCGTTCCGGCTCCGTGATCGGGAGAGGAACCTCAACAGGGGTTTCCAGCCAGACCGGCGCCTCTTCCGATGGCTCCTCTGCCGCAGCGAACATTTCATCGGTCTTGATGTCGCTGCCAACCACGCTGGCGCGCAGGCGATCGGTGGTTTCGTCAGGAGGTTCCGGCAGAGGGGGCAAATCGCGCGTCTGCGGCAGGCGTGTTTCCTCTACTTCTTCTTCCGGTGGCAGCCAGGCAGACGGTTCTTCATCGGCACCGGGGACCGGCGCCAGCCCATGCAAGAGGCCGGTGAAGCCGGTGCGAGCAAGATCGGGTGGCCGCTCCGGCACAAAAACCTCCGGGGCTTCCGTCTCCGGCTGGGCAGGGGTTGCGGCACTCACCACGGCCAGCCAGTCCAGATCGGCCTCATCCGGCGGTTCGTCCAGCCAGGCCAGCTCATCCGACGGCGGGGCCACCGGCGCTGGCTCCTGAACATCCGCCAGCCACTCCGGGAGGGTTTCATCCTCCGGGGCCGGGGCCGGTATCTCCGGCGCAGGAGCGGCTTCCAGTTCAACCAGCCAATCCTCCTCAGCGGGGAAGGACGGCTCTTCTGCTGCGGCGGGGGCGGCAGCCAGCGCGGCGCTGACATCCTTCCAGTCCGCCGGAGAAGGTGTCTCCACCTGCTCAGCCACAGGCGGCGGCGCGCTCTCCCCGGCCAGCCAGTCAGTCAGGTCAACCTGACCACTGGCGGCCTGTTCCACCTCGGTCATCCATGCTGGCAATTCTGCTTCAAGCGGGGTTTCTTCCTCAGCGGCGGCGGATGGAGTTTCCTGGGGTTCCGGCCCGCGCATCCACGCCGGGACGCTCTCGCTACCAGCCAGCGGGACAGCCTCCGGGTGTTCCAGAATCTCGTCGATCTCGGCCACCCAGTCCGGTGTAGTCGCCGCGATCATCTGGGATGCCGCGTCCACATCCAGACGCTTGAGGGTATAGGGATCGTCTTCCTCACCGATCTCGCGCCCGATGATCTTCAGCGCCAGGTAAGGGTCCAGTTCCTCGACACGCCTCAGGAAGGGCTGTGCGTCAGAAGGCCGGTTATTCTGCAGCCACAGTTCGGCCAGGATGCGGTTGGCCCCCAGGCAGTACGGCAACACCTGCACGATATCGGTGGCGGTTTCCGCCGCTTCGATGGGGTGACCGCTGGCCCACAGCGCCTCCGCCAGCAACAACCTGAGGTCAATCCGTTCCGGGTTGTTCTTGAGCGCGGTCTGCAGTTCAGTGACAGCTTTGTCGTACAGACCGCTGTTCATATATAGCCGGGCCAGCGCTCCACGGGTTAGCTGAAGCCTGTTGTAGTCGCCACTCGCCTGGTGGGCGTACAGATCGCGCAGGATATTCTGAATGCCAGCATTGTTGGGGTTTTGCTCAAAGGCCCGCTCCGCATGCCACACGGCGCGGTCCCATTCCCGGCGATCTTCGTAGAATCTCGTCATGCCGAGATGAGCATCCAGATCATCAGGCACGGCGCTCAGCACCCGCAGGAAGATATCGCCTGCTTCCTTAAAACGGCCCTTGCCATCCAGCGCGCTTCCCAGAAGGCGGTACGTTTCCACATTCCTGGGGAAGGTTCTGAGGATATGCCGGGCTTCAGCGATAACCAGGTCCCAGGCCTCATCCTCAAGCTGCGCGCCCAGTTCTTTGTGGTATTGGCGGAGACTGATTGTAGCCATGATCTGTTAACCATCAGCTTCTAGGTGCTGAGTTCCCAGAGTCATTATCCTATGGCTTTATGGAAAGCGCAAGAAAGGTTGCAGGCGGGGAGCCAGCGCGGAGTCCTGCCGCGACCGGCAGAATCGGGCGCCTTCCTCACCCACCGGGCGCGCTTACCAGCAGGCAACCGATGCGGTACAATACCGGTAGATAGGTGGACTTACAGAACAGGGATCATGCGTAAGACGGAAGGGATTCATGACACTCCGAATCTTTAACGTGCTTGGCCGGGAGAAACAGGATTTCGTGCCCGTGGAGCCGGGCAAAGTCAACATGTACGTGTGCGGGCCGACCGTCCAGGACTACGCGCATGTGGGCCACGCCAAGACCTACATTAACTTCGATATGGTGGTGCGCTGGCTGCGTTACAGCGGCTGGGATGTGCTCTACGTGCAGAACATCACCGATGTCGGTCATCTGCTGGACAGCGGCGAGGACCGCATCCTTAAGAAAGCGCGCCAGCTGGCCGCCCGGCCCATGCAGATTGTGGAGTACTACACCCGCGAGTACTTCGCCGATATGGACGCGCTGGGTGTCACCCGCCCGGACATCAGCCCCCGCGCCAGTGGCCACATCCCGGAACAGATCGCCATGATCCAGCGCCTGATCGAGAAGGGTCATGCCTACGTCGTGGACGGCAACGTCTACTTCGACGTGCGCTCCTACCCGGAGTACGGCAAGCTCTCCAACCGCCGCCTGGAAGACCAGGAAGCTGGCACCCGCGAGGATGTGCGCGACGAAAAGCGCCACCCGGAGGATTTTGCCCTCTGGAAACGGGCTGATCCGGAGCACATCCTGCGCTGGGACAGCCCGTGGGGGGAAGGCTTCCCCGGCTGGCATATCGAATGCTCGGCCATGGCAGGCAAGTACCTGGGCACTACGTTTGATATTCACGGCGGCGGCGTGGACAACATCTTCCCGCATAACGAGTGCGAGATCGCCCAGAGCGAGTGCGCCCATGACGCACCCTTCGCCCGCTACTGGATGCTGACCGGTAGCCTGCAGGTCCCTGACGAAGACGGCATCCCGGTGAAGATGTCCAAGAGTCTGGGCAACTTCTACACCATCAAAGACGCGCTCAAGAAGTGGCGACCGGAAGCAATCCGCATGTTCATGTTCACCTCCCACTACTCCAACCCGATCGTCTTCAGCGAGGAAGCGCTGGACGGCGCGGTGAAGGGGTGGGAACGTCTGTATGGCGCGGCGCGGCTGACCCGCACCATGATGGCAACCGCCCCGGAAGGCGACGCCGGGAATGCGATCCTGGCTGAGGTGGAGCGAGCACGGGCCGATTTTGCCGCTGCCCTGGACGACGATTTCAATGCCCCGCTGGCCCTCAGCACCCTGCAAACCTTCACCCGTGAGGTTTACACCCTGCTCAACAGTGGGACGGCGGTCGGGCGGGGTGTGCTGGAGCAGATCGACGCGGTGTACCGCGATCTGGGCGGCAAGGTGCTGGGCATCATCCCGGCGCAGGATGCCGCGGCCAGCGCCAGCGCCGAGCGCGAGGCCGGGTTGATCAACCTGCTGGTGGCCCTGCGCCAGGAAGCCCGCGCCCGCCGGGACTGGGCCACCGCCGATCGCATCCGCAACGAACTGGCCGCCCTGGGCGTTACCCTGGAGGATCGGCCCGACGGTACCCTGTGGAAGGTGAGCTAGCACCAGCGTGTCAGGCGGCACAAGCCAGAACGGAAGCGGCGGAACCGGTCCGCCGCTTGTTCTGTTAACCGCCCTGCCGGTGTGATCGTGACCTCACCCTCTGGCCGGGGTTATTGCTGAGGAATAGCAGTTGCGGGGCAGGAGGTGAATGAATATGTCGGAATTTCTATACGGTCGCTGGCCGGTGTTGGAATCGCTGCGGGCTAACCGCCGCCACTTCGAGCAGCTCCTGCTGCTGGAAACCGTGGAGGAAAAGGGGCCGATCCTGGACATCATCAGCGCGGCGGAGACGCGCGGGGTGGGCATCCGCCGCGTGCCGCGCCGCGTCATCGACGATCTGGCCAAAGGCGCCAACCATCAGGGGGTGGTATTGCGGGCCGGCCCGTATCCCTACGCCGCCCTGCGCGACCTGCTGGAAGCGTCCGTGCTGCGCCACGAGCGCAATTTCTTCCTGGCCCTGGATTTGCTGCAGGATCCGCAGAATGTCGGCAGCCTGCTTCGCATCGCCGATGCGGTTGGACTGCACGGAGTCATCCTGCAGGAACGGCGCGGTGTGGGTGTTACCGAGGCGGTGGTAGCCGCTTCCTCCGGCGCGGTGGAGCACCTGCTGGTCGCCCAGGTCAGCAACCTGGTGCACGCCCTCAAGGAACTGAAAGACAATGACGTATGGATCGTCGGCCTGGACATCGGGCCGAACATCCAGCCGCTCGACCGGGTCGACCTGAACATGAACCTGTGTTTTGTGCTGGGCGGGGAAGGCGATGGTATGCGCCGCCTGGTGCGCGATACCTGTGACCTGCTGGTCACGCTGCCCATGCGCGGTCACGTGGAGAGTCTGAACGTGGCGACGGCGGGATCGATTGCCCTTTACGCAGCCTGGCAGGCGCGTGGCTGGGAAGGCTGGGCGCTGGCGGAGAAGAAGTAGGGGCCGAAAAAGAGCAGGAGCGCAATATGCCAGCCATCACCGTGATTGGCGCCTTCAGGATGCACTACCCGCGTAACCAGATCCTTCGCGCCGGGCTGGCAGATTGCGGCTGGGAGGTGCGGGCCGCGCCCATCCCCATCGACCGCCGTACGCCCGGTCGCCTGCGATTGCTGTGGCAGACAATGCGCCGGGAAGCTGCCAGCAGCGACGTCTTCCTGCTGGCGGAGTTCAACCAGCTCCTTGCCCCATTCGCTGTATTATTCGGGCGGTGGCTGGGCCGGCCAGTGGCGGTTGACTACCTGGTTGGTCTTTACGACGCTGCCGTACAGGATCGGGAGACACTCTCCCCACGTTCGTCCAAAGCAGCGATGTGGCGTGCCGTGGATCGATTCAATTGCGCCCTGGCTCCGCTGATTTTCACCGACACGGCGGCTCACCGGGCCGCGTTCAGAGGGATCGTAGGAACCGCCGCCGACCGGCTGGGCGTTGTCCCGGTTGGCGTGTACCCGGCGTGGTGGCATCCCGGCCTGGTGTCGGACGCTGGCCGTGCCGATCCTGCCCGGCGCGAGTTGCTCATCCAGTTCTTCGGCACGTATATCCCGTTTCACGGCGTGGACGTGATCCTGGAGGCGGCGCATCTGCTGCGCGACGATCCCCGCCTGCGCTTCGAGTTAATCGGGCGCGGGCAAACCTATGCCGCCATACGCCGCCGGGCGGAAGCGCTGGGGCTGCCCAATGTGGCCTTCACTGACCCGGTGCCGCCGCCGGAGCTGCCAGCCCGTGTTGCGGCAGCGGACATCTGCCTGGGAGTGTTCGGCGCACGGGCCAAGACCGATTACGTGGTGCCCAACAAACTCTACCAGTGCCTGGCGCTGGGCAAGCCGGTCATCACGGCGGAGTCAGCGGCGGTGCGGGAATTCTTCACGCCGGGAGAGCACCTGGTGACCGTGCCGCCGGGGGACGCCGGGGCGCTGGCAGCGGCGATCTGCACCCTGGCGGATGCACCGGATGAGCGCGCGCGGCTGGCCAGAAAAGCCGCTGCGGCCACCCAGGATGCGTTCATCCCGGAGGCCATCGCTCGATTGCTGCTGCCAGACTTAAGCAAGCTCGCGGATCGGCGTCAGGAGCGGCGGCGATAAAGGGTAACAGACTCCAGCTCGTTAGGCATGTCCACCGTGTTTAGTACTGTGTAGTGCTCATTGAGATAAGTCAGTTGTATCCCCGGAATCTGGTTACGCCAGCGCTCCACGACCAGCACATAGGGTGGCGGGTCGGCCTCCAGTGCCGCCTGCAGCGCGTCGGTGGCGCCGGGGGTAGTATTGAAGAAGTAAGCCTGCATCCAGAAAAGCGGGGGAAGATAACCGCTGACCGGATAGAAGTTGTCGGTAGGATCGATGTCTGGCAGAATCCAGACTCGTGTGCCCGGCGGGGCGTTGGTTTCCTGCCTGACCCAAGCGGCAAGCGGGTAGTGGGCATCCAGCTCAGCGTTCACTGGCCCCAGTTTGATTCGGTAATGCACGGGCAAGACAAAGCCCGGCAGGAGCACCAGCATCGACAGGATAACAGCGGCACTGCGAGCAAGCCTCCATCGGGCTTGCCATAGAGCGTCAAGGCCGCCTGCGGTTATAAGGGCGACAAAAGGCACCGCTCCCGAAAGATGAAAGCGTCCGTAACGCGGGTAGACCGGAGACAGCATGACAAGTAAGAGTAGCACTAACAACATGGCGCGCTGCCCCCGGAAGGCCCGGCGTCTCAGTGCGTCGATCAGGTAGACCGGGACAAAGGCCAGCCATGCTGCCACAAGTAGCCAATCCGATATGGAAGGCCAGCGGCTGTACTGCTCAACATAGGTATCCAGCGTCACGACGAATTGCAGCAGCGCGCGCTCCAGGAGGCCTTGCGCTAGGAGCTTAGCCGTAGCTGCGGCCAAGGGGATAGCCACCCCCAACCCAAACAACAGGAGGTCGCGCACAGTCAAACCCCTGTTGCGGGCAGGCGCAGCGGAGATCCGCCAGAGGACAAACGCTCCCGGCACCAGCACACCTTGATTCTTGGTGATGATGACCAGCCCAATCAGTAAACCGGCTAGGAAGATGCGCCACCTGTCTGTCTGAACCTCATGCCAACACACCAGCGCCAGCAACGTGTAGAAGCCCATCATGACTTCAAAATACAGCGCATGATCCATCAGGACGAGACCCCAGGCTACATAGGCCGCCGCCGCGACCACGGCAATGCCGGTCCCCCACCATTTGCGCGCCAGCCAAACCAATGCTATCAGCGCCAGGGTAGCCACGACGGCCATGCCTAGGCGCAGACGCAGGACAGGATCGGGGATCAGGGCGGCAAGCCAAGTTCCAAGCCAGAGGTGTCCCGGTGTATACCCAATGTGGATGTTGTCATACAGCCGGTAACCAGGTTGGTTCATCACCCAGGGCAGTGCGACGCTGGACATATGCATCTTCATACGCAGTACTAGACCATACATGACCGCCTGATAGACAGATAATGCGATCAGTATTCCCAGGGCCAGAGCGCGGCTGTGTGTGATACGTCGGAAGCGTGTTAGGGAATCTTCCTCATATTTGTTCGTGGTGTGTTCCATCGGACAAGGCTCCACAGCAGGCTGAACACGCTGGTGTATACGTCGCTTCTTGCCACTGAGAAGCATATCTAAAGGGATATACCTATGCAATTTCTCAAACCGCTGCTTCGCTTTCCACCTCCTCGCAGCCGTATATGGTATCTAGCTTACCGCCAGCTAGATGCAGCGTTCCGACCAGCAGATCGTCGACCATCTCCGTCTCATCCCTCCGGCACCCTGGCGGATGCACCGGACGAACGGGCGCAGCTGGGCAGAAAAGCCGCTGCGGCCACCCAGGATGCGTTCCTGCCAGAGAAGGTTACTGCTCCCCTGGATCGCCGACTACGGGCGCTGATCGTCGGCGGTCGGAAAACACAGCGCACTGAGCGCTAACATGACCGTTCGTGAGGTTGCCCATGGACAACACCGATCGCCGCGAAGGTTATTTTTCCGGACTACGGGGCGGGATAGGCGCCTTTTTGCCAGCGGAGACGCGCTATCTGCTGTCGATCGGGTGCGCCTCCGGGCGGACGGAGGCGCTGCTCAAGGAGCAACTGGGCCTGACAGAAGTGGTCGGCGTAGAGTTCGAGCCAGCCATAGCCGAGCAGGCCCGCGCAGTGCTTGATACAGTCCATGTCGGCGACATTGAAGTGCTTGACTTGCCTTATCCTGCCGGCTACTTTGATGCGATCCTGTGCCTGGATGTGCTGGAGCATCTGCGCGATCCATGGGGAGTGCTGGCCGACAAGCTGCGGCCTCTGCTGGCACCCAATGGGGTCATCGTCGTCTCGGTGCCGAATGTGCGCTACTGGATGGTGCTGTGGCGGTTGTCCCAGGGACAATGGGAATACGCCCGGCGCGGCATCCTGGACATTGGCCATCTGCGCTTTTTCACACCCCGCACGGCCAGGCAGATGCTGACCGACGCAGGCTTCACCGCTATCACTGTTCATCGTAAGTATCGTCTGTACGACAGCCTGGGTGACCAACCCGCCAGCCGGGTGGTAAGCGGTGTCAACCGGCGACTTACGAACATCCTGAACCGGCTTCGCCTCTTCGATATCTTGCTGCCCCTGCGCGACTTCTTCGTCTTTCAGATCATCCTGGTTGGCCGGAAGTCAGGGGACAGACAGGAATGAAAAAACCGCCGGGCGTGAGCGGTTTTCTCCCACGCCCGGCGGATCATCGCCAGACCTAGCGCTGTCGACTGCGGCGGGTCGTCGCCGGCGAGGGGGGTGTCTCTTCCCCACCCTCGCCGGCCCGCTCGCCTGCCGGGGCGCCTGTCTCCGGCTTAAAGAGGTCTTCCCCGGCTTCGCCGCGAGTCATCCGGCTCAGGTTATCCTCGATGACATCCTGGGCCTGCAACACCCCCTGGCTCCAGTTGTCGCGTTCGTCGGCCAGCACCTGCTCCACATCGTCCACAAACTTCTGGATGTCAGCGGGCGTAGCTTTGTCCTCTTTGATACGGTAGTCGGCGGCCAGTTCCTCAATCTTAGCCAGCGTGGAAGCGTAGACGCGGAAGTTCTGTTCGTGGGCCATCAGGGCCAGCCAGGTGACAATGGCTGTGACCAGAGCAGCAGTGACAGCCGTGAACTCGCTCAGGTTGAAGGCGGTGAGCAGCGCGCCCAGCCCGCCAAAGAGCAGGATCCATCCCCGGTAGTAACGCGAACGACCGTAATCGCGTTTGATGCGGTCGCGGTACCAGTTCAGCTGCGGGATCAGCCGCAGGCGGAAGTACCGCTCGATGTCCAGCGGAGCATAGCCATCGTCCTCTGCCGGGTAGTACACATGGTTAGGCTTGACCGGCCCGCCTTCCGGGTCAAAGTCTTCGCTCAGCATCGGGGCAGTAACCCCCAGATCTAAGAGCATCTCGCGGGCTTTTTTCACCACCGTGTTCAGCTCTTCCAGATCTTTGGTCGTCAGGTCCTCGTAGAAGTTGCGCACGCGCAGGGTGTAGATCGCCCGCCGGATCTGCTCCGCCGCCAGGCGAAAACCGATCCAGTTACGCCGTGATTCAAAGCGCGCGGCGAAGTCCAGCAGGCCGGCGCTGAGCAGCGGCAGGGCGACCAGCAGCATGATCAGCAGCGTGCGCATCCAGGGCAGAACCGTCCAGCCGCCTACGCTGGCGGCGATCTCCGGCGCACCATTGCTTATGATCCAGAAGAATCCGCCCACTGCGAACAACACCAGCCCGAAAATCACCGCGATCACGCTCCTGAGCCGCCGGACGCGCTGGCTGACCGGCGACCGGGCAGCAGCCGCAGTAGCAGCCTGCGGCTGGCGGCCTCCCAGCAGGCGCAGCATATCCTCCACCCGACGACGGGTAGCAGGGGCCACCGGCTCCACATTACCCGCGCCGAGGATCAGGCGCAGGCTGAGGATGAACAGGGCCAGCCCTGCTACCAGGAACAGCAGTCGCCAGTAACGGGCGCTATCCTCCACCACGCTCATCACCGACAGGATGGTGGTCAGCAGGGAGGCAGCGATGATATACAGGCGAATACGCTGGTAGCGCCCCTTGAGCATCCCGGACTGCCGGTCGTAGCTGTTGAAACGATGCCAGGCATAAGCCAGGGCCGTCTGGTAACCTTTGACGTACTCGGTCGAGGTCACCTGCCCGCCAGATGATGGCGCATTAGCAGACATCATTCCCCCTCTTTCTGGCCGGACACCGGGTCACGGCCACTGACTGATGGTTGCTATTCCTCCCGCAAGACGTAGCCGACACCGCGCACGGTATGGATCAGACGTGACTCGCCGGGGCCTTCAGTCTTCTGCCGCAGGTAGCGCACGTATACTTCAATGATGTTGCTCTCCCCGCCAAAGTCGTAGCGCCAGACGCGGTCGAAGATCACGTCGCGGGTCAGCACCTGGCGCGGGTGGCGCATGAACAACTCCAGCAACTCATACTCTTTGGCTGTCAGGTCGATCACCCGCTCGCCACGTTGCGCCCGCCGTGTGCCGGTATCCAGCGTCAGGTCGGCAAAGCGCAGCACTTCCGGCGTGGTGCTGGGCTGGGAACGCCGGAAGAGCGCCCGGATGCGCGCCAGCAGTTCGTCAAAGGCAAACGGCTTGACCAGGTAATCATCCGCCCCGGCATCCAGGCCAGCCACGCGATCGGAAATGCCGTCACGGGCTGTGAGCATCAAGACGGGCACGTCGCTGGCGGCGCGCAGACGGCGGCAAACCTCAATCCCGTCCAGACCCGGCAGCATCAGGTCAAGGATGACCAGGTCAGGCATCACATCGCGGGCCTTTTGCAGGGCGCCAAGGCCATCCATCGCCACGTCAACCGTGTACCCTTCGTAGATCAGGCCGCGTCGTACCGTCTGCACGATCTGCTCGTCATCTTCCACAATCAGAATGCGTTCTCCGGCCATCTTAGCGGCTCCCTCCCCACTGCAGATTCCAGATGTCGCCGGGTGTGCTGACCGCAAACCGCTCGCCTGTTGTCAGGTTGAGGAGCAGCAATCGCCCGGACAACCCGAACTCACCATAACTGACGCCACGCAGCCCGGCAACGAACTCGCCACCGGGCGCCAGGATAGGCGCTTCAATCAGACCACCCTGTCCCTGCGGGATCGGCAGCGCATCCGGCAGGATGGGCACCAGGAATGGCTGGACAGCGCCCGGCCCCATAGTGTCCCCGGCGGGACCACGCAGGATCATAGCTGCCTGGCTGGCCAGTGGACGGGCATCGAGGATGTGCCAGCTATTATCCAGGATGGTCGTGTAGGTGCTCAGGGCAGCCGGGTTGACAACGTATAGCCCCGGCTCCGCATAGGCAAAACCGTAATCCCAGGTCAGCACCTGCCCATCCGGCAGCCAGGTGCCACGCCCGGCGGCGGTCGGCAGCGGGCGTGCCTCGCCGCCGGTGATCGGCAGCAGGGCCAGGCTGCGCCCTTCGTAATAACCCACGTCGAT
>FWPV01015014.1_pt1 | contig 11229 bp, 10 predicted proteins | sample 2228371 | NCBI WGS metagenome assembly FWPV01 (sample SAMEA103939776, study PRJEB20133) | metagenome | reverse complement strand
TTCTTAAAATATTCTAAATCCGATTCTCTTTCAAAGACCTTTATTCTTTTAGACCCTGTCTTGATTCTTGCAACTGCCATGTTGCTTTTTGCCCGATCTATTGCTATGATGTTATCAAACATAATGTTCCTCCTTTTCTATTGCGGGTTTAAGGTATCTTTTAAAGTTTGACTTTTTATCTGATTTAATTTATATTATTAAAAATTATAAAAAGGAGTTTAAAATGTTTTCTGTTTCAATAATTATTCCTGCTTATAATGAAGAAAAAAGGTTGCCAGATACAATTGAAAAAATTATTGATTTTGTAAACAAATATAAATTAAATGCTGAAATTATTGTTATAAATGATGGCAGCACTGATAAAACCGCTGAAATAGTTTTAAAATATAATAAAAATAATATACGACTTATAAATAATGAAAAAAACATGGGAAAAGGTTTTTGTATAAATCGCGGAGTAATGGAATCTAAAAATGAGATTATTTTATTTTCTGATGCTGACCTTTCAACTCCGATTGAATTTTTAATACCTTTTCTTAAAAATCATGAAATGGGATATGATATTGTAATTGCATCGCGTGCCTGTAAAGGCGCTGAAAAAAAAATAAAACAACCATTTATACGCGACACCATGGGAAAAATTTTTAATATATTTGTAAGAACTATTCTTGGCTTAAACATAAAAGATACGCAATGCGGTTTCAAAAGTTTTAAAAATAATATTGCAAAGGATGTTTTTTCAAAGCAAACTATTTTTGATTTTGGTTTTGACCCTGAAATACTTTTTATAGCCCAAAAAAAAGGATATAAAATAAAAGAACATCCTGTTGAATGGTATAACTCAGAAGGCACAAAGGTAAAAGCAATAAAAGATTCTTTTAAAATGTTTTTTGAACTTTTTAAAATAAAGAAAAATTATAAAAAAGGACTTTATAATTGAATATTTTACTTATCCTGCTATTTTTCTGTATTGCATTTATTTTTTCTATGCTCGGTTTGGGGGGTGGAATACTGTATGTTCCTGTTTTATTAAGCGTAGGTGTTGATTTCCATCAAGCAGTTCCAACATCACTTGCAATTATGGCTATAATGAGTTTAACAGCTGCATTTATTTATTTTAAAGAAAAATTGATTGACTGGCATATATTTTTTTTAATGGAGCCTTTTACAATACTTGGCGCTTTCTTGGGCAGTTATAACTCAAAAATTTTTTCTGTCAGATTTCTTGAAATACTGTTTGCCATTATTATGTTTATCTCTGCTTTTTTGCATTTCTTTCCACAAAAAATAAATGCTGAAAAGCCAGAAAAATCTTTGGGTATAATTCATAAAAGACATAAAGATGGATATTATTCAATTAATCTCTGGCTGGGAATTCCTGTTTCTTTTTTTGCAGGCATAATATCAAGTATAATAGGCATTGGCGGAGGTTTTGCAAAAGTTCCACTTATGACTCTGATTTTTAAAACACCAATAAAAATTGCTTCTGCAACTTCATCTGCTATGATTGTTTTAACTTCGTTAACCGGTCTTTTAGGTCACTCTTTGATAGGAAATGTTAACTGGAAATTGGTTATGCCGCTTTCTGTAGCAGTATTTTCCGGTGCAATCATAGGTTCAAAAACAGCAGTAAAAGCAGATAGATATTTTTTAAATATTTTACTCTCTGTTTTACAGATTGTTATAGGTATATGGTTGATTTTTAAATAAACTTCCTCGCAGGAATTATCTGTGAAAGTAAAAATAAAAATAATCCTGTAAACAAATACTTTTCATAATTTTCTTTATATTTTATTACCTTTTCTTCTTTTATTTGGTTTTCTTCCATATTTTTAATATCTTTAACTATAAAATCAAAGGCACCCGCATTAGTTAATCTAAAATATTTTCCACCTGTTATTTCCGCTATTTTTTTTAATTCAGTATCATCCAGCCTTGATATAACCACCTGCCCCTGATAGGTTTTATAATAAACCCTTCCAAAAAAGTCCTGTCCTTCTGGAATTTTGCCCCCTTCTTTTGTTCCAACTCCTATTGTATATATTTTTATATATTTTTCTTTTGCAAATTTCGCAGCATCTATCGGTGATAAACCGCCTGTATTTTCACCGTCTGTTATTAAAATTATAATTTTTGATTTGCCAGCATCCACAATTAATCTTTCAACAGCTGATTTTATTGCAGTGCCGATATATGTTCCATCCTTTGCAAGCATACCTGGATAAATACCATCAATTATCATATCAACAGCATCATAATCAGTTGTTAAAGGACACTGGATAAAATCAATACCTGAAAAAGTGATTATTCCTACTCTATCGCCATATAATAAATTCAAAAATTTTTTTAAACCGTTTTTTACCACTTCCATCCTGTTGGGTTGAATATCAATTGCTGCCATACTTAAAGAAACATCTAACAATATCATAACATCTATGCCTTTGAACTCTATTTCTGATTTTACAGGTTCACCAAGTGGTCTTGCAAGTGCGACTGTAAAAAAAATAAAAGATAAAAACAATAATAGATATTTTATTATAATCTGTTCGCTTGATATCTGTATCAAAAATTTTTTTCGTATTTTTTCATCAAAAAATTTTTTATAATTTTTCAGTATTATTATTATCTTATAAAAAAAATAAACAAAAAGCGGCATTATTATAAAAAACAACTTTAAAATGTCTTCATTTGCAAATTTCATTTTTCATTTCTCCTCATATAACAACCCGTGTAAACTTAAAAATTTCAAGCAAAATTGCAAGAGATAAAAATATAAAACCCCATAATAAAAAAATATAAAATTTATCTTCATATCTGTTATAGGTTTTTACATCTATTTCCTGTTTCTCCATTTTTGAAATCAAATCATAAATTTCTTTTAAACTTTTTTCATCTATTGCTCTAAAATATTTACCACCTGTTATATCGGCAATATATGTTAATGTTTTTTCGTCCGGTTCTTCCCATTTTAATGGCTGTCCTGTCCACCTGTCATATACCTGAACTTTTCTGCCGGATCTATCTATTCTCGTCATTGGCGCACCACCTTTTTTTCCTATGCCAATTGTATAAATTTTTATTCCTTTATAAGCAGCCATCTTTGCTGCTTCCTGTGGAGAAAAACCAGTATTACTTACACCGTCGGTTGTCAGGATAACAACTTTAGATGCTTTAGAATTTTCCAATCTATTTATTGCATTTAAAATTGCATCACCCACTGCTGTTCCATCTATTCTGACTGTCTGAAAATTTATCTGGTCTATAAAATTTTTAACTATATGATAATCAATGGTAAGCGGACACTGGGTAAAACTTTTGCCCGCAAAAACTATAAGTCCTACCCTATCGCTTGTAAGTCCACTTATAAATCTTTTGCATACTTCTTTTGCAGCTTCTAATCTATTAGGATTTAAATCATCTGCCTGCATACTTCCTGATACATCAAGAGCAATTATAATATCAATTCCTTTTATTTTTTCTGTTGTTTCTTTTTTTACTTGCTGCGGTCTTAACGCAGCTATTATCAACAGTATTATCCCTATTACCTTTAAAAAATCTACTATCCAGTAAAAATTGCCTGTTTTTAAATTTAATTTATAAATTGATAAAAAATTGGAAAAATTAATCTTTTTATATTTAATATTTTTAAACAATAAAACCCCTAAAAGCAAAATAAAACCAGTTATAAAATATGGCAATAATTTGATATTGGTAAATACCATTTTTCACCTTGCCAGACGTCTTTCTCTTTTTTTAAAAAAAGCAATTAAATCCTGAATAAAAGGTTTACCGCAGGTTATATAGATATAATCTATACCGAGCGAGTTAAAATTTTTTATTATTTTATTATCATAACTCAAACTTATTTTTTTATATTTTTCCACATCTTTTTTATTAAAAGTATCAAACCATAAAACTTTTTTATTTTCAGCATCATATACAGGAATTAAACCCATGGGCAAAAGTTCAAAATCTATAGCATCTCTCATAATAACCGCTATAATATCATGATAATATCTTAAAGCCCTTAGCGAATCATAAAAATCATCAGCAGAGTAAAAATCAGATATTAAAAATATGGTGCTTTTCTTTTTTAAAATATGATTAAGGTAATTTATTGCAAAATTAATATCTGTTTTTTCATTTTTTACTTTATGATATAAAATCTCCCTTATTATTCTCAAAATATGTTTTTTACCCTTTTTGGGTGGTATAAATTTTTCAATCTCAGATGTAAAACCTAAAAATCCAACCCTGTCGTTATTTATACTTGCGGTAAATCCTAAAGTTGCAATAAATTCAAATAAAAGCTCATTTTTTAAGTTTTCCTTTGAACCCGAGATTAAAGATGCACTGAAATCAGCAGCAAAAATAACCTGTAATTCTCTTTCTTCTATAAATGTTTTTACATACGGCTGATTCATCCTTGCTGTAACATTCCAGTCAATTGTTCTTACATCATCACCTTCTACATATTCTCTTACTTCTGTAAATTCTATTCCCCTGCCTTTAAAAGTTGAAAGATATTCTCCCTGCAAAATTGTATTTACAAGATGTTTTGTTGTAATTTCTATGCGTTTTATTTTCTTTAAAATTTCTTTTGGAATCATATCTAAATTATGGAACTTTTACTTTATTTATTATCTGTTTAATAACATCATCAGGTTTTATTTCTTCTGCTTCTGCTTCGTATGATAAAATAAGGCGGTGTCTTAAAACATCAAAAATTACTTCTTTAATATCATCGGGGGATACATATCCATTTCCATTTAAAAACGCATTTGCCTTTGCAGCTAAAATAAGATTTATTGATGCCCTCGGCGAACAACCAAAATCAATTATATGAGAAAGCTGAAGTTTATATTCTTCTGGTTTTCTTGTTGCAGATACGATATCAGTAACATAATGTTTTATCTTTTCATCTACGTAAATTTCATCCACAATTTCTCTCATTTCTAAAATATCTTTAGGTTTTAAAATTGTTTTAACTTCTATTTCTTTGCCTGTTGTCATTTTATTTATTATCTCTATTTCTTCTTCCTTTGATGGATAGTCAATAAGAACTTTCATTAAAAACCTGTCAACCTGTGCTTCTGGTAATGGATATGTGCCTTCTGTTTCTATTGGATTCTGCGTTGCTAAAACTATAAATGGTTCTTCTAACTGAAAAGTTTTATCTCCTATGGTTACCTGTTTTTCCTGCATTGCTTCTAATAATGCTGACTGAACTTTAGCAGGAGCCCTGTTTATTTCATCAGCAAGCACGATATTAGCAAAAATTGGTCCAGTGGATATTGAAAAAGTTCCGGTTTTTGCATTATAAATTCTGGTTCCTGTTAAATCTGCTGGCAAAAGGTCAGGTGTAAACTGTATTCTCGAAAATTTTGCCTGAATTGTTTTTGCTAATGTTTTTACAGACAGCGTCTTTGCAAGTCCTGGAACTCCTTCCAATAAAATATGACCGCGTGCTAAAAGCCCTAATATAAGCGATTTTACCATTTTTTGCTGTCCTACTATTACTTTTGAAACTTCTGATAAAACCTCATTTAATAAATCTGCTTTTTCTTTATCTTTCTGTGATAGTTTTACCTCTTTGCTCATATTTTTAACCTCCAGGATTTTTATGGTTCAATTATTACTTTCATACCTTTTTCAATAAAATCCAGTAATTCTTCTATATCATTATTATTCATCCTTATACAGCCAGAAGAAGAATTATGACCTAAAGATGCATCATCATTTGTCCCGTGTATTGCAATACCAGATCCAATTTTTTTATCTTCTGCAATTAATCTCTTTTTTTTAGCTTCTTTAAATATTTTTTTATCTTCTTCCTCTGGATAATTTAATCTTATAAACACAGGTCCATAAGAGTTATATCCGAGGTCTTCATCTGTTCCAAATTTTTTATGCCCATCTTTTGCCTTTAAATAAATACCATTCATCCTTTGTAATTCTTTTTTATTTTTTTCAAACTCAATATCTGATATGTTTTTTATTCTTTTATAAGAAAGAATTTTGGTTATTTTATATTCGCCTTCTGGAGTTTTATTATCGCCTTCGCATAACTTTGGTCCTTCGTTTAAACCTGTTGCTATTTTATATTCTTTTATAATTTTGTATTTTTCATCTATTAAATAAAGTTTTTTTTCTTTCTTTAAAATATAAATTATATATTTCTTATTATAATTTAAAAAATAATTTTTTAATTTATCAAGTTCAATGGCAAATAAATTAGTAAAGAATATGAAAATATAAAAAAATAAAAATTTTTTCATTTTCAATCAAGAATGGTTATATCAAGTTCAGGCCTTTTTATAATTTTAAATTCTACCCCTGCTTCTTTAAAAAGTTCTTCATATGATTTATCTGGGTAATAATTTGCTGTTATAAATTTTTTTATTTTTGCATTAACAATCATCTTTGCACATATAATACAGGGGGAATGTGTGCAGTAAACTGTTGCACCTTCTGTTGATTTTCCGTGAAGTGCCGCTTGAATTAAAGCATTTTGTTCTGCATGTATGGCACGACATATTTCATGCCTTGTCCCTGATGCTATCCCCATCTGGTCGCGCAGGCAACCAAGTTCCAGACAATCTTTAACTCCTGCTGCAGCGCCGTTATATCCTGTGCTTATAACATGGTTATCTTTTACAATCACAGCGCCAACATGATGACGAAGGCAGGTTGAACGCTCTGCAACTAAATAAGCCATCTTTAAAAAATATTCATCCCATGCTGGTCTTTTATATGGCTTATAATCTAAATCTTTTAATATTTTATCAAGATCGCTATAAAGTTTATTAATATCGCCCGAGTTATCTATTTTTATGTCAGACATTTCAAAACATTTTAATAACTGCTGTGATGTTTCATCGCCTTTTAATTCTTTTTCCTCCTGTGCTTTAAATTCTTCAAAAGTTGTGCCATCCCCTATGCGGCCGCGTTTTTTTGCCCTTTCAAATCTTATTTTTATATCAGCATTAATGCCTATCAATTTAAAATTCTTTAAATTCTTTCTCAACTCTTCTATTTCAGCAGGATTTCTTATGCTGTCAATAACTGCCTGCGGCATATTTTTAATTTTTTGAACTGCTCTTTTAGCAAGAACCGCTGGTCCTTCTTTCTGTCTTAACTCATTTCCTATTGCTATTAAATTTTCTCTTACTGGCTCTAAATTTCTTGCTTTTGCTTCAGCCCTTATTATGTCAGATAAAGATGTGGATATAAATTTATATTTTTCAACTAAATATTTTATTGCCTCTCCTTTTCCTGCTGCATTTGGTCCTGTGAAACCTATAAACATAATTTTTCCTCCATTAAAATTTTATAAATTATCGCTTATTATTGTGTATAAATCAAGATGCTTTTATTATAATTTTTACAGGCATTTTGAATATCCGCAAACCCTGCAAATATTACACCCGCCTTCGTGTTCCAATGTTGAACCACATTCAGGGCAATTTTCATTAAATTTTTCTTCTTTATAATGATTTATTTTAAATTTTTCTTTTGTCCCGCTTTTTTCATGCAGATATTTTTCAAGCGCGATTCCAATTGCATCAGGACATGAAAGTACTATCCCGCCATCCTGCCAAGCAGGCGAAGGGCACCTTGTTCCCCTTAAATGTTTTATTATTACTTCTGGATTTACGCCCGCCCTTAAAGCAACCGATATAAGACGACTGATTGCGCCTGATTGCGCTGCAGCACATCCGCCTGATTTACCCATGGCAGTAAAAACTTCACATAACCCTTCATCATCTTCATTTATAGTTACATACAAATTTCCGCAACCTGTTTTTATCTTTATTGTTCTGCCGTAGGTTGCCTCAGGCCTTTTTCTCGGCTCTAACTGTTTTTTACCTTCTTCTGAAATTACTGAATGCGTTAAAACCTGCTCTTCCCTTGAACCATCCCTGTAAATTGTAACTCCTTTACAACCGAGTTCATAAGCAAGAAGATAAACTTTTTTCACATCTTCTTCTGTTGCTTCGTTTTCAAAATTTACTGTTTTTGATACTGCATTATCTGTTGACTTTTGAAACGCCGCCTGCATTTTAATATGCCATTCCGGTGCAATATCATGCGCTGTTACAAAAATTCTCTTTATATTATCGGGTATAGATTTTATATGCTGTATTTTCCCTGTTTCAGCCACTTCTTTTATTAAATCATTACTATAAATTCCTGCTTCTTTTAGTTTTTTTACAAAATAATAATTTATCTCTGGTAATTTATCATTATCCATAACAGTTTTTGTATAAGCAACTGCAAATAATGGTTCTATGCCCGATGAACAACCTGCAATCATACTCAACGTTCCAGTTGGAGCAATGGTTGTTAATGTTGCATTTCTTAATTTTTTGTTTTGTTTTTTATAAATTGATTTTTCAAAATTAGGAAATACTCCTCTTTTTTCAGCGAGTTCTTTAGATGCTTCTTCTGCCTTATTATGAATGAATCCCATAACCTCTTCTGCAAGTTTTATTGCATCATCTGAATCATAAGGTATCTCTAACTGTATTAACATATCAGCCCATCCCATAATCCCAAGCCCTATTTTTCTATTTGCTTTAACCATTTCATCAATTTTTTGTAATGGATATTTGCTCATATCAATCACATTATCTAAAAAATGCACGGCTTTTTTTACAACATCATTTAATCTGTCATAATCTACTTTTTTATCTTCTGCAACAAAATGTGCAAGATTTATAGAACCTAAATTGCATGCTTCATAAGGTAAAAGTGGCTGCTCGCCACACGGGTTGGTTGCTTCTATTTCTCCAATTTCCGGGGTTGGATTATCTTTATTTATTCTATCTATAAAAATAATTCCCGGGTCTCCGTTTTTCCATGCATAATGCACTATCATATCAAAAATTTCTTTTGCACTTTCTTCTCCTGTAACTTCTGAATTTCTCGGATTTATTAATTTATATTTTCCATCTTTTTTATAAATTTCCATAAATTCCTCTGTTAAAGCAACAGATATATTAAAATTTGTAATTTCCCTGTTATCTGCTTTGCAGGTTATAAATTCTTTTATATCAGGATGGTCAACGCGAAGTATGCCCATATTTGCTCCACGTCTTGTTCCGCCCTGTTTTATAGCTTCTGTTGCCGCATTAAAAACTTTCATAAAAGAAACAGGTCCTGATGACACTCCATTTGTTGTTTTTACTTTATCCCTGTTTGGTCTTAATCTGGAAAATGAAAAACCGGTTCCTCCGCCACTTTTATGAATTAAAGCTGCGTTTTTTACTGCTTCAAATATACCATCTATAGAATCCTCAACAGGCAACACAAAACATGCAGCAAGTTGCTGTAAATCCCTGCCTGCATTCATAAGTGTAGGAGAGTTTGGTAAAAAATCAAGAGATGCAATCATTTCATAAAATTCTAAAATAATTTTATCTAGGTCTGCATTTTTATCATATAACAAATCTGCCCGTGCTATATTTTCTGCCACCCTGAAAAACAAATCCCTTGCAGTTTCTATTGATTCTCCTTTATCATTTTTAATAAAATATCTTTTTTTTAAAACTGTAAGTGCGTTTTCTGTGAGCACAGGATTTAAAAATTTATTTTTATCCATAAAAATCACTCCTTAAAAATTAAATATTTTTTTTATATTTTTTAAATACAAGTATTCCAATATAAATTGCAACTAAAAACAAAATATAACCAATCACAACTAAATTTAGATTATTTATTTTTAAATTTTTATAAATCAAACTACCTAATGCCGTTAGAGTTACCAAATACATAACAATTGCAGGAATTAAGGTAATTCTAAAATCCATTTTATTATTGAAAAGGTATAATGTTCCTGTAATTAAAGCAAGAGCTGCGAGCATCTGATTTGCAGAACCAAACATAGGCCAGACTGACATTGCACCACTTTCATTTAAAGCAAGTAAAGAACCACAGATAACAGTTATAAATGATGCTACAAAATTATTTTTTAAAAATTCAATCCTGGTATCTGCGAATAACTCCTGAAACGTATATCTGCCTATCCTTGCAGCTGTATCAAGGGATGTTAATGCAAAAGCACTTATTGCAAGTGCAGCAAAAGAAACAGAAACTTCAAAAGGAATTCCCAATGAATTTAAAATATTACCCATGCCATTTGAAAATAATGCTATTGGATTTTTAACAGCAGATAAAAAATCGCTCCTTAATAACATAGCTGCTGTGATTAAAGAAAGAACTGCTAAAATACCCTCCAAAAGCATTCCACCATAACCTAAAAATTGAGCATCACTTTCTTTCCTTATCTGTTTTGAACTGGTTCCTGATGAAACCAGAGAATGAAAACCTGATATTGCTCCACAGGCAATTGTCACAAATAAAACCGGAAATAGATATCCTAAATTTTTATCATAAAATCCTGTAAACATTTCTAATTTTACTTCTGGCTTATAAAAAAATATACCTGAAATACCACCTGCTAAAATAACATAAAGTAAAAAAGAATTAAGATAATCCCTTGGTTGCAATAATAACCATACAGGTATTGTTGATGCTAAAAATATATAAACAACAAGCAAAATAACCCATATATTATAAGAAAATTTTAAAGGGAACTTTAATCCTGAAAACACACTAAAAAAAAGCAAAGTAACACCTATGAAAGTAGCAACACCTAAATTTACTTTTGCAACATATATTGAATACCCCATAATAACTGCGAGAAGCAAAAATAATATTGATGCAGTTCCTGCCTCAGGATGTGAAACAAAAGTTTTTGCAACCATTATTATAAAAACAGCAATTACAAGCATTAAGGTAAACCATGTAAAAATTAAAAAAACCAATTTTCCTTCTTTGCCTAAAAAATCTTCTATTATAGTGCCTATTGTTTTGCCATCCTTTCTCATAGAAATAACAAGAGTCACAAAATCATGAACAGCACCAAAAAATATACTTCCAAGAACAATCCATAAAAAAGCAGGCAACCATCCATAAGTTGCACCTAAAATCGGACCCACTATGGGTCCAACTCCTGCAATGGAAGCAAAGTGGTGTCCCAAAAGAACAAATCTGTTTGTTGGAACATAATCAACACCATCGTTTTTTATTTTTGAAGGTGGTGAATTTTTATCATCTATTTTTAAATTTTTACTTATAAATTTGCCGTAAGTAAAATAAGCAATCACAAAAAGAAAAAAAGCACTCAAAAATAAAAATACACCCATTTTTCTCCTTAATTATTTT
>FWPV01015013.1_pt1 | contig 11230 bp, 8 predicted proteins | sample 2228371 | NCBI WGS metagenome assembly FWPV01 (sample SAMEA103939776, study PRJEB20133) | metagenome | reverse complement strand
GCTGCCCTATCATAAAGCTTTTTCTTTCGGTTTCCCGGACGAACGGTTTTCTGCACTACTACGTAACATCCATAAGATTCCTTTAAAACAGCTTCGGCCTGAAATTCTTCTTCGTCCTTTTTGTTTCCTCGTATAAGAAGCTTCAAGAAATGGTGTTATCCCTCGACAGGCTGGGGAACCATCCCTGGATTTGAGTGGAAGTTACCTGATAGCCTCCGTTCTGTGTTACCGAAACATTCTTGATGAATACCGGCTTGTTGGTTGACAATGTTACATTACCGCTGCTCCAGCTCTGATTTCTTACCTCATGCGAACCGTATTGAATATAAGGCTGCGACCTTAAAGAACCTGCGCCGAGAAGGGCGTAGGAATAGTCATCAACATAATATCTAAAAAAATAATTATTCGAAAACGCAAATTGCAGTTACCGTAGTCCCTCCAAAATAAGAATGGTTGATGAGAGACCCTCCGGTAATTTTCCCGGCGGGAGTGGTTATAAGACGCTTTTTGGATATTCGGAGATAGGTGATTAGATCGGAAGAAAGCCCTCCCCATTTACAAATGGCAACACCGCGGTTTCCGCTCGTTGTTTGGAGGATGCGGGCGAAAGCTCCTATTGTGCATGACGACTCCTGTTTTTTAACTACCCTTACTTCAGGTGTTTAATGGTTGTTTTGGCAATTGCAATTGTTAACATAATCGATTCTCTGAAAAAAAGCAAAAAATTTTTTTTACGAAAATTATATTAAGTTGAGAGAGGCTTGTCGCCGTTATCCGTATCCGTGAACCCATGCCTTCAAAAAATCAATCGCATAAAAGAAATCTTTTCTTGTGTTTTTACCACAAAGTACGTAAAGAAAAGAAACACCAAGGGCACAAAGAAATTAAAAGGTATTTTATTTTAAATGTCTTTGTGAACTTTGCGGTGAAAAAAAACAAATACGTATCTTGCTGAGTGGTAACCGAATATGTTTCTCCGTGGTGTTTTCTCTCCGCGCCCTCGGCGTTTCCCGGCGTTCTCTGCGTTTCTTTTCTTGTTGATTATGAATAAGAATTATCGGCTCACAAAGCAGATAAGATAGTTATCGTTGTCGCCGGCGCCTGGAGCGGCTTAAATGCAGACGGCTGACTCAAACCTTTTGTAGGACAAAAAAAAGATACTCCGTTTCTCCGCTGTCAAAAGTTTTGTACATTTCCGAATTTTTCGTGCCCGAGAATGTCTGGAAGGATTTCTGAAAGACGCCCGGGGGTATCAGCCCCATTTTCCGATCACTGTCAAGATCCAATGCCCTGACGATATTGCGGGTGATATTTTCTTCACGAAGCGTTTGGAAACGGGCGTCGTTTAGTTGTACGCGTAATTTCGGGACTTCGGCCTTGACACGGAAATCCGCAAATAAAAAATTACCTCCCGGACGAAGAACACGGGAGGCCTCACGGAAAAACTTCTCGGGTTTTCTGTAGGTATGCGACGACTCGACATTTACTACGACGTCGAACGACTCATTGTCAAAGGGTAAGTCTTCGGCGTCTCCATGTACGAATGTAAGGTTAGGCACGTCTGCATGATGCTTTTTGGAGGCTTCAATCGCTTTCTCCGAATAATCCAATCCTTTAAGAAGCGCAGGCGCGAAACGGGTCGCTATATATGCTGCTCCTCCGCCGCAGCCGCATCCAACTTCCAGCACTTCCTTGCCTTTCATATCGACACTTCCGGCAATGTGGTGATATAGTTGTATGCGGTAACGGTATTTTTCTTCGGACGGTTTAAGTTGGAGAGGCGATTCGTTCGGTTCAAGATCCGCATACCCGTAATTCATAAACAAAAATTCGGCGTCTTTATCGATATTAACGATGAAATTATACCATATACGCCATCCAAAACGTTTAAGGCCGGGCATCCATTCACACAATTTATAAGTCGCTCTCCGTAAAACACCCATAGCTTCTCCTTTCACTGAGCCTCAGGCTTCGATCGTCTTATCTTCCCGGAACCTACGGTTTTATGTTATTGGGGCAAATTTGATTCACGGTTATATTCATATTTCGTCATTTTCCTGAAAGGGCACTTTTCATTTCCGCATGTCCGGCAAACCCGAAAGACCCATATCAGTAAAGCAATTATTATCAATGCCCAGAAAACGATAAAAAGAGTCTTATGTTTGAAAAGCCACGGCCTCGGGAAAAAAAACATGTAAAGGCGAGGTATCCAGATTATTATTACATCACGATAGGAATACCTCTCTCCGATCCTGTTTTTAGGGAATAAACATGCAATCTTTCCAAAAACTACAAATCTGCACGAGTCATCGGATATATGAGGACATTTTCTGCAGAAATAGTAGACATTTAATAAATATCCGATTAAGACTCCGATAAAATACAAAAAGGCCGCCAATAAATTATATATGGCTATGGAATATGTTCCTATGACGAATGCAGCGGCAAATAACGTTATGGCGATTACGCCTTGGGTACGATTCTTTCGAATTATCCGGACGTCGTCATGTTTCATCGGCAGTTCTTAACCTTATCAACCTTTGAGCGTCAAACCTAAAAGCATACCCAGCAGAAGCGCTTCGACAAGTCCGCTAATCGCTACATAGCCTAATGTGTTGAATGGTATCGAGTAAAGCAGCCATTGAGACATTACCGCTATAAATCCGCGGAAGAACCATGCTATGAGAGCAAAACTTACTCCTTTCATAACACCGTTTTTGCCGGGCAATGATTTGTAAAGAACCTTGAAGATTCCAGCCATAGCAAATCCGTATATCAGATAAACAAACAGGCTTTTTTGGATGCTGAAAGAGGTCTTAATGTTGTTTCTGTATATCTCAAATAACTTTATGGCATAAGGATTCCAGTTTATAACTCCGTCAAGTATCCAGTAAACGATTCCGCATACCCAGCTTACGATTATATAACGCATTTCAAAGCCTCCTTGACTGTAATTGGAACATTTAAAATAGATATTTCTTAACAATTATTATTTCTACATAAAAATCCATTTATTTGTTTCAATATGTGGATTTATTATTTCTGACGATCATTGTGAAATTGCAGAATTATAGTATGCTTTGATAATGTTTGGGGGCGATAAACATACGGTCGAAAAGTGGCCATTTTTGAATTAATTCATCTTCATTACCGTCCCTTTAATAACCGAGTTTCCGCACATTATCCTGTATATATACATTCCGGGAGGAACCGGTACGCCCGAGGCCGTTGTAAAATTCCACGTAACTGATTTTCCGCTGTGGTTTTGATTCTGCCACACTACATTCCCTACCATATCGAATACTGAAATATGTTTTACTATCTTTCCCGGAATGAAAAAATCAACCCTGTCCCCCAGATGTAATACTTTTATTTTCATGACTTCCATAATCTTATCGGCGCCGTTTATTGTTCCTACATTGGGCCAGGGAGCTTTAATTGTTATAACTTCCATATTTTCCGGATTACAGGTACCAAGACCTGCTTCCTCGGCGGACTTTAGATTTTTATCTCCTAATTCTATCGCCGACTTGTTTGCCCCATTCTTTTCCAGTACACGAAGAGCATTGTAATCTACTGCGACAAGGTCGCTTCCGACGATGATGGTTCCCGCCATAAAATCCGGATTTCCTTCAGGGCCTCCTTTTGCTCTTCCCACAACGGCATCCAGAAGCGATAAGACCTGTTTTGGCCTCACGGCGTCCGACAGACTTATTTTCCACAACCAGGTAGGAGGATTTTCTTTATGGTGGTTGAAAGGATCTCCGTCATAGTTCATTGTGTTTTTAAGTGATAGCGTTACGCCGTGTCCCGGAGCAGAGTTCATCCACGCTAGAGGGCAGTTTACGATATATGTCGCGGCGTCAACCCTCTCCTTACAGCTAACGTTTTTAGGAAGAGCGGAGCCTGTCGGGTTGTCGATATTTGCTTTCGGGAATGTTCCGCCCAGCATCCTCTCCAGCCCTACCTGAAATGCGGCGGTAACAGCCGTATTTACCACACCCCTTCCGCTTGCCCCGTTTCTTTTCATGTAAATTTTCGTTTCTTTTGTTACTCTGGGAAACAAAGCTTCATAAGCCGCGGCCTTATCGCTCTTTCCCGTAAAGGTCATTACGGCATTATCGACAAGATCCTGAATTCTGGTCTGATTGGGAGAATTTAAATTGTCTAAAGCCTCTGTATCAATTGCTATTACAACCCGGCTTTTAGGTTTTGAAGTTGCGGCGGCGGAAAGAGGTTTAATGGTTGCAGCCAATCCCGCCGACGTAGAAGCCTTGATAAAATCCCGTCTTGAAATTCTACCCCTCATTTCTCTTGCCTCCCCACCGATTGATTCTCTTTTTTTTCTATAATCTTTTTACTAATTACCCGTCACTTTATCCCGGAATAACAAGTCTCCCCGTAAGAGACGCCTTGCCTGCAACAACCTTGACAATATATATACCAGACGAAACCCTCCGACCGTTATCCGTTTTCTCGTCCCACGAAAAATGACTTACCGCGCCTGCAATCGGTAGTGCTTTTTTATATAGCACTTTCCCGTTTAAATCGCAGATCTCTACCGAAGCATGAGAACCTATGAGTGATTGAGGCAGCCTGTATTCTATAAAAGCGCTTCGTGACCCCGTCATATGAGAGACGGCAATCGCCGGACGCCCCATGCCTCTATCCGAAAGGCCGGAAACTTCACGTAATGAAACCGGAATCTCTTCATTAATAATTTTCCTGATGTCCATTTTGGTCTCGTCTATTACGCCTATGTTGTAAGTGGCGTCGGTAAGCGCGCCTGTAATGCCTGCTGAAGCTTTCAGATATTTAGGCATATCAGCGACTCCGTATCCGCCTGCAGGTTTTTTATTGAGACGCATCATCTTTATTGTCTGCATCTCAGCTGAAATGGGATCAGTGCTCATTATAATGGTATTGGCGGAGAGATTGGGTGGCATTTTCTCTCCCTCTATAGGATCTGGAGCGTTTTGATCAAAAGAGGCCTGGATATAATAATTATATGGTATGGCCGGGTCATTAGGCCCTCCTACTTCCTTGGCCCCATTCAATCCTATGCATACAGAAAGAACCGTTTTATTGTAAACTACGCCTGTACAGTTGATATCCCTCAAAAAACCCAATGCTTTATTTGAGTGGTCTTTGTCGTAGGTTCCGAAATGGTTTTTAAAACCAAGGGTAAATCCTTCATAGTTTACAAGGTGGCCGCCGGGTCTGAAAACATTTATAAGATAGGAGGCTTTATTCAATGATGTTGCATATTGAAGGCCTTTGGCGCCGTCGGTATAATTCGTTCCCCGTGAGTCACGAACAAAGGTTGCATTGGTAATATTGTCTTTGTAACCGTAATCCGTAAAATGGTCGGTTCCGAGCATGTCATAGATGATAATATTTTCCTTTGTTATCTCCCCGCCCCAATCCATCTGCCATAATCCGTCAACTATGGCCTTTATGGATGACCAGTGAGGCGCCATACTTGAATCACTATTAATAAAACCGAGCGGCATTTTTATTGCAATCTTAGTTGACGGTGTTAGTGAGGGGAAAAGCGCCTTCCATGCCTCTCCAATTGTTTTTTTCTCGGTTAACAACATGATGGAATCATCTACCATTTTCTTTATTACATCAGTGTTGAAGTTTTTTCCTGCAGCAGCATTTTTGTTGTAATTAATAACAACCCTCCCCGGCCACTTATTACCCGGGCCGGGCTTCATTTCAATATTCTGGCCGAAAACTTTATTAACGCCCGGCCCGGCAATTGAAACAGCCGCGCCTGCTGCGGATGTTTTAAGGAATGATCTACGCGACAGCCCCATTGGTACCCCCTTAAAATTTCAATATTTTAATCCAATCTTCATTAACTGAACAATTTGAACTATATAATAGTTTATCGATATGTTAATAGGTCTCCTACGACTATTTTGCATTTATCTTCGCCTGAAAAATCTCAATAAAGCGGGCAGTGTTATTATAAGCTTCGCTTTTTTCGGCTCCATAGCCCATAAGGGATAATTCGATATAGAATTGTTTGAAGTGAGCATACCCTATACAACCATCGAGAGGTGAAGGATCGATAACCGCCACAGAAGAATTATAATTCCCTGCTTTAACTACCGGAGATATCCTCGATGAGAAATATTGATACATATTGGCCGCTTTTTCTATTGTACCGAAATCCATCACCATAATTGTTGCCGAATATCCGGTTTCTGTTCTCGTCAACCTTTGCTGAAAACCTTCCACCAAACCTCTATTTAAATACTCGTCTGCTCCGCCGTCGATAAGTTGATAAAGTTCTTCGGAGGTTTTATAAACGTTGTATCCATCTTCTTCCTCCACCCATTGCTGAATATCATTCGACTCGAGAGCTAATTGGGTTACATTCAGTTGTGCTTCCTCTTCCTCGACAGAAACTCTATTACATCCGCCAAAAAAGAATAAAGCGACTACTAAAAAGATAATGACCGACTGATAAAATTTTTTTTCACACATCTTCTTCCCTCCTTACCTTGTTAGTTGATCTTTTATAAAAAATATTTCATTATTAATTTAAAAAAATATTATCCTTTTTTCAATCTTCCTATTAAAAATAAATAAACAAATTGACCACGCTTTTAAAGCTCTTCAGTTTGCCGTTGCCGAATTCGAAATGTTCCCTGTTTGCTAGCTCTACATTAGGTTTCATTTTTACTATCAGACTTAACATATACTGTATTTCGGGATCGGAAACGGTTTCGCCGTCGATCCGTCGCCATCTCATCTGTAAATCATGGGAGTTGTTAAGCATTCTTATTAATCCGAAATCCATAATGTTAAGATTCAGACTCAATCCAGGGCCGGCTTTAATCTCGTTGCCAATCCTGTCGGTTTTAGAATCCAATGCAACCATTGGCGTCGTACGCAGCCATGAAGTTAATATTCTGTCATACATAAGAAGTAGATTATGCTGCATTTTATTATTCATGAAATTATATGTGCCCGTAAGGCTGTTTCTTGCGTCAAAAATTACCTGAAGGCGGTTATTTGTTTGATAAGCGTTCCATATTTCCATACTTTTTCCCGACCATCTGTTGGTATTGGACAAAAGCATTCCTTCAACAGGGAAGACATTAACACCTATCTCTTTTACTATATCAGAGGTGCGTTCGCCGTCGGATCCTGTAAGAACATTCCAAGGAGAAACCTGAGTAGAGGAAAAACCGCTCATCACTTTCTGGGAAATCTGGACGCGCGGGGTAAACCAGCCGAGCGGTTTATACCATTGCCCGGGTTTTAAAAGTAAATTTATTGTACGGTTAATGGTATCGGTGCTTGTATTAAGGCTATTATATTTCTGAAATGTCAGGTAATAGAAACCGGTAATATCTATTCCTTTTGGGAAATCTATCATCTGAACTGTCAGAGACGGCAATAGATCGGATGAGGAAACATCCGGTTCAGATTCTCCTGTGAAGCGATAAAGAATATTACCGAGCAGAATTATGTTTTGAATCGGAATCAGGTTGAATTGTAACGACGACACCCGGCCGTTCTTCCATTCTTCAGAGTAAGGCGATATGGTACGATATTCGGAATGGCCCAGGTCATAAGCGATCTTTCTGAACTTTGTAAGTTTTTCGGCCAAGGGGGAAGAAGTTTCGTATAATCTGATATATAGCTTATCCTTCTTATGGAAAAGCGTATCGAAAACATTGTTCACCGATACATCGTCGGCTTTGTCATACAGCGTTCTCGAAACGTTTACGTCAACGAAAGGAAAGCCGGAAAAGTGTGCGCCTCCTCTTAATTCGAAGCGGTTTTCGCTTCCTGACGAAGCAACACGGCTGTGCTGGTAGTAGCCTACCGGAAGTTCCTGTCTGATATCGTGACTGATGTTAAAATCATACTCGCTTCTTATTGCGCCTATACCGCGTGTCAATGTATCCGTAGAAATGAAATTGGAATCAATAAACCTGCAGTTAAAAAGCAATCCGCTTCCTGCGCCTATTCTGCTCTGAAGGCTCATACCGCCGGCTTTAGTTTTATTGACGACATTGTAGGAAAATTCCGGGTTTGCTTTAAGCATGAAGTTTTTCTGTTTAGACCTGAATTCGAGCGGCGTCGACGCCGATACGACGGAACTAAGCGAGTCTCTGTCGATTCCGGTATATCCCACACGAGCGGATATCCACTCGGTCGGCGAAAAGGTAAAGGCGCCGTAATATAATTTACCGAAGTGACGGGAAGGAATGAATTCTATATTGGAAAGTTTCCCTTTCGGTATTGTCTGCACCTGATACTCGACGGTAATTGCTGATGCAGGGTCTATGGGCGCTGTTGTTTTGAATTGCAGAGTGTTCGTAGGAGCATAAAAGGAATAGTATCCGGAATCGAGCACTATTCCATCGACTATAACCCTGAAACTTCCCGGAATTATCCTGACGGAATCGATTTCTTCGGCCGTATCCGGCATTTCTCCCGCCGTATCTGACATAGAGATACCTGCGGTATCGTCGTCTCCGAAAGCTGTTTCTCCCTTCAGTTTATAAAGGCCATCCGGTCTGTACGGCAGAGTACGTGTGACCGTGCGGCTTGAAATATATCCCGCCCCGCCGGCTAGCCTGGCAATCTTCCGATCCCTTTCTTCAAGCGCTTTCCGGCTCTCAGCTACAACACTTCCTCCCTCTACAGACACCTTCGGGAGAAGCAGCGAGGCCATCTGCTCGTTGTCGGTAGATCCGAGTTTTACGGTATTGAGGTAATCGTTACGGTTACCGCGGTAATATATTCCCTTACGGGGCGCCGTCGTTTTACTGTCGTTTTTCAGAAATACGTCCATCACCCTGTCTTTACTATCGGAAGTGTGAATCGTAATATCGCCCTGAACAACCGGCGGGGGCATATTATAAAGAAAAAGACTGTCCCTGTTACGGCCGGCGGTTTTGATGCTCATATCGGTTTCAATATAGCCGTTGACGGATGACTTTACGCCTGCGCCGTAGCGCAATACGCACTCCTGTTCATTCCAGCTGAACGTCTCCGCCTTCCGACGCATGGATGCGCGCGGAATATACTGCCATGCCTTCGTTTTCTTTTCGTATACGACTACCATACCGGAAGTTACAATAACATTGAACAATGAGACGGGAAGCGCCTTCTGCACGGCGGCAAGCGTGAAATCCTTTTCGTACTCCATAAAATTAACCGTCTCTTTCGTCAGCGAAAAGGCCGCGGTTCGTTTGGGCATTACCATTATTATCGAATCGGCGGCTAGGGCGATGGCCGAAATATCCCCCACGTTGGGAATGACAAGCGGCTTAACCATTCCGGTCAGGCAGTCGGCCAACTTTACATTTGTGCCGTCGGTAAAATATATGACGTTTCCTTTGTCGATTAGATCGACCACCGGAGAACCGATCTCCGTTTTCACCCACGAAAATGAGGCCGGTTGATAAAGGAATATAAAGCTTTTGTCTAACACCTTGAATCCGTCGGCGCCGGGATAGAATACAGCATCCCTGCCGAATTCTTTATCAACGGGGTAGGGATTCCACTTTTCAGTGGATATTGTAAACCTGTACAAAACCTTGCTTCCCAGATAAAAAACCTCTTCTCCGTTTGACCAGATTCCAATCGTATTTTCCACAGCCTGAGGGAGGCTGAAAGAGAACCACTCCCTGCCCAGTTTATCGAAACGTAAAAGTGTTCTGCCGGTTCCCATCCAGAGATAATCGGGATCCTGACCCAATTTTCCGCAAGCTGCGGAATCGTCAGGGGGCTGGGGAAGCCGTTCTATACTCTGTGAAGCCATATCCACCTGATAAACCCCTGCGTTTGTCGATACCCATAGCGCGCCGTCGTATTCAATGCAATCGATCAGAGTATCTACATTCCTTGTTACATCAAGAGGAACCGGTTTAATTGTTCTGGAAAGAGTGGAAAAAAGCATCAGTCCATTAGGATGGAAGACCCATGTATTGGCGTCCTTACCGAAAACCCGCCAGGAAAGGGAGGATTCGGCTTTTACAAATGCCGGGATCCCGCTTAACATAAGGAAAAACAACACAACGAATATATAATTATGCCTCCCTTTCATCTACGCCCCTCAAAAGAATGCGGATTTTTAAGCAAATACGTCGTTCGTCTTCAGACCGGTATTTCCGAAATCATTGCCGGGTCGGCATTGCCCAGTTTCATATCGCCTGCGTTTTTGATATGTTTCACCTTGGTTCCGTCGTAGGTTTTTCCGTACCATGAAGCAAGAGTAACCGCATAGCTGTCGACCGCGACCGGATCGAGGCCGCCGACGAAGGTTTTTAATTCCACGACCTTCCCGGGGCCGGCAGGGCCGTTGTCCAGAAGAGCGCGTGTGGCGTCCACAAAACAGACGTGTGGTTTTATGTAATACAACAGTTCCGGAATTGCCGTATGCATATCGGTTTCGCGATGGAAAGATCCGCGCTCTTTAATAAGTCCCATAAGGCCCTTCAGGTTCAGAGACACGCCTCCTGCGCTGTGTGACTTTGCCGTGGGAAGCGATATTAGACAGTCGGTTTCGTAAACCTGTTTTACGACGTCAGTTGACAAAAGTGATTTTGCACGCGGATCGCTTTTTGCAACGAACATACTGTCCTGTTTCGGGATGAAAATAACAACCCCTTTCAGATCCTTTACCGCTGCAGCGATTCCGGTTTTTTCCTTGCATGCTTCAGGTTCGCGAAGCGTGTTGTCGCATATTATCACCCTCTTTGCGCCTGCGTCCAGACAGAGTTTGGCCATTGTATAAACCGCTTCGGGCGAAGTTCCCGTCCCCCATTCCGGAGGATTGGCGAAACTCATGTTGGGTTTTATCATAACCCGCGAGCCTGGTTTGACAAACCGTTCTATTCCGCCCATCTTCTTGAATATTTTGGGAATTATCTCTTCCGCGCTCCCTTTTCCCACAAAAACTTCACTCTTCGACCCGGTTCCACTCTCCTCCTGGGCCAAAGCTTTCCCTGCAGCCATTAATGCTGCTCCAGCAGCCGCATTCCCTATAAATTCCCGCCTGGTTATCATTTTTCATATCCTCCGTCTGTTTTTCATAAATACAAAAGGCATTATTTCAATAATAAATATTAAATAGATGTTTTTTTTCAAATTGCGGCCAATTTGCCGGACCACAAGCTTTGCAAGTTTCTTGCCCAAGAATCGGCCTTCGGCTAGAATCGTAAGCTCTCGGGCAGTATGCCTTTGAGTCGACCGA
>FWPV01015012.1_pt1 | contig 11230 bp, 7 predicted proteins | sample 2228371 | NCBI WGS metagenome assembly FWPV01 (sample SAMEA103939776, study PRJEB20133) | metagenome | reverse complement strand
CAGGAACCCGTCCAATGGCGCGAGCCATCAGTTCCTTACTAGGATATGTACGCCCCCAGCGAAACACCCGATCGCGAAGCCAGTCGCGAATGTGGTCCATTTCCAAGGCCACGGGTTCGCGGCGCAAGAGATCGTGGATGGAGATCGGCTGCGGTTGCAGGGCCACGCGGCCGGTGAGTAGCTGCTGATAGCTGGGTAGGACTTTGAGGGCGACGCCCGCCGCCCGCGCGTCGGAGACCAGTTTTCGCACCTCGCGCCCCGTGATATCGCCGGCGGCCAGGAAGGCCTCCCGCACGTTCAATTTCGAGGCGATGTCGGCGATCCGGTCGACCGTGCCGAGAATGGGAACGCCGCCCAGGCAGCCGCCCACCTTGCGCGGATCCCGATCGAGGAAACCGAGCACGCGATATCTTCGGCGGGAGTCGCGGAGCACGGCGCGGAGGGCGCCTTCGCCGGCCTCGTCGGCGCCCACGATCAAAGTGGGCACGGCGCCGCTCCAGAAAAAGCTGCTCCAACTGCGGTCCCACATGGCCCGCTGCACGGCCCGAAAGCCCCCCAAGAGCACGATCGTAGCGCCGCAATCCAACAGGAGAATGGCCCGGGGCGCCGGTTGCGCGGGACCGAAGAATCGCTCCGCCATGGCCGTGGCTAAGAGGGCCAGTCCGGCCGCTTGAACGAGCCGAGCCAGGTCGGAAAAGGTCAAGAACCGCCCCCAAGAGCGGTGCATGCGGAAGCCGATGAAAACCGCCAGCTTGATGGCGACGACGTAGCCCACGGTGCTCCAGAACCACTGCTCGACGCGGGGCGGCGTCTGCCCTTCGAATCGGAGCCAAAAGGCGGCAACATAGGCCCCGACGAAGAACGGGAGCAGCATCGCCGCGCCCAATAGACCGCGAAGGTGATGGCGCCAGGTGCCGCGGGCCGTGACGGGGTCTTCCGGCGGGAGGCGTTGCGGACTCGCGTCTTCCTCATGGTCGGCGCGAAGCGGCGACAGGCGGATGTTTGCCGCAACCGAATCGCGAGGGACGGCGCGGATCGCAACGCCGTCATCCACCGCGTCGCTTCCCGGTTCCGCCAAGCGAGGGACGAGAGGGGGCTTTCCGCCGAAGGATGACGGCCGGCCTTCTCCTTGCTCGCTGTCTCGACGGAACGACGGCTCCGATCTCACGTCTTCCTCCTTGAAAGCGCCGACGGCTCAGGCTTCTTTGGACGCCTTGCCGCAGCGATCCACCGCGGCTTCCCCGCTGCGGTCGCAACGTCGCGCATCGGGTGCGGGCGAAAGCGGCGGTGCTCTCTCCAGGACGCTCATGACCGATGCGGGAGCGGCATTCATACCGGATTTGGCTTCCGCTCGGCAAGGCGTTTTTTTCCGGGTTCCGCCGGCGCGGCGGCCCGCTCACCGCTGCGCCGCGGCATTTTCTCGGGAGGCCACGACGGGCGGCTGCGCGGCTCCCGACAGTTGTTGCTCGCGAAGGGCCGTCAGCCGTCGTTCCAGCGGCCGATGACCGGGCCGGCGCAGCAGGCACCAACGCACGTGCTCTTCCGCTTCCGCCCAGTATCCCTGTTCCTCCAAGCGTTGGGACAGATAGTAATGGGCCTGGTAATGGTTGGGGGCGACGGCCACGGCCCGCCGCGCGGCCTCGAGGGCACCGTCCGTGTCGCCTATTTCCAGCCGCACGAAATGCGTTTCCAGCCACAATCGGGCCTCGGCGTCGGGGTCGTTTTCGATTTTCGCGATTTGCGATTGCAGGGCCGACAAATAGGCCCGTGCCAACGGTGCCAATTGTTCGGCCGAGTAGCTTTTCCGGTAGTAGCGGTACATGAATCGGACCCCTTCCGGATCCGGTTCGAAAATGTGCAAGAGGAACTCGGTCTCATCGGCGATGTGTTCCGGCGGTGCCCGACCGGCGAGCTGCCGGATGAGTCGCGTCCGGTACACGCTTCCGGCGTGGAAGGCGCGGCGCCAATAGTCGATCCAGCCGTCCTCGTCCCCGGCCAAGAAGGCCTGCAAACCGGCTTCGAACAAGATGTTGCCGTTGTGGGGCGCCGCCCGAAGCGCTTGAGCAGTCCACCGGCGCAATTCGGGATCGCCCTCTCCCCGTAGAAAGCCGAGTTCGCCCAGGACGAGATACGCCTCGCCCAGCAAGGGGCAGAGCCGGACGGCTTGGTCGGCCTCTTGTCGGGCGAGGTAGAGCAACCGGCGACGCTCCCCGATCGCGGCAGCCAGCCAATCATCCAGCGCTGCGGCGTTGGGGAACTGAGATTGCACGGCCGCATCCCGGATCTGCGACAACGGCATGGCATTCTCGGCGCTGAGTTGGAGGGCGTGAAAGCGACGGAGATAGGCCTGGGCCAGGCGCAAGCGCGGCTCGGCCCAGCGCGGTTCCAGTTCCGTGACGCGGGTCAAGATTTCGATCACGCGCCGCTCGGATTCGGCCGGACGTTCCGGCGAGGATGCGGCGTCGCCTTCCAGCCGGTCCTCCGTGGCAGCGGCTTCGGAAGCGCGGCTGAGGATCAAGAATCTTTCCCACATCTGCTGGGCGAAGACGGCGGGAATACGGTCCGCGACGACCACTCCGGTCAGCACGGCGACGCCGAGGGCCGCCGCCGACCAGACGACGCGCGGCGCGGCCGTTGCCGCGGTTTTGCCCGCACTCGCACCGCCGAGCGCCGCGATGCTTGGTCGGCCGTTTTGGGAGGATGCGCCGTGCGCAAGGCCGGGGGCGACGGCGGCCGGGTGCGTCGCGAAATCACCAAGACGCCAAACGCAGGCCGCCAACGTCACGGCCGTAACGGTAAGCCCCGGCACGTAGAAGACGAAATCGACCAGGCCGTGCAAGGCGTGCGCGGTCAGTCCGGCGAACGCGACGACGGCCGCCATGCGATGCCGAGGATCGCGACCGCGAAAGACCGCCCGGCCTGCTCGGGAGAAGACCAAGATCCAACCGGTTAGTAATAATGCCAGCCCGGGCAAGCCCGTTTCCAACAACACTTGCAGATAACTTTGTTCGGCATGGGAGTAGTAATGAGCATGAGAGCGGGGACCTTCGTACAGGGCCTGCACGAAGCGAAAGCTGCCGGCTCCCGACCCCACAAGGGGAAAATCCCGCGCCGCGCGCCAAGTGTTCTGCCAAACGGTGGCGCGACTTTCCTGCCGATCCAAAGTCTCCCACGAGAGGGTCGCCAGGTCATCCAGTCGCTCACGGACGCGGTCGCGGCCGAAAATCGCCAGCGCCGACGCCGTGACCACGACCGCGAATCCCAGCACGGCGAGGGCGCGAGGTCGCAAGATCCCGCCGCGAAACAAGGCCGCCGCCGTGATCATCAGGGCCAGGGCCAGGACGACGTTCCCGGCTCGAGATAACGACAACAACCCGGCGAACAGGACCATGCCGAGCAGAACCACGCGGAGCCATTCGCCTTCGGCGAGTTGCGATGAGAAGGTGCCCTGCCGGCCGGGCTTGCCGCCGTGCCACGACGCGATCGCCCACGCGGCATTCCGCCGGTGCGAAGAAGCGTCCGCTGCTCGGCGGAGGGCGTCTCCGCCGCCGAACGCCCACCACAGCAGCGGTCCGATACCCAGGGCCAAGAAATCGGCGAAATGATTGCGGTTGGTGAAGCAGCCTTTGACGGCATCCGCCGTGGTGGAATAGGGATGCTGATAGAACCAGAAGAACTTGCCGTTGCCGGCCACCTGTTGCAAGATGCCAAGCCCCGCGACGACCATGACGGCCCAGGCAAGGTAGCGGAATATCCGCTCCACGTCTTCGACCGCCCGAATCCGTTGCGCCGTGACCCAGAACACGGCGAAATAGGATAGGAACAGAATTAGGCAGAGCCGCGTTTCCTCAGGCGTCAGGCTGAGGTAGGGCCACGTACGCAACGCCCCGTTTCCCGGTTGGAACCAGAGCGGCAGGAACGACGGGACCGCCGGCGACAAGCGTGCGAGGACGGCCGGGGACATCGGCACCAATTGCAATCCCAAAAGCAGGATGCCGCCCGCGGCAAGCCATTCCGCGCCGGTCCAGGTGAGGGAGGGTCGCGCGGAAAGCCCTCGGCGGAGACACCAGAGCAGCAGCATGGTTCCCGCCGTGGTCGCCAGCAGCAAGTGCCCCAACGGGTGACGTCCCCCGAGCATCAAGGGAACGCCGAAGAGGCAGATCGGTTGCAGGGCGTCCAAGCCTTGATCGCAGAGGCGGATCCAGACCGATCGCGCGCCGCTGGAAGAATCGTGATTTGGATTGACCGACATCGTTCGGCAGGTTTCCTCGACGCAGTGCGGACTCCAAGGCCTCGCCGGCCGCGATAGCCGGACTTTCATGACATCAGGCGACGCGTCGCGGCACGATTCGGCCGCGGACCGTCGGGGACGCCTCCGCCGGCTTGTCCTCCGCGGGTTCCCCGCCCAGCGCGGTTGCTTCGGCGGACTTCTCCGCATGGGGCGTTGCCGGGATCGTCACGGCTTCGGTTTCCTCGACCTCCGCGCCGTAGTAGTCGCCCGAGTAGCCGGCGTATCGGGCCTGTTCTTCGCCCGGCAGCCGGTTGACGGCCAATCCGATCAGCGGGATCTTGAGGATCCGCAGGTGTTCGATGGCGCGGAAGAGCGTCCTCCGAGTATTCTTCAAGGGCTGCATGACCAGCAGGGCGCCGTCGGCCATCCGCCCCAAAATGATCGTGTCGCTGGCCAGGGGCGCCGGCGGCGTGTCGATGATGACTTGATCGTAGTTCGACTCCGTCCACGTGAGCAGTTCGCTCATCCGCGCGGATGCCAGCAATTCCGCGGGATTGACGGGCCGAGCGCCGCACGGGAGGACGTCGAGGGCGGGGATGACGTCGCGGCAGATGCGGGTTTCGGCCGCTTCGGCGACGGGGGCCTCCAGCCGCAGGACTTCGGAGAGCCCCTCGCGTCCCCGCAGTCCCAGCAACGTGGAGAGGCCCGGACGTCGGAGGTCTCCGTCGATCAGCAGGGTGCGTTTGCCGCTTTGCGCGAAGGCGGCGGCCAGATTGGCAGCCACGGTCGATTTACCGTCGCCCGGCTCCGCGCTGGTGACGATGATCCTCTCCGTGCGCTCCTCGTGCAGGGCGATGGCGGTGCGAAGCGTGCGAAAGCTCTCGCTGGCGGCGCCGGCCGGGTCTTGAGCCACCTCGATGGACGCCGCCCCGCCGCCGCTCCGCGCGGCCATTTCTCGTATCACGGACAAGACCGGCGTTTTCAATTGCCACTGGATCTCCTCGACCGAGCGGAAGTGGTCGTCCATGACGTCCAGCACGTACACGATCATCAACCCCAAGCCCAAGCCGAACAGCAGGACCATGGCCGCGGTGCGCGACGGGCTGGGGGAGACCGGCGTCCGATTCTCCACCGGTTCGGTGATCAGGGAGGCCCGCAGGTCGCGCGACAGCTCGATGTTCGTCAATCGCTTGACCAGCCCGCCGTACAGCTCGCGCAAGCCGGCGATGTCGTTCTTGAGCATTTCCATCTGTGCCAGGCCGCCGGCCAATTGCCCGGCCTCGGTGCGGGCGATCTCGTACTGCTGGGCGAGCGAGTTTTCCCGTTCCACGCATTCGGCCAACCGCTGCCGCATCAGAGCCAGCAAGGTCGGCCCCAGTTCGTTGGCTTCGATCGCGCTGAGGCGGTCGCGCAACCGCTGTTGAAATCCCTGCAAGTAGAGTTGGTTGGCCGCGATGCGTTGCATCAGTTGCTGCACGCGCGGGTGGTTGTCGCCCAGGTGTTCCCGTAACGCGGTGAGGGCGACCTGGTCTTCCAGGATGCGCCGCTCGGCCTCGGCCCGGGCCGTGGCATCCTGGGGATTGAACCCCAAGCCGTGGAGCAGCATCTCGCGCCCCACCGCGTCGGACATCGTGTTCAAGTATTGCCGCAGGTCCTCGCCGTTGCGAATTGCCGCTTGCAGGGCCGCCAGCGAGGCCGCCAGCTCGACGCGTTCTTTCTGAGCCTCGATCAGGGCCGCGTTGAACGTCTTGGCGCGTTCCACCAGCGGATGGAGAAGCTGACCGCCGTTCCCGCCCGAGTCCAACGCCCCCAGCGATCGGCTGAGGTCTTGCAGTTGCTGCTCCTTCTCGCTGAGACGGGCGCTGAGATCGTCTTTTTCCTTGTTGAGGGTTTGCACGATTTCCGTGGCCGTTCCCTGATGCGTCTCGCGCATGAATTCCAGGTAGGAATCGACCACGGCGTTGACCACGCGTACCGCCGTGGCGGGATCTTTGGATTCGTAGGCGACGGTGATGATGTTGGTCTTGTAGACGGCCGAGGCGGAGAGCCGCATTTGCAGTTGCTTGACCCATTTATCGGGCGCATCCGGCGCCAGATCGACGGCGATATCCTCGGGGGCCAGCCGCTTCAGCGCCCCCTGCAAGACCTTGGCGCTGGAGATGAGGTTGACGAACGTCGGCATGAGGCTGTTGTCGCGGCCGGACTGCACCTCGATGGTGGGAGAAAGCGAATTCTCGCCGGTCTGCAAAATGAGCAGCTCGGCCTTGGCCGAGTAAATGCGTTCGGCCGTGGCGTAGTACAGGGCGCCCAACAAGGCCGCGGCGACCAGCACCGAGGCCGCCACGCGCCATCGGCGTCGCACCGCGGCTGCGAACTGCATGGCCGCGTGGACCAGGTGCGTCGTGGAGTCGGGCAGGATGGTAGCGGGCAAGAACGAATCGGGCATGCCTGTCTTCCGTCACGATCAATTGAGCGGCACGCTGCCGCCGATGTGCACAAAGCCTTTGAGCAGGTTGTAAATGAAGGTGCCGGGCGTCTCCTCGATCGAGATCACGTCTCCCGCCGCGACGAACAGGTTTTCTCGGGGATCCTCCTTCGCCCGCCGCAAGCTGACCTTGATCAGCACCGGTTCGTCGCGACCCGGCACATGCCGCACAATCCACACCTTGTCCGCCAAGGGATTGTTTTTGCCGCCGGCCAGGGCGATGGCGTCCAAAATCCGGATGGGTTGATCGGGCGGCATGGGATACGAGCCGGGTTTGGCCACCAATCCATCCACGAAGAACGGCAGGGCCTCCCGTTCCGAAACCTGCACCACGTCGCCGTCCGACAGCCGGTACTCGCTGGGTGAACCGCCGGATGATGTCAAATTGATCTGCTGCACGCGAAGCGGGGCGGCGCCGTTCCAGCCCACAGGTTGCACGCCGTCGGAAGAATTTGTTGCCGCGGTCAGGGAAGTCCGCTCGTCCCAGGGTTGAGCACCGGCGGCCCGGCGGATTTCGACGATCGGTCCGGCCTTGGAGTTCAATCCCTCCGCCGCCACCAGGGCGGCCAAGACGCTACTATTCGAGGCCGGCAGTTCGTAGACGCCCGGCTTATTGACCGCTCCAATGACGGTCACCCGGTGGGTGCGGGTCTCGCTGCGCACCACGGTAACGGTGGGATGCCGAAAAACGTCGCGCTCCACGGCCGCCGCGGCGATCGCTCGCTCCGCCTCCGCGAATCGTAATCCACCGACCTGAACCGGGCCGATGTACGGCACCTGAATGATCCCCAAGTCGTCCACGCGGACGGGCACGGCGTTCGGCCGAGACTCCAGATCCGTGGCCACCGTCACCTGGAGAACGTCACCCGACATGATGACATCGCTGGGAACGCTTTGATCGGCGAATTCCGGCAGGGGAATGTTGCGGAGATCGGGTACCGGCTTGGCCTGGAACTCGACGGGGAGTTTCGAGGGGCGGTAAACCTGCCGTTCGGCGCAGCCCGACGTCCACGCGCACAACAGCAGCGTGCCCAGCATCACCCCCAGGAACCTGCGGGGACCGGCCTTGCGGATGCCGCTTTCGATTGACGCGGCCCGGGGTTCAGCCTGTGGTGCGGCAGTCATCATAACTAACGAAGTCGGCGCAGCGATGAAATGGAACGTTCAAACCGGCCGAGCCTTGCCGCTCTACCGGGAGCCAACGCATTTTGTTCGCACGAATCACCGCCCGGCCGCATGTGTGGAATCGGACGGGAATGTGGTGCGTTGGCGTAATACCGAAAACAGGCAAGCTTGGTCAATCGCATTTGAGACGGTTTGCCGGATACGAGAGAGAAGACGACCGCGGTGTGGACCGAGGGATGGGAATCGCCTTGATGCCCGACTTGAGCCTGTGGAACGATCAGAAGGGACGCCTGAACCCTGGTGCAGGTGGGGCGATCCGCATTAACGCCTCGGCCGGCTTCGGCGAGAAATCGCTGCAAGTTTGTCTCCCATGCAATGCGGATTCTTGGCGTCTCGGGTACGGAAGGGGACGGCACCGGGAGACCGACAAAAAATGCATCATTTTTTCTAAACACCGTATCCGCGCTTAGCTTCGGATTCCCTACAAACTGCGGATTTGGGATTTCCTTCGCGATCCGCACCCTTGACAACGGGATTTGAGTTGTTAATCTAAGGAAACTAGGTATGGAAGAAAGCGTCTGATGCCGGGAACGTCGCTTGAACAGGGCGCGGCGGTTCCACGGCTTCAGCAAGGGTTGTACACCGTGGTCGCAGCCCCCGTACCTGCGGGCCGTCGTAGGGGGATTTCTCGCGACGGCAGTCGTGTCCACTTGGTTTGGGTTCCAGTGTTTAGGAGGTCCGAGTTATGAACCGACTGATGATTTCTGGTGTCGCGGCCGTCTGCGTGCTCGCCAGTGCCGCCATTTACGCGAACGCCGGCGTGCTGCGGGGCCACAAGGCCGCCTGCGCTCCGGCCGCTTGCGAACCGGCTTGCGAACAACCCGCTTGCGAACCGGCCTGCGAGCCTGCTTGCGCTCCGCGTGTGGGCCTGCTCGACAAGATTCGCGCCCGCAAGGCCGCTAAGGCCTGCTGCGAACCGGCTGCTTGCGAACCGGCTTGTGAAAAGCCTGCTTGCGAACCGGCCGCCTGCGAACCGGCCTGCGAGCCTGTTTGCGCTCCGCGTGTGGGCCTGCTCGACAAGATTCGCGCCCGCAAGGCCGCCAAGGCCTGCTGCGCCCCGGCCGCTTGCGAACCGGCTTGCGAAAAGCCGGCTTGTGAACCGGCTTGCGAACCGGCCTGCGAGCCGACCTGCGCTCCGAAGCGCTGCGGTCTACTGAGCCGGTTGCACGCCCGCAAGGCCGTGGCTTGCTGCGAAGCGGATTGCTGCGCTCCCGCCGCCGAAGCGGCCGCCCCTGCCGAGGCGCCTGCCGCTCCGGCTGAAGCCCCTGCCCCCGCCGCCCAGTGATTGAAGGCCCGGGCGGGACGGTCCTTCCTTTGCCGTTACGTCGGGAACCGGCCGCCTGCCGGTCGTTCGGGACGGCCCTGCGTCTTTCCTTCCTCGTGGGACTCGCTTGCCCTGTTGCGGTTCCCCGGTCTAGAGTCGAAAAAGCAACCATCGGAGCCGACTTTCCGCAAGGTGGTCGGCTTCCGATGTTGTTGGAAAGGCATTCTCCGGCCCCGATGCTTGGGACCCGGGCGGGCTTCCCTCGCCCGAGCAAGAATCCGGATCGCCGCCGTGCCGATCGAGCCTCCACGTTGCCGGAGCGCGGCCCCGTCGGCGGCAAAGCAGGCAGATCGTTCACAGCTTGAGATCGGGGGAACGCCGCGTTAGACTACAGGTCCGTCGCCTCCGTACGGCGGGACGTTCCTCCAAGCCGGCGGCGGCCGTCGGTCGTCGTCGCCAAGCTCCGGCGATGCCCTCCCCGCGATTGTTTCCGGGTTCGAGCTTCGGAGCGGTTTCCTTGAAAAAAGGGAGAAGCCGTGAATATCCATCGCACGCTCCTCTTACTGCCGGTTCTCTTGCCGACATTGTCCGCCGGCGCGGATGAAAATGTCGGAGCGTCGGGAAAGAACTGGGTCGACCTCGTTCCCGCCCAGGCCCCCTCCGGTGAGATACCAGGCTGGGGCTGGTTTTGCGAGGAGGCGGAGGTGCCCGCGGGGAAGGTGTGGCGACTCACTCCGGACGGCGTCCTTCAATGCACCGGCAATCCACGAGGATACTTGTTCACCCAACGCGATTTTTCGGACTTCGAATTGCGGCTGGAGTGGCGATTTCCGGGCGACAAGGCCGGTCGAGGAGGTGTCCTGCTGCGAACCACGGGACCGCACCGTATTTGGCCCAAGAGCTTGGAGGCCCAGATCAATTCCCCCGACGCGGGCGACTTTTGGGGACTGGGAGGTTTCAGCTTTCACGGGCCGAGCGATCGCCTGGAAACGGTGGAGCATGCGGTCTTCGGAAAACTCACCCATCTCTCCAAGGCGGCGGCCGCGGAGAAACCGCCGGGCGAGTGGAACGCCTACCAAATTACGGTTCGCGGGGAGGATGTCGTCCTCGTGATCAACGGTCGCGAAGTCAATCGCGCCGCGCGGTGCGAAACGATTCCCGGTAAGATTTGCCTCACCGCCGAGGGGGATCCCATCGAGTTTCGAAACATTCGGCTGCGAGTGCCGGAGCGATCGCGGAATTGACCCGTGCCGGCGACTCGGTGCCCCGGCGAAAATGCAACTTGGTACGGCCGACGCTACCCAATAAAGGAGAAGTATCGATGCTGCGAACGTTGATGATCGTATCGATGATGATTTTGAACGTCCATCTCGCGGGCGTGATCCGCGCGGAACCATCGGGGGACGCCGGCTCCGGCGAAATCCGGTTGTTCAATGGCCGGAACCTCGACGGCTGGGACTTCTTCGTCATCGACCCGGAGAAAAATATCGAGGACGTATGGAGCGTGCGAGACGGCCTGCTGGTTACGGAGGGCGAGCCGCTCGGCTATCTCTTCACCAGGGAAAAATACAAAAACTTCCGCCTGACGGTGGAATGGCGTTGGGAGCCGGGGACGAAGCCGGGCAATAGCGGGGTATTGCTGCGGATCGCCGGCGATCCGGTTTCCTTCCTGCCCAAGTGTGTGGAAGCGCAGCTTCAAAGCGGGAACGCGGGGGATATCTGGGCGTTCTACGGGGCGGCGCTTCGCGGCGATTCGGAGCGATTCCGTAAGATCACGGGTCATGAAAAGCTGGGGGATTTCGTCGGCGTCGGCAAGATCAAGGCGGCCGAGAATGAACCGGGCGACTGGAATAAGTATGAGATCGAACTGATCGGGCCGAAGCTCACGCTCCGGATCAACGGCGAGAAGGTCAACGAGGCCGAGGGGTTGGACGTGCTGGAAGGCCCGATCGGCCTGCAATCCGAAGGCGGCCGCATTCAATTCCGGACCGTGACGCTTACGCCGCTGGCGGATTAGGGCGGTCGGCCCCCCGTGGATGAACCGATGACCGAAACGAGAGGTCGA
>FWPV01015011.1_pt1 | contig 11231 bp, 9 predicted proteins | sample 2228371 | NCBI WGS metagenome assembly FWPV01 (sample SAMEA103939776, study PRJEB20133) | metagenome | reverse complement strand
CCCTGGCCCTTGCGATACGCAACTTCGCGCGAAAAGACCTGTAGAATCGCCGCCCGTTTGACGGCCCCGGTCCGGGCGTCTATCATGTAAACATCTCAATTGCACCCGAGAGCGCCACGCCGCGCCTACGCTGTCCATCGGCGCCCAACGTGCAGACAAGGAGAGGCGCATGCGGCTCACCCGAATCCGGCGGCTCCTTCACTTATTCCCCCTTGCGTTGCTTCTAATGGCTTTGTTCGCGGGGGCAAACCCGATGGAACCGGTGCCCCACCTCCGGGCCTGGACCAACTGGACCCCGATTTCGTCATATGGCTGTGTCAATCCCGACATTGCGGCAGATCCGCTTGGCAATGTGTACGCTGTCTGGGAGCGCGAGCGGGACGGTGAGATCTTCCTCAGGGAACGGTCTCAGGGCACCTGGCGAGCGCCCATCCCTCTCACCCCCTCCGCAGGCCCGTCCAGGATGCCACGCATTACGGCTGATTCGCGCGGGTGGCTCCATGTAGTCTGGTCAGAGGGAACCGAGGACGAGTCAGACACGTATTACGTCTACTGGAATCGCGTCGCGTGGTCCGCGCCACGTAACCTGTCGCAATCGCCATACGAATCACTAGCCCCGGCCGTTGCGGTGGACGACGCAGATGAGGTACACGTGGTCTGGGTGGAAAAGATCGGAGCGAACCGTGAGGTGTTCTATACCTCGGGAGACGGCACACTGTGGAGCGCGCCTGTCAATTTGTCCAACACGCCAGGACGTTCCGAGCACCCCGACATCGCTCTGGATGCCGACGGGAATGTGCATGTGGTGTGGCAGGAAGGGTTGCCGTCGCCACCGGAGATCTGGCACCGCTTTCGGCGGGCAAGCGGCTGGTCATCGGTGCTCAACGTATCGCGCAACCCGTCGTCCTCGCGGCAGCCTGCCATCGTCGGCGACCGCACAGGGCGCGCCATCGCCGTTTGGGATGACAACGCCACCGGCACGTCCGAACTACATGCGGCTTTCTGGGAAGGCGGCGAGTGGTCTCCCGTGAAGAGCATCCTCATCATGCCCAGCGGCATCACGAGCCGCATTGATCTCGCCGTGGACGAGGCCAACGTTCTGCACGTCCTGTGGGACGATGTCGTGGTGGATCAGTGGGAGATCTACTACATCCGATGGAATGGGCGAGTTTGGTCCAGTGTTCAAGACCTGTCCCATAACTGGGGATACTCATTCCAGCCCGCCTTCGCGCTGGACGCCCATGGGGTTCTCCATGCGGTATGGACCGACACGGAGCCATTCTTCCCATCAGAGGGCATTGTCTACTGCTGGCAGGCAGCAGACGCCCCACTGCCCGCCTACCCTACCGCGACGCCCGTCCCGACGAGCACCCCAACGGCGGCGGCCACTCCCACGACGACTCCGACTGCGGCATTCCACCGGTACCTGCCCATCGTGATACGCCACTGAGCGAGAGGGCCCGGCCTAGGGCGAGAGAAGCATTGCCTTTGCGAACGCATTGGAGAACTGCGGCAGGATGGTCAATTCCAGATATTCGGCGCGGGCGGCGATGGCGCAGGCCCGCTCCCGCTCCTCTAGCGACACCAACGCCATGCGCGCGCCGACCGCTGCGGCATTACCCACTTGCTGCACCTTGGCGGCAGACACCGGCGGTAACAGCCCGATCGCCAGGATGCTGTCCACGCTCAGGTACGTGCCGAATGCGCCCGCCAGGATCACCCTGTCCAAGTCCTTCGCGCTGATACCGGCCTCGGCCATGAGCAACTCAATGGCGGCGCGGATGGCCCCCTTTGCAAGTTGAATGGCGCTCACATCCTTGCGCGACAAGGTAACGGCTCGGCCGTGCCCGGTCTCACCCTCGGTCGCCAGCACGAATTCTGGACCGTCATCCCCCTTGCGAACGCGTGGATGTTCCGACATCTTGCCCGCCGCAGAAAGCACACCGGCAGCGCGCAAGGCCGCCACTGCGTCCAGTACGCCAGAACCGCATATACCGATCGGGGGTGCGTTATCCACCGTCTGCCAGTGGACCCCATCGTCATCCAGGCTCACCCACTCGATCGCGCCGGATGCCGCACGCATTCCATCACGGATGTGGGCGCCCTCAAAGGCCGGCCCCGACGCCGTGGAGCAACTGATGAGCCGAGAGGGCGTTTTCAACACCAGTTCGGTATTCGTCCCGATGTCCAAGCCCAACACAATGCCGTCCATGTCGGGGATGCCCGTCCCCAGCAGCATGGCAACGTGGTCTGCGCCCACAAACCCCGCCACGTTGGGCAAGAGATGCACATAGGCCCCCTCGGCGATAGCGAGGCCGATATCTCGCGCCTTCACGTCCATAGGGGCGCTTTCGGCAGGGACGTAGGGTGCAGTGCCCAGTTGCTCCACGGGCAACCCGACGAACAGATGGTGCATGGCCGTATTGCCTACGACGACGGCTTCCACGATGTCCGCAGGGTCGCGCCCAACCTTCTCGCACAGCCTACGCGCCAGGCCACCAATAGCGCCCACCACCGCCTCTTGCAACGCTCTAGCCTGCTGCCCGCCGCGCATCGCGTAACCGATACGCGCCATGACATCTTCGCCGAAGGCGATCTGCGGGTTCATCACGCCGTCCGCAGCAAGGGAAAGCCCTGTCTGCAACTCCACCAGGTGCGCCGCGATCTTCGTCGTGCCCAAGTCTACCGCTAGGCCCAATGGCTGCGCATCAGGCGCAGCAAAGGCAACGACCTCTGCTCGCTTGCCGACGCGGCGCACGAAAGCCGTCCCGCGCCACTCGTGCTCTCGCAGGCGCTGGGGCATAGACTGCAAAACTTTCAGATCCACAAGCACGTCATCCCAACCGCCCGTCTGGCGAAGTCCGTCGCGCAGCCGGACGCCGTCGGCGCGCAGATCGGTGAGGGTAGCGATAGGCAACTCAAGAGGACAGGCTACCACCGGCGGGTTCGGCGCGACCTGAATGGCCTGCCCTTCCACCTGAAGTCGCTGGGTTGCGCTTAGCGAGTCGGCGGGGACGTACACTTTTACCCCGCTATAGACGTGCACTTGACAGGCAAGGCGCATGCCTTCGTCTACGGCTTCGGCTCCCAGACTGCGGGTCTCGGTCGCAGACGGAGCCGACACATCACCGGAGAGCACGCGCACACGGCAGCGCCCGCACGAGCCGGCGCCACCACAGATCGCCGCAAGCGCAACCCCTGCCCGCCGCGCCGCGTCCAGCAGTGTCTCCCCGGGTCGGCACTCCGCCCTGCGGCCAAGCGGCTCGAAATCAATCCAGCATGTACCCACTGTCGTCCCCCTTAACAGCAAAGAGTTAGCATACCGGCGGACTGCTTACACCACACCCTCCAGCCCGAAGGCAGGAAGCCCGCCAATAAGGGCCGTCCCCAACTGCGGCCAGCGCATCGGTCGGCAGTCGCACGGGATTGCCCAAACTACACTCCAACTCACTATCCATAACCTGGTCTTGATTGTGCCCACTCCCGCGATCTAGATGCGCTCTAGTGTAACCAATTTGCTCCTTTGCTCCAACTGTTGGGGCAGTTCCTTACCCTACACAGTCTTCACGCCGACCAGCAGCGTTATCTCCTCATCCCGCACGAACAGGCTCCGTACATCGAGCGTTGGGAACAAGGGCGGCGATTCTCACTATGGCTTTCCCATTCCGGCGCTGGTCGCCGATTCCGGCCGAGAGGTCTCATGTCGAGAACTGCCTGCCAGCGCAGGCCCTTGGAACCGTGGCCCATCGGCTCTGCATATCTGCTCGCACGGATTGTCATGTGCCCCCACTTGTACTCCCTTCCGTCGCCTCGGCGGGCAGTATAACACAGGCCCGGCGCATCGTCTATCGCGAATTGATCCCGACCCATTCCTGCCGTATAATCCCCGTGGGCGGCACACGACAATGCCCGAAGGAGACAACCTTGCCAGAGTATCCCGACATCTACATCCTAGCCCGCAGCATGAACGAAGCACTGGCCGGTTTGGTCATCACCGACGCGCAGGTGAATCAGCCCAAGTGCGTAAACCTGCCGCCCGAAGAGTTCCGCCGTGCCATCACCGGGCGCGCCTTCCGCCAGGTCGGCCAAAGGGGCAAATGGGCGCTGGCGACGCTGGACGGCGACCTCACCCTCGCCCTGAACCTGGGCATGGGCGGTGAGGTGCGGCTGCACGGCGTGGGTGAGACACCCGACCCCAAGCGTGAGCGCGTTGTCTTTCGGCTATCGGACGAATCGCAACTTTGGGTACACTTCTGGTGGTTCGGCAGCGTGCACCTAGTTCCGACGACCCAACTGGACACGCACCCACAAATCGGCAAACTCGGCCCGGATCCGATGGCCGACGACTTCACCCCGCAACGTCTGGCCGACATGCTGCGAGGCAGGCGCGGCGCCATCAAGAAGTACCTGCTGGACCAGTCTTTCATCGCGGGTATTGGCAACGTGTACGTCCAAGACATCCTCTGGCACGCACGCTTGCACCCCCTGCGCCCGGCCCATACGCTGGCCGCCGCCGACGTGGAACGCCTTCACGCGGCCATTCGCCACGTACTGCGGGAAGGCATTCGCTGGGGCGGAGGCCCAGGGGAGCAGGACATCTGGGGCAATAAAGGCACATACCATGAGCATCTGCAGGTGGGCTACCGCACGGGGAAGCCGTGCCCGGCCTGCGGTACGCTTGTTGAGCAACTGCGCGTAGGCTCTACCACCAGTTACATCTGCCCGTCGTGCCAGGTCTAGCCGGCCAGAGCCCCTGCGCCAGTCGCCCGCGCCCCGCCGCTGACATAGGGAATGGTCATCGGCCCTTCGGGCAGGACGCAGATGGTGGCGTCGGGCCCGTAGCGTTCCAGCAGGCGCGACACGGTCGCCTCTATGGACTCACACGGGTGGAGCATCACGCTGCGCAGGGTGTCCGCATCCAGGTAGTCGCTCTTCACGTACACGTCGGCTTTCATCTGCACCTGGGCCTGAATCTGTGCCTCCCATTGATCCTGCACGGGGCGCTCAAAAGAGGCGATGATTTCTAGCAAGTCGGCAGGCGTTGGGGCCAGTTGCAACAGGCGCTTGAACTCCCCATGGTCGGGAATCCCATCCCAACACTCCGCCGCGATGATAATGGCTCCCCCAGACTTGACAACCTGCGCCGCCGCCGACATGCCCTTGACCGCCTGGTACAGGTTCAGGTCCAGCGGATAACCGGAGTTGCTGGTGATGACGATATCAAACGGCCGAGGCACCGGCACCAGGGCGGCCTCTGCGGCGAACCTTGCGCCAAGCGCATGGGCCTGAAGCATGTCGCCCGCAAACACGCCGGTAATCTGCTTGTCGCGATTGAGCGTTACGTTGAGCAGGAACGTCGGCGCGGCCATAAGCGCCGCCTCTCGCATCTCCTCCCAGACCGGATTGCCCGCCGTAACGCCCCACGTGGCGCGCGGGTCGCCGATCATGCGGGCGTCATGATTCCCCAGCACCGCGCCAGCATCCGCGATGCCGGGCAACACCGCCTTGGGCCCACCGGAGAACCCCGCGAAGAAGTGCGGCTCAATGAATCCCGTCAGAATGCGCACGTCCGCGCGCATGTAGTCGGCGTTGACCGAGACCTCGTGCCCGTAGGACGTGCGCCCCAGGTACACCAGGTCGCGCGCCCAAGCGTCGTGCTGGACGATGCGGTAGCCCTCTACGATGTCTTGCCCCAGCATGGCAACGAGTTCATCCCGCGTATTGGGCCGGTGCGTGCCCAGCGCGTTGATGAGCACGATGTTGGAACGCGGCACGTGGTCGATCTCATTCAGCAGCACGGGTAGCATACGGTCGCGGGGCTGGGGTCGCGTGAGGTCGCTGAAGACAATCGCCACGGTGTCCGACGCCCTGACCATTTCTCGCAGGGGCGGCGTGCCGATGGGCGCACGGAGCGCGCCACGGATGGCTTCCGCCTCATCGGGGAGGCCGGGAATGTACCGCGGCTCCACCACCATAACGTTTCGGTCAGGCAGGTCAACCCACAGTCCGCGCTTCCCATAAGCCAGCCGCACCTTCATGTGTCCGAAGCCTCCTGACGCACCAATCTACTGCGGTTCCGTCCGCCGTCGCGGGCCATTTGAGATCCCCAGAACCAACCAGCGCGAACCCGCACCGCCACCTACGCGGGGTTAGCGCTCCGGCGGGCCGCTCGCACCATGCCTTGCACCCCGAAGGCGAGGATGCCGCCGACGAGCGCCGTCCCCAGCTGCGGCCACCGCATCATGTTGGCAATGGCCTGCGGGATGGCCACGGTCGCCACATGGCCGCCGACGGAGACCTGGAGCGGCCACGCCGCGAGGACCGTAACGACCCCGTACAACCACGCGAACTTCGCCACCGCCGCCACAACGAGCGCCACGGCGCGGTTCCGCCCTCGCAACACGTGAAAGATGCCCACGAACACGGCATTACCCACAGCAATGAAGGGAATCATCACCCATAGCGGCAGAGGAAGAATGCCTCGCACGGCTGCACCCATAGGCGTAACCATCCCCACAACGAGCGCCTGGCTCACTCCGCACCACTCCAGGGTCAACAGCAGCAGCGCATTGACCAGAGGGCCGGTAACGTACTGGGGCAGTCCCATGTTCGTGATCGCCAAAGCCGATGCCAAGGCCAGTGCCGTTCTGGCGACGCCTGCCCAAACCACACTCCGACTCACTGCCAACGACCTGCTCTCCATTCTGCTCACTCCCACAATGCTACCCTAGATGCGTTCTAGTGTAACCGATTTGTTCCGTTGCTCCAACTGTCGCGTCAGTTCCTTGACGTATAGCATCCGCATGGACTCACCTCGGATAACATCGGCCACCTGATTCGGATTGATAGCCGTGCCGACCAAGAAGTGAATCTCATCGGCAGAAAGCAAAATCCTCGCCAGACGACTCGCTGCGTCCTCCCCTGGAGGCAGGTCATGAATGGTCTTCGCCTGCTCCAGGAGTCCAACCGTCTGCCCCAGGGTGAGAATCCCCTCCGTAACCAAATCCACCCCCTCCAACCGCGCTGTGGGTGGCGTGCCGCGCGCTCGCGACGGGGCGCCTCCGCGCTTGCTCGGCGGAACCCAGTCCACCTTCAGTTCCTGGCCCAGAACCCGTGCCGCGATTTGGGCCGTCGTACCGCCGCAGATGACCTTGAATCCCCGCGATCTCATGAGTCGCGCGACCGCCTCCTCGTCCTGCGTGGGATCGGCGGGCGGTCCGGTCCACACATACGCCACAACAGTCCGCCTGACGCGCATGGCAACGGCCGTACTATCGTCGCCTGGCCTGCCATCGTACAGCCGCATGGCGGTGCTAGACAATGCGCGCACAAGGCTATACGCATCCCCGCCCGTTTGCACCCACCGACGAACGGATACGGCGATGTTCTGCCAACCCCAACCGAGGCGGTAGAGGCCTCCGACACCCGCGTGAACGTAGCCGTCGCTGACCATGACCATGTAGTCGCCATCCTGCAACACAAAGCGCGCCTCGTGAATTTGGCGGCCCTCCACCTCACGCTCCGTGCGAGGCACGTCCCAAATCCGACCGCCGCGAATCAGGATGAGAGACGGCGTATCGTATTCCACCAAGTAAGCGTCGCGCCCACGCTCCACCAGGAGCACCGCAAACGTAGCATAGGCCAAATGGCGCGCACGGCATTCCGGCAAGGTGGCGACAAGCGTGCTGATGACCTCCTCCACGGATGCGCCGCGCTGAAACATGGAGGCGGCGATTTCTGCCGTGAGCGTGGCCATGATGTTGGCCTTCACGCCGCTGCCCAGACCATCAGACAACACGACGACAAACGATCGCGGCGTGGTTGCCACCCGGACGCAATCGCCACAGAGTTCTTCGCCGTGCTTGGCCAGGCTGTCCCAAGCAACTTCAATGAAGAGCCTCATGGCTCTCGCCCTTCCTCCAACAACTTGGCCAGACGCGACAGCATGATCTTCGTATCGGCAGTCGTCTCGCCCAGCAATTGGGCAAGTTCGTGGGCAACGCGCATCTGCTTGGTAACCACCTCCTGCGTTCGCCGAAGCGTCTCGTCCCGAATGCGCTCCAGTTGCGCGCGCTGCTGTTCGCGCTCGGTAACATCCCTCAGGATGCCCACAATCAGGTTATGATCCCGGACGGCCACGACCGTCTGTTCCACGATAAGGCCATTCAGAGTGAGCCGCTGGCGAAGAATGGGCTGTCCGGTCTGACGTACTCGCTCAAAACCCTCCAGCACCGCCGATGGAGCCAACTCGGCCAACGGATGACCGATGATTTGCTGGATGGAACAGCCCAGCATCGCCTCTGCCGACGGCGACAAGTCTTGCACATGGAGCCGCGTGTCCACAGTAATGACCGGATCCTCGGTTACGGCCATGATCACCTGACGGAGGGACTCCGCTCGCTTGCGAGTGTAGGGGATGCACATGGTTGCCTCCGCCAGCCCGCGCAGGGTAGCGATGGCCTTGTCGCGGCATGTGGGGTAGCCACAGGCCCCGCAGTTGAGTTCGTCTTCGGGCGTGTACTTGTCCACGCGGTGCAGAACCTCGCGGATTTGCTCCTCGGTGAACTCCGGCAACGGAATGCTCTTGTCCCTGTAGGTGCGGGAAAGGGAAGGCCATTCCGCCCGGGACGGGAGCGGCTGGGGCTGGCGCCGCGCCGCATAGTCAAGCACCCGCTGGCGGGCCAGGTACACGCTCACATCCCTGCCCATGCCCGGGCCGTTGATGCATCCGCCCTCACACGCCATCAGTTCCACGAGCGACGCCTGCAGCGAGCCGTTCCGAATGCTCTGGAGCACATCTTTACAGGCGGCCAGGCCCGATGTGGTTACAATCTCGCTCGCCAGGATGTCGGTATTGAGATTCGCCGTGCCCACAAGTCCGCCTTCAACCGGAAAGGCGCGGGCATTGGCGCGGGGCACGGACTCGTGGCCCTCAGGCGGCGCAGGGAGCGTTACGGACTCCGCCTGCATCCACTCGGCGATCTCCTCATACGTGAGCGCGGCATCCATGATGCCCCGCACCGCATCGTCGTGGATTTCGCCCTTCTTGGCGAAGCAGGGCCCGATGAACACGAGGAAGGCATCGTTCCCATACCGCCCCCGCAACCATCGCCCGTGGGCAATCATGGGCGAAACCACAGGCGCCAGATGCGGGATGAGATCAGGATAGTAAATCTCGACCAGACTGACCACGACGGGACACGAGGAGGTGATAACAGGCCGGCGGCCAGGTTCAGTCTCTACCCATTCGCGGTGGGCATGGCCAACCATCTCCGCACCGAATGCGGTCTCGTGCGCCGCAGCGAATCCGAGCGCACGCAGCGCGACCTCCATCTGGGCAAAGGACCGAATGCCGAAATAGGCGGGAGCCGATGGCGCTACACTGGCGACCACGGTGCGACCGGCGGCCAGCGCCTCACGGACCAAGGAGCGATCGTTGCGCACGATCTTGGCTCCCTGCGGACATTCGCGCACGCAGGTTCCACAGACGATGCACAACTCTGCCACAACCTGGGCCTGGCCTCCCTGGATTCGCACGGCCTTGACCGGGCAGTTGCGCACGCACCGGTAGCAATCCCGGCAGCGCGCTACGTTCGTGCTCACTACCGAATGGGTCATGTCTGTTCCTCACGCTCCAAGAGAGGCAGAACCTCTCGCTCAAAAAAGGAGGTTGCCTCCAAGAAATGCAGTTCACGATACTGCCGATCGCCCACCTTCACCGATATGCCCTTGGAGCACTGCTCCATGCAGAACGCGCCCACCAGCCGAATCCGATCGCCGAGCCCTCTCTTCTCAATCTCCCGTTCCAAAGCCGCCGCGAACTCATCCGAGCCGCGCACGGAGCAAGAACTCCCAACACAAATGGTGATGGTGATCATCCCAACCTCCCTGCCCAACCGTGCGAGACGCCTCTCTGCATCGGATTCGGTAGTTATGTAAACCCTATAGGCGTCCCGCCTTGCACATCACGGCCTACTGTAGCACGAACAAGCGACGATGGCAAATCTGCTCGTGAAATCGTGAACGAACGGGGCGACAAAAGGGGGCTTGTCCTGCTGTACGACAAGCCCCACCAAGATTCGGATAGCACGTTGTAGACCGGCGAAATCGCCGAAATCAGGCCCGCGCTTTGCGCACGCAGGCCAACCTATTCGCCCACGAGCCGACGGAACAACGCCTCGGCCTCGTCTGCGGTCGCGCCCTCGTGGACAATGGCGCGCAGAGCCTGCGCCATGGCAACGGGATGGTCATTCTGCCAGACATTGCGCCCCAGGTTGATGCCAATGGCCCCCCGCTGCATCCCGTCGTAAACGAAGTCAAACACCTCGCGCTCGGTCTCGCACCGCGGGCCGCCCGCCATGACCACCGGCACCGGACAGCCTTCCACGACCTTCTCAAAGTCCTCACACCAGTACGTTTTGACAACCCGCGCGCCCAGTTCCGCCGCGATGCGGCAAGCCAGGGCCAGATAGCGCGCGTCGCGCTTCTCCAATTCGCGTCCCACTGCCGTAACGGCCATGACCGGAATGCCGTAGTTCTCGCAGGCGTTGACCAGGTTCGCCAGATTCATCAGAGTCTCATGCTCGTAGTCGGAGCCGACGAAGATGGACACGCCAACCGCCGCGGCGTTGAGGCGGATGATGTCCTCAATGGACGTGGTAACCCCCTCATGCGCCAGGTCTTTGCCCACCATGCTGGTGCCCCCCGACACGCGCAGGATGATGGGCTTGGCGTTTGTGGGGTCAATGCACGCCCGCAAGACGCCCCGCGTAACGAAGAGCGCATCCGCATAGGGCAGAAGAGGCTTCACCGTCTCGCCGGGCTTCTCAAGCCTTCGCGTCGGCCCCTGGAAATATCCGTGGTCAATGGGCAGGAAGAAGCAATGCCCATCCGGTTGAATCAACTGCGCCAAGCGGTTCTGCATTCCCCAGTCCATGACGACACCCTCCTGTGGTTGAAAGTCTCACCTGGCAAGTATAGACGGCTTGGCGGGATTGCGCAACTACTTTACACACGGCCGATTGGGGTGTACAATGGATCGTGGCCGCCGGAGCGTATTGCGCGGCCCAGGAGGTGCGGGATGCTTGCCAGCCGCAACCGAGTCATCTTTTCGGTGCCACCTATCTCCAAGCCGCTCGTCGTTCGCCAGGACGATGAGGAGGAGAACGGGACGCCAGCACCAGACCCTGAGTGGATTGCCGATTTCCGCTCTGCCCACGGACACGACCCCA